>Ga0209093_1000839_pt1 | contig 17202 bp, 23 predicted proteins | sample SidtaG_4_FD_187450 | JGI IMG/M metagenome (GOLD analysis project Ga0209093, IMG submission 187450) | Marine algal microbial communities from Sidmouth, United Kingdom - Sidmouth_Male1 metaG (SPAdes) (version 2) | ecosystem: Host-associated > Algae > Red algae > Unclassified | place: Sidmouth... | reverse complement strand
GGGGGGGGGGGGGGGGGGGGGGGGGGGGGGGGGGGGGGGGGGGGGGGGGGGGGGGGGCTGCGGCCAGCGGCGGTGGCTGGCACCAGCGGCGCGGCAGCGGCCATGCGGGCCTGTCTCGAATGGGGGCGCTCGTGGCTAGTTAATAGTGGAACGGTGCATGTGCAGATTAGGGAACGAGGAATGAGAAGAGATGGGTCAAGGACCGGACGCAATGTGACAACTCCACTGCCAGCCAGGCCCTCGAAGCGCCTCAGTAGCGAAACGCCTATCAATCAATATATCAGAGCACTGTCATCTGACCCTAGCGAGGCCTGGGCTCGGACATGGGCCCGGGCCAACAGTCTAGAAACGGGAGGGCCTCACAATTGGCGTTGACATCAGCGAGGCCACGTGTGGCCGCGCTGGTGCGTCGCCCAATCCGCTGAGGAGCGCTGAAAGGCCGGCATTCAACCCCGCCTGCCAGAATTCTGGCAGGCAGGGATGAGTCTCGATTACTACATGGATAGTTTCCAATTACTGCCTCCCCCACGCGGGCGGCGGCGCGGGCGGGGCGAGGTCCGGGCGCCCGGGCGCCGCCCCCACCTCGTGGTTGCTGGTAAGGCTTGCGCCAATGCCCCACCTCGCGGCCTCATGAGGCCTAGAGACGCGAGTGCGGAATGGTGCGGCTCGCAGTGGTCACAGACGCTGGCGAGAGAGTCGCGGACGGGCGCTCCGGCACCGTCATTGAGCGACGCTGGCGGCGTCGGACCAGCGTGAGTGCAAAGAGAACCCGTTTTCGACACACCCCCCAAATGGCGCCACTGGAGGGTCGGGACAGCACGTCATCACCTGAGTGATTACAGCTCAGGCGCAAATACTGTCTCAAGAAGAATGCCAGCAATCAGCGATTACAGTTTGTGGATCGCGCGGCCCAGATGAACGCGTAAGGGCCACAACTGACCAGGATCTTGGGGTCAACCAAGCTGTCAGCCGGTCTGATTCAACTGATTCATACGAGCTCTCTCCCAGGGCCCGCAGGCGCACCCGAGCCTTCAATCCAAGCATGATTTAAAGGCTGCGTGAAATGTATTTGTACTGGCGGCGCTCTTCTGCCTGCCGAGCAGCTGTCAACATCGGAGTGGCAGCAATGAGCCTTCTGCGCTGCAATTTCACAGCGTTTCGAGCCCTGTATACTCCAGCTGATCCCAAATTGGACGAAAAGTAGCCCAGGACGCTGGGACTTGGCCGCACACAGCGCCTTCCCATTGCCTTTGCCTTCGAATGGTCGATGGAGCCGTAATCTGTGGAGCACCAATCTGTCGACAGTCCTTCTGCAGTCTGGAATCGCACATTCCCCGGGAGTACCACGCGGTAGGGCGCTCGAAATACACAAAAGTGACCAAACAAGCGCGTGGGCAGAACCGCCGACGACGGTGCCTCGACGGTCGACCGTGTGCAGACGGTGAACGCCACGACGACGGTGGGTGCTTCTAGGATGGGCGCAGACCGCTTTCAGTGAGCAGGACCGGGCACGGTGGCAGGAAGCACGGGTTTTCACACCATCAGCGTCCATGTCTGGCACTTCCTGACAACTACTGCCCTGAAGGGACGGGAAAAGGGGGCGGTCCGGCCGCGCATTTACAGGTGTGGCAAAAAAGAAGGCGCGAGCAGTTACCCTGTAGCAACACTGACATTACAAAAGAGAAGGACCCAAAGGGTTGACCTCCCGAGATGACCTAGAAGGCGCAAAGGCGCGCAAGGGCTAGGACTCGAGAGAGACGTCAATATTTAGATGGCGAGAAAGACGAGGCGGCGAGGGCCGTGGCCGGCGCCAAAAAAACAAGACGAAAACACACGAACAAGCGAGACGAAATAGTAACCCCGGGCCCGAATAGGGGGGCTACTTACGGAAGGACAGCCGTCCCATAGCCCGCAATCGGAAGTACGGAGAGACGGGCGCAAGTCCCGGCAGGGGCATAAGTAGTGGACTTAGCCCCGGCCAATTGCAACACCCCCCCCGGGCCAAGTCCTGGTGGTCACCCGCCAGCACGGACGGATGCCGGGCCGCGTGTGCAGAGCATCTGTGAGGGGCCGCCAGCGCGCGGGCGCCGGGCGGAGTCGCCCGAGCGACGCGGACCACTTGGGGCGCGCGCGCGGGCAGCACGCAACGGCGGGGCGGACACCCCGCCTTGCGGCGGCCGGCGGCGACGAGGACAACAGCAGCGGAGGCGGCACGCACGGACGTCAATGGCGTGGGCGTGCCGCCGGCGCGGGCGGATGGCGGTGGCCGGGGAAGCGGCGGCGATGGCCTACATAGCGCCTCCCTTACGGGACGCGTTGAAGACGGGCTTGCGGTGATACGCCGAGGGCGTACTGGCGGACCACGACGGGGTGCCGGAGCAGGCGCAGGTGACGGGGCTCGACCCGCGGAACCAGCCGGCGGTCGACCGCATGCGGGCCGGCGTACGCATGGCGTATTGGCACGGTGGCATCTACGAGGTGCACTCGCAGCGGTGCGACGGCGAGTTGGCCATCCGCTTCAGCCAGGAGGAGGCGCGCTTCGGGTCGGAGTTGCCTTCGTGGTTCGTCCGGACGGCGTTCACGTTCTTGAGGACGGAGGCGGACGTCGGGGACCTCCGCGCGTGGGTGCCGTGGGTGGCGCACTGCTGGGGCCGGCTCCTGAGCCTCATGCCGGACGCGGTGACGCCGCCGGCGGAGTACCTGACGGAGTTGTCGCTTCCGTATCTACGGACGGCGGCGGACCTCGAGTACGTGCAGGCCGCCGAGGTGCAGCACCGGGACGCGATGGAGGCGGCGGCGTAGTACTACGGGGAGGCGGCGGACAAGAACGCTCGCCGGGCGGGCGCCGGGGCGGCTCCGCGGCCGGTCCCGCCGTATGAGCGGCCGGAAATGAGCTCCTGGCCGAAACCCGATCGGGTTGGGCGGGATCTGCCGCTCCTCCTAGCGGAGGGGGACCGCGTGGCAGGCAACCAAGCGCGGAAGGAGGTAGACGTCCGGGTGCGCAAGAGTGATGACGTCCGGTACCTGATGACAGACGGCCACCACGCCAAGGGGTTGAACGGCGCCGCTGGCGGCGCGTGCCGGAGGCGCTGGAAGACTTGGAGCTACCGCGGGGGTTGCACGTGGCGTACCCCACCGTGCTCTCGTACTGTGACGACCGCATGATGGGGGGCGACTGGAGCTGCCTCTGAGACATGTACGTGGTGGAGCGGGTGGAGCTCACCGCCATCACGCTGCTCGCGAACCTCGCCGCTGGGCGCGCTCACCGCACCTCCCTTGCCCCACTCCATCGGTTGGAGCGTCTCCGATTGAATGCCAAGGCGGCGAAGAGAGCGGACGAGCATGCCCGGCTGCAGCGGCTGCTGCACGGCATGGCGGTGCTGCTCCCCAAATGGGGAGACGTGGTGGAGGCCGAGGTCTTGCCGGTCGGGCAGACGCCGTTGCCGGCGGAGGGGGACGACGCGGTGAACCCATACGGGCTTCGAATAGCGTTGGACGCCGGGGGCGTCGACTTCCCAAGTAGGGCCGAGCGCGTGACGTCGAGGAGCGCGACGGCGCGGACGCCGCCAGAGGCGGCTGCAGACGCGGGGGCGGGGCATACCCGGGGCGGAGGCAGCGACGACGCCCCCGAGGGCGGGGCGGCTGTACGCTCGGAGTCCCCTTCGTGGCAGGCCGCATCGCCGACGCGGTCGTCACCGCGGGGACGTGGCCGGGCCGGAGCCCGGCGGTCGTCGTCGTGGACGCCGCCGGCGGAGGCTTCACCAACGCGGACGCGGACGCGGACGCCCGGCCGAGGGTCGCCAGGTCGGTCCGCTTCACCGCGTCGGGCGTCGTCACCGAGTCGGTCGGCGTCGCCGCGTTCGTCGGCGTCGTTGCTGTAGTACCACGATCAGGGGGGTTACCTTACGAGAAGGGAAGTAACGGCCGTCTGGGCCGCTCGTGCGACACCCGCTATGGGACTCGAGGTCCAGGAAGTCGGGCCGATCGAAACGCCTAGACGTGAAGACACGGTTTACTTGCCGGCGACGACGGTGCCTCCCACCGTCGTCGCCCTTCGTCCTAAAAGGGCGGAAACCGTCGCCCGGGCTCGATTCCCCGATAGGAAAGTGACCCGGGCAGTCACCAACCAATGCAGATAATTCGCTCCATGCATGTCAAGTCCCCCGAAGCGATCATTACAGACGAGGGGGAGTGACCGTTCCGCGCTCAACGCGCTGCAACCGCCGCGTGGCGCCCGGTCGGTTGTCGCTTGCCGTGCCCTCCGGCCGCGGCCACCCGGACCCCGCGGCGGGCGTCTCGGCCAGGCGCGCCCCTTCGCGGGCTCGCATCTGCCCTCACAGGCGGGCCCGCCGTCCCCGTACCCGCGCCCCCGTTCCGTCCGTGCCAGACCTCGTCGGCGCCGCCGACCCCCCCGCCGTCCGCCGCACCCCTGGTGCTCCGACGGCCGCGCCACCGTCGACTACGGGGTCCCGTAGTTCTACAGTTGCGTCGGTCGGCGTCACCGCGTCGGGCGGCGTCGCCGCGTCGGTCGCCGTTGCCACTGCGACGGCGGTCACCAACGCCCCCGCCGCAAGGCGGACGGACGCCGCCGCCGAGGCGCGGGACGCCACGTCCTCGTCGCGGCCCGACGCCGCGTCGGGCAACGCCGCCGCCGGCTCCGTTGCAACGGAGCGGCGCGGCGTCCATAGGGGAATCTGCAGGGGGCAGCCAGCGTTCGTGGTCGCCGCCGACGGCGTCGGCACGCCGGCAGAAGCCGCCGGCGATCGCGGGGGCGTCAGGGCGGACGGAAGGCGGAACGGCGGCGCCGCAATCGGGCGACGCGCGGCGCGGCCGGAGGCCGGCCGGCACCGACGGCGCGCCTCGGTCGACCGCGGCGGCAACCGGGTCGCGGCGGAGCGGGGGGGCTACGCGGGGGACGCGCCCGCGGCCGTCCGAGGGGCAGGAGGTGGAGCCGCCGTACGCGGCGTACCATAAGTGGTACCGCGTGGGCTCCATCGCGCCGGAAGGCGACGCGCTCCGGGCGCACCTGTCGGCGGCGGCAGTGAATCGCCTGGCCGCGGCAGGCGGTGCGCCGGCCGGCGCCGTGGGGCTGGCCATCAGCCGGGTGATACGCAGTGGCGTGGACCGGTTTCATGCGTCCCTGCGGACGTCCAGCGACCGCACGGTGGGGGAGGCGATGGACGGTGTCGTCAAGGTCGTCAAGGAGCTGCGCCGCGCGACGCACATGGAGGAAGACATCGGTCGTATCCTGAACGAGGTGCGGGCGGTGGATCGTGTGGCATCCGCTGACGAGCGGTTCGTCTATGACGACAGCGACGAGTCGGGGGGCAGTTGGCCCACTGGTCCTCGGCGGCAGCACCGCTAAGCGGTGGCGTCTGGGCTGACCCGGGCGGTATGAGCCTTCTCAAAGCGGAAGATCACCACGCGCCACACAGGCGGCGGGGAGGAGTCTGTGCGGCCGGCCACTGTGAACGTAGGATAGCGGGGGTTAAGTTGCACCCGCGCGGCGCAGTAGCGCGTGTCGAGCGCCCACCAGGACTGGTGTTGCCAGCGCGGGGCGACGAGGGTGAGGTCACAAGGGCAGGAGGTGACGCGGGCGACGACCTGTGGTAAAAAGGAGAAGGGCGGGTTGGCCCACCCATTCTCAACTGTCCAGTCGACAGAGAACGCCGCGGCGCAGCCGCGCGCGGCGTCCGCGGGGGTAAGGGGCAGGAACCGGGGAAGCTGGGTAGCCGCGGCGATGGTGAACAGGTCGACCGTATGGGGGCCCCAGACCGCATCAGGTATCTCGAAATCGGGGCGTCCCAGTGCCCAGTGGGCAGGTGGTCGGTCATCGGGGACCTCCGCGAGGAGGGAGGATGCCCAAAGGGCAGGGACAGTCTCCTCTTGGCTAGTTGCCGGGGACGTCTAGTGGACATCGACGAGCACGGCGCCCGTCTCGTCGGTGTGCTGCTGGACCGAGACGCATACCCACTCGGGTTGCCGCGGGCACGGGGCGAGGACTACGGGCGTCGTCGGGAAGGCGTCTTCGGGTAGCGTAAAATTCTTCTGCGTTGCCAAGCGGATGACGAGATGCTTCGGCAAACCTGAAATGGGTTCCCACGAGTCATCGCCCAGGCCATATGTGGCCAACCGGACTTTCGCCACGATGCCGTTACCGGCATCATGGCGAATAGCCAACAGCCGGTCGATTTCCCAGGTCGGGTCCTCATCAGAGGAGTTCACGTCGGGGATCGAGGCTTGTGTAAGCCGATGCGGCTGGAAATCCGGTCCCGACACCGGGCGCGGTGCCGGTGTGACGTCATTACTGTTGACCCGTTCTGCGCCGTCGCCTTGGTCGATGGCGAAGTAGGTGCCATCCGTATCGAGAATCTCTAACGGAACAAGGGCCTTGGGCAGCAGCTTGTGCCCTCCGCGGTGGGAGCGGAGGTAGACGAAGTCGCCGACCGCCAGGTCCTTGTTCTTTGGCCGGACCCGGCTGTCCCAGTTTCGCTTGTAGCGAGCTGGTACTTGTCGAGGGAGGCGCGCACCGTCGGGATGAGCTTTTTCAAGCCCTGAAGGATGGCGCGCTTCACCATGAGTGGGGAGCCATCGGCGGATGCCAGCGGGGAGGAGCCCGCTAGTGTCCATTCTACTGCTCCCGAGGCTCAAATGAGGCTCAGATGAGGCTCAAATGAGGCTCCCTCTCATATGGCCTGGAAACGCGGCCTTTTTGGGGTGTCTGGGGCACCCCCTCCGAGTTTTCATCGTAAACAGCCGCCGAGTTGGCCCATGGGTAAGGGGACTGCGCTGAGTCCAGATCTATTCTCAGACAGAGCAGCCGAGGCTGGGAACATGGTGACAGAGAGGCATCAAAAACAGCCTCAAATGAGGGGAATCGGCTCAAATGAGGCGGTCAGTAGAATAGACACTAGGCCCTCAATCGTGAGGTTGGGCATGCGGCGGGGGATCAGGAGGTCGAACGGCGCCATACCGGTGGCCCTATGCGGGCAGGTGTTGTAGGCCAGGATCAGGGCAGGGAGGAGGCGGTCCCACTGTCGCGGGTGCTCTTCACAGAAATCCCGGATCTGGTTCAGCAGCGTACGGTTATACCGTTCCACCTGACCGTTGGTCTGCGGGTGGTAGGGCGTCGTGTACTTGCACCTCGTGCCTAGCATCTTCATGACGGCGCGGAAGAACGAGTCGTCCATCTTCCGACCCTGGTCCGATAGGACGCAGTCGGGGGGTGCGTAGGCCGCGACTCATGCGGTCAGGAACGCCGACGCGACCGTGACGGCGGTGATGCGTCGGAGCGCAACCGTACGGGTTAGCTTCGAGAAGCGGTCGGACATGACGAACGCATACCGGTTGCCGTCAACTGTGTTCAGCAGCGGGCCGAGGATGTCGATGCCAACCACGGTGAGCGGTTACTTTGGCGGGAACAAGGTCATGGGGGACGTATGACGTCGCTCCTGCAGCCGGTTCTTCGCGCACGGCGGGCATTGCCGGACGATGTCGTACAGGTTGACAATCATCGACTCCCAATAGAAGCAACGCTTCATGGAAGCGTACATACGCTGCACGCCAGGGTGACCTTTGGACGTCGGATAGTGCTCGAGGCCCGTTACGCGGGCGCGTAGGGCCTCGGGGATATCCACCTGCATCACGTCCGTCGTCGGTTGGCGACGCACGAGGCGGCCTTCCTCATCGAGGACGAACCGCGTCGGGTTTCCCGAGTCGATCACGGCGCGGAGCTGCTGGAAACGGCCATCCGCGCCCTGTGCGCGGAGGAGCTCCTCCGCGGTGATTGGGGGAGGCGGAACCGGCGCTGAGAAGTTGTTGGCGTCCATGGCCCTGCGGCCTGGTCCAGCAGGAAGCGCGGGATGTCGTCATCCAGCTCCTTCTGGTCCAGACCCGTCGTGAGGATTCTGGACAGGGCATCGGGGAGGTGGTGGTTCGCCCCCTTCTTATACTTCACCTCGAAGTCGAGCTCTGCTCAGCGGAGGCGACAACGGAGCAGACGACCGGTGGCTGTCGTCAACCGGTAGATCCAGCTGAGGCATTCGCGGTCGGTTCGTACCGTGAACCGCGAGTCCTCCACATAGTGGCGGAGGTGGAGCACGGCCCAGACGAGGCCCAGGCACTCCTTCTCTGTGGCCGATTAGCTGCGTTGCTCGGGCTGCAAGGCACGGCTGTAGAATCCCACGGGTTTCAGCTGGCTGTCTGGCTGCTCTTGGAGCAGGGCGAAACCGAATTGGGTGTCGCACGCACCGACGTCGATGGTGAAGGGCGCGCCGCGGCGAGGGAGCGCCAGGAATTGCGGATGAAGCAGAGCGTCGCGTAGGTGTGTGAACGCGGCGGCCTGCGGCTTGGTGAACGCCGGGAGCGTGTCGCCGTACGCCTTAGTCGTCAGCTGGTTCAAGGGAGCTGCGGATCGTGCGTAGTTCGCGAAGAAACATTGGTACACGTTGCACATGCCGAGGAAGCTACGCAATTGCGTCTTCGTCCGCGGGTGACCCACCTTCGCGAGCGCTTCCAGGTTCTTGTTGTGCACACGCATCTCCCTGGGGGATATGATGTGCCCGAGGTATTCTACGGAAGTTTGGAAGAACTGGAACTTCTTGGCCTTCAGAGTGACGCCGGCCCGACCCAATCGGGTCAGGGCCTCTTCGAGCGCCTTCACGTGGTTCTCCGGGGTGTCGGAGAAAACGATGACATCGTCGAGGTAAACAAGGCACGTTTTCTAGGTCATCCCAGATAGGATGATGTCCAGGGCACGTTGGAAGGTCGCGGGGGCATTTGTGAGGCCGAAGGCCATCTTCAGGTACTCGTACGTGCCCATGTGGCAGGTGAAGGCGGTCTTGTCGATGTCGTCCGGGGCCATGGGTATCTGCCAATACCCGGCATTGCAGTCGAGCGTTGAGAAGACGCGGGCGTCTCCCAACGAGTCGATGAAATCCTCCATCCGCGGGATGGGATAGGAGTCCTTTTTGGTCACCGCATTTAGACGACGGCAGTCGGCGCAAAGTCGTGGCGACCCGGCTTTCTTGGGGACGAAAACGACAGGGCTGGCCCATTACCTGGTGCTTGGTCGGACGACCTTGGCTTCCAGCATCCGGTTGACCTCGTCACGGATCATGTCACGGGCGTGGTGACCCGCGCGGTACGGATGCTGCCGTATCGGTTTGGTCCCGGGTTGAATCTCCACACGGTGGACGGTGGCGTCGATGGACCCGAGCGTCCCGTCCAGCGTATATGCATGCCGGCGGATGAGTGCCTGGACATCCGGGAGCAGCCAATCGGGTACGCCGGAGAGATCGACTTGGTCGAGCATCGCCACTGCGGCTGCGGCGGGCGATGACGCGTCGTCAGTGACGAGCAGGCAATCGACATCGTCGACTGGGCTGACGGTGGCGATAATAGTTCCCTTGCGGAGGCAGACCGGTTCGTCGAGAGGTTCGCGACTTAAATGCTGAAGCGTTGCCCCGGGACGACGACGGCCAGGCCGCGTGCTGTTTGACAGCGGTGGCCCTTGTTGAGGCGGTTGTACGGCGTGACCAAGACCTGACCAGCGAGGTCGGCTGTATCCAGCATGGCCGTACGTGACCGCGGGGGCAGCACCCGCCGCTGTGCGAGGCGCACCGTCGCATCCCTTGGGGACCGGCGGCTTTCTCCCTTGCCGCATACTGTGCACGACAAGATAGGTACCAAAACGTCGGTGGATCATCTGACGCGTTGACGGCGAGGGTAGAGCGCCTCCATGTGGCGGTTGATGAGACTGGTTCCCAGTAGCACGGGCACGGCGAGGCGCTGGACGACGAAAAATTCGACGTCCGTCGCGAAGCCGCCGGAGCGTACGCGCAAGGTCATCATCCCCCGGGCGGAGATAGGGTTTTTATTTGCGTCCACAATGTGGAGCAAATGCGGGCGCGGACGCAGCCGCTTCTCCCATCCCTTGGGCTGGGCATCCTCCCGGATGATCGAGGGTCCGGCGCCTGTGTCCAGTGTCGGTGTCATCAGCCGCATCCGCGCCTCGTCAAAGCCGAGGGCTGCGGGGATAGTATACTGCCGGTATGCCGGGGCCAAGACACGGTGTACCCGTATCTTCGGACCCTGCGGACTGGGGCCGTCACGGGGCGACCGAGCCGCTAGGGGCACGCCCCGTGCACTTTTCCCGACCCGGGAGAGGCAGGTGGGTCCACCGTCGGGTCCGGGTCCGCTTGCGGGTCCCCGGGCGCATCGCCGACGGGCTCGCCTCCGCTGAGGGAGCCGGTGTCGTCCGGCACCAGCGGGTCACCCCAGGGGTCTCCGGCAATGGCAGCCATTGCGTATTGTATCCGACTAGGGCGTAACGCAGGGCGACCCGCGCCAGTGGGTCCCGGCGCGGCCGCAGGTGGCGCACGGGGCCCCATAGCGCGGTCGGGCGAGGGACGTGCACTGGCGTAGTGAACAAAACCGCGGCAGCGGTGGCACTGCACGTGTCTCAGGGGGACCACGGCCGGCCGCCCCTTCAGGATACCCGACCGGGGAGCCCATGGGGTTTCCGTCCCGCTGGACGGTGTCCGGGCCGCTGGTGGCGTAGGGGCAAACTCCTGGAACGGCTGCTGCGGTGGCGGCCGACCCATGGGGGGCCGGCCTTGCGGCGGCGTGGCTTCCGGCATCTTCGCTGGCGGCGCCGCCAAGAGGACCGGTTAAACCTTTGCTCCGCTCCCGGAGCCGAGCTGCAGGACGCTCTTGGCCTTGGTGTACCGGTCGGCTTTGCCGATGGTGACCTTGACCGCTCGGAGGCCATCGCCGATCTTCTGCGAGAGCGCCAAGAGTTCGTCGAAGGTGGTGCACGTGCGGTCGGCCAGCTCGACTTGGGCCTGTACCGAGGGGTGGAGCCCCTTCAGGAACAGGTACCGGAGCTGCCCGGGATCGTACATCCCCATGAGCCGGCGGCCTAGCCGCATCAACCGCTGGTAGAAAGCGCGTTCACCTTCGTCTTGGCGCTGCTGCGCGGTACGGAGGGCCATTTCGGCGGTGTGCAGGGCGTCCTCGGGCGCATAGCGAGTCAACAGATAGTTGATCGTGTGCGGGAAGCTGGTACCGACGGCGCTGCCGTGTGGTCCATTCTCTTCCTGGAAGAAGTCTTCCTTGGCCTCACCGCAAATGCGGTAGGCTAGCAGGTACGGGGCCTCTCCCAGGGTGACATCCATTTCGTCCGCGGCGGTTCGGAAGCGAGTGAGGAGAGGCAGGACGGCCAATGGGTCCGAGCCATTGAAGAGCGAGACCCCGTGCAACGGACCGTCCAGCAGACGATGGCACCTACGGAGCTGGCTTTCTTTAGACCGGCCGTACGTCGGATCCGCATTTCGGAAGAGGTAGCGGCGGTAGTCCAGAAGTAACGAGAACGAGCCGTGCTTGGACGTCAAGGGGAGCGGCCAGGGGATGACCGCCCTTGGCGTCAAAGCTGTAGGGCCGGTGCTCCACGTGCGGGCGCGTCGGCGCGCGTGGGAGCGGCCACGCGGGGGTCCGGTGCTGTCGCTGCTGGTGCTGTTGCTAGAGTTCCTTGGTGGCTCTTCGTCATTGGCGGACCGCGAGGAGCGGGCATCGGAATCAGATCGCGCCCCCGCACTCCGAGATGCCAATGGCGACGTTTCGGCGGCGAACCTGCGTGACCGGTGCCGGTCACGCGGGGCCGGGGTGTTTGCCGGTGTTGGGTCAGTGGGCCGGGGCCCACTGGCAGTCGACATCGGCAATGTCCCGGTTGGGTCGCGCAACGTTGTTACGTGGGCGTGTACCTCTCGGACGGACGCTGCCAACATACGCACAAGCGTCGTGAGCTCGGCCACATCCGATTGCTCCGCGTGACGACTGGCGTTGCTGGGGGATGCACCCGAATCGCCCGTGGCCGTAGCCGCTGCGGCGGGATCGGGTAGATTCGAAGCACCTTGGGGAGGAGGGGGAGTCGTATCAGCCGGGACTGACCCATCGGCAGTACGCCGAGCGTCAGTACCCGTATCATGAGGAGGGGCAAAGCGCGGGGGATCGGCACCCCCGCTCGCCATCGGCGATGGGTTGGCTTCTTGTCTCGAGATCGCACGAACCCGGACACGACGGCGCCACGGCCCGTCGGGCACCGCCGAGCGACTCCCCCGGCCTGCAACAACAGCCACCGGGTGACCGGGACCACAGAGTGGTCGCGTCACGAGTACCGTCAGTGGTGTCCGCACCGTTGTCGCCGGGGCTCGCGAGAGGATAGGCGTCCCTCAACAGGAACGACGCCCTCTCCCCTGCTGCTCCACGAAGTGTGGCAACAAAGAAGGCGCGAGAAAATGCCCTGTAGCAACACTGAAGATACAAAAGAGCAGGACCCCAAAGGTTGACCTCCCGAGAGGACCTAGACTGCGCAAAGGCGCGCAAAGGTTAGGACTCGCAAGAAGAGGCGGCGAGGGCCGTGGCCCGCGCCAGAATACCATGACTAAAACAGACGAAAAAGCGAGACGAAATAGTAACCCCGGGCCTGAATAGGGGGGGCTACTTAGGGAAGGACAGCCGTCCAATAGCCCGCAATCCGAAGTACAGAGAGACGGGCGCAAGTCCCGGCAGGGGCATAAGTAGTGGACATAGCCCCGGTCAATTGCCATAACAGGGACCATATTTACACACAGTTGTTCTAGCGTCTTGGCTGAGCTTGTGTGCCATCAGACGGTTGTTGTGGGGTGCGTGCCACCGGGCCTCAAACCGAGCGCTCCACAGGGCGCCGCGCGCGCTGCGGTCCCTGGTGGCCCCCTGGCCGCCCCCCCCCCGGGGTTTCGACCTGGGGCGGGTGGGGCTGCCGCTTCCCCGCCCCTCGGTGGTGTCGGCGGGCGGGAGGGGCTGCCCACGCCCCCGTACCTGTGTGCGTCGCTGGAAGCCCAATATAGGGGAGACCTAGCGGCGCAGGCTGCTGCCGGGGGGATGGTCGCTGCGTCGTCGTCGGCCGCCCGCGGAGGTTCCGGCGCCGCCTCGGCGGCAGCGACCGCCGCCGCCGCCGACAATTAGGCGGGTGGGGGCGCCGCGGCGTCAGCCGCCGCGCATCCCGCTGCCGCCGAGCCCCCGTACCGCCACATGTTGGGCACGGCGGCGGTGGGGGACAACGATATATTGTCAGCGGCGACCGCCGCGACGACGGCGGCCACCCCTAGCAATTCCGCCGAGTTGGCGGTGGCCACCGCCGCGGCCACCGCAGTTTCTGCAGGCGGGGGAGCCGCGGCGTCCACCTCCGCATCTCCAGCCTCCGACCGGCCCCCGCCCCGCCACGAGTCGACCCCGTGGCGCGGGGGCCGACGTTTTCATGTCGACGGCGGCCGCCGCGACTTCGGCGGCCTCGCCCGGCGTCTCGGCCGCGTCTGTGGCGGACGCCGCCGCCGCCGCCGCAATTTCTGCGGGCGCGGACGCTGCGGCGTCCGCCGCCGCGCCTCGTGCGCCCCCCCCGCCCATTCCTCACCCCATGCCTCAGGGGCGGGGCTGGCCGACTTCCGCGCGTCGCCGGCGGCAGTCTCGTCGGCGGCGACGAACCCCGGTGGTTCTTCGGGGTCGGCGGCGGCATCCGCCGCCGCCGCAGAAATTTCGGCAGGCGGCAGTCACACAATAATCCCCGCCGCGCCGCATGCCATCCCCCCGCCATCCCCTTGGCCTGGAAGTGGAAACGTGCTGCCCGACACTGCGTTGGTAGCGTCGGCGGCGGGCTCGGCGATTGACTTGTCTTCCGACGCCAATCCCGCCGCTGGCATGCTGCCCGCCGCCGCCGTGTTGCCAACGGCAACCGTTGCGTCGGCCACCAGGCCTCCCCCGACCGCTGGCGCTCCCGCAGCTACGCCGCAACCGCAGACGGCTGTCCCCTCTCCTCCGGGCGGGCCTGTGCCCCCCCCCCCCGCCAAAAAGGCTGTCCGCCGCAGCTGTGGTCGGCGTTCTGGGGCGTTGTCGGCGTCCACCATGCCCGCCGAGCAGGCTTCCGCCATGAACGTCGACGACCCCCTCGCCGCGGTCACCGCGGCTGCCGGCCAAGGCGGATCGGCGGCCGCCCCGCCCCCGGCGGCGGCTCTCCCCCTCCCCCTGCCCCAACCGGGTCCGCCCCGGCGCCATCTGCCGTCGCAACGGTGTCGGAGGCAGCGGGCGCCACGACGGCTGCTGCGGAAGCGCTGCCCCCGTCGACCGCGAGAAGGTTCGCGCGCGGTGGCGGCGCTGCCGCCCCCAACCGCGCGCGTCGTGGTGCGTCGGCAGGGGGTGGTTCGGGTGTCGCAAAGCGACGCACCCGGACCACCCCCGCCGGGCTGGCGGGCGCGCTCGCCGGCGCCGGCGCCAGCTTGCTTCGCGGCGCTGTGTCGCTGCCGCCGCCGGCTGAGCAGGATGCGGCCGCCAGCGTGGACGAGTCTGTTGGCCATCTCACAGCGTGACTCCTTCGTGGCTGACACGCATCTACGTATGACAGCTTTACACGAAGATTGGTGAGCAGCGTCCGGTCTTCCTGTCTGATTCTTCCGCTCTTGATCGTGTGGCAGAGATTCTCTGCACATACTGTACCCTGCCCCGCCCGAACTTGAATGTAACTTGCTGTGACTTGCTGTGAGCGTTTCGCAGATCCGATCACTCTTTGGCGACGCGCCATAGCAAAGTGCAAGGTTCACACACATCCGGCGCAGAAGATGTGCGCAGCAACAGGGGTTACGCAGAAGTCTAGCAATCTACCAGCATGTTTTCTGCAGGACAAAAAACATTGAACGCTTGTCGTAGGCACAAAAAAAAAAGAGGATCGTGCTGGACATTTTTAGAAAAAGACTCTCGCACCGTCACGGTGCTTTCCAAACAAGAAAAGCACCGGCCCTCCATTTTTTTTCTACACAAATGCACGACAAAAAGCTGCTCCGCAGATCTGTGCTGCAGGAAACCATGCTACAAGTGGCTCATGCGGCCACTTTCCCAGTTCTGCAGGCAGGCTGCAATACGCGATTGCAGCGGATTCGAAGATCTGTACGGTACACGGTTTAAGCCCCACTGCACAGACGACCGGTTACTCGGCGACGGCGGTGAGGCGCGGAGAGCCGCATTAGGGGATCCGCTGTTGCGACTAGAGTGCGGGGCGAGCCGACGGCAGCATCAATACACTTTTGTTCTCGCAAACTCTCCCCGAGCGCCTCTCTGTCAACCCTCCTCTGCTCCGTCGCGGCGCTAGGTCGGCGGCGCAGCCGGCGGCGGCGCGCGGCAAGGCGGCGCCGTAACCACCGCCGCCACTTCCAGCGGCGGCGGCGGACGAGGCCGAGCGGGCTGTCGGGGCCGCTCGGCGACGAGACGACATACTGGAGACACCGTCGCGTATGGTCGACGCCCGCGGCACCTCATCCGTCCATGGCCGCCGCCCCCTTTGTCCGCCCACTTGCGGCCGACAAAGGCACTGTAGTCGTGGGGGGGAGCAACCAGAGTCACCGACTAGAGGGAAGGGAGGGAGGCACAGCACCACCGCGCCTGGTGCTTGACCAAGCTGGCCAACAAGGACACCCGCTTCACTGGGTGCAGGTACAATTAGAAACATCATTAAAGTGCACAGGATTGTCTTTGATTAAAGCATAAATTAAACCAATATTCATTTAACACATTAAAACATCTGCGTTTGTCTACGTTGAAAAAAAATGAGCCGACGTCAGGAAGGTTCTTTGTTGAGGTGTCCCAGATGAGGATTATTTGATCCACCACGGCTCGATTGATCCTCTCAAGGGAATAGACACGAGCGTCCCAGCGCTCGATTCGAGAACGCGAGGTGTTAACTCATGGGTTATGCCGGCCATTTCGATCGATGTCGACCCCACACTGCGTTGATCGAACGTTCCATAAGCATTCCAACGAAACCCAGGGTCTTCATCGCGGGTTACCGGCTGCGGTGGCACCAGCGTGGTGATTGTGTGGGCGATCGACCGCGCGGTCGCAGGCCGGGCTTGACCCCGTGAGCCGGTCCAGTCCAAGGGTGTCTCGTGCAGCCAGTCGGGAATGCTTAGGGCTCTTCGACGGGGGCGCCCGCGCATCTCCTCGCCGACTGTGCACGCATGCGCGCGCCCCCCATCCCCACCGTGTACGCAACCTTCTTCGTCTCTTCATTCACGTGTCACCTGTGGCCCCGCCTGTGTTTCCGCGTGACCCCGGCCATGGCGGAGGGCGTCCCTGCTGGAGAGGCTCCTTCACGCGGCTCGCGCCCGCCCGCCCCACCCCGCGTCCCGTCGCAGCACCGCTGCCCCACACCGCCGGCGTTGGGGCTCCCCTCTGACAGCGGTTCAGATTCCCCCGTGCCCGCCGGGCGTCGCCGTCACCGCGGGTCTGGTGCCGTGGCCGCCAGCGGCGGGGGCGGTGGCAAGAGCCCCGCATCTTCTCGTGGTGACGGGGCGGCGGCGGCGCGCATCACCTGGTCGGAGGAGGCCACCACCTTGTTCCTGTCCTTGCTGGTTGAGTCGAAGGAGGCGCGCGCCCGCTACCAGGAGCGGCACGACAACAAAAAATTGCGGTTGCTCAACCAGTCCATTGCCGAAAAGCTCAGCGCGGTGCAGCCGGGCGTGCCCTTCACTGTCGCCAGGCTCCAGAACAAGATCAAAAACCTCGTCAAGGCGTGGCGCTCATTGTACCACGCCGTCGAGGACAAGCGCAACAGCGGCGGGACGCCCGCAGAGATTGAGACGCTGAAGGGTACGTTGATGAGTGCGCTGTGTGGAGTGGCGGCGCGTGCGATGGAGGCGAGTGCTCGATACAAGCTGCCTTTTTTGTGTCGTGCGAATGCATTTTCTGACCGGGAAGTGACTTTTGGTACCCCTCGTAGCGTTTTTCTCGCCACGACTGTTCGCTTGTCCTGTTTGTGTTTTCTGTCTCCCGGTCCTGGCGTAGGTGGATTTGAAAACTACGATGATGGGGAAGCGTTGTGGAAGGCAACCACGGTATTGGAGACGGCCTCAGTACGGGAGGTGGGGGACCGCCCAGATGGCGAAGCGCCGCCGCCGGCGGGCGGGCGTAGCCGCCGAAATTCAGAATCCCCCGCCGGCCAGCGTGTCGCCGCGCCCTGTTCCACCCCCTCTACCGACGGCCGCGGCTCCTCTCGCACCCCCAGAGACGGGCGTAGAGTGCGTCGCCGGTCTGGCGGCGCCGACTCCTCGACTCGGTCGGCACACCCCCCGTCTCTCTCGCTTTCTTCATCGGACGAAGAGAGCTCCAGCCACGGCAGCG
>Ga0209093_1000838_pt1 | contig 17208 bp, 19 predicted proteins | sample SidtaG_4_FD_187450 | JGI IMG/M metagenome (GOLD analysis project Ga0209093, IMG submission 187450) | Marine algal microbial communities from Sidmouth, United Kingdom - Sidmouth_Male1 metaG (SPAdes) (version 2) | ecosystem: Host-associated > Algae > Red algae > Unclassified | place: Sidmouth... | reverse complement strand
TTTCTGTTATGATGTGCCTGCGCACCCCCCCGTGTCGCACGCCTGCTCTTTTTTTCTCCGAACATGCACGTACCGCTACATGCTGGCCGTACTTGCTCCCCATGTTTACGTGACGATGCTTTGTGACGGTCTCCTCCCGTCTCCACTGACGCTTTGCGCCGTCCTTCTTGCATGTGTCTGTTGAATATACTTGCGCTCGCCCTCTTCACTAAGCTGTTCTTATTTTTTTCTTTGTCGCGCTCGTACACGATCACCCCGTTCTCCTGTTTCTTTCTTCCCAGAGGTTGCTTTCCCATGCCCTTGCGTGTGTTCCGACCGTTTCCGTTTTGCTTCTCGTGTCCATGCATCCGCCGGTGCTGCTTGGTCTCTTGGTTCTCCCCCGCCCTTCCCACTTTACTGCAAGCGCATCTGCCATGCGCATACGCTGTTTCGTCGATCAGTCGTTCGGCCTGCAGTACCTGTGAAGCGGTAGGTAAGTGGGTGGATGCGTTGCTTTACTCGAGACCGGTCTGAGGCACGAGGCCAGCAGCCTCTTACCCTCCTCACGTGCCCCTCTCTCATCGTCCTGGAGGCACACCCCCGCCAACGCAGTGACAGGGCTCACAAATCGCGACGCCCCTCAAGGAGCCAACGAGAATCTCCCCGAGCTCAGCTCCAAAACGAGCTCCCCTCGAGATACAAGTACGAGTAATTACCACACCCTCCTACAGCAATGCATGTCAAAGGCACAGACAAACAAGCGGATCACCGCATAAGTACTCCTGGAATTTTGCAGGCAGTCCGCGTTAACTCCGACTTACCAGTGTGGGCTTGGGGGGCTGCCTCAACACTCCCGCCAGCGCCCCAGACCGCGCAATGGATGCTCCAGCGCGGACACAGTCCGGCACGACCAGCGCGAAATCTCCCGCCAAAATCCGCAGTCGAGAAAAACGCCCAAGTCGCCAGCAGTACTACGGGTTTCATCGTCCTTCGACGAAGGCGCCAGAATCACCATCGACGTGGAGCAGGCGTCGAGGTGAGGACAGCGCACCCGGTCGCGTCTCGAACGGAGACGATCCGGCGCATCGGCGGCCCGTCAAAGTGTGGTCGGAAACGCGGCTCATCGACTTAGCCGAAATTGGCTCGACCCGAAAACCAGTAGGCCTACTGGTACGGCCAAAATCGACTTAGCATCGCAAAAACATCAAATCATCAGAAATCACCATCGACGTGAAGCAGACGTCGAGGGGAGTACAGCACACTAGGTGCCGCCTCGACCGGAGACCATCCGGCTCGTCGGCGGCCCGTCAAAGTGTGGTCGGAAACCCGGTTCATCGACTTAGCCGAAATCGGCTCGACCCGTGAAACCAGTAGGCCTACTGGTACTGCCAAAATCGACTTACGCCAAAATCGACAAAACCGACCACCGCGAACCCGCGGTTGCACCACCGGACGTCCCCAGTGGCGCCGCAGTGCCCCAGGACGGTCCCAACCGGCCGTCCTCCGAGTCGGCGCCCCGCGCAAACGCGCCCCAATGCCGGCCTTACGCCAGTGGATGGTGCCGCAACCGTCCACGGCCGACTCCGGCCCGCAGCAACGACGACGAAGGTCGCTGCCGCGAAACCCGGGCGGCGCCACTGGCCGCCTCCAGTGGCGCCATGGCGTCTCAGCACTCCCCCAAGTGGGGGTCGCCAAGCTCGGCGCCCCGCGCAACCGCGCCCAGGTCTTCACCATCCCCGACAGCAGCCCGGAAAGCCGTAAGCGCCGGCGACGGCAGCGGATTTGTGAGCCCGTCCGCCGGCATTTCGGCGCTCGGGAGGAAGTAGAAGGCCACATCCCCGCGCGCCTGGTAGTCGCGAACCATGTGGTAGGCGACGTCGACCTGCTTGGTCCGCCCCGTCGCCTCGGGGTTGTTGACCAGAGCGAGGCACGATTGGTTGTCCTCTCCCATCGGCACGGCCCCGTCATCAACGCCCAGCGCCAACAGAAGTTTACGTAGCCACAGTGCCTCCTTGGTCGCCATCGCGGCGACCACGTACTCAGCATCGGCCGTCGACGTCGCCACCGTCGACTGGCGATTGCTCGCCCACGAAATGTGCCCGCCGTTGAGCGTGAAGACAAAGCCTGTTGTCGAGCGGCGGCCGTCAAGATCGCCCGCCCAATCTGCGTCAACATACCCTTGTAGAGCTTCATTGCCGCCATACATCACACCAAGGCGAGTAGTCCCGCGAAGGACGCGCAGCACACCCTTGGCCGCGCGCATATGGTCCTGCTCAGGGCATGACATGAAGCGGGAGAGCACTCCCACGGCAAAGGAAATGCCCGGCCCCGTCGTCGTCGACAAGTAGAGTAGAGAGCCGACCAGCTCCGCGTACTGGTTGCCGTCGGGAAGAAGGTTTTCCCTCGTCTTGCTCAGCTTGACTCCCGACGCCATCGCCGTCTTGTTGGGCGTGCACGTGTCCATCCCGAAAGCCTGAAGCAGCGCCTTGATGTGGCCGGGGTTACTCAGCGTGAGTTTCTTGGTCTTTTTATCGCGCATGACCTTCATTCCAATAAAGTCTTCGACCTCCCCCATGTCGCGCACTTCGAACTTGGCCGCGAAGCCACTCTTGATGGCCTCCACGCCAGCAAAGCGCTCGCCCGCCACAATCAAGTCGTCGACGTACATGAGGATGAAGACGCGCCCGTGCACAGGGTGGTGCCACTCGTAAAGGCACGGGTCCACCGTATACCGCGTAGCTCCCATCTGCTCGAGCACTTCGTTGAGCTTGATGCCCCACAGCCGCCCCGCTTGCTTCGTCCCATACAGGACCAGGTTCAGCCGGCGCGCATCGGCAGGCTCCCCCGACTCGATACCTTCAGGGAGCTTGATGTACATTTCTTTGTCCATCTTAGCGTTGAGGGAGGCTGTCTTGATGTGAACGTGGTGGACCCCCCACCCGTTGGCTGCTGCTACGGCGAACAGGGCAAGTGACGTCGCCGTGTTGGGTACAGGCGCCCACGTCTCACCGAAATCGCGCCCAGGAACTTGGTTGAAGCTTTGGGCCACCAGCCGCGCCTTGTAGCGCGTCTTCTGTCCTTCCGCGTCGTGCTTAATGCCGAACAGGAAACGTGTCTTGACAGCATTGTGCGGCTTGTTGCTGCCTTTGGTCGTGGACCACGTGCCGAGCTCCTTGTGCGTCGCCACTTCCTGATTGATGGCCTGCTTCCGCAGCGGCCAGTCCGGAAGAGCGCGGGCCTCTTTCTCGTTTGCAGGGGGCTTGGTCACGTCACAGCCATCTTTGGCCGCAGACTTGGACCCGGTGGCCAGGTACGCCTTGGGGTCCTTCTCCCACCAGGATACCTTGGGGGCTGGCCTACGTGTAGAGCGACGAGGCCCCGGAGCAGCATTGTGAACTTCCGAGGTAGAGGTTCCGACCGGAAGCATCCAGGCATTCTGACCCTGACGTTCCTCATCGTCGTTGTCGTCCCCGAGGCTGTCAGAATAGCAGTCGACTTCACTCTCGTAGTCTTCGACGGGAAGATTCTTCTCCCCGCCATCTCCTTCGGAATCCAGCATGTCCATTGACTCTTCCATGCCGCCGTTGTTGTCGCTGTCCTCGGTCATCGTCAGCTGGGGTCCAGCGCTTGAACCGTCGCCCGAAGAGTCAGCCTTGGCCGGCTTCTCTTCCATCAGGACGTCGCGACGCTCGAAGGCTTTGTCTGTCCCGTCATCGAGAATGCGGTAGGCCTTTCCACCAACCGTGTAGCCGACAAAGCGGCCCACGTCGGTCCTCGGCTCCAGCTCGCGCTGCTCCTTCTTGGGCTTGAGCGCCCAAGCGCGGCTCCCCCAGACGCGGAAGCCCGACACGAGAGGGCGTCGCCGCGTCAGCGCTTCCAGCGGCGTCACGTCCAGCCCCGCCTTGGGCGAGCGGTTGAGGACATGGGCGACGGAAGCCAGGGCCTCAGCCCACAGCTCCTTTTCCGCCCCGGCATCAAGCAGTGCAGCAAGTACGCGCTCCTTCAGCGTACGGTTGACTCTCTCTGCCTTTCCGTTCTGCTGCGCCTTGTACGGCGCCGTCATCTCAGACGTGATGCCTTTGTCCTCGCATCATGCCTTCACGTCATTGGTGAGGTACTTCTTGGCACCGTCGTGACGGACGCGCTTGACGTGGACACCAGTCACCGTCTCGCGCTGCTTGATGCGCGTCTTAAGCACTTGCGACGCCAGCCATTTTGTCTTTATGGGCGTCGCCGTGATGAAACCAGTGCTTTCCTCGAGCGCCGTGATGAAGTAGATGGAGCCACCCAGTGCCTTCGTGAGAGGTCCACCCACGTAGGTGTGGACCAACTCGCACTTTGTGGTCTTGGTGGAAGACCGCAGATGCGGCGCCTGCACCATCTTCCCATCCATGCACGGCACACACACCGTGCTGGCCACACGTTCAGCGTCGGCCACCGACGACGGCATCCCATCGAGCATCTTGGCCGCCCGCTTGAGGTTCTCAATCCCCAAGTGGTTGAACCGGCGATGCCAAAGCTCTGCTTCCCCTGAGATGCGCGTGGACGCCGCGTTCGCCGATGCCTTAACCGGCGTCACTTTGAGCACATACTGCTCCTGGTCGTTGACCTTTCCCACGACCGTCGCCTTGTCGAGCACTCCGCTCGAACGAACGTCATCCCCGTCGCTGAGGATGTAGCAGGCGTCCCCGACAAACACCACGGCACCGCTGTTGCGGTCAACCGCCCTAACTGACAGCAGGTTGCTAGTCAGGTCAGGCACGAGCATGGCCTCTGCTAAGACCATGCGCGCCTTGGTGTTGCCCTTGCCAACGTCCAAAGAGACGTGGCCATGCCCCTTGATGGGGACTTTGTCGCCATTGGCCAAGGTGACCTTGGCCCCGCTACCCGCCGCCTGGACGGTGAAGCCCTTGTCCCCGGCGGCCATGTGGTTGGTCGCACCGGAGCCGAGCACCCAGGTCGATGACCCGCTTGTGCTCCCGTGAGCCTTGCTGGAGCCGGGTTGACCGGACGAAGAAGTGTATGCCAGAGCGGCACCCGCCCAGGGCCCGCCCCCATGGCCACCGTCACGGCGGCCGCCACCGGGCTTGTTCTTGCCCTTGGCCTCGTCAGCCTTCCGCTTGTAGCAGTCACGCTTCATGTGCCCCTTCTTGTCGCAGTAGAAGGACACGACCGACTTCTTTTCAAAAGGCTTCTTCGGCGCTGCCACCGTGAAAGATTGCGACTTGACACCACCAGCTGGCTTCGACGAGCCCCCAGCAATGTTCCGCTGCTCGACTTGAAGCAGCTTAGCGGTCACGTCAGACATGACCAGCTTGACGTCCTTGTTCTCCAAGACCGTCCTGTGCATCCCATACGCGGACGGGAGCCCCGACAAGACACGCAGCGCCGGCGTGTTGTCTTCCACCGGGTTTCCGAGCATGGCAAGCTCGTCCCGGATCATCTTGGCGCGCGACGCGAACTTGATGATGTTCTTGTCGTCGCCCTTCTTCAAGCCGCTCAGCTCGTCCATGAGCCGAAGCAGCTGAGCGTTGTCGCGCGCCTCAAACATGACCTTGAGCGCGTCCCAAGCCTCCTTGGCCGTGTCGACCGACGTCACCGTGTTAAGATGCACGGGCTTGACCGACATCTGGACAGTGAGAAGGGCCGCCTCATTCATGGAGTCCCATTCTGCGATCACCGGGTCGGCCTTCTTGTCGCCCGACCCAGAAGCAGGACGGTCCGTCACGACCGCCTTCCACAGCTTCTCCTTCTTGAGCTGCACACGTTGGTACGCCGCCCACACTTGGCAGTCGTCGCCCAGCTGTGCAAACCGCGGGCCGCCAAAGCGGCCGTGGTCCGACACGTTGACGACCGTGGCACCGACTGGTATCACCCTGTCGACGCTAGCGGCTGTACCCGCCCAACCAACGCCGGAACGCACCGCAACCCGCGCTACGTCGTGCTCCTCGCGACCGTAGAAGAGAACGATGATGACCACCAGCGACAACTAGGCCCATAACCTGTCAAGCGGTAGGTAAGCGGGTGGATGCGTTGCTTTACTCGAGACCGGTCTGAGGCACGAGGCCAGCAGCCTCTTACCCTCCTCACGTGCCCCTCTCTCAACGTCCTGGAGGCACACCCCCGCCAACGCAGTGACAGGGCCCACAAATCGCGACGCCCCTCAAGGAGCCAACGAGAATCTCCCCGAGCTCAGCTCCAAAACGAGCTCCCCTCGAGATACAAGTACAAGTAGTTACCACATCCTCATACAGCAATGCATGTCAAAGGCACAGACAAACAAGCCGATTACCGCATGAGTCCTCTTGGAATTATCAAGGCAGTCCGCGTTATCTCCGACGTACCTGTGTGGGCTTGGGGGGCTGCCTCAACAGTACCCTGGGTCTGGTGCGGTTGTCGTGCAGGGCACTGGCTGGCGCCACCTTCGAGACGCTTTCAATGACGCCGCGTCCGAAAATGTCTCTTTTCTCTCGTTGCCTTTTCTCGACCCACCACCTTCCGTGTTCCATTGACGTTGTGTCGGCTCTTCTCTTTCCTGTTTCTCATCGATTAGCTGCACCCCTTCACACTTGTGTTGTGTTTTGCTCTGCGTTAGGTCTGAGCATATTACGTCACATCTGTCTCTCCCATGTGTCGTCACAACGTTTTTGTTGGGCACGCAATCCCCGACTTGTCGCGACACCACCTCTCGAATTCTTGACAGGGAGCTCTGTTGGCGCCCCCATGGACTGGAGTCCGGCGCATTCCTGATGATGATAGATCAGTCGCCGTACGAAGGGTCCATAGCGAGTATAATAATACATGTTGAGTAATTCTATCCTTGTAGGACCTACTGTTCTCGCGAAGAACCAGTTGAATGCTTTGCAGCCGCGCTATTGCCATGAACGACGAAGAAAGCGTCAAGGCTGCAGAGCATACACAAGACTGCACGTAGACGACGGCATGCACAACCTGGCGGCGCTCCAGTGTCAATGGCAGGTGAACCAGTGCGGTTTCTTTTTCTCTCTTTCGTCTTGGTGTTCGCATGTGAGGCGGGAAAAATGCAAGCGACCATGCTCTTTCTGCGGTTTGGCCTTGGACAGGTGGTTCTGCCGCTGCGTTTCCCCTCATCAAGGGGAAAGCTTAATTGGCCTGGTATTAATATTATGTCCCCCATCTCAGCAAGAAAATGATAACGCATGGTTCCCGTGGCAGGCAGGCCACTACTGTCCGAAGGAAGACACCGTTCCACGACCAGGCCGGCTACAAAAGTATATTCTCCCAACAAACGGAACGAATTCATTACTTTCTATGCACGCTGTCGAGCGGCGCAATCACTACATCAGCGTGGGTGCCGCCGATGTGCTGAAGGGAATCGACTATTGGAGTTGGGGGGCCTGCCGCCACAAGCCAACAGTAACAGTGCGACGGGAAAACCCCGGCAGCGGTGTGTCGAGGGCGGACAAGGGACGACCGGTCCCTTTCTCTATCGGTTTTGAATTGACGATAGTGACCACGCATTCGACGCGCGCCCGACCCTGTCTCTCAGGCACTACCGCCGCACGTGCCCAATATTTTGCTGGACAGAGAAGTACCCACAACGACTGCGTCTACCATCGATAAGCCGGAAAATAGGCCATCCCTGCGGCCATCTCCGAGGATGTATGCAAGAGAGTGGAGGAGCGGGCCGATACCCGCTGTGGTGTACACGCCCATTGCCGCTCCTGTGCCGTTTGCAATTCACTCCGCAGAGACTCATCCACCCACCACCGCGCCTCTGCCGTCGGCGACGGCTCTTCTCTTTTGGGCCTCTCGACCCACGCTGCTCAGCTGTAGCGCAGGCGGCTGAGCGGAAAACTGTGCTGCTGGGTGTCCAGCCTGCACTCGGCTCGCAGCCGGAGTCGGGCAGCGGTCATCTCCATCTCCCTCACACGCCCCTCGAAGCAAAGTAGTCGCCGGAGAGTAGTGCGCATGCCCTAGGGGCGAGCTGTATTCCAAGCGAGATTGTCAACGGCCGATAGAAGCGGTCAACCATTCGAAGAGTCAGCTGGAGGTCGTGTGTCGGCCGCGGAGCGCCGCAGTGGACAGCATCCTTCATGGCATCTCAGTATTGCTGTCTTCCCAATTTTGGCCGATGCTGTCGATGTCAAGAGGGGTGATCAACTGTGCGAAACTGTTTTTCAGCCATCGATTCAGCCGGATAAAGTCGTTCGACCAATGGGCATTTGACCGAGACCCTTTCTTGACTTCGACCACATCGGCCAAAATTGGGAAGACAGCAATACATGTGGGCCTCCGTCGACGGCTGCGGGGGGAGCGGTTTCGAGCTCTCGCACGAAGGCAGCACGACTGCAAGGAAGAACGCTCACAAGCTTGACACTCAGCCAGACAGAAACACTGCACTTGGTCAAAACCCATGTGGGCGCCAGACGTGCGTAGAGAGCCGACCGCCACTTGAACAGCGCTTTGTTCACCTTCTCCCCTCCGCGGCCGCGGCGGGGACGATGACGGCGGCAGCGACGGCCGTATCCGCGACCACGGATGCTATCGGGACGGCGCTCGATTCAATGTCCGTCGACAAGACGGCGGCGGTTCAGCGCGACCTCGAAACTCGCGTCCTTGCAGATGGTGCTATCGGACAAGTGGCCGGGTGCAGTCGCAGTCACGCCTTGTTGGACGGCATCCCTCTCGCGATTTTGTTGAAAAACTCGAACGGCACGCCAGTTTTGGCCGGCCCCCAAGTTCGCCGACCCGCCTCTCTCCTCCGCACTTCGCGCTTCGAGGCCCGCGCCGCCTCGAGCTCCCCCGCGGGGGCTCCCTCCCCCCCCGCGGCACCGGCTCCTGCGGCTGCCGCCGCCCCTCGTCCCGTCGCGGACACCGAACTGTCGCTTCCATCCGGCTGACGCGGCCCCTCCGCGCGACATCAGGCGGCAGCCACGGCGGCTTCTGCGGCGGTCGCTGTCCAAAGCGGTGGCGCTGGCGCCCCGAGCGCTGGCCCCCGCCCGGCTGGCTTCCGCGCCCTCCTCCTCCCGCCTATTGCGATGGCTGCGGCGAACGCCGCCAGCTCCACCGACACGTGTTCCGGCCGTCGCCGCCACACCCCCCCCGGCAACTCCTCCATTGCTGAGATGTCGGCCGGCGCTGCTGGCGCTGCCGCTGCCCGGTCTGCGGCACCTCAAGAGGGCAACGGCCCCCCCCGCCACACATGTTCGAATGTCTTGGCCGCCGAATTCGGCGCTCCCCTCGGGGCCGGCGCTGGCAGTCGCGACCCCCAGAACAAAAACCGGCGCCAGGGCACAGGCGCGCGCGCCGCCGCCGCGGCCGCGGCGCAGACAGCGGACACGTTCGCGGCGTCCGCCACGTCGCGGCACCTGGCTGTGAGTTTGGGACAGCGCGTGACATTTCGGACGGTGTAAGTGAGCGGCATCGCGCGCGGGCCCCTCGTCTGGCGGCTGCGCGGCGTCTCGGCTGCCGTCAGGCAGCTGCTGCGGCGCGCGGTCGTGCAAACCAGCCGATCCAGCGAACGCATGGAGGACGGCATGCTCTTTGAGCACGCGGACGCGCTTGATGCGGTGGTAGCGCTCCCCTCCGACACGCGCGTCGTCACCCTCGTGTCGGAGGTCGATCCACCCTCTGCTTCTCTTCTTGGTGCCCACCTCCCGCGCTGGCTGCCGAGAGAGCGGGATCGTGACAAGGCGCATGACTGCCACATGGTGCGCTGCAGGGACCAACTGGCCTCCGTCGGCGGGCGGGTCGGGATCCCGGCGGCCGACGAGGCGGCCGTGGGTGCCGCCCTGATGCGCGAGCTGGCTCCGTTTGTGCGGGAGCTGGGGGCGGATGACAACGATGCCTCAGGTGCGACACGGCGCGGAGCGGACCGGGCACACCCCGTCACGGCCGGCCCCAGGGGAGCCGCGGCGTCTGTAGGTGGTAATCGACGGGGGGATTGCAATCCCCTTCTGCCCGGCTCGGCCACCGCATCGGCCGCCGGGGTGCCTGAAAATTCTGCACCGGAGCACATTACGACCGCCGAGACTTCCTCGTCAATCGCCAGTGCGGCTGCTCCGAAAACCCTTGGCCGCGACGGAGGTGCGGTCGACATGGGCGCGGGTGTGGGGAAGGCCCCGCTCATGACGCCGACGGCGGACCCCACGCCGAGCTCAGGTCGTGCCACACCCTCTGGCTCAGAAATGTCACGTCGGCACGATGTCCGCGGTAGCAGGAGCGTCCGAGCCGCCGCACGCCACCGCTACCGCAGAGAAGGCAGGGCGATTGAGGAAGACCCGCCCGCGGCGGGGCGCGTGTCCCTCGCACCCGGTGACATTTTTCCTGAGACTCCCGCCGTTACCGCCGCCTTTGTGGCAGACATGATATCGCGGCCACTGACAGCCCCCTCGACCCGTCCGCAACCCCCCTGGCCACCGAACCCCAACGAAGTACTTCCGATTTCCGCCTACGCACCCGGCGCTGTCCGCGGGGGCGCTCCTGCCCCGTAGACCCACGCCGACGGGCGACATGAGGCGCTCCGCGTTACGACGGGCCAGGTACGGTGCTTTTCGCGCGGCTTCTGGCTCGAGGCCAACGCGACAGAGGCCACCATGTCGTCGGTGGTGATTGCGCTGCTCACCCCCTCAGCGCCTGACGAGGAGGTCGACCACGCGGAGATTGCGGCGTCGCCGACGTCTATTGCTGGCGTCTGTGCGCCGCCGCCCAACCCCGCCGGCACGCCGCCTCACCAGCCGGCGCCGCGGAACACTCCGGCGGCGACGCCCGTGTTTTTGACGGCACGCTGGCGCCGGACACCCTACCGACGCACCCTGGCCAGCGCCGCAAGCTCGCCGAAGTTCCCGCACTGTGGGTCGCGGCGCTGGAGCTGATCAGTAGAGGGAACTTCCAACTTCTGTACCGGACGTTGCGAGACGGTGCCGGTCTGACCTCTTTAATGCGGAACCAGGCATGTTGCAAAGAGGGAAATGCGGCGGTGGCCGAAGCGGTCGTCGCGCCAAAGGATGAGGCGGCGGACGGGACTGCATCGGGAATTGCCGAGACCGTGCCGCCCGGAAAGAAAGCGCCCGCCTAGGACGGGGAAGATGGGCCTGACGCGGCTTGGCCTCCCCCCAGGAGGTCTTCCACGGACTCCAGCGCGTGTCTGGTGCAGCGCGCGGAGCTGGTACACCTCTAGGCACCCTCTCTCGTCTAGTGGCCAGCGTTCATCACGTTGGACGCCTACGCGGCGGACCAGATTGTCGCCTGACTGCTGCCGGCGTGGCGCCAGCTGGGGAGCTAGGCGCTGGCATGCGTGCGGCGCACGCTGTGCGACGCTGCGGTGCGTATGTTGTATTTGACGCTACCGTCCCTCGTCTTCGACGTCCCTTCCTTCCCAAGAGGCAGGCGGGTGCGTCCGTCGCCGCTGGTTCGGACGGCACCTATCGCCATGTTGCTCGACTGAAAACATTCTGCGGGTCTTCTTGACAGCAGCGCAGGTGTGTGGCGGGTCTCCCCAACACTAAGACGGCAGCCGTACCGACAGACGCAGCGCCGCCGCCCACTGCCCACCTCTCTGCCACGGGCCGCTTTTCCTCTCCCCCCCTTCCTTCCCGTTCCGTCGCCCCCCCCCTGTCTCGCCACACGAGTGGTACATGGATAGACATGCATAAAAAAGAGCCCTGCGACTGCCAAATTCTGATTTTTTTCCGCTTGAAGGGGAGTGGGTCGATGTCTAAAGGGAGAGCACCGCCCCGGCGGCCGCCATCTGTGCCACGACGCTCAGCATGATCGGGTCTGCGCCGTGTGCCACCCGAATGGCGCCAAGAGCCCCAACCGCCGAGCAGCTCCGCAGGCAGCGTAGGACTTCAGCGGGCTTGGGGGAGGCGCCTGGAGGCGTCACCATAAAGGTGACATATAGCCACGGAGGCGCTGCGTCAGCGACAGGCTTGAGCAGTGGTCCCCCCCGCTTCGGCCGGGCCCGCTCGGCTACGGCGGACGACGTCCGCAACGGCCGGCGCCAAGCGTGCAAAGATCGAGTTGACGGACCCTCACAAAGCCCATCACTCTAGGGTTTGCCTGGAGTCAGTTTTCGAACAGAAGCCTGCTTCAATGTCAAGGGCGGCCCGCAAGAAGTCCTTGTAAGAGCCTGCGTCCGATGTTACTACGAAAAAGACATCTCCGATGCTAGATTTCTGCGCTAGCGCACTTGCCTGCTGTAGAGGCATCCAAAGTGCCTGTATACGGGACCGCGTGACTGTTAGGACTGGCCTCATGGAAGAGTGTCTAAGACACAGGTGAACGGAGATTGTCTTGGGGCAACAGCTTTTAGATGCCCTACTGCCGAGAAAGTGCGCTATCGGGCGCGAGCGATGCCGCTCTTGCGCGAGTGGAAGGGTGCGATGATCGATCGGGTCACGATAATGACGTAGTACTGCTCCAGTCGTTTGGGGGAGAAGACATAACAGCCCAGGGTGACGAGCGGTTCTGCCTAGGAGCTGATGATAGGGAGGCCGGCGACGCCAAGCGCGCCGCCAGTGGGGTTCAGCTTCAACCCTTGCAGGCCTCGTAGACCTCAATGTGGCTGATATTTTTGTCGTCAAGTAAGGCGGCCGCCTGATCACATAAAACGGATGCCTTTTTTGTGCCCCAGCGGCGTCCTCACCGCTCACAACGATACTTCAATGGGCGTCTCCCATACCCTAGTCGCCAGTCAGAGCACGAGCCCAGTCGTAGAGCTTGGGCCGAGACACGAATCTCACGTGCTGCTGCGCCCAGCCCATCCGCCGGTGCACCCTCTGACACTCTCGTGGGCGGGAGAGCTTGGATCTGTCAAGAGCGGCTGGGGCTCATCAGCACAGAATCCATGTCAACGGCACGAGCAAGCAGGTAGCATTATCCCACAGGCTCATGGGCCGGCAGCCAACATCCCGAGAGCACGCTTACGCAGTGCGCCAGACGGGGAAAGCGAGAAAAACATTGGCACATGGCCAGCAAGGCTTCATGACGCTGCCTACCGTCATCTCTCTTGTCCACCGCAAAGGAATGTCAGACAAGAGCGCCCCACCGGTGAGCGCTGGCCCACGGCCGTGGGTTCGCGGGTTCCCACCCCGAACGCAACGTGAAGACTTATCACGACCGCTCGGACGGAAATCAACAGTACGGGCTGCTAGTTCTTTCTCTCACGAATCAGGACAAGGCCATTGTTTTGGATTTCTAGCCCGCTGGCCGTCCACTTTGGGAGTTGGAACGCGTACCGATGTGTTCCAATCGCATTTTTCGCCTCTGAGTGAGTACTGACGGGGGCTACAAAGCGCTCTTTACCGTCCTTAAGTGAGGACCTTGGCACCTTGGTAGCAGCGCCTAGACGGAGCTCGTGGAGGCCACCCCGGCGACGGGTGCTTCACGATGTTCGTCGACACTGCGCACGGCCTGGCGGTCGCATGGGTACTGTTTGAGGGCTTTTCCAAGAAGGACGCGGCTCGGCGTCTCGGCTGCAACCGTACGACGGTGTCGGGGTGGATCAAGGCCTACCTCGATTCGGGGGAATGGTGACCAGACCCCGTCATCCGAAACCGCCACGCGGACAATGTCCTGTACGACACCCACTTCCTGCGCGCAGTGGACGCTGTGCTGCGCTCGGACCCACAACAGTTTATCGGGGAATTAAAGGACGTGGTTACCTTCCATTCTACCTTGCCTGGCTACTGGGCCGAGTACAAGTCTTCTTTTGGGACATTGAACAAGGCTCTACACGCCATCGGCTTCTCAAACAAGAAGCTCTACCGAGTGTGTCGCGAAAGGGACCAGTTCCGTCGAGAGGAGTTCGCTCGCATTCTGCTGGCAATCCCTACAGGGTGCATTGTGTCTGTCGACGAGACGCAAAAAGATGGAGGGGAATTGCGGCGTCGCAAGGGGCGGCGGCTCAGAGGACAAAGATATGAGTGCCTCTTTCGCGGCAGCAAGGGAATGCTGCGGACTTCAACCATGATGGCTGTTTGCTCCGAGAGCGGTGTCCTACACGCGGTCACGACACGAACTCCCCCCGCCCAGAATTTTGACGACTGGGTGATCTTCCTTAACGGTCTTTTGCGGGCAATGAAGCAGTTTGTCCCAGGACTCCCATGGGCGATGCAAGAGAGTAGATGTGATCTACTCTACGACAATGCTCCAATTCACACGGCGGCGGTCGACGCTTACATGTGGGCATGTGGCGTGTTCCCGCTGCGGCTTCCTCCCTACAGCCCCGAGTTCCAGCCGGTTGAGGAGGTCGTTAGCGAATACTCTTTCCCGCTCAGGTCGGCAAATCATCACTACCTGGGGATACCACATGCCTTTCTCCACGCTGTTGCTCTTTTTTCCTTGGATACCGACATTACTGCTTCTCACTTCAGTCACTCCTTGATGGAGGCCGCGCGCAACGTTCCGGAGCTTGGTGAGCCTGAGGGAGCGTTTGCGGAGGCGTTCGAGCCGCATCCTGTGGAGCGAGAAAAGTGAAAATAGCGATGGCGCCCTTCATTATCGCATTAAAAACAAGAGAAAACCTCAGCGACGCGAAGCCACCCACGCGGCAACGCAGTCACGCAATCCCGCAGGAAGGTCATCAGAATCTTGATGCTGGCCCCCTTGTGGTCCCCACTCGCTCGAAATGAGCTTGACGACGGACGAGATGGCCATAGAGGAGCCGTCGACAGTGTGACCGCGCAAAACGTGGCCTCGCATTCTGGCCGCGGCCTTGCGCTCAAAGTCAGACCGGTCAGGATCAGGGCCGCTGCCAAAAAAGAATTTGCCAAACTGCTCGTCAGAGCGTTGGCGCAAATTTGCTGGAGAGGAGTCACCGGCGGACGCTCTGCTGGCTGAGCACCGGGGAGGTGTGCTTCCGCCGGCGGCTCATGCGCGGCGTCCTCGTCGTCAGCTCCATATCGAGAGTTACTGTGTGTGGTCACAGAAAATGGGCGTGCCAAGGATAAGCAACAGAGGGGACTGGACCAGTCGGTCAGGATAGAACTGAGGCGGCACGTATATCTCGATCGGGCGACAACGCGAAAAGAAACGCAGCGAAAGCGGTTGGAGAAGATCAGACACATCACTTACACTCGAGGGGAGCCAGCTGGACCGCGCAACCCTCCAAGGCGCTTGAACACGTTGGCCACTTGCTGGGCGCGCCTCTGGCGTGCCCGAATGTTGAGGGTTTTGTGGATGGCTGAGCACAACACCAACGCGTTTGGCACCGCCCCAATGTTGCTTGAGCCGAAGTTGGCGCCGGCCTGGACTGCTCCAGCGTAGAGCCGCGCCTCCCGCGGGTGTAGCTCCGCGCGCAAACCACGTGCGTACTCCATGTGGAAAACTGCACCCTGGCCATTTCGCGTGATGGCGGCGCGAGTAGCAGGTCCAGAGTGGGCCTCCAGAGCCCGGTCCATCACATCCGCGCGCCTAACAGCCGGAAAGTCCACAATACCAGGCTGGAGGGCGGCGGAGCGCCGAAGCCCCGCTGCGTGGTCCGCGTCAGCTGCCGCTGACGTCTCAAGTCTATCAGCGGCGGCGGCGCGCTCCAAGTGGATGGGTTGGACTTTGGCGCATACCATAAAAGCCACAGTGTAGGTAGCATTTCGCTTCTTGCAAGTAGACCGGCGACCAGCGGCCGACAGCTTCCACTCGTACCCTGTTCGCAGCGACATGGTGATTGGAAGGTGGCTTTGCATCTGACAAAGAGAGCAGCTACAGACGTCACACCAGAACCATGCAGGGACAATTGAGGCTTAGATAAGGTACTGAAATCATAGTTCGAAGGTGCGGACGCCCGATGGTCGTGTCCACAGGGGTTGTCGCCCTTTGAGCACTCAATGTATGGCACTCTCAATGTCCGGTAAGAACTGACAAAGACTTTGCCGTACACTTCTGCTTCGCAGTTTTTCCCGGGCACGTGCACGACGCTGTCTTGAACTCTCCGGGAGCCCCTGGGCTCGACGTGCATTCCCGCTTCACGGCACTACAACGTTGCATGTTGTGGCCGCGGTCTTCTTCATGTCTCTTGCGATATCCGCAGACGGTGCAAGCGTTACCGGCGTTGCCATCTCCAGCGCCATCTTCCGAATCTGAGTCGGATCGCTCGGCTGCCGCCGCCGCAAACGTTGCCGGCTGGCCCGAGGCCGGAGCACCAGGGGCCATTGTGCCCACACCACGGGCAATGGTCTGGATTAGGGAGGAACCCGCGGGGGTGGCGCCCATCGCTGCAGTCCCTGCAGCTCGGGGCGCGGTCGCGGGTGCAGGAGCTGCACCGCGAACCGCAACGGAACTGATCTCGCCTGTGGCAGACATAGCGCGATGTTCAGGTAATGAGACGCCGTGTGGTTGGGCACGGGGAGAAGATGGGTGGGGCTGGTGGCCAGGGCCATGGGGAGGAGGGGCAGTTGGGCTGACACCTAGGCTTAATGCGAAGCAGCCGGCACAAATTATAGATGCGTGCCGCTAACCTGTGGAAGCCTATGCAGACCGCTTGTCTTGAGGCCCCGTTTGGACATCTTTTACAGGGCTTTCTCGCCTTGACGCCCCATTTTACACCCGAATCAGCTAAAGACTCTCTGTGTGCATGTTTTGGTATTCACCAATTGCGTTGCGCATCATCCGAGGCCGATGAGAAAGACATGAGAAAAGGTTGGACTTAGTGCATCTTTCCAAGGCACCATCAAGACGGGCAGCCCAGAACCTCTGCATCCCCTGGCCACGAAGAAACAAACTGGACTGAGAAAAACCAGCCAGCACGGCAGAAGCGAGCTGTGTGACAGGAATGAGCAGCTGAAGGCGCTCCTGGATACATCGCAGCATACGCATCATGCCCCGCAAGCTGGTCGTCGTGGCTCACAATCGAAGCAGAAAAGGACACAGTCCATCGAATCGTTCCTGCAGGAACCGTCAAGGAAAGAAAGAAACTGTAAGAGCAACAGCAGGTGCCAAAAAGAAATGCCACACTTCAACACGACAGGGCCGTCGCAACACAGCTGGTAAGTGGGACACGTCGGGAATTGTGTGCCCGACACAAACGTTGTGACGACACAGGGGAGAGACAGATGTGACGTATGTAGTGGATCCTGCCCTCAAAGCCAACGGGGTATAACCCCGTCAGAAAACCCAGCACAGGATGCGGATCGCTACGCCAGAGTCACAACGCGAACGCCGGGATCACTGGGCGCGAAGCGCACAAAAACGACGGAAGCAACGCAAACGCAACGATGATTTATTCGAACACGCACGATGACCCCAAAACAT
>Ga0209093_1000837_pt1 | contig 17232 bp, 20 predicted proteins | sample SidtaG_4_FD_187450 | JGI IMG/M metagenome (GOLD analysis project Ga0209093, IMG submission 187450) | Marine algal microbial communities from Sidmouth, United Kingdom - Sidmouth_Male1 metaG (SPAdes) (version 2) | ecosystem: Host-associated > Algae > Red algae > Unclassified | place: Sidmouth... | reverse complement strand
CGCCGTTGTCGCGCCGTCCCCCTCCCATCTCCGCCCCCCCCTCGCCCCGCCCGGCGTCGCTACCGGCCCGCTCTAGGCGTCGTTGCGGCTGGCCCCCCGGCGGAATTGCCGCCCCGCGCTCGGCGTCGTTGTCGCCCCGCCCCCTGCGTAGCTGCCTCAACGACCTCGGCGTCGTTTCCGCGCCCCCCCCAGCGTTGTTGCTGCCTCCCTGTTTTTTCGCCGCCATCTTTGTGATAGTGAGTAGGGACAAGATTAAAAACAGAAATAGGAGAACCTCATTTGCATTGCTCAGACAGAGCTGTTGTGCTTTTTCCCTGTCGAGCTCATCGGATAGCTTTCTCCAGCCATGACATGGTGCTCGTGAACAACTCTGCCACCAGCCACCTCTGTCGACCACGCCAGGCACAGCGTTTTCCGGCCAGGTCGGGGTAGAGACTTTTCCGTGGGCCGCTCCGGGGGACCAAAAAAAAACAGCCCGACGGCCTTGGTTCCTCATGTGCACACCTCTGGTGACCACTGGAGGCAGTCCGAGTTGCGTGGCTCGACACAGGCTCGGAGTGAACAGGCGCTTCCAAGGTGGGAACGCTGTGCACGGCCCTGCCTCGTGCACAGAAAACGCATCGTGTCGAGCTGTCAGCAGATCCGAGGCTTTATCAGACTGATGGGCTTACAGCCAGGTGAGCATTCCATCGCCATTCTTTTCAGTCAGCCACTCGTGCCGGAAGGTGCAGCCCTTGTGGTCCTGTTTCTTGGCATCACACGAAGCCTGCTGCGCTGTCATTCATGGATCGCGCGCTGTGATTTGCCCAAGTGATGACAAGTTCACTCAGACCACTGTGCGGTTGGTGTCAGAAGGCAGTTCTGGGTCAGTCTCGCCGGGTCGGTCGACGCTCCTGTCCGCAAGTTCTCATGCCAAGTCCAAGGAGACACCGTTTGTCCCGGAATGACGTTTGCTCATGGAGCGCAGCCGAAACTGATAGAGACAGTGGATGTGCCAGGTAAGCGGACCACTTCCAGAAGGTCGATGGGTGGCTGTCAAATCATGAGGACCGGACTCTTCCCACACTCTTCAGACACGCTGTGACAGTTTCCTGCGGTCTTTGTCATACGTGTCGCAGAAACAGTTCTCGAAGAAGTTCCTCCGCTGCTGCAGCTCTCAAAATCTTGGGATCAGCTATACGCACGAATCGCAGCTCCCTTGAACCAGCTGACGACCAAGGCGTACGGCGACACGCTCCCGGCGTTCGCCGAGGCGCAGGCCGCCGCGTTCACACGCCTACGCGACGCTCTGCTTCATCCGCCAGTCCTGGCGCTCCCCCGCCGCGGCGCGCCCTTCACCATCGACGTCGATGCGTGCGACACACAATTGGGTTGCGCCTTGCTCCAGGAGCAGACGGAGAGCCAGCTGAAACCCGAGTGATTCTACAGCCTCGCCTTGCAGCCCGAGCAACGCAACTATTCGGCCACCGAGAAGGAGGTCCTGGGCCTCGTCTGGGCCGTGCTCCACCTCCACCACTGTGTTGAGGGCGCGCGGTTCACGGTACGTACCGACCACGAATGCCTCAGCTGGATCTACCGGTTGAGGACATGCACCGGTCGTCTACTCTGTTGGCGCCTCCACTTAGCAGAGTTCGACTTCGAGGTGAAGTACAAGAAGGGGGCGAACCACCACCTCCCCGATGCCCTGTCCAGAATCCCCACGACGGGTCTGGATCAGAAGGAGCTGGATGACGATATCCCGTGCTTCCTGCTGGCCCAGGCCGCACGGGAAACGGACGCCAACAACTTCTCGGCGCCGGTGCCGCCTCCCCCAATCATCGCGGAGGAGCTCCTCCGCTCACAAGGCGCGGATGGTTGCAGCAGCTCCGCGCCGTGATCGACTCGGGAAAACCGACGCGGTTCGTCCTCGATGAAGAAGGCCGCCTCGTGCGTCGCCAACTGACGACGGACGTGCTGCAGGTGTATATCCCCGAGGCCCTACGCGCCCGCGTAATGCGCCTCGAGCACTACCCTACGTCCAAAGGTCACCGTGGCTTGCAGCGTATGTACGCTGCCATGAAGAGTTGCTTCTATTGCGAGTCGATGATTGAAGACCTGTACGACTTCGTCCGGCAATGCCCGCCGTGCGCGAAAAACCGGCTGCAGGAGCGACGTCATACGTCCCCCACGACCTTGTTCCCGCCAAAGGAACCGCTGACCGAGGTTGGCATCGACATCCTCGGCCCGCTGCTCAACACGGTTGACCGCAACCGGTATGTGTTTGTCATGCCCGACCACTTCTCGAAGCTAACCCGTACGTTGCGCTCCGACGCATCACCGCCGTCATGGTCGCGTCGGCGCTCCTGACCGCATGGGTCGCGGCCTTTGGGCCCCCCGACTGCGTCCTATCGGACCAGGCTCGGCAGATGGACATCTCGTTCTTCCGCGCCGTCATGAAGCTGCTAGACACGCGGTGCAAGTACACGACGCCCTACCACCCGCAGACCAACGGTCAGGTGGAACGGTATAACCGTACGCCGCTGAACCAGATCCGGGCTTTCTGTGAGGAGCACCCGCGACAGTGGGACCGCCTCCTCCCCCCCCTGAGCCTGGCCTACAACACCTGCCCGCATAGGGCCACCGGTATGGCTCCGTTCGACCTCTTGATCCCCCGCCGCATGCCCAACCTCACGGTTGAGGGCCTAGCGGGCTAGTCCCAGCTGGCATCCGCCGATGGCTCCCCACTCATGGTTAACGTGCCATCATTCAGGGCTTGAAGAAGCTCATCCCGACGGTGCGCGCCTCCCTCGACAAGTACCAAGCTCGCTGCAAGCGAAAATGGGACAGCCGGGTGCGGCCGTAGAACAAGGACCTGGCGGTCAGAGACTTCGTCTATCTCCGCTCCCACCGCGGCGGGCACAAGCTGCTTCCGAAGGCCCTTGGTCCGTGCGAGATTCTCGATACGGACTGTACTTACTTCGCCATCGACCAAGGCGACGGCGAAGGACGGGTCAACAGTAATGACGTCACACCGGCACCGCGCCCGGAGTCGGGACCGGGTTCCCAACCGCATCGGCTTACACAAGCCCCGCTTCCCGACATGAACTCCTCTGATATGGACCCGACCTGGGAAATCGACCGGCTGTTGGATATTCGCCATGACGCCGATCACGGCATCGTGGCGAAAGTCCGGTGGGCCACATATGGCCGAGGCGATGACTCGTGGGAACCCATTTCGGGTTTGCCGAAGCATCTCGTCATCCGCTTGGCAGAGCAGAAGAAGTTTATGCTGCCTGACGACGCCTTCCCGACGACGCCGGTCGTCCTCGCCCGTGCCCGCGGCAACCCGATTGGGAGTGCGTCGCGGTCCAGCAGCACATCGACGAGACTGGCGCCGTGCTCGTCGATGTCCGCTGGAAGTCCCCGACAACTAGCCACGAGGAGACGGTCTCTGCCCTTTGGGCATCCTCCCTCCTCGCGGAGTTCCCCGATGACCCACCATCTGCCCACTGGGCACTGGGACGCCCCGTATGCGAGAGACTCGATGCGGCCTGGGGCCCCCATACGGTCGACCTGTTCACCACCGCCGCAGCAACCCAGCTGCCCCGGTTCCTGCCCCTTACCCCCGAGGACGCCCCCCCGCGGCTGTGCCGCGGCGTTCTCTGTTGACTGGGCAGTGGAGAACGGGTGGGCCAACCCCCCCTTCTCCTTTTTACCACAGGTCGTCGCCCGCGTCACCTCCTACTCTTGTGACCTCACCCTCGTCGCCCCGCGCTGGCAACACCAGTCCTGGTGGGCGCTCGCCACGCGCTACTGCGCCGCGCGAATGCAGCTTAACCCCCCCTACCCTACGTTCACGGTGGCCGGCCGCACGGCCTCCTCCCCGCCGCCTGTGTGGCGCGTGTTGACCTTCCGCTTCGAGAAAGCTCACACCGCCCGGGTCAGCGCCGGCGTCACCGCTTAGCGGTGCCGCTGCCGCGGGCCAGCGGGCCGACTGCCCCCCGACTCGTCGCTGTCGTCATAGACGAACCGCTCGTCGGCGGAGGCCACACGATCCGCCGCCCGCACCTCGTTCAGGATACGACGCATGTCGTCCACCATGTGTGTCGAGCGGCGCAGCTCCTTGACGACCTTGACGACCCCGTCCATCGCCTCCCCGACCGTGCCGTCGCTGGCCGTCGGCAGGGACGCATGCAACAGGGCCACGCCACTGCTGTAGTGGATCCTTCCCTCACAGCTGACGGGGTATAACCCCTTCGGAAAACCCAGCGCAGGATGCGGAACGCTACGCCAGAGTCACCACGCGAACGCAGGGATCACTGGGCGCAAACAGCACCAAAACGACGGAAAAAACGCAAACGCAACGATGATTTATTCGAACACGCACGATGACCCCAAAGCATACTCTCATATACCCTCAGAAAGAAGACGCAGGACGTGCACAATCCCGACCTCCTGGCGCTACCATGGGGGGACCGGTACCCAACGGGCCACGGTCTCAGGCCCGGGCCTCTAGTGGCCCCTTCCCAGCATCCCTGACAGCCCTTCCACTGGAAGGGGACCCCCGCCCGTCTCGGGCGGAAGCAGGAAAGTCGATAAGACTTCCAAGATTTCAGGATTTACCCAAAACCAATACCTTGGGACTTATCCCAAGATTTTTTAATTTTCCCGGATAGAATTCCGGTGGGATTTTTTCCCTGGTGGAGATCATATCTCGGTCCGGCTTACGCTCGGATTGAAGAAGCTTCCACAAGCTTCCTGGTCCCCCCAGAGGGCCCGGATTCGGGAAGACGTGTGTCTCCCGTGTGTGTGTCAGACCCCCCCAGGGGGGCCCGATCGGGTATTCCCCGCCCCACGCCCCTCTAGAGGGGTCGTTTCATGTGTGGCCCTGGGGCTCCCTGGACACCCGCCCAAGGGGGGTGTCCATCGCTACCCCACTAGGGGGGCGTTACGTGACTGGTCACGACCCGTCCCCAGCTCATGCCGGGGGGTCGTGTCACCCCTGACAGGGGGTTTCCCCCACAACCGCGTAGAATCCGGCTGATGGCCAGCCCCACGGCGCCAGCCGGCGCGCTGCCTGCCGCGGCCAGGCGATTCACCGCCACCGCCGACAGGTGCGCCCGGAGCGCGTCGCCTTCCGGCGCGATGGAGCCCACGCGGTACCACTTGTGGTACGCCGCGTACGGCGGCTTCACCTCCTGCCCCTCGGACGGCCGCGGGCGCTTCCCCTGCGTGGCCCCCGAGCTCCGCCGCGACCAGATCTCCCCCGCCGTCGACCGAGGCGCGCCGTCGGTGCCGGCCGGCGTCCGGCCGCGCCCCGCGTCGCCCGATTGCGGCGCCGCCGTTCCGCCTTCCGTCCGCCCTGACGCCAGCGCAATCGCCGGCGGCTTCAGCCGGCGTGCCGACGCCGTTGGCGGCGACCTCGACCGCTGGCTGCCCCCCGTGGATTCCCCCTTGGACGCCGCGCCGCTCCGTTGCGACGGAGCCGGCGGCGGCGTTGCCCGACGCATCGTCGGGCCACGACGAGGACGTGGCGTCCCGAGCCTCGGAGGCGGCGTCCGCCCGCGTTGCGGCGGGGGCGTTTGTGACCGCCGTCGCAGTGGCGACGGCGACCGACGTGGCGACGCCGACCGACGCGGCGACGCCGACCGACGCGGCGACGCCGACCGACGCGGTGACGCCTCCCGACGCGGTGATGCGGACCGCCCTGGCGACCCCCGGCCGGGCGTCCGCGTCCGCGTCCGCGTTAATGACGCCTCCGCCGGCGGCGTCCACGACGACGACCGCCGGGCTCCGGCCCGGCCACGTCCCCCCGGTGACGACCGCGTCGGCGACGCGGCCTGCTATGACGGGGACTCCGAGCGTGCCGCCGCCCCGCCCTCAGGGGCGACGTCGCTGCCACCGCCCCTGGTGTGCCCCGCCCCTGCGCCTCCGGCTGCCTCCGGCGGCGTCCGCGCCGTCGCGCTCCTCGACGTCACGCGCTCGGCCCGACTCGGGAAGTCGATGCCCCCGGCGTCCAACGCTATTCGAAAACCGTATGGGATCGCCGCGTCGTTCCCCTCCGCCGGAAACGGCGTCTGCCCGACCGGAAAGCCCGCGGCCTCCACCACGTCTCCCCACTTGGGGAGCAACACCGCCAGGCCGTGCAGCAGCCGCTGCAGCCGGGAATGCTCGCCCGCACTCCCCGCCGCCATGTCATACAATCGGAAACGCTCCAACCGATGGAGTCCGGCAAGGGAGATGCGGTGAATGCGCCCGCCGGCGAGGTCCGCCAGCAGCGTGATGGCGGTGAGCTGCACCCGCTCCACCACGTACATGTCCCAGAGGCAGCTCCGGTCGTCCCCCATCATGCGGTCGTAATAATACGACAGCACGGTGGGGTACGCCACGTGAAACCCCCGCGGCAGCTCCAAGTCGTCCAGCGCCTCGGGCACGCGCCGCCAGCCGGCGCTGTTCAACCCCTTGGCGTGGTGGCCGGCCTTCATGAGGTACGGAAAGTCATCCCCCATGCGCACCCGGACGTCCACCTCCTTCCGCGCTTGGTTGACCGCCCCGCGGTCCCCCTCCGCCAGGAGGAGTGTCAGATCCCGCCCAACTCGATTTGGTTTCGGCCAGGAGCTGATGTCCGGCCGCTCATACGGCGGGACCAGCCGCGGCGCCGCCCCTGCGCCCGCCCCGCGAGCGTTCTTGTTCGCCGCCTCCCCGTAGAAGTACGCAGCCGCGTCCAACGCGTCCCGGTGCTGCGCCTTGGCGGCCTGCACTTACTGAAGGTCCGCCGCCGTCCTTAGATACGGAAGCGACAACTCCGTCAGGTTCTCCGCCGGCGGCGTCACTGCGTCTGGCACGAGACTCATGAGCCGGCCCCAGCAGTGCGCCACCCACGGCACCCACGCGCGGAGGTCCCCGACGTCCCCGTCCGTCCTCAAGAACGTGAACGCCGTCCGGACGAGCCACGACGGCAACGCCGACCCGAAGCGCGCCACCTCCCGGCAGAAGCGGACGGCCAACTCGCCGTCGCACCGCTGCGAGTGCACCTCGTAGATGCCGCCGTGCCAATACGTCATGCGTTCGCCGGCCCGCATGCGGTCGACAGACGGCCGGCTCTGCGGGTCGGGCCCCAGCACCTGCGCCTGCTCCGGCACCCCGTCGTGGTCCGCCAATACGCCTTCGGCGTACCGCCTCAAGCCCGTCTTCAACGCGTCCCGAAAGGGAGGCGCGATGTAGGCCATCGCCGCCGCTTCCCCGGCCCCCGCCATCCGCCCGCGACGGCGGCACGCCCACACCGTTGGCGTCCGCGCGTGCCGCCTCCGCTGCCGCCGTCCTCGTCGTCGCCGGCCGCCGCAAGGCGAGTGTCCGCCCCGCCGTCGCGTGCTGCCCGCGCGCGCGCCCCAAGTGATCCGCGTCGCTCGGGCGACCCCGCCCGGCGCCCGCGCGCTGGCGACCCCTCACGGATGTTCGGCACACGCGGCCCGGCATCCGTCCTTGCTGGCGGGTGACCGCCAGGATTTGGCCCTGGGGGGGTGTTGCAATTGGCCGGGGATAAGACCAGTACTTATGCCCCTGCCGGGACTTGCATCCGCCTCTCCGTACTTCGGATTGCGGGCTATGGGACGGCTGTCCTTCCCTAAGTAGCCCCCCGTATTCGGGCCCGGGGTTACTATTTCGTCTCTCTTTTTCGTCTGTTTCCGTCCTGTTATTCTGGCGCCGGCCGCGGCCCGCGCCGCCTCGTCTTGGTCGCCATCTAAATATTGTCTTCTATCTCGAGTCCTAGCCTTTGCGCGCCTTTGCGCCGTCTAGGTCCTCTCCGGAGGTCGACCCTTTGGGTCCTCCTCTTCTGTATTGTCAGTGTTGCCACAGGGTATTTGCGCGCGCCTTCTTTGTTGCCACACCCATGTCCGTCTTCGACTCCGCAGTCTGCCCGCACTGCAGCGTACAGAGAAAGTGTTGTGCTCTTCGCTCGTACAGGTTGACGACAGACATTGGCGGAGCAACACGTGCACCTGTATCAGAGAGATCGTGTAGCGCTGCAGATCTCGCTCCCTGTCGGTTCGCGCCCGAGTGCCGCTGTTCTATCCTATTTGTGACAACAAGGCAACACCCTGCTGGATGCAATGACCCGCATATCTATGACGTACCGCAGTAAATCGCACCCATCAAGCGTCGTTGAGACGCCGCCGCTGGATAGCCGCGACGGAAACAGCAGTGACCTAGAGAAAAGCTATGGCAGCGACTGCGACTGGACTGACGTTATCGAGGCCATGCGCGGGGAGCAAGAGTGGTCGAGACGACAGCGGCGGCCGGAGACGGTGATGGGGACGATGACGGATCGACGACGGCGGCGCGTCCGACAGCCATCGAAGCGTCTGGCGGCGGTTCGGCGACGCGAGAGGCATCGCTCTACTCGCATGAGCTGGGCCACTTTCTTCAAATTTTCTTAGTTTCGAGACGCTTCACGATCGAAAGAACCGAACGCGCCATGTTCGGACCCCTGCGTGTCCATCCGGTGACGAACAAAGGCCTTCCCAACGCCTTCGGTCGCTTCGAACTACTTTTTCCACCGGAATTCCACCACTTCATCAAAAGCAAGTTGAGAAGCATCGACGTGATTGACTTGGCCGCAAGTTGGTGCACCCAGCTGCGCACGTGCGCCTCCAGGTGCGTTCCCCGCATGCCCCTACAACGACGGTGCATTCCTCCTGCTGTGGTCAGCGCCGGGACATGAAGATTTGCCCCTGTGCCCAGTGCCACCTTTCTCCCGTCGAGGACGGCCACGGGATTGTCAGAGTGTCCGACTCGTATGATACAAAGCTGTCGACCATTTTCGCAAGCCTGAAGTGTGCTCGCGCGCGTTCCACGCCCAGCATCGACAGTCTGTCACCGCTGCGTTTTGGCTCTGATTGGCTGTTGACTTGTTTGATGCAGGGCGCCCAGCCCGTCATCCCATCCTACGGAAACAGTGGCCATCATGTCGAAACTGACTCGCGCATGAGACCGCTAAGTAGCAAATGGAGCCGGCGCCATCGCCCCGGAGCGTGACGGAAGAGGCACGCAGAAACAAGTCGGGAACAGGCGGACGCGTGGGCGAGCTGAGAGATACACTCCAGGCGGCTCTGCAGTTCTTCTCGACGGGGACGTCGCTGATCGATCGATTGGAATCAACAACGGATGGCGAACGATCATCCTCCATGGCCACAACTCCGTCCGATCACTCGAAACATATTTTAAAACGATTAGAAACGATCATCATCTATGCCCCCAACCCGTCTTACTGCGTCGTTGAGAGAGACAGCACCGAAAGCGTGATGTCCGCGTGCCTCGACCGTGCCCCGCAGCGCCAGGCGCTCTGCAGTGGAAAGGACTTTCCGCTGATTCGAAACGTTTTCCAACGACGATCGGTTGGTTCAGCAACATCTTTATTGGGACAGCACCGCATCAATGACCTTGTCCACCCGATGTAATTGTCCAATTACCTGACGTCGCGTGATGAAACTCGCCGCACGTGCTTGCAAGAGGTGTCGATTGTCCAAAAGATCAGGTTGAACGTACACGAGAATTCGAATCATACCCTTGAGATCATTAAAAACACCTTCAATGGGCCGCAAGTCGGGGCTGTACGCCGGCTTGCGCAAGAACGGCACGCCATTGTTCTCAAGGAATGTGTCTCCACGCACGGTATGGATGGGGGCATTGTCAAACATGACAACGCAGTTGGACGCCTGCAGGTGCCATGGATGACCGGGGACGTAAACGCCCGGATTCGGGATATGCAGCTGCAGGAAAAGACGCCAGTCGGCCGACTTCAGCCCACGGTCGCGCACTATGACGGACTGGAAGTAGAGAATGCGGCCGTCCGCCGACACCGCCATGGTTGTGCTCGTACGGGGCACCGTTCTCGGATCCCGACCGCGCTCGCGGGTGCGCTCGTGTGCAAGTGCGCGGCCATACCGCCGAAGAACGTCTCCACCATCCGTGTGCGTCTCGTCGACGGAGATGATGCACCACGCGGGATGCGCCGTCGCGCAATGGCGTGCGCCCTACGAACAGGCTCCAAAGACTCCCGAAAGAATCGAGGCACGACCTTTCGGCTAAAGCCAAGTCGTCGCATGCGCAGGTCTACGATGCTCTGAGAACATCGAAGAACCACAAATTCCCCGCTGGGATGGTCCCGCATGGCCTTGAGCGTGGCCGCGTGCTCCCGAAGCAGCGACCGAGGGTTCTCGCGAACGATCATCACCAACGCCCACATCAGTCGGTCGTCAAACCAGCAACTGCTAGCATGGAAGTTGTGGTAGTCGGGGTCACGCCATGGCGAGCCGTGATCCTGATAGTAGGCCGCCCAGCGCTTCAGCGTCAACTTGCGGACGCCAATGTTCTTGTAGATCGTTGCAGGAGGAACGTTGTTGTGTAGCATAGACAGTGCAACAAAGCGTACCTCGATGCTGTACATGCCGCGCCGCTGCAAGCGGCCACAGCCGCAGAGAGTGACGAGAACGCGCGGGTGGACGTTGAGCGCCTCTTCGCTGAGCCGAATCCCCCCACAAGCCGCAGCGTCAACAGGCGGGGCCCGTGAGGGACCGAGGGGACAGGAGCAGCAACCAATGACTGGCCTCTTTCACGAAACATGGCCCCCGACGTCTTCCCTCGCAACCCACCTCTCTCCAGATGCGCGACAGTACGTCACGGACTCAAAAGACGGATCGAGGCGACTTGCACAACGCGGTCGTGTGACACGATCGTCGACTTCTATCAAAGTCGGCCGACGGGGACGACGTGATGGTCGACCGATGAGCACGACGCGGGCGTTCCCGGTGGTCGTCGACGCCGGCCGGCGTCCACCGGGGGGCACGACGCGGGTGTGTCTTCTGATCGTCAACCACAGCCGATGGCGACCGACAGACACGACGCGGTGGTCGACCGAGGGGCACGACACGGGCGTGCCCGGTGGTCGTCAACGCCGGCCGATGTCTGCCGAAGGGAACGACGCGGGTGTGTCTGGTGCTCGTCAACCACAGCCGATGGAGACCGACAGGCACGACGCGGTGGTGCCCAGCCGAATGTCTCGCCCGCCAGAGCCGCCGCGTCCACCGTCTCCACAACCAGGCGATGCCGCCTCGTCCACCGCTGGATGGGAGGGCGGCATGAGAAGCAACCGGCGAGTGAGGTCGTCCCCTTTCCGACTGGGACGAGGGGAGCGCAGGAGAGGAAAGTGCAGGCGAGTGCGGCTGCCCCGTTTCCGACGGGCACGTCGGGAGGGCGGGGGGGGAGGGCTGTACAGGCGAGTGATGCCGTCCCCTTTTCCGACGGGCACGAGAGGAGGGCGGGGGAGGTAAGTGCAGGCGTGTGCGGCAGCCCCGTTGCCGACGGGCACGTGGGGAGGGCGGGGGAGGGAAGTGGGGGGAAGTGCAGGCGAGTGAGGCCGTGTCGTTGATGACGGGGACGAGGGGAGGGCGAGGGAGGGTAGTACAGGCCGGTAAGGACAGGCCCAACAGCCGTCTGTTTCAGTCCATGAGCATACCAGAAATGCTGACGCCAGCCCCAGGTTAGGGCGACATCTGCGATGACGGCTGAAAAAGTGGGCCGATGGGCATACGGCGATGACCGTCATCGCCTCCAAACCAGAGCCAGGTGCCCCTTCATACGGGTGGTCCAGACGGGCGGTGGGTGGCCACGGCGTGGAGGGACGACCGAGACGGGGAACGACGGCGCGGCGATGGCCACAAAGAGGAAGTGTCCCCCGCGACGTGCAACCTGTGATACCCGGTACATGGGATTGGGGCACCTCGTACCGACCTGCAAAATGAGGAGTCACTCATCAAAATGCGTCGAGGGGCCGACCAAAGTCAGCCTCGTCCTGAGCTGCTACGCGAAACGGGCACCAGCTGCGAGGTCTCTGGAGCTGGCCAGGCAGCCCTGGGATGCAAAAAAACGCAGGGGCCTTCACGTGACATTTTCAAACGGACGGCTGTGGGCCGCTCCCCCGAAGTGGCCTCGCGACCTCATTTGTTTTCCCTTGCACGAAACTGTGCAATGATGACAACGTGAGATGTTGCCACCGTTCTCAACGGTCCACTGATGCGCGAATGTCATTGGCCGAGCGTCCCGCACGTTTGCTGACAGCACGTTTTCCCCCGCCGCGTCGGGAAAACGCTTGAAGACAGAAGCGTCAGTCCAACCGAATTCTGCGAGAAGTACGGCAGCGGGCTCGCGTTGCCCTCGCCTTGGAAGCACATCGGCTGAGCTGTCTTGCCAATCATCGTGACCAGCACCTTGTGGGTACCCGTCGCGTTGCAGCAGAGAGTCAAGGTGACACGGTCCTTGCTCTTCATCGCCTTCGAGCCGCGTGCAGTGCGGCGGTCCTCGGAGGGCACGTATGAACGCGACGGTAGCCCCCGGTAGAGCAAACCGGTCTCGTCGACGTTGTAGATCAGGTCGACATCAACACCCTAAAGCTGCTGGCGGATGGCTGTCATGCGCTCAGCCGCCTCCTCCACGTTGGCCGAAGCGCCGCTGCCATGCAGAGCAACGTTCACAAGGCCATGACGGGACGCCCAACGTTGAATGAAGCCGTTGGATGCCGCAAAGTCAGTGATGCCAAGGTGCTCCGCAACCTGCAAAGCCTTCTACCGAAGAATGGCAAGAGACAAAGGCACACGCTTGCGGCCCCTCGCACGCACAGCCAGGAACCACTCCAAGAGGGTCTTGTCAACCTGGGGATACTGCCCCGCTCGCGACGACGCTCGGCCGCCAGACGCGCCCTCCGCGGCCCGAGAAAGGAGGCTGTCCTTTTGCTGAGTGATCTTGTAGAGCCCGCTGCGGTCGTACTAGTTATCCAGCTGCCGGCTGATGTAGTCAATGGTCCAGCCCGCGGCATGCCAGCCAATAACACGTAGTTTCGTGTCCAACGTCATCGGCGTGCGGCGCCGCGGCCCGCGCGGCCGCCCTCATGCTCTCGGCGTGCTCCGCAGCCAATGCCTGGCTATGGTCCGCCAAGACCGCCTCAGCCGCGGCAGCGGCGGCATCAATAGCATTGGAGAGTGTCATGGTGGTATGAGGATCGCCGCGGGTACGAGTGGTGCGGTACGGTTGGTAGGGAGAGGAGCATAGGTGTGGTCGGTGCAGACGATTCACGCTTAAGTCGGCTGGATCGGCTTGGCCGTCAGCGCAGCTCCGATCGCAAACGGCAGGGTTTATATACTGATCCGTGGAGTTCAAGTAAATCGTTTTGTGTTAAATCAAGTACAAAATCCGGGTGGCAAGTGCGTTTTAATTTCACATTCCTCGATCTCTCGGGCTCTGTGGTGCCTCCGTGGTCCCGGTTGTATCCACTGTGGATATAACCGGGACGGATATAACTGAATAATGACTGTAGTTCTCTGTTGGGGCGAGTTCAAGCGTTCTTCTGTCAATGGAGATTATTTGTGTCGCGTGCAATTTCAGGACTGCCAAAGTTCACGCGTTCGCGTATGTACCCGAATAAAACACGCGCGGATACGCTTGGGGAAAACTACGCGTGAAGACTCCTCGTTCTCACCCGGTCTGTGAGACGCGGCGTCGCCCTGTGACGCCACCGGCTTGTCGTCTCGCCCCTGCCTTTTCCTTCCTACTTTACCCCCTCCTTCCGCCGCAACGGCTGTTTGGCCCGACGGCTCCGCCGTCTGTGCTCGTTTGGGTGGCCGCTGGTCGGGGGGGGGCCTACCTGGCCGACTTTATCGCGGCGTTGCGGTTTTTTTGGTGGGGTCGTCATCGTCGCCCGCCGACGGGCTGGCGCCACTGTCGTCTTTTGCCGCGCTACCCACGAGTCGATGCGTCCTGTTTTCTCTTGTTCAGCTGAGAATTGCATGCGGTGCAGAGCGGGGGCGCGCTTCTTGAATTGGTGATTTTCGTGTGGCTCTTCCTGTTGCATCTGGGTCATGCTGGTCTTTTGGATGAGACGAGTGACGGCGTGTGCAGCGCAGAAGAGACCGCGGGTAGCGTTGCGCGGGGCGACGGTGGCGACGGTGGAGCTGACCATGTTTTCCTTTGCTGCTTGTCTTCTTTTTGTTATACGGTTCTCCCTATTGGATTGTGCTTTGTTCCTGCAGGTGACATATTGAGAAGTGGTTCCAACGCCCGCTCTTCCTCGCCCAGGTTCGACACGACGATGGCGTCTGTTGTGGTGGCATCTGGCCCCGATGGCCTTCCCTTGGACAAGCTGCCGCTGGAGCACATCCTCGACCAGCTAAGGGACCATGTCCATGCGCTTCCTGCGACGGTGGGCACCGGCCTCACCGCCAATATAGAGGCGTGTGAAGAGGGCGCTGGCCGTGATTGGTGGCGCATCCGAGCCGGCTTCGTCAACGACATAGTGGCTGTTGTTTCTCAACAAGCTACAAGCTTGTCGCCACTGTTCTCTACCAAGGCCATCTTGTTCGCTGACCACGCCACTCGTGAGGCGGTGCTGGGCTCACTGCTCGTGCCGTCTCCGAATGATGATCGCCTGCGCAACAAGACGGAAGACGACGGGCGCCTGAAGCGTATCGTGCTGGCCCTGTACAAGAACCGGACGGAGGCGCGCGCGTTTGGCGCCTTCATCGGGTCGCCCGGACAAGGCAAAACCTACATCATGCGGCTGCTGGTGCGTTCATCGCTGGACCCTTCCTTTTTAGCCTCCCTGGACGCAGGCGTGCGGGACTGGTGGACGGGAATGCCCATCCATGCCATCTCGTACAACGGGCGAACTCCAGCCTCCCACGTCGACCTCGAGCTGTTCAAGCTCGACCGGCGGCTCCCCAACATCGTCCGGCTCCTGTTCGTCGAAATGCAGACGAGTGTACACTCTGCGTCATCCTGGTCAACCTTTCAGTTCGCGATGCTGCGAATGGTGAGCCGTGGCACCGAGAGTATCAGCATTCTGCTCCAACTGGCCTCGTTCGTGTTTAAGATCCGGCAGCTGCAGGGTGTGCGGCCCGATGATGAGCACGTCTTGGGTATCCTTCTTGTCGATGAGCTCCTGCGTGTCTCCAACAAGCTCGAACCCCCTGGTGATGAAGCAACCACGCGTGGAGCACCAAGTACACCCAGCCGTCTCCCAGGTGGCGCTGGTGGAGGACCGGTTGGCGCAGGCGGTGAGCAGGGCTGCGTCGGCGGTGGACGGGGTGGCGTGGACGGTGGATCGGGTCGCGCAGTCGCGGTCACCGGTGGCGCGAGCGCTGTCGGCTCGGGCACAACCGTTGCTGGCCAGGGTGCTGCGACGCATGGCACTTATACCGTCAATGCGGGTGCAACGACGGGTGGCGCCGACGCATCCTCGGGTGGCGCGAGCGCACGCGATATGGACGCTGTGATGGGCGACACCGCAGCAAGGAGGTCTAGTCCGAGTGGTGGCGGTGATGCTGCTGGTTCCGCTGGCGCGGACGATGGAGGTAACGCTCTGGGCGTCGTCGCTGCTCGATCCGCTTCGGCACCCAGCTCGAGGCCCGTGTTGCCGGCCACGCCAGCTACTGTTGCTTTGTCCCTCACGCAAGGAGAACGTGACGCCGAGGCGCTTGCCACGGGCAGCGGGGAGGCAGTGCCTGCTCGTCATCTCCGAACCGCACTTTGTGGTCTGGGGCAGGAGTGCCACGTCTTCATGTGCATCTCGTCCCTGTCGTGCTCATTTGTGGAAGAGCAGACCAGATGGCCTTTCGGTTCGGTGCAGGTCAACCTTGGGGTGCAGTACTTCATGCAGTCCTCGCGGGTTTGCGAGGCGGCTGTCAATCTCATGAAGACGCACTCGATCATGTTCCACGTGTCGCGGAGGAGCGACGACAAGGGCATCCTAGCCGCGGAGGAGGTGGGAAGGTGCCTCGGCACTCTCGCCAGTGGCCACCCACGGGCCGCCGTGCTGCTGCTCCGAGCGATGGAGGGTTGTGACTCCGGCAACCCCTTCTTCACAAGCTTTATGTCGGAGCTCCGACCTGCGCGGCTGTCCATTGCAAGCAGCATTATTGACATGCTGTTGGCCAATCCGATTGTTGTCGCCGTCGGTCTCCTCGGCTACAACCCGGAACCGAGCGATGATGTCAAGGAGGGCCTGTCGTGGGATGCCATTTACACATCGGGTGCCCTGACAAGAACAGAGACGCGGTCAACGTCGGTTGATGCCAATGAAAGCCGACCCTGCACGAGGTCATCTACTCGTCAGCTGCGGTCGTCAACTGCATCTTCTTCTACTGTCCGTTTGAATCTGTCCTTCCTCTTGGAGGCCCTGAAAAGGGGGGCGCAGCTGCGGCGCGCGAATGTCTCTCACAAGCGGCGGCGCTTCAACTCTGCCCTCGACGAGGACCTGTTTCACTCCCTCGAGAAGGTGCGCGTCTCGTTCGAGAAGGGTGAAGTGGCCGTGGCATGGGAGGAGTTTGCTCTATGGGCTATCTCATCAGCGTGTACGGCACGGCACGTCTGTTTGACCCAGCTCCACCCGAGCATCCTCAAGAACCAGCGGCAGGGCGAGCATGGCGACATGTCCCTGCTGGAGATGTTCCCGGCCTCGCCGCCATTCGTCGGCAAAGCCGTTTGGCTAGAATCTGCCCAGATGGACGCGGCTTGCCATCGCCGCGGCGTGAAGCTCTTTGACAAGCTCGCAGATCTTCTGCAGAAGGACGAAGCTGCGCTGCTAGACCACGTGTGGAAGCCGCGGGACCCCAACTTCCCTGCGTTTGACGGCCTGATCTTCATGAAGTGTACCGAGACGGAGAAGACGGACGGACCCCGCGTTGGGGACCTGGTGGCTGTGATGTTGCAGCTCAAGTACAAGAGAATGGTAGTCGTCGAGAAGGACATTAAGGAGAGCTGCCAAGCCGGCATCAAGCAGTTCACCGACATCACCAAGTCCTGGAATGACCGCGTCGCCTTCGTTGTGCTTTCCCGTCAGGAGCAGACGCGGGACCGGGTTGTTGACTTGGCTTCCATACCTGGTACCTCCACGGCCATTCTCGTTGACGGTCATGACCTTGTCGCCGTCTTCGGTCCGTGTCTGTACGGGTTTGTTGAGGCGGCTCCTATTCTCTTTGGGACGCAAGTGCTTGAGGAGAGCGAGGCCGACGCCGTGGAAGGCAGTGGCGATGTGGGGGGAGATGACCATTGAGAACAACAGCATTTTTCGCCCCCCACACCCCCCTCGCCCCACCTCAGTGTGGCGCCGCCTCCCGCCAGCTCCCGCCCACACCGATATCCACCAAGGCAGACGGCTCCGCGAGCACCCCCCCCCCCCCCCCCCCCCCCCCCCCCCCCCCCCCC
>Ga0209093_1000836_pt1 | contig 17239 bp, 15 predicted proteins | sample SidtaG_4_FD_187450 | JGI IMG/M metagenome (GOLD analysis project Ga0209093, IMG submission 187450) | Marine algal microbial communities from Sidmouth, United Kingdom - Sidmouth_Male1 metaG (SPAdes) (version 2) | ecosystem: Host-associated > Algae > Red algae > Unclassified | place: Sidmouth... | reverse complement strand
TTGCTTACAGTTTTCATCTGTTTTGAACTGATCTGAAAACTCTAGAAGGTTTTGTCCTTTAAAAATATCCATAATAATACCTATTTAGTGAGATATAAGATACGTAATTAAATACTGACCTCAATAATTTAAAATATCCTACTTATTATTTCTGATAGTAAAACTTATAATTTTTTAGCTCAATCACTTTAGTACCACTTTGTAAATTACGTCGGACTTGAAACTAAATTAACATCAGATAAATGGATACGTTTTATACCAAACGCCTCTTAACATTTTCTTTTTTTGATTCTGATAATGTTGCTTCTTTATCAAGAATCGCTATGGAAATTTAACACTTTCAATAGCTGCTTGATTTTTTTTCTGTATACCTTCTACAAATGCTAAATTATTAACCACATGGTATTCATATAATCACGTAGTATTAAAAAAAACTTATTAATAATATTCATAAGAATTTATAATAATTTTTGTTTTGCGATAAAGAAAGATTGAGTACGTAAAAGAAGACTAAGTTCTTGTAGTCTTTGAAATATGTTCAGAAACATTTTTTGCGTAGCATTGTTCTAAACTGTCAAAAATTCATTTAATGTACCTTCAATGTTCTAATTTTGTAAAATTTTAGAATTAGGATACTTTTCTTTTATGAAAATCAGTGTGTTTTCAGCCTCAATTTTGGAACTATAAAATTCTGTTAAAACCTTCCAGTCAGGGCTCACGTAACTCAGTTTTATGAAAATGTTTTTAAAGTCTTCTTTAAACTGCTGGTAAATTTCTCGAGTTTTATTTTCGTCACCGTTGTAAAGAACCACACGATACCCTTTTCTGTAAACGTTGTTAAAATTTCTTTTTTTGTAGATAAATTTTTTGATTGAAGATGTGTGATCTTGAGCATAGATAGTGCAACCGCTACAAAAAAATGTAAACACAATTATAAAATTTAAAATTTTTAAAGACATACAAATAGATTTATTTAGATACACAAATGTACTAAAACTAAATGAGATTTGTTTGTTATTTAGAGCCTGTATAAATTAACTTTTCAGCAGTATATCTGTTCTCCAATTGGATGCATAATATTACTTTTGTTGCAACGTAAAGTAGAGAGCCAATAGCAATGTCTATTTTCTTGAAAAGCGTTAGTAGAATATTAAAACTTATTATACAACTGTATGAAAATTGTGAAATTACACAGAAAACTATCTAGTGTTTTAAAGTTAAGTCTAGTGCTTTTCTTCTCTTTTTCGTTGAGTATATCTGCACAAGATACACCTTCGGATGAGCAAGTTAAAGCAGGAAAAGCATTGTTTAATATGCATTGTGCTTCTTGTCACAAGCTTAACAAAAAAGCTACAGGTCCTGCCCTTGGTAAGGTTGCAGAGCGTAGAGAAATGGATTGGTTAAAAGCTTGGATTAAAAATAACAACAAGTTAAGAGCCTCTGGAGATGCAGATGCAAAAGCAATATATGAAGAGTATGGAGGAGTAGCAATGAGTGTTTTTGAGTTCTTGACAGATACTCAGATTGAAGCTATCATAGCCTACACAACTGTAGGAGATGTAAAGAAAGCTGGTGCTACTGCTGTAGCTGCGGATGTGGTTGAGGTGGATTCTTCCTCAGGGGAAATTTTATCTAAAATAGCTACTGTTGTGGTTACTTTGGTTTTGTTGGGTCTGATTGGATGGGTTTTCTTCAAGAGTAATAATGGGTTTTTAAAAATAGCATCTGTAATTATTTTGGTGTTTTTAGGTGTGTATTTTGGGTTTACTGCACTTATGACAGTGGGTGTTGATCAAGAATATCAGCCAGTACAGCCTATTGCTTTTTCACATAAAATACATGCTGGAGATAATAAAATAGATTGTCAGTATTGTCATTCTTCCGCAAAACATTCCAAAACATCAGGGATTCCTTCCGTGAATGTTTGTATGAATTGTCATAAAAATATTTCTGAAGTAGCAGATGAGACTAAAGTAGTTTTAGGAGAAGGAAGAGTTTTAGCGAAGAAGGAATTAGATAAAGAGATTCAAAAAATATACGATGCTGCGGGGTGGGATGCAGAAAATTTAAAGTACACAGGTGAAACAAAACCTGTAAAATGGATACGTATTCACAACTTGCCAGATTTTGCATATTTTAATCATTCGCAGCATGTAACTGTTGCAGGTGTTAAATGTCAAAAATGTCACGGACCTGTAGAAGAGATGGAGGAATTGTATCAGTACTCTCCATTAACAATGGGATGGTGTATTGACTGTCACAAGCAAACGGAGGTGAATATAGAGGGTAATGGATACTATAAAAAAATACACGAACAATTGTCTCATAAATATGGAGTTGATAAAGTAACTATCGCTCAATTAGGGGGTAAAGAGTGTGGTAAGTGTCATTACTAGAATAAAATGAATTTAAGCTAAGTTTTTAGTTAGCATCAACTATAGAAAAACAAATTAAAATGGCATCAAACAAAAAATACTGGAAAAGTGTTGAAGAACTAAATGAGAATAGTTCTATTGTTGCTTCGCTTGAACAAAACGAATTTAACGAGGGACAATCTCCTGAGTCGTTTTTAGGTGATAAAGAAACTTTAGAGGCGTCTAATACAACAAGACGTGATTTTCTAAAGTATGTTGGGTTTACAACAGCAGCAGCATCTTTAGCAGCCTGCGAAGGTCCGGTTATTAAATCGGTTCCTTATGTTGTAAAACCAGAAGAAATAACTCCAGGAATTGCAAATTATTATGCATCTACAATAGCAGATGGTTTTGATTTTGCAAACGTATTGGTAAAAACAAAAGAGGGACGACCTATTTTTATTTTACCAAATAAAGAAGCTAAAGGTTGTGTAAATGCACGTGTAGGTGCATCTGTGTTGTCGTTATACGATAATTTAAGATTAAAAGGACCTAAGGTTCAAGGAAACACTGCCTCTTGGTCGGATGTAAATGGAAAAATAAAAGCACAACTTGAGGAGTTGTCCAGTAATGGTGAAAAGATTGTTTTTTTAACAGGTACTTTAGCAAGTCCATCTACAGACAAATTAATTGCTGAGTTTACTGAAAAATATATCAACGTATCTCATGTTGTGTACGATGCTGTTTCAGAGTCAGCAGCGTTGGATGCTTTTGAAGAAGTTTATGGAGTGAGAGCGTTGCCAAACTATAAATTAGACAGTGCAAAAACAATAGTTTCTATTGGTGCGGATTTCTTAGGAGACTGGCAAGGTGGTGGTTTTGAAGCTGATTATGCTGCGGGTAGAGATGTAAAGGCAGGAAAGTTTTCACGTCACATACAAGTAGAAGCTAATTATTCTTTAACAGGTGCAAATGCAGACAAGCGTATTGTACTAAAGCCTTCAGATCAAGCCTATGCTTTAATCAATTTGTATAATGCAGTAACCGGGCAGAGTTTACCGTCTAAAAAAACGGTAGAAGATGAAGCTATTAGGCAAGCAGCCTTTCAGTTAAAAAAAGCTGGGAGTAAAGCAGTTGTTGTTACTGGAATTCAAGACAAAAATGCTCAATTATTAGCTTTAGAAATTAATAATTTTTTATGCTCAGAAGTTTTAGATACTACCAACATAAAATACGTAAGAGGTGGTAATGATACTAAGGTAGCTAATTTAGTTGCTGAGCTAAAGGCTGGAAAAGTAGGAGCTTTAATAACATACAATACAAATCCAATTTATACATTAGCAAACAGTGCTGATTTTAAAGATGGTTTGGCAAAAACAAAATTAACGATTGGTTTTTCTTCTAAGGAGGATGAAACATTAACAGAAATGCAATATGCATTGCCAACTCCAAGTTATTTAGAGGCTTGGGGGGATGTTAAAATTTCAGCAAATCAATACAGTTTAACACAGCCGACAATTAAACCTCTATTTGATACAAAACAATTTCAAGATTGTTTACTAGCTTGGACGGGGCAAACAGTTTCTTACTATGATTATTTAACTGCATATGCCAAATCTAATGTTGTTGGAGATAAATCATGGAACAAAACCTTACATGATGGTTTTGCTAATGTTGATGCTTTAACGTTAGTAGCTAATGAAATCAATATAAGCAGTGCTGCTCAATCCTTAAAGTCAGCAACTAAAACAGGTGAGTTTGAGTTGACTCTATTTTCGTCAGTTGCTTTAGGTGATGGTCAACAAGCTAATAACCCATGGTTACATGAATTACCAGATCCCTTGACAAGAGCATCTTGGGATAACTATTTATTAATAGCCCAAGCTGATGCAGATACATTAGGATTTACAAATCCAGTTCAAGACAACGGAGCTATTAACGGTCAATACGCAAATCTAACCGTAAATGGAGTTGTTATAGAAAATGTACCTGTTTTAATTCAACCAGGTCAAGCAAAAGGAACTATTGGATTATCCTATGGCTATGGTAAAACAAAAGCCTTAAAACAAGAAATGAAAGTAGGGGTAAATGCTTATGCGGTTGCCTTTGGAGGTTTTCAAGTAGCTTCCGTTGCTAATGCAGGAGGAGAGCATTTGTTTGCTTGTGAGCAATTACAACATACAATTGCAGGTCGTCACGATATTTTAAGAGAAACAGGATTAGAAGATTATGTTCATGGTAACGCCAAAGAGTGGAATCCTAGACCCGAAGTTTCTTTAAAACACGAATCTGTGGATGTAACCTCTGTTGATTTGTGGGATGAACATGACAGATCTGTAGGACATCATTTTAACTTAAATATAGATTTAACATCTTGTACAGGATGTGGATCTTGTGTTATTGCTTGTCACGCTGAAAATAATGTTCCTGTTGTTGGTAAACACGAAGTACGTGTGGGTAGAGATATGCACTGGTTGCGTATTGATAGATACTATACTTCTGAAGGTGATGAAGGTTCTGCAAATAAAAAGGTAAATTCAGCTTCTTCCATTGATCAAGCTGCCGTATATGAAGCATTAGAAACTCCAGAGACTATAAATCCTCAAGTAGCTTTTCAACCTATCATGTGTCAGCATTGTAACCATGCTCCATGCGAAACTGTATGTCCTGTGGCTGCAACATCTCATGGTCGTCAAGGTCAAAATCAAATGGCTTATAACAGATGTGTAGGTACTCGTTATTGTGCAAACAATTGTCCTTATAGAGTCCGTCGTTTTAACTGGTTTAAATATAATAACAATGATGAGTTTGACTTTAATATGAATGATGATTACGGTAAAATGGTGTTAAATCCAGATGTTACTGTACGTTCAAGAGGGGTTATGGAAAAATGTTCTATGTGTATTCAAATGACACAAGCTACTATCTTACAGGCTAAGAATGAAGGTAGAGCAATAGATGTTAACGAGTTTTCTACAGCTTGTTCTAGTGCTTGTGCAACAGGTTCTATCAAGTTTGGAGATATCAACAACCCAGAAGATGATGTAACTATATTACGTGAAGATAAACGAGCATATAGATTGTTGGAGTTCATAGGAACAGATAACAATGTTGTTTATCAAACTAAAATTAGAAACACAAACGAAGCTTAAAAGGAATAACTAAAATTTAAAATTAATTATATGTCGTCTCATTACGAAGCACCCATCAGAGAACCTTTAGTTTTAGGGGAAAAGAGTTACCACGATATCACAATGGATATTGTGAAACCTATAGAGGGTAAGGCAAATAGAAACTGGTATATAGCATTTACAATAGCATTGATCGCATTTTTATGGGGTATTGCTTGTATTTTATATACTATAGGAACAGGTATTGGAGTTTGGGGATTAAACAAGAACATTGGATGGGCTTGGGATATTACCAATTTTGTATGGTGGGTAGGTATTGGTCACGCTGGTACACTAATCTCAGCAGTATTACTTTTATTCCGTCAAAAATGGAGAATGGCAATTAACCGTTCTGCAGAAGCAATGACTATTTTTGCAGTTTTTCAGGCAGGATTGTTTCCATTAATACATATGGGACGTCCGTGGAATGGATACTGGGTGTTACCTATTCCAAATCAATTTGGATCTTTGTGGGTGAATTTTAACTCACCACTATTGTGGGATGTGTTTGCAATTTCCACGTATTTATCGGTATCTTTAGTTTTTTGGTGGACAGGTTTGTTACCAGATTTCGCAATGATTAGAGATAGAGCTGTAAAACCTTTCCAAAAAAAGATATACGCTTTGTTATCTTTTGGATGGTCTGGAAGAGCAAAAGATTGGCAACGTTTTGAAGAGGTTTCTTTGGTTTTAGCAGGTTTGGCTACACCATTAGTACTTTCTGTGCATACAATTGTATCTATGGATTTTGCTACTTCCATCAATCCAGGTTGGCACTCAACAATTTTCCCTCCTTATTTCGTAGCAGGTGCAATCTTTTCAGGGTTTGCAATGGTACAGACTTTATTAGGGATTATGAGAAAAGTAACAAATCTTGAGAATTACATTACTCGTTTGCATGTAGAATACATGAACATTGTAATTATTGTTACAGGAGGAATTGTAGCTGTAGCTTATGCATCTGAGTTTTTCATTGCTTGGTACACGGGGTCTCCTTATGAAAATTATACTTATATGTCTATTGGTGCTGCAACAGGACCTTACGGATGGGCATTTTGGTCATTAATCTTATTTAACATTGCCATCCCTCAATTATTGTGGATTAAGAAAGTTAGAAGAAGTTTTATATGGTCGTTTATTATATCTATTGCAATTAACATTGGAATGTGGTTTGAGCGTTTTGATATTATTGCAATTGTATTAAGTAAAGGTCACTTACCATCTACTTGGACTCGTTTTGAGCCTACTTTTGTAGATGTAGGTGTGTTTGTTGGAACTATTGGATTCTTCTTTGTATTGTTCTTATTGTATGCTAGAACTTTCCCTGTGATTGCTCAGGCAGAAGTAAAAACAATTATGAAATCATCAGGAGAACATTATAAACAATTAAGAGACGGAAAAAATGAGCACTAGTAAAGTTATACACGTATTATATAATGATGATGATGTTTTAATGGATGCCGTTAAAACAGTAAAAGAAGCAAATCATCATATTGAAGAAGTTTTTACACCCTTTCCAGTCCACGGTTTAGATAAATTACTAGGATTGCCACATACGCGTTTAGCTATCTGTGCATTTCTATATGGAATAACAGGTTTATCTTTTGCTATTTGGATGACAAATTATATGATGATAGAAGATTGGCCACAAGATATTGGAGGAAAACCTAGTTTTTCTTGGATAGAAAACATGCCAGCTTTTGTTCCTATTATGTTTGAATTGACAGTTTTCTTTGCAGCCCACTTAATGGTAATTACTTTTTATATGAGAAGTAGATTATGGCCATTTAAAGAAGCAGAAAATCCTGATCCAAGAACAACAGATGATATTTTCTTAATGGAAATTCCTGTACATGGAAATGAAGAAGAGTTAACAGCATTGTTAAGTACAACAAATGCAGTTGAGATTAAAGTAATTGAAAAGCATTAATAACCATGAGTAGATTATTTAAAATTACAACCATATTAGCAGTAGTAACATTAGTGTTTACATCATGCGATAAAACTAAACGTAACTCTCAATACATGCCAGATATGTACGAGTCAGTTGCGGGTGAACCTTATGCAGAAAGCAGTGTTTTTGTAAATGGTACAGAAGCACAAAAGCCAGTAAAAGGAACAATTTCCAGAGGACATGTTCCTTATGAATATCCTGATACAAATGTAGGATATTTAGATGCTAAATTTAATCTGAAATCCCCCCTAACAGTAGCAGACTTAGATAGTGAAAATGGTAAGAAATTATACACTATGTATTGTTCCGTTTGTCATGGTAAAAAGGGTGATGGACAAGGAACTCTTGTAAAAAGAGAGAAATTCCTAGGAATTCCTAATTACAAAGATAGAGATATCACGGAAGGAAGTATTTATCATGTAATTATGCACGGTAGAAACATGATGGGATCCCATGCTTCTCAATTAAACGAAAAAGAACGTTGGTTGATTGTTAAGCACGTTCAAGAATTAAGAACAAACTTGTTAAAATAATTACCAAACACTTAGATAGATTATGTATCAATTTTCAAGTAAATTAAAGATAACAGCTATTGCCTTAATGGTAATCGGTTTAATAGGTATCATTATTGGCTTTGCCTCAGCTCCGAGTACAGAAGCAGAAGTAGCCGATATATTAGCACATCAATCAGAACATGGAGCTCATGGTGTAGACGAACACGCAACGAAAGAAATTGCGCATGTAGAACATGGTCACGATTCACATTCACATACAGCTCATCAAGATGGTGCTAATGTAGAAGAAGCACATAGCGATCATCATTTAGCTCACGTATTGCATCAATTACAAAACAAGCCCTGGGCAGCATTTTATGTTGCAATGTTCTTTTTTACGTTTGTAACAATCGTAGTTTTCGCATTCTTAAACATTCAAAGAGTTGCCCAAGCAGGTTGGTCAGTCGTATTATTCAGAGTAATGGAAGGAATTGCAGGTTTTCTACCTTATATTTCCGTAATATTCTTAATTTTCTTAATAATTACGGCTTTTCATGGAAATCATTTATTTGTTTGGATGACTGAAGGAACCGTAGAAGTAGGGCACGAAAATTACGATGCTTTAATAGCAAATAAGCAAGGATGGTTAAATACACCAAGATGGTTGATTTTTAGTATTATTTATTTAGTAGGTTGGAACGTTTTTCGTTTCTTAAACAGAAAATACTCTTTAGCCCAAGATACTGCTGGAAACTTAACAAACTACTATAAAAACTATAAAATAGGAGTTGCTTTTTTAGGTTTCTTTTTATTCACAGAATCTATGTCTGTTTGGGATTGGATTATGGGGTTAGACCCTCACTGGTTTTCTACATTATTTGGATGGTATGTTTTGGCAACTTTTTTAGTGTGTGCGGTTACATTAATTGCAATGGTAACAGTTTACTTAAAGTCTAAAGGATATTTAGAGATTGTTAATGATAGTCATTTACATGATTTAGCCAAGTTTATGTTTGGTTTTTCTATTTTTTGGTCCTACTTGTGGTTTGCTCAATTTATGTTGATTTGGTATGCAGATATGCCAGAAGAAACAGTGTATTTTGTACAACGTTTTGAAGATTATAAATACGTATTCTTAGGGATGATACCTTTAAACTTTATATTACCAGTGCTATTATTAGTAAATAGTGACTTTAAGCGTATTCCTCAATTAGTTTTAGGAGTAGGTACCATTATATTAATAGGTCATTATATTGACGTATTTGTTATGATTATGCCAGCAACTGTTGGAGATCAATGGGGATTTGGATTTGGTGAAATAGGTAGTGTATTGTTCTTTTTAGGATTGTTTATATTTGCTGTATTTACAACAATAAGCAAGGCTCCATTAATAGCAAAAGGAAATCCTTTTTTACATGAGAGCGAACACTTTCATTATTAAAATATATCATTACATTTGCAAAAAATTTAAAACATAATTATGTTAGCATTATTTTATTTTTTCGTAGCTGTCGCTTTTGCCATAGGAATTTGGCAAGTAAACAAGTTACTATCTTACAAAGCATTAATTGGAGATTTAAAAGCAGGTAAAACTGTAAGTAATCTAGACGATTATGACAATCCTATTGCAACAGAAAAAGACAATGATTTTCAAGGGAAATTATTTATGATTTTTCTAGTTGGTTTCTACTTATTGATGGGATATTGCTTGATTTTTTTACAAGACATTATGTTGCCAGATTCTGCTTCTGTTGAAGGAGAAGATTATGATAATTTGTTCAGAATCTCATTTTGGTTAATAGGTGTTGTTCAGTTTTTAACACAAGCTTTACTATACTTCTTTTCATATAAATACAGAGGTGTTGATAAAACTAAAAAGGCTACCTTTTTTGCAGATTCTCACAAATTGGAATTAATCTGGACAACCATCCCAACTGTAGTATTAGCAGTGTTAATATTATATGGACTATCTATTTGGAATGATGTAACAGATTTAGAAGGAGACGATGCTATTTTAGTAGAAGTCTATGCCAAACAATTTGGTTGGCAAGCTAGATATGCAGGTAGAGATAACGAATTAGGACGTGGAAATGTCCGATTTTTAGAAGGATCTAACACAATTGGTATAGATATGTCCGATGACAAAGCTGCTGACGATATACCTGTAAGAGAATTACATCTACCTGTAGGTAAAAAAGTAGTAATGAAGTTCAGATCTCAAGATGTTTTACACTCAGCCTATATGCCTCACTTTAGAGCGCAAATGAATTGTGTACCTGGTATGATCACCGAGTTTGGCTTCACACCTAAATTTACCACAGAAGAGATGCGTCAACAAAAAGATGTAATCCGTAAAGTAGCAAGTGTAAATGCTGTAAGATCAGCAAAAGGTGATGAGTCTTACGAATTTGATTACTTATTATTATGTAATAAAATATGTGGTTCATCACATTATAATATGCAGATGAAGATTGTTGTTGAATCAGAAAAAGATTACTTGATTTGGTTAAATCAACAAAAAACCGCAAAAGAATTATTTAAGTTATAATCACTGTTTTAGAATCACAAAAAGAAAAAATTTATTATGTCAGAACATCATCATAAAGAAACTTTCGTAACTAAATATATATTTAGTTTTGATCACAAAATGATCTCAAAACAGTTTTTAGTAACTGGTATGATTATGGGTGTGATTGGAGTTTTAATGTCTTTACTATTTAGACTTCAAATAGCTTGGCCAGAACATTCATTCTCTATTATAGAAGCTTTCTTACCAGAGCGTTTCCAATCAGAAACAGGGGTAATGAAACCAGATATTTACTTAGCATTAGTAACTATTCACGGTACCATTATGGTATTCTTTGTATTAACTGCAGGTTTAAGTGGTACCTTTTCAAATCTATTAATTCCGTTACAAATCGGAGCTCGTGATATGGCTTCTGCATTTATGAATTGCCTGTCTTATTGGTTGTTCTTTTTATCCAGTATTATCATGGTAATTTCATTGTTTGTACAAGCAGGACCTGCTTCCGCTGGATGGACAATATATCCTCCCTTATCTGCATTGCCACAAGCAATCCCAGGATCAGGAACAGGTATGACTTTATGGTTAGTTTCTATGGCTATATTTATTGCATCTTCTTTAATAGGTTCTTTAAACTATATTGTTACTGTCCTTAACTTAAGAACAAAAGGAATGACAATGACAAGATTACCATTAACAATGTGGGCATTTTTTATCACAGCTATTATTGGTGTGGTTTCTTTCCCAGTATTATTTTCTGCAGCATTGTTATTAATTTTTGATAGAAGTTTTGGAACTTCATTTTACTTATCTGACATTTTTATTGGAGGAGAAGTATTAAACTACCAAGGAGGTTCCCCTGTATTGTTTGAGCACTTATTCTGGTTCTTGGGACACCCTGAGGTATATATTGTGTTATTACCAGCATTAGGATTAACATCAGAGGTAATATCTACTAACTCACGTAAACCAATTTTTGGATACCGTGCTATGATTGGTTCTATTATGGCAATTGCATTTTTATCTACAATTGTTTGGGGTCACCACATGTTTATTTCTGGAATGAACCCATTCCTAGGATCTGTGTTTACCTTTACAACCTTATTAATAGCAATTCCATCAGCAGTAAAAGCATTTAACTATATTACTACTTTGTGGAAAGGTAATTTACAGTTCAACCCAGCTATGTTATTTTCAATTGGTTTGGTTTCTACTTTTATTACTGGAGGTTTAACGGGTATTGTATTAGGAGATTCTGCCTTAGATATCAATGTTCACGATACATATTTTGTGGTTGCTCACTTTCACTTAGTAATGGGAGTATCTGCTATTTATGGCATGTACGCTGGAGTTTACCATTGGTTTCCTAAAATGTATGGAAGAATGATGAACAAGACCCTTGGATACGTACACTTCTGGATTACTGCAATTGCAGCCTACGGAGTTTTCTTCCCAATGCACTTTATCGGTTTAGCAGGTTTACCACGTAGATATTATACAAACACAAATTTCCCATTATTTGATGATTTGGCAAACGTTAACCAAGTAATGACCATATTTGCATTGATTGGTGGAGCTGCTCAAATTGTTTTCTTAGTTAATTACTTTATGAGTATTTATAAAGGTAAAGTGGCAACACAAAACCCATGGAGAGCAAATACATTAGAGTGGACAACACCAGTAGAACATATTCACGGTAATTGGCCTGGAGAAATTCCTGAAGTACATCGTTGGCCTTATGATTACAGTAAAGTAGATGAAAACGGAGAGTATATTTTTGGAGAAGATTACATTATGCAGACGGTTCCTTTAAAAGAAGGAGAACAAGAGTCATAATAAAATCAAATTATTTTACACACAAGCCTTACTATATTATAGTAAGGCTTATGTGTTTTTACTAAATTTGTGATTAATTAATAAAAATATATATCATGATATCAGCAAACGAATATTTTGAAGGAAACGTAAAGTCATTAGGATACAAATCAGCTACAGGAACTTCTACCTTAGGTGTTATGGAGGCAGGGGAGTATGAATTTGGGACTAGCCAGCACGAAACAATGAATGTGATTGAAGGTGAAATGACTGTAAAACTACCTGGCTCATCAGATTGGAAAACTTACACTGCTGGGCAAGCATACCAAATAGAAGCTAACGAGAAATTTCAAGTAAAAGTAACGGGTCAAACTTCTTATTTGTGTCAATACAAATAAGAGCCTAATCGTTTCTATAAAAAGTACCATTACTAAATTAGTAATGGTACTTTTCTCTTTTAGTGTTTATTCAATATAAGTGCTCTAAAGATTCTACATTTATCTTTCCGTTTCTTCATAAGTTTATTTTGCATAATACATAATTAGCGGCGTTCCCCTTCGGGTCGTGCTGTTGTTACTCGCTTTTTTCGTGCTCCTCCAAAGAGCTCAAACATGCATTCCATCACTAACGCACGAGTCAACTAGATTTAGTGATATGCAATATTGTTAGAGAATACCTTTTCTGATTACTCACATCGTGCCTAACTAGATTAGGCATCTCATTCCAATAAAACAGAACTTATATTTATCATACTATTAATGTCTCTAGACTGGTTAATGATGAATGAATATGTATTACTAGTTTCTGTCCTGCCTTCGATTGAACATACAAGACATCTCATTGTTTGACACTTTCTCACTTATATAAATAGATTAATCAAGTATAAGTCGTAAAAGATATTTATATATAGAAATTACTTTAAATAGCACAAGTTATGATTGTTATAAAGTAAAGTTTAACCAATTATTAAGACATGGAATTACAAAATTTGATTTAGCTAGAAAAAATGCAGTAACTCAATACAAAACAAACAGATTTAAGTTTAATCCAAAACAAAGAGCACAATTAGATGTACACTTTGGAATTACAAAATTACCAACAAATGCTAATGATGGATTAGCTAAATTATTAAAAAATTCTGATTACAAAAATATTTATGATGATTTAGCAAATAACATAACAACAAGAAAATTTGCTTATGAACTAAGTTTACAAGAGGAGGCCGTTTATAAATTTTATACAAACAAAACCTATAAAAAGTTTAACGATGCCTTAATAGAAGGCTCTAAAGCAGAAGATGTAGTTGCTTTAGAAAAGTTATTAAACAATACCTTAGACAAACTACCATCTGTTACCGGATAAGATATAGGGGGATTGGAAAAACAGAAATAACACAATTAGGAAAGTATAAACTTGGAGATAAAATTACCTATAATAATTTTTTATCTAGTTCAGAAGAGATAGGTAAAGCGGGTAAGTTTGCCAGAAATAATAAAATAAAAACAGGAGAGTCTGCAATTATTTTTATTGAATCTAAAAACGGGAAAAGTATAAAAAAATACTCTGATGCTGCTTCAGAAGAAGAGATACTACATAAAAGTGGAACTACGTTTACGTTAACCAAAATAGAAGAAAACAAATTATTAAATGTTTTAGAATATCAATTAGGAGATTACCCAGCAGTTTATGGTAAAAAGTATACTTTTATAGAAGGTGCTGTTGATTTGGCTGACGCAGTGGATGATTTAGTTGATGCTTTAGGAAATGCTATAGGAAAGTTCTCAAGAGGTAATAATCTTGAAATAATTGATGACTTAACTTTACATGGAGGTAACAATATTGCTCTATCAAGTTCAAAAACGACAACTGTAACTGGTGTATTGGATGATGTAAATACTGTTGCGAAAAGAGGTGTTAATCCTGACGGAACTTTTAATGGAATAACAAATGCTAATATTGAAAATGTAGGAGGGATAAATATTTTAAGGTCACCAAAGTGGGGGCAAATAAAGAATAAATACAAAAGTGTTAATGATATTGGAGAAAAAATGTATGATTGGAATAAAATATCTGATGAGTTTTGGGAAACAGTAAATAAGCCATGGATAGATGACGCTATTGCTAGAGGTGATAACCTTCGATTTGTTTCAAGTCCTACAAATCCCAAAGCTATTTATGTGACAGATGATTTAGGTGATTTTGTTTTCGATGCTAGTGGAAATAAGATAACTTCTATTTTTGGAAGGGAGATTAATTATCTGAAATCTAAAGGTTACACAATATTAAATGATGGTACAGCAATTAAATAAACTTGAAAATGTATAATCCTCAAACCTTTTTTAATATTAAAACACTTGAAGTTGTTTTATCAAACTATAATTGGCCTTGTACTTATATTTTAAAAGAAATTGGTGCAGGTAATATATCACTTCAATTTCCAAAATGTACAATAGTTTTTTCTGAAGGTTTTGAAAGTAAAATGAATGCTTACTTCTTAAATTCTGAAACAAAAATAGGTGATAAATCTGCAAGTTTTCAAATAAATGATGCTGTAAAAATATTGAAACCAATTAAGGAAAAAGAATTAGGTTTTAAAAATCCAATAGGTTTAAAGCGTTTTCTTGATGACGAACCATCAGAGGAAAAAGTTAAGGAAGGTCTTAATAATATTTGCATTTTACTACAAACATATTTATTGTCATGTATTTTAGGAGATTTTAGTTGGCTTGATGAAGTTGTAAGTTAAATATGTAAAATGTTAATTTTGTCTTGTTTTATGCATTCTTGAATGTTTTTTTGTGTATCACTAACCCTTTTTTTGTTAGAGTTAAAGTCTTTAGCTAAGAAATGTGTACAATCATTAATTGCTGTTAAATCTCTTTCTTCGTCTGATATGAAGCCGTTTTTAATAGTCCATTGACTGACTTTAGTTTTATACTTGTCAGGATAATATCTAGGTTTTTTGCCAATATGATAAACAATTACTTTTGAAGTATGGTTTTTTAAGAGTTCCATAACAAGAGTGTCCGTACCTCTAAAATCACATAGAATAAATTCAGTGTTCTTATTGTTTAAAAATGGCTCTAATGGTTTTTTGTAAAAAATTTCAAAGTCATCAAAATTGATATTACCATTGCCAAATATGAAAATCTTCATTTTTACCCTAATTGTTGTTTAAGATTAGATCTAAGTAAGAAAATGCTTTAAATTACTAGCAAAATCCCCCTATTTTTATTTGATTAATTACTAATATTAAGTTGAAACAAATTTAATAAGTTTACTTTTATAAAGTATTAAAAGTTAATAAAATGTCTTTAGATTTAAACTACTTAAATTCTTTTTATAAAAAACAAGGGCTTCCTTTTAGCAATGAGCTTGAATATATAGAAGTACTAAAAACACATAAAGATTGGTTGTCTAAAGCAGATACTGAAAAACAAAAATATAGAAAAGAAAGACTAAAAATGTATAAAGTACATTTTAATGATGCTGAAGATATAGAATATATGGAACAGTCTGTTTTAGTAACAGATTGTATTCTAGGTTTTTTAGAAAAAAACTCTTATTACGCAACTATTAAATTTGAAGAGTTAAGAACTAAAGAGGAACAATCTTTTTTTAGAATTTACAATATGTTGTGGTGTGAAAAAGAACTTTTATTTTACGGTACTAGTCTAAGAGCAACTAAAATTCATATTCCTTTTGATTTGTTAGAACCTTTAATAGAAGTAGTAAAAAGCACTCACAAATATCAAGAATTTAAGTTAGAGGAATTATTGATGGTTTATAAAAAAATGTTAGACTTGTTTCCTAAAAGGTAGTTTTTCAAGGTAATAATCAATTAGATGATTTTTTCCGTTGATTATTTGATATTTAAACCGATGCTTAATGGTGTTCGAGCGTAGTCGAGAATCCCTCTGGTGCTCGAATCCTTTCGAGTACCTTTAGCATGATATGCGTTTTTACGCAGAATTAGCAATTTACAAAAAGCTTCTTAGTTTTTAGTATCTTGTTGTTAAAAAAGCGATGTCAGAAAAGTATAAAGTAATAGATAGCTAGGTACCTACTTTTATTACCTGTACATTTGTACAATGGACAGACGTTTTAACAAGGCAAGTTTATGTATCTATAATAGATAATTCTTTAGAATATTGTACAAAAGAAAAAGGATTACGAGTTTATTATTATGTTTACATGACCAGTCATTTACATTTAATAGTAACTTCAGTAAAAAATGAGATACAAGAAATAGTTAGAGATTTTAAAAGATTTACAAATAAAAAGTTGATAGAAGCTATTCAGGATATAGGAGAAAGTAGACGTGAATGGATTTTGGCTAAATTTAAATACGAGGCAAATAGAACCCAACGAGCCAATCAATATAAAGTTTGGAAAGATGGTTTTCAACCAGTTATTTTAGATACGACAAAGGAGTTAGAACAACGGATTAATTATACACACGCTAATCCTGTAGATGAGGGTTTTTGTGTCTAGATTATCCTATCGGAAAAATAGCAGTTATAATTTTTATTGATAAGAACTAAGTTATGATGGAGGTATAGCGTTAACAAATTTACTTAACTAATTTATTAGTTCGTAAATACGAATGCTATAGTAAAGGTACTCGAAAAGATTCCAGCACCAGAATGATAAAAAACCATTACAAAATAAAAGGAGGATTAAGCTAAAGAGTAGAGAATAAGCTTATTACCTGCAATGTCAAAAAAAGATTAAATAAACATGATTTTTTATGGTGTTTAAACAGAAAAGGATTTGTATATTTGCACCCGCAACGGAAATTAGTTAGTACTAATAAAGTTGTAAAGTTCAGATACATTTTACGGGATTTATTTAGGGTTTGTTGTTGAGAGATTAACAGATTGTTTAAGATTAAAAATAAAAATTAAAAAAAAATTAATTTTTATTTG
>Ga0209093_1000831_pt1 | contig 17291 bp, 11 predicted proteins | sample SidtaG_4_FD_187450 | JGI IMG/M metagenome (GOLD analysis project Ga0209093, IMG submission 187450) | Marine algal microbial communities from Sidmouth, United Kingdom - Sidmouth_Male1 metaG (SPAdes) (version 2) | ecosystem: Host-associated > Algae > Red algae > Unclassified | place: Sidmouth... | reverse complement strand
GGGGGGGGGGGGGGGGGGGGGGGGGGGGGGGGGGGGGGGGGGGGGGGGCCGCGCGGGGGGGGGGGGGGGGGGGGGGGGGGGTCGGCTGGGGCACCTCGTGCCCGCTGGCCCCCGCCGCGCGGTGCGGGTGCGCGTCCGCGTCCGCGGCGGCGGCGGGGCGGGTGCCGCCGCCGCCCGCGGGCGTCGGCGGGGGGCCCCCACCCACGGGCGGGGGCGGGTGCGGGGGCGTGCGCGTCGGCGCCGAGGCCGGCCGCGCGGGCGGGCGCGTCGGCCACCGTGGCGGAGGCGGGGGCGCGGCCGGGGGCGGCGGGCGGCCCCCCCCCCCCCCCCCCCCCCCCCCCCCCCCCCCCTCCCCCTCACCTTTGGCGGCGACGCGCGGCCGTGCCCCGGCCGCGCCCTCGCGCTCGCCCTCCTCCGCGCGACCGTGCGGGCGCTCCTCGCCACCGTCACGTGGTCGGTCGTCGGTGACGGCCGCGGGGGCGCCGGCCTCCGCTACATGCCCGTCCTCCGCCCGCGCGCGCCCGTCCCCCTCCGCCTCGAGCGGCGGCCGCCACGCCGGGGCGCGGGGGCCTAGGCGACCCGCCGCGGGGCGCCCGTGGGGCGGCGCCGCGCGGTGCGGGCGCCGCGCGTCGCCGTGCGCGGGCGCGCTGGGGCGGCGCGCGCGCGCGCACGCGCGGCGGCGGCGCCCGCCGCGGCCGCGGGCCGCGCCGCCGCGCGCGCGCCCGGCGGCGGGGGCGCGGCGGCGCGCCCCGCCGCGGCGGCCGCGCGGGGCGCTGACGACTGGGGGGGTCCCCGCGGGGGGGCGCGGCCCCAGCGGGGCCCCGACGCGCGCCGCGCGCGGGGTGCGGGCCACGCGGGGCCGCCGTGACGGGGCATGGCGCGCGCGCCGTGACGGGGAATGGCGCGGAGGGTGAGATAGGAATTGCCCGATTTACGTCTCACAGATGATCGATGTGAGACCAAATGTGAGACCTGTTCTCGACGCTGGGGGGGGGGGGGGGGGCGTGCTTGGGGGGGGGGAGATGTGTCCAATTGATTTGCGCCGCAGGCCCATTTTTGGTGGCACGGCAGCGATTCTCGCCCATCCAGGGCCTCTTCCGGTCACAGCTGAGCATCTCTGCCGCCGTGAAGCGTAACGAGATTGGGGCACTCTGCAGGCGTGCGGCACGTGCCAGCACGCGCCAGCACGCGCTTCACCGTCGATGGCTCGTCGCCTTCGGGCGCCCTTTCTTGCGATGGGATCTCGTCGCGCTTGGCACCACTTGCACCACCTGCGCGTTGCTCTTCGTCCTCAATCGCGGGCGTCGCGGGCCTGGGGCAGACCGCCCCCCGTGTCCCTGGCGGTTCACTACGATCACTGTCGCCAGTTGCGTGTCTTCCACCTGCGCCCGGCGAAGGCAATCGTCGGGCGCAGGTGGACGCGGTGCTGATCAACCCGACGGGACAGTACGCTTGCCTAGTGTTATCTACGGCTCTCTCTCCATGGTTTTTTTTGCCTCGTTATTTTTGGTGTTGCAGTGTCCTACTGTTGTTGGTGGTCCCAGATTCTGACCTACTCTCTTTTGCGCGTCTCTGCCTGTGTGACTTGCTTGCCACTTTCATGATGTTTTCTCTTCTCTGCCACCACAGTGAGATGACTGCCGCCGACGACGTGAGCGCCGCCGAGCAGCAGCTCTACTTGCAGTTCTTCAAGCACCTGGGGATTTCGGACGACCAGAAGACGGGCTTCCTCGCCTCCCTACTGCGCAATGTGTTTGATGCGTGCTCCAAGCTGGACATGCATCTCGCGCCATACGGTGCGACCGTGCACTCGGCGGTGAGCCGAATGCTGGTGCCCGACAACCCTCGGGACGCCCCGAGCTACCGGTGGATCCGCATCGCGGACCGCGTCGGCTTTTTTTCCGACGCCGACGCTCACGCTGTACGGGTCGTCAACATCGGGCTGTCCTACGCCTACCGGTTCCTGGAGGCCGACGCCATATCTGCGGCCAACGCCGCGCTGCTGGAAGAGACCCAGCAGCCCATCCCGCGCTTGGCTGCAGTCACCGGCAAGGCCGACCGTGTGCCCACCGGCGGCGTGGTGGTCGGGGCGTCCGTCAACAGGCCGCCCCCAGCGGGCGCTACGCCCCTTGCCTGTGCGGAGAAGGCGCTTCCTCCTGGCGGCGCGGTCGTCTCGGTCGGCGGCATTGCGGTCGGGGGAGGCGACGCGGCAGGTCTGCCGGCATCCGAGCTCCGCAGCAAGGTCGCCGGGCGGAGCGAGCTGGCATCCACGGGTGATGGTGCGACGCCTCCTGGGGGCCTCCCCAATGAGCGGCCATTGCCCAATGGGGGGGCTGTTGTCTCGGGTACCACTGGCGCCTCCGCGGGCGCTGCTGGTGACACGCTGGGTGACCCGCTGGCTGGCCTGGATGAGGAGGACTACGCGTCAGACCCAGACGGCGGCGCCCCGTCGCACGTGGTCTACGAGCGCCAACCTCATGTCGTGCCGTCGACGACCGCGGTTGACGCTGTCGCTGCCGTGCTCCGGATCGTCGGACAGCGCGACGACGCGGCGGGGAAGGACGTGTTACGCAAGCTCCTCATTGACTCCCTGCTGTGTCTCGTGCGGACCGAGCCCGGATCCAACGTGGCAACCGGTGCCGCGGGCGTCACGAGCGGGAGCCACCGCGACTGGCTGGCCGTCAATAAGCACCTGGGACGGTGGTGGCCGTCATGGCGTGCCCCTGATAACCAGGGAAGTATGGTGCCACCGTCGGGCACCGTTGCCAGCGTCGTCAACCGCGGGCGTGCGGCCAAGTCGTCCCGCTGGGTATTGATGCTCAACATGGCGGAGATCAAGAAGTCGGTGGAGAAGCTCTCCGTCAGGCCCAGCCGCTTCTTCCCGAAAATGGAGCTGCCAGACGAGGAGCCGGTGGTGCGGGTGCACTATCGGAAGCCGCTCAGGCTCACCCTCGTAGTGGCCAGCATGCTGCTGTTGTGCACCAAGGAGGAGCGCTTCCCGGCCATCTTGGCAAGGTTGGCGGCAGCGGGGCGCTCGGCTTTGCAAAAAGGCAGCAACCTGTCCTCCGCTGCTCGACACGAGTTCTTCTCCACCGGTCTGCGTGCATCCACTGCGGCGGTGGCGGGGTCTGCTCGTACAGGGTCCGCCTCAACGAACGGCACCACCCGCGCCGACACCCCCGAGCAGACAGGCGCGTCGCTGAGCGACAAGCGGCCGGACATGGAGATGCGCATGTCGCAGATGACGGTCACCCTGGCGGCAGAGGAGGTCCAAGAGTCGGCCATCAACCGCTCCAAGCGGCTGGACATCATTCGCGCGAAGTCGGCGGCGCGCTCGGCCACGGCCGCCCGACCCCCACCAAGTTCTTCTGGGCCTCGGAGCTCGGGTGCACCTACCCCCGCGCTGGTGCCCCCATCGCTTGCGCCTCCATCCGCATCAGCTCCACCGGCCGACCCGCTTCCACCCGTGCTGCATCGTGTAGCTGCGCGACCTGTACCCGGAGCAGTCGTCATCCACGGCCCGACTGCAGCTTCCCGGCGTGCTGACGTGGCGGGGAGCAGTCAAGCCGACCAGCCGGACCTGGCAGTGGCGGCCTCAAGGGGCACAAAGCGGCACAGATCCTCGGGCCCGCCGGCTCTTCGTGCTGCAAGCCCCACGGCGGCCAGCGACCCGGCCTCGCAACTCGATGGTCGGCCGCCGACACCAAGTGCCGTGCCGACGGCAGCCGTTCATCCAGTTGGTGGTGCCAGCCCGGGTTCTGCGGTCCCCTGCGGGGATGCACTGGCCTCTCGGTCTCCTCTCCTTCCACCTCCACGTCGCCATGGCCCGCCTGAATCCGCTGGTTTGCCTGCCGCGACCTCGCACGTTGACGCTCATGGGGGTGGTGCTGCCGTTCTTTCGTCGGGAGCGTTGCCAGTACCTGCCGCACCATCTCCTTCCTGCCCCCCTGCTGCATCAACCCGAACGCCCGCACCTGCCGCTCCTCCAAGGGCGCACGTCGCCCCGGCCGCAGTCACTCCTGGACGTTTTGCCAACGGTGTACCTGGAGCTGCCGTCGTTGGCTACCAAGCACCTTTTTCTGGGGTAGGAGTGGCATCATCTGATGCAGCAGCTGGAGCGTCGGTCGCCTCAAGCGCCAATCGGGACCAAGGCCGGGCGCCCCAGCTTGAGTCTACCCACGGTGCGTTGCCCGCTGCTCCCGTTTCAATGGAAGGTACGCTGGGGGAGTGCGGGGTACCTCCTACATCTTCTGAGGCAGCTGCGTTTGCACCGTCAACACAACTGGGCCATCCTACCCAGACGAGTACTCCATCTTTATCGCAAGAGGACGACATGCCTTTTTCTGCTTTGTATCCCCGTGCGTCTGCCTTTCCTCAACAGCGTGAAGTGCATGACAAGGGCACCCAGGCGGCCATGATGGACGGGCAGTTGTCTTTGAGTGCTATTCTTGGTCGTTTTGAGGGAACGCCAGCGCGCGGCAGCAATGAGAAATAAACTATTGGTCTGCTGTTCTTTTAGACGAGCACCCGCCACCTGCAAAGCTACCGTCCATTGGACCCATAAAAATGACACCAGTGTGAGCGATAATACTAAGAGCACTACAGCCGGGCCCACTCCCTATACTTCCCCAACGCTACCTGGTCCGCAAAAAGGCGACTGGGTGCAAACGACTTGACGTACAGGCGGTTCTTGTCCGACACGCGTCCGAGTGCCGTGTGGACCATGCCAGCCTCAAAGGCCGCCTTCAGGTCGAGCACCGCAGAAGAGAGGGTCAAGCTCTGGGACATGTGCACCGTGCACGCCCAGCCAAGCACAAACGGCACTTGCATGCGCACGGCGACGGCACCAGGCGTCGAGAAGAGGCGCGCCGTGAACTCGACTGGCGGGCAGGCCAAGTCAATCCACGTGTCGCCGCTGTCAAGCATCCCGGCCTGGCCGCGCTCGATGCCGGCCGGCGGGGGATGGTTCTCAAAACGGACGACCGGGGCGCCGACGTCGTCATAAGCCACAATGCGGCCCGCACTGCCATGACAGACACCGAGGTGCTTCATCCGGTTCGACGTCACGAGCACACGCGCGTGGAGGCAGTGGGCCACGACCTTGGGGGCCACGCAATCCGACCGAGCCGCGTTGCGTGAGCCGATGGAGACCTTGCTGATGTTGGGCATCGCCAGCTCCACGTCGCGGTCTTTGTCGATGGCCACTGAGTCGACAGCGACGGACACAATCTGTCCCTGGTCGCCGCAGAGGTGCTCCAAGCAGTCGCGGTTGTGCTTGACCACGTCCTTGTGCAGCGGCATAAGATGCATGACGTCGGTCTTGACGGCGGCATACTTGGCGTCATCCACCTCACAGTCTTTGACCAGCCGCAACACAGTCTCGGAGCACTCCCCCCGACGGGCGTCTTGGATGGCGCGCACGTAGCCCGGGTCCCGCTGGCGGTAGGTCGTCGTCAGCTCCAGCAGTGCATCCCCGAACAGAGACGACCAGGTCTTGGCGGTGAACGCAAACGCACCGCAAACAGGCCGCAGCTGCAAAAAGTCACCAAAGGCAAACCACAGAGACGGGGGAGCGGGGTGCGGGCGAGCTTGACGGAGGAGATGGTACATCACATCGAGGTTGGCCGCGTTGACGAGGGAAATCTCATCGAGCAGCACCGCCCGTACGCGGCAAAGGCGCTCTTTGATGGGCCCAAACCGCCTCGTGCCCAGCAGACGAGCAGCTTCATCGGCAGGGTCCACCTCGACGGGCTTGTACTCCCGCCCAAAGCCAAAAAACGAGTGGTACGTCATCCCGCCCGCGGTCTTGGCCGACGTCCCCGTGGGGGCCAACACGACGACCTCCCCGTCAGCTGCAAAGCGGGACTTGAGGAAGCCGTGCAACCGCTTCAGGAAGGTGGACTTGCCCACTCCCGGGCCTCCCGATACAAACGCGCCAGCAGCTCGGTCGAGCAGCCGGTCGCAAACGGTGCCCCACTCACCCGCCGCGGCAAGCCGACCAATCTCCCCCGTTGGGGCGGGAGGTGCAGAGGCACCCGCAGCAACGCTTTCCAGCTCAATGTCCTCGGACGACCGAGAATCCGACAGCGGCCAGCCGGGGGCAGAGGCATTGCTGCCAGACGTGAGCGCACGTCCCTCCCCGCCCGGTAGACCACCACCAGTACAAGCCATGGGTAGACTCCCTGCAGCTTTGCGCGCCAACATGGCGCGCTCACTTGGGCCCCAGCGGCGGGGCGGTGCCTCCTGGCCCGACACTTGCAGCTCCTTCCACTCTGCGTGGTGCTTGGCCATGAACCCACGGATGTTGCTCAACGAAAACATGCCGCGGGTCCGGTCGTCATCAGCAGACGACGGGGGGTTCAGCTCGGAGGACGGCTCGCCCGGCATGGTCTTGTTGGGCTTAGAGCGCTTGGGAGGGCGCGCCTCGGCTGCTTCCCGCACCTCCGCGCGGCGGATGTCCTCTTCAACCAGCCGGGAGACGTCGTCCAACTCGCGCTCCCACGCATCATCATCGAATGGCTCAGGGTCGTCGATGCCAGGTGACGACAGTGGCGGCCCGCCGGAGAGCGTCGCGGGAAGCACACCCGGGAGAGGGGAGGGTGGGCAAGCATCTCGATCTGTGGTCGGCAGGTCATGTCGCGCGGGAGGTGCCGCCGGGCGTGCACGGGGATGTCCAAGAGGGCGTGGTGGGACAACACCAGCAGCCCGAGATGACTTTGTTGTGCCGCCGCGGCCGACGGAGCCGGCAGAGAGGCAACTCTGCGTTGCAGTAGGCATGGCCGCAGGCGCCCGCACACTTGAGGAACCGCGCGCAACCGACGTCCTCGGCGCGCGTGCGCCGTCAGGAAGATGCCCCGCTGTTGCAGCGGACGCAGTCGCCGAGCCGGTTGCTCGCCTGGATGCCGGTGTTGTGCCTCGTCGTCCACTCAACGACGGGGCGCGATGGCGGGTCGACGACGCCGCGCCATCTCCGAACCTCAAGGTGGAGGGACCACGCGCGCTCGCGTCGCGCGACGCGACGAGGTTGGCAAATCCCGGGGCTGCCGCCACGGCCGCGGGTGGGGTGGCCGGCATGATTGCTTTGGTAGATCTCCGAGCGTCAGTGGCCATCGCAGACACACTAGCGACCCCAATGAATGCGGGGGACGCGGCTTGGCACTCGGTCGACTCGGCAGCGAGAGACGCGGCGGACCGACCTTGGTCGTCGCGATCGACGTCAATCACCGGGGCTGAGCGGTTAAGGGAGAGACGAGAGGGCGCCTCGGTTCCCTTCGGCGGCACCCAACAAACAACGTCGAGCAATGAGCGGGCACAGGAAGTGCCAACCCATCGCCACGCCTCGGCGGCGTTCGGGAAGCGCTGCACAACGCAGGCTCGATCCTCCACGTCTCTTAGCGCCCCGATGGCGATGCCGATCCCCGTCGCGTCGACCTTGACGCAGCTCGACACCGAGTGGGTCACCAAAGCAACCCATTGCCGGGTGACGCTCGTCGCCGGGGAGGCCGAATGGTCAGCCGATGTGGCGCAGTCAGCCACCGCCGCCGTCTGCACCGGGTCGGTGAGCCAGCACAGCGCCTCGTTCTGCGTCTTGAAGCAGCGCGTCACAACGGTGCTGCTGGCTTGGACAGAGAAGACGCGCCGTAGGATGTTGACGCCGTCAGACCAATTGTGGATGGCACACACCTCCGCCGATAGCACCGCCGCGTAGTTGGCCGCCATGACGCAGCAACGTTGCGGTCGACGGAGAAGGATGAAACCAAAGCAACGAGGGGGGGGGGGCGGGGGGGGCGGAGAACGACAGTGCCCTCGAGAAAGAAAGAGAAAGAATAAGGGGGTGGAGAGGGACACACGGGTGGCGCCGCGCAACCGTCCAAGTGGCGGAGGAGCGCGAAGCAAACACGAAAGCAAGCAGGTGGGGTGCCAATCCCGCGACGGCGGGAGCAGGGTGTGGCGCCCGACGTCGGGGAGGCGAGAGCGGGAAAGGGCACCCCCGGCTCACGAGGCCCAGCCGCAGCTGCGGGGTACCCCGTCGGAAGCGCAGGCAGGGAGCGCGGAACCCGCCCTCAAGGCTCACGGGTGATGCCCAGTGCCCACATTCGAAGGGGTCTGACCCCTGTCAGAGGGGTCCAGGAGCGGGGGTGATCGCGCGGGCGGGCATGTCAACCGACGCAGGCCGTCCCGCCAACACGACCGGTGCAGGAAACAAGCGTTGTACCGCTGGGGCTACTTCACGACCGCCCAACTGCCGCTTGGCACATTCGGCCACCTGCAAGGATCTGGTTGCACACACAAATCCGTAGTTAGATCCCGTGATCCGGCCCAGATCGGATCACACTCCGCGGGAGCGGAGCTCAATTCCAACCAGGGGCTCGGCTAGGGTTCTAGGGTTATAGCGGAGGCCCCGTACGCCCTCGCTGGGCCCCTTCGCTGCGCTGCGCTCATGGCCCAGCTTTACACCACAGTGCTGCAGTGCTGCAGAACTGACTGCGTAACAGGAGAGAGGGAGAAACCCTGTCAAAGCACAAGCGGGCACGTGGCTGCATGCGCCGGTATGCGTACGGAGCCCAGGCGCACAGCATGCCCGCAGTACTGCGCATATGTGCGGAGCGCATCTGTACTTGGATGAGTTCTCTGGCGCGGGCGAGTTTGAAGCGACCGCCTTTAAGCAGCGTTCGCGTGCTCTGCTCTCTGACTCCCCGGTGCCGCGGTAACGTCAGGGTACAGTTCGGATGGTACGCGATACGCGCTCCCGCAGTTCTCCATTTGCTGAAGGCGTGCCTGGGCGATCGTTTCTGTGTGCGGTGCCCCTGTAGTCTGCACGACGGCAAGCAGGAGACATTGTTCTGGCTCAGTGTGCAATCACACGCGTTGCTTCCCTGGTCAGCATTGACTCGTATCCGAATCGTCCCTGTGCTTCTGTTTGTCGTCCACCGCGGGCGCCCATCGAGTACTTGATGGGGATCTATGAGTTGAAACGGTTTGTGCTTTGTGGTTTGAAAGTCAAGCAGTGTCACCTACCTCGGTCCCAGTCTTAGTATCTACGCCTCTCATGGCGGCCAAGTGTATGTGTCTGTCCCACTGCCCACAAGCACTGAAGAAACGTCGAGCGTATGGGGGGCGTTGGATGAAACAATATCACACACTTGCGCAATGTCCCTTTCGCATCTGCTGCAACTCTGTTCTGTGTCCCCATTGTCCCAATGCGTGTACAAGTGCTGTTGGCGCTTTAGTATGGTACAGTCGAAGCAGTGTGCATTCAAAGTGCATCTCGAGACGCGCAGCTGCATAGACATGTCCGATGAGGGCTGTACGGCTGGTTGTTTCGAGGCCGTTCAGAATTCGTGCTACCTATTGGAACAGCAGTCTGAGCAGCGCACGCGACAGAGAGACAACTACGTACACGGCAACTCTTTAGTAGCCGACGGACCAGTACTCCGCCTCCCACACCCCACACTCGGAGGTTGTCACGCCGAGCCCGTGCAAGGTCTGGTTGCGGCTTGCTCCCGGCAGCCTTGACGGGCAGCTCGGCGGTTGTGTCTCTGCCTGGTTGTACGATCCACTGCAGAGTGCTTGAACAAGAAGCGAGTGGCAATAGTCCAGACCACAAGAGTGAATGACGTGTACAGCGTCACACAGAAGAGAAAAAGGCGACGCGCCAGCAACTAGTTGTCAGAGCGCATGAGCAAAGGAGAGCGCGCTCGACTGGAGCACAAAGAGACGAAGGACACACGCTCTATGGGAACCTCGTCCACCAGAAAGCAGCCTCACGGACTGAAGGGCAATCACTTACTCTGGGACTGTGCCAGGCAGCTGGGGTCGGCATGGCTAGGGAAGAGACGACGGGGTGAGGCGGCCAGATGGGGGGCGCGGGGAGCCAAGCACAAAGAACTCGTGGCGCATACGAGGGAGAACACAACAACCAGTAGGCCACCCCGAAAAGAGAGCCGGTGACCACCTGGCCGTCCGGTCTGGCGAGTGCCGTAACAGGTGCCACAACGAGCGATCAAGCGACAACAGTCCCACTTCGAAGCAAAGCCGAAGTTGACAGTGGACTTAGGTCCGTCTTCTTCGAGCAATGTTTTTGCTCCTGAATAAGTCTGCTGGCGAAGAGGACCCCCTGCCCCGCATGGCGCTCGGTTTATTGTGCATTGACATTGTGAGCTGTGGCAGTGCCCGCCTTTTTCGAACGCGCCACCGGCACCATGGCAGCCGCCGCCGTCTTGCTCCAGCCCGGCTTCTTCGCACTGGTACCCGTCACCCAGCCCATGCGCAACTGCCTCGTTCTACCCTCTGTGGATGTGCTCCTTTGCCCTGCCCGTCTCTTTCACTGCCTGTCTATCGTGCCGATGCTGTGATCGCTACATGTAGGAGGTTATGGGCAGAGGAAGAGAGCCAGACTCGGTGGACTGACCCCCCCTCCCTTTCCCAGCTTTTTCGCGACAGGCATGTTTGCACGTGCTGCCCTGACTTGGGATGGCCGCTGTCTGCCTCTCCGTGCTGATTTTGTTGGCGCGTGCCGCCGAGACCCCCTACCATTGCCTATGCCACCACCAGTGCGCCTGGCGTGTCTGCGCTTGGTTTTGTTTGGTTCCTTTGCCTTGCCTTTCTATTAAAGTGTATGTTCAGTTGCAACCACTGCCCTTCACATCTGTCGTTTCTACGTCAGCAGGGATTCCTGCTCATTGCTGTCCAACTCCGAGCTCCTGGGGAGGCCCGCACAACACTCGCTTGTACCTCAGTGTCTGGACCACGGTGCGCACGCACATGTATTGCTATCCACCCGTCCCCTCGCCCGCCTCCTCCACGCCGTCATCTTCCACCTGGCTCAACTCAAACCGTGACTCGCCCAACCCCGCCCCCCCCTCGTGCCACGCATTGCTGCCGTCCGCCTCATTGCGCCATCTATCCGCGTCCCCCTCCCCCGCACTATCCTCCCCGCTCGCTGCCTCCACCCCGCCGACGTCCTTCCCTTGCGTGTTATCACCTCCCCAGTTGTCCTCCACAGTGTGGTCCTCGTCCGGCACAGCCCCCCCGTCCTCCTCATCGTCATCGTCCGACGACGTCAACGCCACACTGCGGCCAGCCGGGAGACCAGCGGAGCAGCGCAAATCGTCGAAGAACAGGGACAACGCCACACGGTGACGCAACGATGGCATGTCCGCCTGCTTGAATAGCAGCGGACGCCCGAGGGAAAAGCAATCGGCGCCAGCCAACACAAACACGCCGCAGCTTCCGCCTTCGAGCTGCTCCGGTAGCCCCGTGCTGTCCTCAAGCGGCCACGAGTTGACGTCCCACGCCGAGGCATTGTCATCGCCGAGGCGCGCCCGCAGCTCATCGCAAAGCCAGCGACGCACAGTTGTCACTACCCCAGAAGAGTCGGGGGAGCCAAACGAGTCGTAGTACAGGAACACCCGGTTCTTGACGTTGATGACGACGAGCACCCAGTGCGTGCGCCGCAGGTTGACGGGGATGAGGATCGTGTCGACCACCTCTAGGTCAAGCTGCAGCTTGGCGCCCCACCGGCGCACGCCCGAGTAATCGTAGCCGCCCACCCGAGCCGACATCCGGGAGAAGAAAAACGTGTTGAACATGCGTGTCCGCGGCACGTTCGAGCCGTCCGCCTCAGACGCACGAGCAGTCGCCGTTGATGCATTCGACATCCGGTCGTCCCGGGCTTTGATCAAGGCCGCAAACGAGTTCATCAACTCGTCGTCCAACCAGCTCGCGCCGCAAAGCCGCTGCAAGTCCGAAAGCATCAACGTGATGCGCGCCTTGTTGACGGGGCGGACGGCGACGGCGGACCGGCAGTTCCTTATGGCCACCAAGAGTCGCCGCATCTTGGGGGAGACGGGCATCGACGCGAGCGGTGTGCGGGCGTCCACGGACGCGGTGACGGCCCACCGCTCGTAGGCTTCCAACGACTTGGTGATACGCGCCATGCCGGCCGTCTTGGCGACCCGCGCAGCAGTCGAGGGGGCCCCGGCCACGGCAGCCACTGGCACACGGTCTGCTTGCGCAGCGCTGTCCGCACCGACGCCGAGCATGTCGTGGAGACCTTGATCTCTTTCGCCCCCTGGACGAGCCCCGTCAGCGTCCTCTGCACAATCGTCATGCTCAGCAGCCCGGCCGGCAACGTCGCCCTCCTCTACAGCGCCAAGCCCGAGCGCAGCCGCCCCGTGAGCATCCTCCACCTGCCCGTCGTGGTCGGCCTCTTGGTTGTCCACGCCGTGGCAGTTGCACACGGCGATGCTCTCGCACTGGTGCACAATCTTGCTGTGGAAGAAGGGGGACAGTGGGATGTGGTCATTCTCCCCAGACCAGTTGCCGGTGTAGAGGCGGTAGATCTTGCGCAGGTTCATAAAAGCGACTTGTACCATCCGGTGCACCATGTAGGTGGCCGGCGCCATATAAGCGAGGCTCGTGCGGTTCACGACCGAGATGGAGTGGGAGACCTCCGCTGCCTGGGTAGCCACGCCCGACGTGGTGCCCAAGCACTCGTCCGGCATGTAGACGGGCGAGCAGGTGTGGGTAATAGAATGGGGCCGGTCCAAGATGCAGCGGACACCTTGCTCGCGAAAGATGGTGCGGACGCGCCGCATGCTGTTTTTGTCGATCTTGCACGCGACGTCGTAAAAGATCGCCCGCGGCAGCTTCGGGAAGCGCTCGAGGAGGACCGACAGCGCGTCGCCGACGCTCTCCGCCTTGAAGAGGCAGCGAAAGCCGTACGTGATCACGTGCGGGCAGACAACGTTGAAGACCCCCTGCGTTAGCCCCGTCTTGATCGAGAAGGCCTTGCCACACGCGTCCCCATCACCCTCCACGTCCGCCACGTGCCGCTCCTTGCCCTTGTATTGAACCCGCCGCTTGGCGGCCTCAGAGTCGGATATGCCCGGGCGCACACGCGGGAGACACGCAAAGAACTCAAACGAGAGGAGGGGGTCGTCCTCGTCGGCATCACCAAGATGCTCTTGCTCCGCTCGCCACCGCTTGTAGGCGGCGGGGGAGGGCGCGTACTTCCAGCGCCGGCAGTACGCCGCGTTGCGCCACCCCCGCGCCCTGACCGCGTCGCTGTTGGCCGCCTTGTCGAACGCGGCGTCAACGTAGGCCTCGATGGCGACCGCTGCGAGCAGCAGCTCCCCCGCCGCCTTGCGTAGGCGGACGTCCTCGTCCATCTCGTCCGCAAAGCGGCCCAAAAAGCTGGCCAAAAAGCCGACGTCGTCCACTACGTCCATGACCTCCCTCCAGTCGCCGCCGCCGTGTAGCCGCATGGTGTTGGCTAGGAGGGAGACGCGCAGCTCGTCCTCGCGCTGGAACATGCTGGTAGCCGCCTCGGTGAGCATGGCCTGTAGGAAAGGCCGGACGCAGATCCAAACGCCGTCGTCGACACGAGGATATCGGACAAAGTTGGGCGCGCAGAGGCCCGTTCGGTCACGCCACGTCTCGGACGGCAACTTGGCGCGCGGGCCCTTTCCGCCCAGGACGACGTTGCCGTCCTCGTCGAGCCGCAGGGCGCCCTCCAGTGTACGCTCCGTCTTGGCGCGCTTGGGGGCGGGCCCGTCGTTGGCCGAAGCGTCGGCGGGAGCAGAGTCCTCCTCGGGTTTAGCAGCGTCCGCCCCGGCCCGTGCCGCCGGCAGCTCCTGCCCAAGCGGGAAGAAGTGAAAGAAGATGGCCGCTCCAGCCGCCTCGGGCGAAAAGCGACCGAGCTCAGTGGCCTTCTTGTGCCATCCGCGCATCAATGCCGCTTGAGCGGTCGTCAGCGGCGCGGACGTGCGGAGCACCTTGGTGATGGCGGCGCGTAGGGCGGGCGACTCGACGATGCACATCTTGGTCGCAGGTATGTCTAGGACGGGGCAGTTCTCGTTGGGCCGTAAGGGGTGGGTGTCGTCGGGGTCGGTACAGCCGAGCGACTGGGCGTCAATGACGATGAAGGCTGGGTCGGGCCCGCAGATAGGGCAGCGCCCCGTCTCGGGCGGGATGCGGAAGGTCTGGATGGCCACCGTGCCGAGCTTCACGACGTCCTGGCGGCGGAGGGTGAAGGAGTGTACGTCAGCGGACAGGTGCCGAGTGGCGGCCGTGTACGTGGTCCGTCCTGTGATGATAAACGAGATGAGCTTGTCGATCACGCCGCGGGTGAAGAGGAGCCACTCCTTGTTCTTGTTCCGCCGTCGCATGGACAGGATCCCGTCCGCCGTCCCGTCATACTCGACCACCCGCTTGCACAGTGGCGCGTCGCATTGCCACCGTCCCACCCAAAGCTGGGAACACAATCAATCAAGTACGTGGAGACAGAGCGGAGCCACGCGTTAGTCTCAACGTCCGGACGGGAGCCAGCCTGGGGCGCGAGCATCATCTTGAGGAAAACACCGCGCACAAAGGAAACACAGAGAACGAGCCAACGCGGCCCAAAGCCGCACCGCATTCTACAAACTCACCTTGATTGGATCCGCGGTCGGGTGGTGCGTCGTCAGAATGGCACGCTCCTTCTCAACCTTGTGGCGCTCCTTCCGTTGTTGCCCGCAGCTGCCGCAAAACGGCTCCACCAGATGGTGACGCAAATCGCGTACGGCTCCGACACCAATTGCCGCCGAGAAGAGGCGCCCCATCTGCCGTACAGTTGTAGTCTTGTCCGCGGATGGCCCGGCGCCGCAACGCAAAAGCAACGTCCTCCAATCCGCCGTCCTGTTCCACACCTCCCCTTGTCGAATCTCCCCGGCACAGGGGAGCAGGTTGCGCCGAGTGCGCTTGCACACGCTCTCCACGTCTGCGTCGTTTGCCGCGCGTAGGGTGTCAGACGGCTGCTTCTCAACGCCCTCGTCCTCGTCCTCATTGTTGAGCACCTGGGCGCGCAGGCGCACCGGCGGCTTGCGCGCCTCCTTGCGGGACTTGACCGCCATCAACGACGACCCGTGCAACGGGTTGTTGAAAACATCCGGGCCATGCTGGGACCGTACCACGCGTACGTGACCGCATCGGCCGCGGAAGCGGCGGCAGCAAGGAGCGACACATAGAGCGGCGTTGGCCGCGTTGAAGGAGACGACTGAGAAGACCGAGTGGTAGAGGACGGCCCAAACAATGGTCGAGTCGTACTCTTGGGCGACGGCAAAGTCTGCGGCGTCGGCACGCAGGCGCATCCTTGACTTGAACAGCTCACGGTCTACCCCGGACGCGGTGAGCGCCTTGCCAAACGCGGAGGTGTGGGAGCACTTGGAGCCCCGGTTGGATGCCGACAGGAACATAGCGTTTTGAGTGCCCGCAAAGCACGAGCAGAGGATGCCGTCCCGCGCCGACACCCATAGAATGGACACGTCGCGCTTGCCGGCCCCAGATCTCAGCACAATGGCCCGTGAGCGCGCGTTGGGGTCACCGACGACCCGCGCTGTTACGGGCGCCTCGTACCTCCTCATGGGCAGCGACGATGGGGCGCCGCACGACCGCCTGATGCACGCAACGAGCGCCTCTTGCACAAAGTCCTCGACAAGAATGGGCTCGTGTAGACGCGCTCGGCGATGGAGACGTGGTGGAGCGACGTCAGTCGGTGACGCGCTGAGGTTGAGGTCGAGCGCAGCGCCGGCATCGTCAGACCCGCAGTCGTCGCCGTCGGACCCATGTTGGGCTCCATCACAGACGATTCTGGCGGGCTTCTTGCCCGCATCGCCTCGCCGCCGCGTCCGCCGAAGCGTCCGACCGCAGTGCTCGGGTGGCTGACGCCCTCCACGCGCTCGAGCAACCCGTCCGCTCCAATCGCCTCCGACAGGTCCCGAGTGACCGCCGACGACTCCACCATGCACAACCTGGCCGAGACGTGGATGTGGCACGCCAGCGACGAGGCGCGCAATGGTCGCACGAGCCTCCGCGGCGGTGCCAACAAAAGGGAACTCATGCGGTGTTGCCGTAGGCTCCGGATTCTCCCCTCCCATCGGGTAGAAGTGCACGAGCTCAAACCGCTCGACCACACAGCCCCCGCTCCCGGACGTACGCAGCCCGCAATCCGCGCGGTGCAGGTGACGGGGGCGCCACCAGCAGCAGGCTGCAAAGCAGACGCCGACGGCAAGAGGGGGAGGGAGCGCGCCGTCTACAGCCGCGTCAACCGCGGCCGCGCCGCAGCGACCCGTCGAGCGCCGCGGGGGGGGCGGCGGCGCACCCCCCGCAGCCGCCCGATCCGCACGGTGCCGACGGCAGGGGCGCCACCAGCAGCAGGCTGCAAAGCAGACGCCGACGGCAAGAGGGGGAGGGAGCGCGCCGTCTACAGCCGCGTCAACCGCGGCCGCGCCGCAGCGTCCCGTCGAGCGCCGCGGGGGGGGCGGCGGCGCACCCCCCGCAGCCGCCCGATCTGCACGCTGCCGACGGCAGGGGCGGCACCAGGAGCAGGAGGCAAAGCAATGGCAAACAGCAGGAGCAGGGGAGAGTGGGGTGTGATCGGTACCGCCAACGGCGGCGGCACCGCGGCGCAGCCGCGCCCCGGGGCGTGCCGGGCAGCGCGGCGGGGAGCACGGTGGCAGGTGCGCGCGCAAAAATCGGGCGCCATCCGGGCGAGCGTGACGACGGTGACGCGAGATACTCATGGCACGATCTCACTGTCATGTCGATCTGGCGTGGGCCCCGTGCCAGGATGTGGCTCATGTCTGGGGAGCGTGCGATATCCGGTGGTTCAGACACAGTGTCAATGTCTGGGCCGGTCTGGAGCTGTCTGGGCTGGAGGGGCCGTGTGGGCCTGACGCCGGCTGGTGTCTGATGGCCTCCTGAGCGCCCACGCAGCCTCAATTCTCGCCTCCGATTGGTCAATCTAGGTCTCACATCAGGTCTCACATCCAGAATCCGTGAGACGTAACGCCCTCGTTTCCTTCACGCGGAGGGTGGACGAGAGCCGGCGGGCGCGCCGTCCGCGGCGGGGTGGCCGTGCCCGCGCGCGCGGTCGCAGCGGCTGCGGGTCGCCCTTTTTGGTGCGGGGGCCACGCGGACCTCGTCGAGGGGGCCCCGCTGACCGACCGGCCGGTCGGTCGAGACCCCCCGGCCGGGCGGTCGCGGCCTGCGTGGGGGCGGCCGCTCCCCATCGTCACCGCCGGCAGAATCCCCATCCAAACGGGTTTTGGATGGGCTTTGGATGTGGTCTCGTCACTCTTTGGATGTTGACCGATGGGCTTCTCCTTTTCATCCAAGCCCATCCCACAGAGTTTTGGATGGGATACCGCTGGGCTTTGGATGGGCTTTGGATGGGCGTTTCCAGCCGATGGCGTGGTCCCCAGTTCCGCCCGTGAGTCCTTCCAGTCGAGGTGGCCCGCTCGAGAGACACC
>Ga0209093_1000830_pt1 | contig 17295 bp, 16 predicted proteins | sample SidtaG_4_FD_187450 | JGI IMG/M metagenome (GOLD analysis project Ga0209093, IMG submission 187450) | Marine algal microbial communities from Sidmouth, United Kingdom - Sidmouth_Male1 metaG (SPAdes) (version 2) | ecosystem: Host-associated > Algae > Red algae > Unclassified | place: Sidmouth... | reverse complement strand
CCCCCCGCGTGCCCGCCGTGCGGGCCGTGCCCGCCCTGCCCCCCCGCGTGTCCGCCGCGCCCGCCGTGCGCGCCCGTCGCGCCGTGCCCGCCGGCGGGCCCGCCGTGCCCGCCGTGCCCGCCCGTGGCGCCGTGCCCCCCCGCGGGGCCGCCGGCGCCGCCGTGCCCGCCCGTGGCGCCGTGCCCGCCAGCGGGCCCGCCGCCCCCGCCGCTGCCGCCGTGCCCGCCGTGTCCGCCGGCGGGGCCGCCGTGCCCCCCGTGCCCGCCGGTGGCGCCGTGCCCGCCCGCGGGGCCGCCGTGCCCCCCGTGCCCGCCCGTGGCGCCGTGCCCGCCCGCGGGGCCCCCGTGCCCGCCCTACCCGCCGTGTCCGCCGTGTCCGCCGGCGGGGCCGCCGTGCCCGCCGTGCATGCCGTGCGGTCCGTGCCCGCCGTCCGTCGTCACCTGCCACTGCTGCGTGTGTTTGCCGGTGGAGTGTGTGTGTCCGACGCTGGGGAGCTGCACGTGCTCGTGTGGGGGGAGCTTGGGCAAGTGCTGCTGCTGAGGGGGGGCGGGCGGCGTTCGTCTGTGCGCCCGGGGGGGGGGGGGGGGGGGGCGGGGGGGGGCGGGCGCGTGGACGGCGGCCGGCCGGCGCGGCGCGGCGCGGCCGTGTGCCGGTTGTAGCCGCCGCTGGAGGCTGCCGCCGCCGTGGGGCCTTGTGCGTGAGGTGCCGTAGAGTTTTTCTCGGGGGTGGCGTCGAGCCGCGACCCCGCTGGCCGCGCCGTCGGCGCGCGTGTGCTGTGTGTTGCGTCGGAAGCCGATAGAGGGTGGTTTTTTGCGTGCGAGGGATGTAAAGTGTGGTTCTTTCCTATCGCTGCTTGCTGGCTGGTGTGCGGCGGGGCGTGTGGGCTTTGGAGCGCTTTCCTGCTTGCCTGGCGGACCTCGCCGCGCCATGCAACACCGGCAGTTGTTGCACAAAACCCCAGCGCTACGCACCACGCCCACTACTTCCCCAATGTTGCTTTCCGTCGCCATCACCACCATAGCCGCCGCTGCGCGACCGGGAGCGCTGCCTTCCGCCCCGCCTCCGAGCGGCACGACGGTCACGGGTGGGCGGTTCGGGCCGCGACGGCCGTCGACGCATGGCCCGGCGTGGCGGCGGCCGCCACCAGAACCAGTAGCGGGTGGGCAGCGCCCCTGCCGACACCGGTGCTGCCACAGGGTGGGAGGCGGCGCCCGTCGCCGCCCCGCCGCGGCGGTCGGTGGTTTTGCTCACCGCGGCGGCGGAGCGGCTGCGCCGCGGCGCCCCGTCTGACGGGTGCGCGACAGGGGGCTGGTCCGCGCCCCAAGGAAAAGGAGATGGGCGCCCACGCGGGCGTGCGGCGCGCCCGCCCCGCGGCGGGCGCGTCGCCGACGGGCGTGGCGGTGGGTGCGGCGGCCACGGCGGCGGCTGCCGCGGGCAGCGTTGGTCAAACCCCCGCGTGCTACACCGCGGTCAGTGCGAAAAAAAACAGAGCACCGTGTGCTTTTGGTGCGTGCGCGCCTTGCCGGTCCGGGGGAAGATGCCCTTTCATGCCCTGCGTGTCCCCGACGGGCGGAGCGCCGAGCAGCTGGAAAGGGCATGAAACCGGCCTGGCCGACGGCACCGAGCGTTCTCGTTGCTTAGTAACAACAAATTGTGACAGTAACATGGCATGTGACGATCGGTTGAATTGTCCGACTCGATCATGTCGATCACGTGGAATGATTGTCATCGGCAGAGACAGCGAAACCTGTGCTCTCAACAGAGTTTTTCTCCATTCGAACTGCTGGGCGTCACTCCCTTTTGCCTCAGCACCTGTCCGCTGCTTGGCGGACGCGCCCGTGGCGGAACCCACACGTGCGGCCGCCTACGACTCCCTCACGGCGGCCTAAGACTCCCCAACGGCCGCCGCTGACCCCCCCGCGGCTGATGCCGACCGCCCTGCGGCCACCACCGACCACCCCACGGCCCCGCTGACTCTTCCGCAGCCGCGGCCCACCCAAATGCGGCAACGGCCGAGCCCACCACGGCCGCCACCGACCCTGCCACGGCCACAGCCGGTCGTGTCGGGGCCACCGCCTGCAGTCCCGCGGCCACCGCCGACCCCCGTGCGACCACTGCCAACCCAGGAACGGCCACAGCCGACCCCTCCGCGGCCACCGCTGTCACCTCCGCGGCCACAGCAGGCATCCCCGCCGACCCCCCCGACCTTCTGGCCTCGTCTCCTACTGCAGTGCGTTCCTAAGTTGCAAGCTCAGTGTCGTGACCGTGCGGTGCACGGGTGGACACCGTGGATATGAGGATAGTGGGAGTGGCTGGAACAGCTCAGTTGTTTGAGGAAACAAGTCATGGAGAGTCAGATACAAGAAGTCAAACCGTTTCGGACGGACTAATAGATAAACTTGCAGTTCTCTATCGCAACGGGAGCTCACTGTGGCACACAAAGCACTTGCACTCCTTCACGACACGCTCCTTCTCATCTTCATCACCAAAAAGCGCGCACAAACGTAGGTAGATGCAGGAGCTATCCGTAAAGAAAGAGACGACATCTGTCAAGGCTTGTGCGGCTTGTTGCTGACGAGAAGACGCTGGGGTCCACGCGAGCTTCACCTCTTCGCGTGAAGGCTTAACGTCATTGAGCAGCGCCACAGGAAATAGAGAGCCCCGCCACTTGGAAACAACAACAACACCACAATCATTAAGCTCTTCCAAAGCTCCAACCGCAGCCTTGGCGGCGCTGAGGCCTTGGCCCGCGAAATGCGGGTGGCACGCCAAGGCGGCCATCGAGCAGGAAGAAAAGAGAGAGCCCGAGCTAGCATACGAGGGAAGCAAAACAGTGTAGAGAACATAGGCGGCATCTGCAGAGAGGGACAGAGGGGGGCTGTTCCAGGCTGTCCCTCGCAGCACGCTTGCATGCTCGTGCGTCTGTGTGCCCACAGCAACAAGCGAAGCCGACGCGAGCAACCCCAACGCCGGCGGAATGCGGACAGCCACGACCCCACGCCCTACAAACGTAGCAGCGGGCACAAAAGCGACGCCAGAGGTGCCGGTCTCCTCGGCGACCACGTTGGATATGACGTGTGCGTCGTGGAGAGAGACAGCTCCGCGCGCCGCGGCGCGTCGGACAGGTTCCAAATCCGCGGAGTTGAAAAACAGTGTACAGACTGCCTCGTCGCCGTCCCTTCCACTTCTCCCCACTTGCTGAGCGTACATGTCCACCGAGTCTGGTGCGGTCTTTGGTTACAGTTGCATACAGTACAAGAGCTGAATGAGCGTGTCACGCAATGCACAACAGTTAGCTTTGGAATAGCTTCGGTCGTACAAAGTGTACAACGTGACACACCCGACAACAATATGAAAAACATACGAGACACACCCGACAACAATATGAAAAAGATACGAGACACACCCAGCAAGCGTACCATGTGCACGACCAGGCGCACGGCAGGAGAGTTGATGCCAAGCCCAAACGCAATCGTGGAGACGACAACAACCCGGCGCCTTTCTATGAAAGCAGTCTCCACCGCGTTCCGGTCGCCACGTCCAGCGTGATACGGGAGGATCGTAACAGCGTCTGCCGCAGCGGGCGTTGCTGAGAGCAGCTGAAGAAGAACTGAAACTAGGTCATCCACGTCCTTTCGGAGGCGCACGTAGATGATGGAGTTTCCGTCACGTCGAGCGGCAGCCTCGCAAAGAGCAAAAGCTCTGCGTTGGCGAAAGGTACGTTCGGCCTCGTTAATCCGCAGAGAGGATCTCGAGCTCGTCCATGAGATGAGAGGGGGCCGCCTTTCAACGTTGAGAGCCAGGTTCGCACGAAAGAAGGAGTGTCTGACCACACGACTCGCCGGCATAGCCAACACTTGTAGAAGTTGAGGTTCGTCAGAGCGCTGCAATGTCGCTGTCATTGCCAGGCGTGGGGCGGTAGGGAATCGAGCAACAGCTTGTGTCATTGATGGGCGCCAGCAGGGCCACGACAGCCACGTATGGGCCTCATCCACAACAAACAAGCCAACCCCGCACTTCTCGAGCGCGCGACACAGTCCCGTGTTCATTGCAATCTGCTCGGGAGAAACGACCAGGACCGCCAGGGCTCGCCGTTGGAGGGATTCGAAAACCGTGTTGCGGACTTGTGGAGACGTCTCTGTCGAAAGAGTCGCCGCCGACACCCCACGCGCCTGGAGGTAATTGACGTGCTGGCGCCCCAAGGCCGTTAGAGGGCACACGACAACCGTGACGCTACCAAAGCGGCACCATAGCAAAACGGCAATCACGGCAAACACCAGGGTCTACTCGCTAGAGTTTCAAGTCGGGTGCATAAAGGAAAGAGAACTATTAGAATGCTGTTCCACTTCTCTCGGCATTGTCACGCGATGCGCTACAATGGCACAGCAGACAGGATAGGGGTGCACATCACTTACCTTCCCAGAGCCAGTCGCCATGATGCACAGCAAGCTGGAAGCGGGCCCATGCCATTGTACAACCTGGTTTATAGCCTCCAGCTGGCCTGCTCGAAAGCTGCGCAGGCCAAATATGGTCCATAACACGTCGTGCGCTGCGCATCGTGTGAGTCGGTATGACGTCATGCTTTCGCACACGACCACGACACGCAGCTAGTCGAAGGCACGTACGCGGTGCTTGCGGACAGCAAGTGATCTTCGGTATCTTGGCCAGAGCAGTCACTCAAGACTTTCATAACTGACTGTAAATATATTGATAAGTACAAATCGTACGCAAACCCATGGCAGTCTACTCTTGAACCCAGCATTTCGCGAAAGTTAGATGCAAGGCTCAAGCTGCCGACACCTCGAGAGGCAAGTTTCCTTTTGGTGACCTCTCGTATCGGCTGGCACGTGCCTCAGCCTGGCTCTGAAACTTTGGCCTTCAGACTGAACCTGTCGAGACAGGTGTCTGTCATGCGCTCACAACAGGGTACGAGCATGCTGCCGACAGGCGGTCAGCCTTATGACACCTCCAGGGCAAGAGTAATAGTGTTCGCCGTCGTGCTCCTTGGTGGCGTTTTGCTGGGGCGAATTCCTGCGGGAGGCACAGTGCCAACTTGGCTTGCCAAAGGCAGCCTTCCTTCTTTTACCCTGTTGTCCTTATCAATCCTGGCATCTCCTGATCCCCTTTCCCTCCACATCACTCTTTCCGAGGACAACTGCCCCCGGCCCTGAGCCGCACAAGACCATGGACAGCCATACTCTTCCTCCGCGGACGATGTGGGCGGACGCTCCCCGTTCCGAGGGGGAAGAGCTACAAGGTCATGGAGGCCCCGTAGCGGGCTCCACGTCCCAGGCGCTCGTCCTTGACAACGGCTCGTCTCTGGTGGTCAATGAGGCGGCAAGCACTGGGGGCAGCGGCCTGTACGCCCGTCCAATGCAAGGTGTCGACCAGCACGTCATAGAAGATCTATCGGCGACACTGACCGCAATGCACCTATCCCGCAGGCGCGACGTCGAGAGGGCCGGCAGCAATGCGCTCGGCGGTCGTCGGACTGCAGCCATCATGCAAGAAAACCCTGCGACGGCAGCGGCAAGGAGCGTGGCGGTCTGGGACCGACTGTGCCACGGGGTCTCGTCGGACGCGGCTTTTCAACGCGTTCGTCTTCAACGGCTGAACGGCGCCAGAGAACAGGTGGGAGCTGCTTCTACGCCAGAGGTGGATCGCTCCCTACCTTCACGCGTCCTCACAGGGACCCATCCGGCTTCTTCTCCCCTAGAACCAGCTTTTACCGGCACCTCCCCAATGGGGATGCCAGTCGCTTCAGAAGACCCACCGGCGGCCACCAACCCGCCAAGCCGTACGCCTGTCCTCCGGCATTCTGTTCAGGCTGCACCAACGACGAGAGCTCCCACCGCTCTGCCTCGCGCTGAAGAGATGCTCCCTGCTGTGCTACCCCTGGCTCCGACGACGGGCGCTGACACCACTGCGCCGCGCTCTGCCGCAAGGCACCCTTCTGAGCTACCCCTGGCTCGACCATCCAATGCCGACGGAGAAGCGGCGTGCTCCCTCCCGTCGTGTGAACCCAGCGACTTGGTCTCAAGAGCATCACTTCCGACTCTGAAGTCATGCAGAGAGATGCACGAGATGTGGGAGCACGGGAAGCGTGACAGTAGTGGTATCATTGTGTGCCACCCGCTCTCTCAACTGTGCATCACAGCGGAGCGACAGAAGTTGTTTCCTGGTCCGCTTCTTCGAGCGGACGCAGTTCGCGTCACGCGGTACAAGAGAGTGGCGAAAGAGATAGCTGACGTCGGGGGGATTGACGCGTTTGAGAACAAGTGGGGTAGTAGCATCGTGAGCAACGTCTATAAGAGACTGACGACCGGATACTCCCAGGGGGGCGATGGAAAGAAGAGGAGAACAATCTGACTTTTGCATCCCTTTGTCGTTGTAGTTCCTCGTTTTTATCAGTACACCTATGTATGACGCAAGACAGCGCGGTCATTTGTGTCGTGGCGGACCACACGGGCAGAGCTGACCCACAAGCAGGGATAAAACAGGCAGACCAGGTGTGTAGTTGCTCACGAATAAAGAACACGTCGGCGAGAAGCTCAACCACACCGCCTTGAGTCAAAACGTTGGCAGGAAAAGCGACATATCGAGCTACATAGAGCAAACGTGTGCACCATCATAGCCAAAGTCCATGGGACTGTTCAAGCAAGTCATCACTCGATCCCCCAACCAATGGATGCTCCTGGCAAGGTGCAGCGTTTCGCGTCTTCTCATCCCAAAAGAAGCCCGCTACGCATGCCACAAAGCGTCTGTGGCGCTGGGCCTCTGGGCTATCGGCAAAGCCGGGAGTCGGTTTGAACACCTCCACGAACAAGCGGCATAACGCCTGTCGAGAGAAGCACCCGCCCTTGATTGTCCGGTGCAGTGCCTGGAAGCGGAAGTCGTACGCCTGCGTGTCTCCCGGACATGTGTCTAGGATCAGGGTACTCACTCTGCGCAGCGTCTTGTCCGACATCCACGTGAACGCCGGCGAGGCATCCGCCACAGGGTGAGGTGGCGCGCCGTCCATGATCATGCGGGGCACGCACAGGGGTGGCGGACGTGTCGTAGTGGGTTGGTGGTGATGGTGTCAGTGTAGAGAAGTTGTAAAGAGAGTGTCTGCAGAAGCGACTGGATGGTGCAGCTGTTGACCCTTGGCCTCAAGGATGGGCGCACAAGGTGCGGTTGAAGTTGGAATGAGCGACGTACAACAGCATGATTGATAATACAGATGTGAATAAGCACACTTTCAAAGTCTCCCACAGACTGCGATAGCCCCCCTGGAAAGAAGTGTCAATATATGACCTACACTACTTCTGGCTCCATCTTCTTTTCGCTGTTCGAACAGCTGCCAGCGACGGACAAAAGTCGCTGAACAGCAGTGTTGCAGCCGTGGAAACTTGTCTACCGGATCGCCACCGCGCCGCTCGCAGCCGCGCGTGGCTGCAGACCGCGGCGCCGACGCCGGCGCGGACGCCGATGCTATTGACTTCCTGCCCGTCGGGGCGGCAGCAACAACCCTTGCGTCCGGGTGGCAGCGACAACGATGACGGAGATAACGGCGGAGGCTCCACGGGTGTTGCTCGGATGCGTTGTGAGTCGCCGAGCGCAGCGGCGTTGGTGGTTGCGGCGGCGAGGACGGGACACCACTGGAGTTTTCGTCGGATGCGCGCGGCGAGAACGAGAATGGCGGCTGCATTCGCGGTGCGCCGACGGCGTCGTAGGCGTCGCCACGAGGAAATAGCGCCGGCGGCGGCGGCAGCCGTGCCGCGGCGACAGAGATGCTAGCGGCAGCGAGCCATCTTGGCGGAGATTTCGGCTGCAAGGCGGGCGAGATGACGGCATCGTTGGCGGCGGAGCGCCCGGGTGGCGGCGGCCGCGACGGACCGCCCCCGCGGCAGCGGCCCGGGTCTAGAATGGCCTGTGGGCAGCCGCCCTCACCCCCGCCCGCCCCCTCACCGCCGCCGTCCTCGTCGACGCTGCCGGCGACGGGGTTTCCAAGTCCTGGGCCGCCCGCAACACGACGCGGCTGACCAAGGCGCCCCACACCGTCACGCACGTGCGGCGCGGGGGCGGGGCCGGGGCCGGGGCCGCCCATGCGGCCGCCCCGCCCATCGTCGGCGGCCGTGGCAGCCCGTAGCCGTGCCGCACCTGGTTGGTCGTCAAGTCGTCGGCCGCCGACGCGGACGGCGGCGGCGGCGGCAAGGGCAGCGGCGCCGCCGCCGCCGCCGCCGACGGTTTTTTAGAGTTGTGGGGACCCGCCGGCCTGGCCTCCACCGTCCGCGTGCCGTCGACCGTTCACGGCCCGTTTTGTACGGACAAGTGGTTTGGCGGCGGGGGCGGGTGGTCCCCCGACCGCCGCCGCTACATTTACGCGGCGGAGGCGCCCGTCCCAGAGACGGGCGCGCCGCGCGACGGCGGCGCCGACGGCACCGCGGCGGCCGCCCCGCGCGATGCCAAAACGGTCCTCGGGACGGGCATTGTCGAAGCGCACGCCGACCGCGACAATGATTTTGGCGAGTGCTACGTGCGCCGCCGCGCGCCGGCGCTGTTTGTCGTTGAATGGGGGGGGGCGGTGCCGCCGGCGGGCGGCGGCGGCGGCGGCGGTGGCCGTGACGGCGGCGATGACGGCGGCAGTCGGCCGTGGGCCACGGCGGCGCCGGCGGTCTCCCGCCTCGGCGGGGTGCCGCCGGGCTTGGCGGCGGGCGACGCCGTGTGGTCCCCGGACGGGGCGGCCGTCGCCTGTTCCGCCCGCCCGACCGTTGGGGGTGGCGCGGCCGGGGCGCCGGCCTTCCAGCCGGGCACCCGATTTTTTTACAACCGCACGTCGGCGGTGTATGTGGGGGTGGCGCCCGCCGAGGTGGGTGCCGACGATGCGGACGGCAACGGCGGCGGCAGCGGCGGTGGCGGTGGCGACGGCGACGGGGGCCCGACCTTGACCGACATGGTGTGCGGGAGTGGTGACGACGGCTGTGCCCGGTCGCCCCGCTTCCACCCGTCTGGCCGTGCGCTCGTGTGGGTGGCCACCCCCTGGACGGGCGCGCACGCGTCCACGTCGACGGTGCGGGTCGGGGTGCGCCCCGCCGGCATGGCGGCGGGCGGCTGGGCGGCCGCCGTCACCGCCACGCTCGTCGGCGTCGTGCGGGGCCACCCGCCAGAAACGGCCATTCCGGGGCTCTACGCCCACGCCCTGCCCGTCGCGCCGTGGCTGCAGCCGCACGCGCTGGTCGTGAACTCGGCGTGGGGCGGCCGCAAGGTCGTGCTGCGCGTCGCCGTCGACCTTGAGGCGGTCGCGGCCCGCGGCGGTGGCGGCGACGAGGGGGACAGCGGGGGCGTCGACCCGGCCGCCGCCGTGGCGGTGGCGGTGGTGGAGCCTTACGGGTCGGCGGTGGTGCACGACGCGGCGCCGGGGGGGGTGGCGATCGTGGAAGTCAGCGGGCCGGATACGCCCCCGTGGGTGGCGTTCGCCACGGACGATGTCGACGGTGGCGGCGGCGGCGCCCTGCGCCTCTGCCCCGTGGCGCGGCGTGCCGACCTCGGCGTTGCGTCCGTGAGGACCCAATACCTGCGCCGCGTAGATGGCGGCGACGGCGGCGGTGGCGGCGGCGGCGGCGGCGCCGACGACGCGGCGGCCGCTACTCTCCCCACCGACGCGGCGGCCATTGGCTGGGCCCCAGTGTCCCCCGACGCTGCCGACGTTGCCGACTCGTTTCACGTTGTTCTGCTGACACCGACGCCCGCCGCGACCGCCGCGCTGCGGCCGGCCAGCAATGATGGCGGGGCGGGCGTGGCGGCGGGCGGCGGCTCGCCGGCGGGCGTCGAGCGGACAGCGAGCACCCCCCCCCCGCTGATTGTGTACCCCCATGGGGGACCCCACTCGGCGTACGGTTCGGCCTACTCGCCCGCCCTGACCGCGTATGTGCGTTCCGGCTACGCGGTCGCCATGGCCAACCTTCGGGGGAGCACCGGCGCGCCGCAGGCGGAAATGACGTCCTTGCTCGGGCGGGCGGGCACGAAGGATGTAGGCGAGTGCGTGGCGGCCACCTGGTGGGCGCTCTCCGCCCTGAGCGACGGCGGTGATGGTGACAGCGGCGGCGACGGCGGTGGCGGCGGCGGCGACCGGCCGCGTGTCGGCATTGTCGGCGGCAGCCACGGGGGATTCCTCGGCGCCCACCTCTCTTCCCGCTACCCGTCGCTGCACGCGGCGGCGGTGCTCCGCAACCCCGTCGTCGACGTGGCGTCCATTGTCGGCGGCACGGACATCCTCGACCGGTGCTACACCGAGGCTGGCGTGGCGGCGGCCGGGGGCGTCGATGGCCTCGCCGACGGCTGCCCCGCCACCTACCCCGTGCCCCTGCCGGCGCTGTCGGCCATGTGGGCGGCGTCGCCGGTTGCGTGGGTCGGCCGCCCCGCCGCTGGTGGGGCGGCCGCCGCCGCCCACTGTGGCACAGACGCACCCATCCCGCTGCCACCTTCGACGCGGACGCCGATGCGGACGCAGACCTCATGTAATTCCGGTGCGTCCGGGTGGCAGCACAGACGCTTGAGGCAGACCCGCGGTTAAGATGGTGGCTTAGGCACGGGTGGAGCTACGGCGGAAATGTGGGCGCCTGCGTGCCGCGGCTGTGGGGCCCGACAGTGCACGTCGTCGTTACCATCGCTGCGCAAATGACGCGCCCGTCGAGCCGCAAGGGGCCCGAAGGTGCACGCCGTTGTCATCACCAGCGGCGCGCCCGTCGAGCCGCCTGGGGCCCGACGGCGTGCGTCGTCGTTGCCGTCGCCGCACAAGCGAGGCGCCCGTCAAGCCGCAAGGGGCCCGACGGTGCGCGCCGTTGTCATCACCGGCGGCGCGCCCGTCGAGCCGCCTGGGGCCCGACGGTGCACGTCGTTGTTGCCGTCGCCGCACAAGCGAGGCGCCCGTCGAGCCGCAAGGGGCCCGACGGTGCGCGCCGTTGTCGTCACCGACGGCGCGCCCGTCGAGCCGCCTGGGGCCCGACGGTGCACGTCGTCGTTGCCGTCGCCGCACAAGTGAGGCGCCCGTCGAGCCGCAAGGGGCCCGACGGTGCGCGCCGTTGTCGTCACCGACGGCGCGCCCGTCGAGCCGCCTGGGGCCCGACGGTGCACGTCGTCGTTGCCGTCGCCGCACAAGTGAGGCGCCCGTCGAGCCGCAAGGGGCCTGACGGTGCGCGCCGTTTTCATCACCGACGGCGCGCCCGTCGAGCCGCCTGGGGCCCGACGGTGCACGTCGTCGTTGCCGTCGCCGCACAAGCGAGGCGCCCGTCGAGCCGCAAGGGGCCCGACGGTGCGCGCCACCCGTACCACGTCGGCGGTGTGAACAGAAATGCCATCCGGACTGCTTCTTATGAGCGGCGCGAGTGCTTGTGAGGATCGGGGGTGTGGCCCGGAGATGGGCGCAACGAGCCGTGAGAAGGGTTACGTCAAACGACCAGCACGGAGGCGGGCACAAACGCACGAAGGGTGGTTTTGGGGCCGGAACGGTGGTGCTGTGGAGTTGTTAGTCAGCTTGCAGCCCTGGAAGGGGGTGCGCAGCGGGTTTTCAGTGTGCATTTGGGACAGGTGGCGTGGAGGCCACCACGAGGGTCGTGGGGTTCATGGCAGCTGGCGTCACATCAGCGGCTGGGGCGCTTGTGCGACGTGGCGTGTCCACCAGTGGGCGCTGGAGAGGCGGTATGGTAACCGACACGGCGAGGGTGACGGGAGCGGCGCGTGCGCGATTGGGCGTGAGAGAGATGGTTCTGGAGCCAATTGCAGGGGGGATGGTGCCTCGGGAGCGCGGATGGCGATGGGTGCCCAACAGGGGGTGGCACGTCATGAATAATTTAAATGGATCAACCATGCTGGCTCGTGGGCGCGACTGACAACAGTTGCCTCAGATGCGAATTGTTTCCCCGCCCGTCCAAGTGTGATGCCCCCTCGCACCCCCTTGTCGTTCAAGAGCACATGCCGGTTTGGCTTCTTCTACGTTTGCCTCGACAACCTTCTCCCCCGGCCCCACCCGACTCGCCAAGCCCCAACGCACTGTCAACGACACCCCCCGCACCGACCTTCTCAACTTACTTCCCCTTCTGCATACTCTGATGGTCGCCAAGGTGACGGAGCGGGCGCTGCGCAAGCGGTCGGACCGCCCGCGTCGAAATGGCGGTAAGAAACACCGCCGATGGAATGGTGGTCCCGCGGGGCAAGGACGGGGGCGGAGCGGCGGAGCCGGGCGTGACGCGGAGCGAAGCGACTTGGCGGGAAGTAGCGCGGACGTTTCCGGCGAGGCGCGGGGCTGTGCGGCTGGGGGCGACACGACGGAGTTCTCAGCGGTTGGGACAGGCACGGCTGCTCTTACATTGAAGGCCGCGATGGCCGTTCTGCCGTCCAAGCTCGGGTGGTCGTCCGACGGCTGGCTGGTCTTGCGTGGCGTGCGGGACAAGAAACTTGTTCGCAACGTCTCTCGATTGTGTGACGGGCTCGACGACGACACCTTTGAGGTTATGTTCAATCACCTCTCGCTAGAGGAGCTGTTGGCGGCCGGTTTCAAGTACCCTACGGACCTTCCGACGGGGGGGCGCTTCATGCGCAAGTTTGGAGGCCGCGCGCCGGCTCCGTTAGCCAACCTCCCCAGCCGCGACTTCCATGACTGGATTTCTATGCATAAGGTGGCCGATGACATGCTGTACATCATCAGCCTGGGTCTTGGGCACGGCAGTCACAGGGGGGAGCAAGACGCGGGGGTGGTCGACGGGGGAGGGGCTGATTGTGGTGCCGAGGTGAAGGAGGGGGTGGAAAATCCCGTGCATGAGGCTGGGGATGGCTGGTCCCCTAGCCAAGGGGTCCGTGCTGTTGGGGGCGGGGCAAGGGCGGCTGCTGGGGTGGATGATACTGCGGTCATCAAAGGAGAGCCCTACGTCATGCTGGGGCCGACGCTGCTTCGGAGCAAAGGAGAATGCCCCCATCAACTAATGCACGTGGACAACGTTCGGCCTTCCCAAATGACCGGGACAAACGTTCCGAAGCTGTCGCTGCTGATGGCGGTACAAGACGGGACGAAGGTGGACGTGTTTTCCGCGTCCCATCGGTGCCTGCCGTCCACGTCTGGTGGGTGCTTGACGCAGCCCATCCCCTGTACCACGGTCATCCTAGATGCTGGTGACGTCCTCATCTTTCGCCAGGACCTGGTGCACCGTGGGGCGGCGTCCACCGGCCTTTGTCACCGCTGGCATTGGTACGCTGACACCGGCCGCCAGGTATCCAAGAAGAGCACTTTCTATGTGCTTCCCTTCAACGCTGAGAGGGTCCATTGTACGCCCCCCGCTCGGCGGCGCTCGTCGCGTCAGAAGTAAATTTCTCTTTCATGTTTCCACTTGCACTGAGCAACAGAATCATGCAAAAGTAAAAAGAACAATGAGCCCGCTCAACAGAACTTATCCAGAGCCGGAGCATTGTCCGAAGAAGAAGGTTTCCAACTCACACGGCGCGGAGACCTTCTCATCGCCGCCTTTGTTCCTTTCGCCATAACTTACGCAGCCGTGTGGCACTACTGCAGCGTACCCCGCCTGCTCCCTTTCAACAAACCCGGAATCCCCCGCTTCCAAAGTCCCCACCGCCGCTTCCCCCTCGCATCCATCATCCAGCTCGGCCCACCGTAACCGCATCCGCTGCCGCCGGCCGCCGGTCGTGGGTGGGCGGGCGGCGCCACGCGCCCCAGCCGAACGCCGTCGGGGCGCGGCGTCCGATTCTGCACACAGCTTCCCCTTGCAGCGGCGCAACGCCGAGGCTGCCGCAACGCCGCGCCGAGACCGCCCGTATGGGTACGTCTCCGCAGGTGCTCGAGGCGCCGCCGACCGCCACCGTCCTCGCCGCCGCCGCCAACCGTAGCGCCACAGCCGCAGCACGGCGGCGCCGCTCATCAGGAGGAATGGCTGCGCCGCTGCTGCGACGTCCGCCGCAGGTTCAGCGGCGGCGTCGCCACCAGCCGTACGTGCACTTGTCGTCTCCGGGCGCCTGTGCCGGGCGGGCGGGCGGTGAAATTCGCCGCCGCTGAAGGCCGCCGCGGCGTCGTGGCCGTCACCCGTCGGCCGTGGGGGTGAGACTGCCACGACCTCCATGGGGTGCCGCGAGCCCCGCTGCTCCGTTCAACCGGCGCCGTGTCCCTCCGCTCCGCCACCGCGGGCGCGGCACCGCGGGCAAGGTGCCGCCGCGGCGAAGACGGCGGCAGCCCTTCCATGGCATTGTGGCCGTTCGGACACCGCTCTTGGCGTGGGGGAGCGGGGTAGGGGGGGGGGGCGAGGTGTGGAATTGCATTCACCGACGGCCACGTGGCGGGCGTGTGCGTGCGGGTGCGCCGCGCGCCACGCCACCAAACGGTGCCGGTGGTGGGACGGCCCAGCGCGCCGGCGTAGTTCGAGCCATCGCCGCCGCCACACTGCTTGTCGCGCGTCGTGGTGCGGCAGTCCACACTGCCAAAGACCTCTGCCCGCCGGATACCAGCCGGTGCGGCCGCCGATGAGGCCGCCCGCCGTCCGCGCACACATACAAGTAGCGACACCGCTGCCCCACCCCCCCACCTCCCTGCCACCTCACGGCGCGGACTCGCACCAGCGTGGACGTGGGCAGGCGGGCGCGTGGGCTGGCGGTCGCACCGCGGCTGTCGCAGGTCGCCTCCGCACCAGGCACCAACGCAGCGACACGTCATGGTGCCCCCACCACGGGGGGGGGGGACGGCGCGCGTCGGCCGCAGTGGCGGCAGCAGTGACATAGAGACGGTGCCAATGGCTGCCAGCCGTATCCCCGGGCGGCAAAAACGGGACGACGCCGACGGCACGGTGGCGCCGCGCCGAGCGCATGTGCGGGCACGCTGCCGCTGCCAAGTGCGGTATTGCCGGCTGCCGTCGTCATCCCCATAGCCGCCGCCACCTGTCACGCCGTAGAAGGATAGCGCCGCCGCCCACGTTCAGCAGCGCAGCCACCACTGCTGCCACTACTGCCGTCGCGGCAGGAGCGGCCACAACGCCAGCCGCCTCTGCGGCCTCCGCGGCGCGCCACCTATCGCGGGCGAGCTCTCGGGTTGGCGGCGGCACCAGCGACTACAACCAGGGGCATACGGAAAAAAGACTGGATAAACCAAGGCACTGTAACGCCACATTGAACGACCCGTTCGGGTGCAGTCACTGCTGATCGGTGTCGGATAATGGAATGCTGCTGGCGTACAGAGCATCACGGTGGCATTGTGTGTTGACTTTTACAGCCTCAGGAAATAACATTTCTTTGTGTATTCCGAGGACTTTTACTACTATTGACGGCATATGACATAACATGTCGGCGGAGTGACAATGACCAAGAAGTGAGGAGCGCGCCTACCACCGAGGCGGCCGCATCGGGTTTTCGGGGAGACGTTGCCGTGACGGTGGTCGGCAATGCTGGAGTGCCCATGGCAAGTTGCATAGCAAAGCGAGGGAGACGAGGCAAAGGAGGAGCTTAGGGAAAGGGACGGAAGGATGCGAAATGACGGAGATGAGGCGAACTGCCGTAGCTAGAGTGGCGGGAAAAGCAACGACGGCAGGTGAGGGATGTGCAGCGGGCGTGTTCGCCGACGACCAGTGGTCCACTGGTGAAACCCCCATTCTTCTCTGCCGGTGGACACTCGAAAGCACGGAGTGGTCGGCATTGGATATCCATCCGACGCTGAGGGGAGACAGAGGTGCGGGTCACTGCCACACCTCGTTCAGCTGGCGCGATGGCGCTTTTCAGCCTGTAGCCGCCACTGCCGCAGTGTCACTTCTCAGCAGTGACGCCGCGTCTCGCGCTGCGCGTCCGTGGCAGTGACGCGCAGCTCGAGTCGGACCGACTGGGCTGTGCGTTTCCAATGACGCCGTGCGGGGCGACATGAAAGGGACATGGACATGTCCCATGTGGCTTGACATTGGCCATCGCTAATCTCTGCGCCACGCCGCCAGTCAGGTTGGTGGCTCCATCTCATACGCCGATGGACGGCCACGCCGACACTGCGCAGGGCTCCTGAAAACGTGGGAGCACACAAGCAGCAAAGCGGCACGTTTTGGGCCGCAGTAAGGTGTTGGCACCCCCTCACAGTACCCTGTGGCCCGATTTTCAATACAAGGGGTTTGCAACAAGGCTTTGCTTGGATCGCACTGGAAAACCCCATATAGCAAGAAGCGCCTCGAGCCGGTGCAGACCGTGAGTGCAAGAGAGCACATTTTCATGCTGCAGAACTGCGCTTCAGAGTGCGCCAACAATCATACGTATCCAGCCCTTAATTAGTCTTGCAATGAGGGCGCGCCACGCGCTTTGGGTCATGGCTCTGGAGCACTGATTGTCCGTTACGTATCCAGGCTCTACCCACCAACTATAAGAAACAAGAACTTGTTGCTGATCATGTTCACGCTACATGATCTTGTGCTGCAACATGCCATCTGACAAGAACTTCTTGCGAAAACGGGCATGCGTGCACCCATGCTGTAAGGAGCGCTGCGCTGGAAGAAGGCGGCGGCGGTCTCGGGTCCGTCGTCACCGCGCGTGCACGATCGCCGCGCTCCTCCCGTTGTCGGTGCGTCGGGTACACACACGGACACCCGCGGTTTTTCGTCATACCGCCGGGCGGAGCGGCCGCGCTCAATGTCACTGACGTGGGGCCCGCCGCGTGCGAGGCGGCGGACCAGCCCGGAAAACCTTTCTGGGGACTGCCTGCGACGGCAGCGGGGGACGAGACACAGGGGTGTGAGCGTCCCATAAAGTTTGGACAGCAGGGTGGCCACGCATCAGCGAGATGCAAACACGCCCACAGTGTTTCTTAGTGGTGGTCGTACCAAGTAGAGCTGTACCCCTCTGTCCAGCTCACCAGAGCCGCGTCGCGCGCGCGACGGACCCACCGCCAGCGGCAGCGGCGGCGGCGGCAGCGGTGCCACCATCGGCGGGGAACCCCCACCGTCCTCACGCTCCGCCGCGGCGACCCGGCCGCGGCGCCCCGCGCCGCGTGGCGGCGGCGCAGACGGCGCAACTCTCCCCCGGGGCCGGCGGCTCGCCACCGCCCGACCCGGCGGCGCGCGCGAGCGCGCACTGAACGGCAAGGGCGCTGCACGAGCCGCGTCAAGTCGGAGGGGCAAGCGTCCACAACCAGAAGGCCCCCCCAAAAACTGCCCAAAACAACGCCACACCGCCATGCCCACAGCCGCAAGGCGGGACGCGCGGCCGACGCTGCCGACGGCGTCGGGTCGGCCCCGCCAGCCACGTTCGCACCCTCCCCGCACTGCGTCGGCGGCGCCATTACCACCGCCCCCC
>Ga0209093_1000828_pt1 | contig 17306 bp, 8 predicted proteins | sample SidtaG_4_FD_187450 | JGI IMG/M metagenome (GOLD analysis project Ga0209093, IMG submission 187450) | Marine algal microbial communities from Sidmouth, United Kingdom - Sidmouth_Male1 metaG (SPAdes) (version 2) | ecosystem: Host-associated > Algae > Red algae > Unclassified | place: Sidmouth... | reverse complement strand
AAAAAAAAAAAAAAAAGAACACCCGGGGGCGGACGCGCGCCCCCGCCCCGCCGCCCGGCCGCCGCCGCGCGGCGCGGCCGGTCGAGCGGTGCGGGCGGGGGCGCGCGGCGCCGCCGCGACGCGTCGACCGCCGCCCGTGTGTACGGGCGCGCGCGGCGCGGCGCCGCGCGTCGCGCGCCCCCGGCGGCGCGGCCGCCGTCGACCCGCGCCGGCGCCGGGCCGCCGGCGGGCGGGGCGGGGCCAAACGAAAAAAAATAGTACACGCTCGGGCGCGGCCGCGTCGTCCCGTACCCAAGGGGGAACGCCCGCCGCGCCGGCAAGCACCTGCGTCACGGCGTGGTCGCCTAGGGGGGACTGCACGACACCTCGGCAGCGTCCGCCTCCAAGTCCATAAAGCGCACGCCGGCGGCGGCCTTGAGCGTCGGCCGGTCGCGGTCCATCGCTCCCGCCGCCGCCGCCGCCGCCGAGGGGGACGAGGTTGGCGTGGACGCTGCCGACGGACGGTCGAGCGTCGTCGCCCCGTCGGCGGGCGGCGGCGCCGACGGGTGCGGCGGCGGGCCTGGACCGGCCGGCGGCAGCGCCGACATGTCGAGGGAGCTCGCCGCCTGCGACGCCACCGCCGACGGCGTGGCGAGCGGAAACGTTCTGCTCGGCCCGGTCACCGCCGCCAAGTCTGACGCGGGCAGCGGCGTCGCGTGGGTGGTCGGCGTCGGCGGCCCGGCGCCTTCGGCAGCCGCCGTGCGGCCGCCCGCCAACGCCGAGCGGGACGGCGGGAGCATGGTTTTCGGGATGCGCGAGGACGACGACACGCCCGGGTCGTGCGTCAACACCGCCCGATGTGGGGGGGAGGAGAAGGACGCGGCGGGCTGGGTCACGGACGGGAGGGCCGCGTGGGATTTGGAGACGGCTTTGAGGGGGACGATGCCGCCGCTGCCGCCGACCCTAGTCGGCAGGTAGGCCGTCGAGGCCGAGGATGACGCAGGCGCCTTGCCATTCATCGCCCTCGCGCTCATCGACTCGGCCAGCGACGCGGCGGCGATATCCCGCAACGGCCCTCCGCTGCCCATCTTGGCCATCTGCAACGCGTTTTTGACGCCCCCCGCATTCTTGATGATCGATGACGCCCGGCTCGCGGCCGCAAAGTTGCCGAGCGTCGGCACGGTGTTGGGTGGCTTGCCCGCCGTCGGCAGGCCGAGGAAGGACAGCTGCCCCGACGCGCCCACGCTCATCCCCGCCGTCCGCTTGGCGGCCGGCGCAATCTCGCGCAGCACCCGCAACGCCGAGTCGACGTCTGGAATGTACCGGTCCGCCGCCGACGACTGCTGTTTGCCGACGCGGCAGCAGAGGGTACTCACCTCTGGCTCGTTCTTGATGTACGTTGACAAGTAGGAGAATACCTCCTCGTCGGCCTTGTCCGACCCGAGGGAGAGTACAAAGTCAAGCGCCGGCTCGGGCAACTCTGCAATGATCCGCTGCACGGCGGCAACGCGGTTGACGCCGACCGGCCGGAGTTCGAGGAACTTGGAGCCGCTGACAACCTCCACGGGCAAGTTGGTGCACGACTCGGCGAGCAACAGTTGGAGCTCCTTGGCCTGCCACGACCCAAACTGCGGGTCCGCATCCCGAAAATGCCACGTGATGACCTTCTCCTTGAGTTCCAAGTGGGAGCCGGGCGTCCGCTCGGAAAAGTATTGGAGGATGGGCACGACCTCGTCCCGCCACGCCGGGTCATGGAGCCCAATGAGGGGCTCCCACGCCGGGTGCCCCGGGTGCCGAAAATCGCACCCGTGCTCCGCAACGAGGCCGACGTGGAGGTCCCCAAACCACCCGTCGAGGACGGTCTTGGAGCGGGACGAAAAGATGTACACGGCGTTGGCGCGGTCAGACGACAGGCGCGCCAGATACCGCCGCAGCGATGAGGAGGGGGTGGCGAGGTCCGCGAGCGCCACGGGCGCGCACAGGGTGCCCTCGTACTCAAACAGGAACAGCCGGTGCCGCCGCGGCTGCAACGCCGACACCAGCTCCCGCTCGACGCGCAGAAACGGGAGGGGCAAGTTGGCGCCCCGCGCGTCCCGCGCCTCCCGCTCCAGGTTGGCGAGCTCCCGCAGCTCAGACACAAACGATTGCGCCCAAAAGGCAGCCGTGTGCGTCGTCACGTACCGGTACAGTTTTTGCTGCTTGAGCTGCCGCTCCCGCGGCGACGCCGACAGCGCGTCGTGCAGCGCCGTCGCCAACTCCTCAATGTTCCACGGGTTGACCCGCAGGGCGCCCGATAGGGATTGCGCCGACCCCGCAAACTCAGACAGCACGAGCACCCCGTGGCGCTCCCGCTGACACATGACGTACTCGTACGAGACGAGGTTCATCCCGTCCCGGATGGACGACACGACGCACACGTCTGCGACGGAGTAGAGGGCCACCAGGTCGTGGAAGTTGACGCTCTGGTTAATGAAGACGATGGGCGAATAGTCGACGGACCCAAACTTGCCATTAATGCGGCCGACCAGCTCGTGCGTTTGGGAGGAGAGCTTCTTGTACTCCTCAACCTCGGTCCGGGACGGCACCGCGATCTGCACGAGCACCGCCCGCTCGTTCCACTCGGGGTGGCGCGCGAGGAGCGTCTCAAACGCCATCAGCTTGTGCGGCACGCCCTTGATGTAGTCGAGGCGGTCGACGCCGAGGAGCACCTTCTTGCCTGCAAACTTGGCCTGCAGCTCCGACGCCCGCTCCTGCACCGACGGCAAGTCGAGGGCGCGGATAAAGGCGCTCGGGTCGATGCCAATGGGGAAAATGCCCACATGCGCAAAGTGGTCCTTGTAGTCGACGCCCTTGGGCGACGCCTCCAGCCCGAGAATGCGGGTGCACACCGACAAAAAGTGGCGCGCGTAGTCGTACGTGTGGAAGCCGATCAGGTCCGCCGCGAGGACGCCCTGCAGCACCTTGTTCCGCATCGGCAAAATGCGGTACACCTCGGACGAGGGAAACGGGGTGTGGAGGAAAAACCCAATCGTCACATCCCGAATGCGCTTGCGCAGCAGCGACGGCAAGAGCATCAGGTGGTAGTCTTGCACCCAGATCAAGTCGCCCGGCTCGTACACCTGCATGATGGCTTCCGCAAAGCGGTGGTTGGCCTTGGAGTAGGCCTCCCAGTACTTGACGTCAAACTTGCGCTCCCCGTCCGACGACACAATCGGCAGCGGCACGTAGTGGAAGAGCGGCCACAACACGTCGTTGCAAAAGCCATTGTAGTAGAGGTGCGCGTCGTAATCCGACAGGTACACGGGGACGCACCCGTGTTGCGCGCGAAGCTCCCGCCGGAGCGAGTCTTGGTCCGTGTCGGGCACCTCCGAGCCGGACCAGCCGACCCACACAAACGGGAATTCATTCTTGACGCCCGCCAGCGCCGATACGAGGCCACCTGCCGACATCTTAAAGTCCCATTGCCCGTCGGGGTTCTTGTTGATCGTCACGGGGAGGCGGTTGGAGACGACGAGCAGCCGCCGCCCCGGCTGCAGTTGCCCATTGAGCCCATTTTCGCCGAGGACGCTCCCGCCCGAGCGGCCGTCGGCACCCGCCGTCGTTTCCGAAGACGCCCCCCCAATGCCGCCCGCCCCCCCCGCCGCCGCCTCCTCCGACTCGCGGACGACGGTCAGTTCCCGGTGGAGCTCCTGGATGCGCGCCAAAATCTCCCCCTCGGTCAAGTGCGACGTTGCCTCCGCGCCGGCCGTGCCGCGCAGCGCGTCTTGGCCGAGGGATCGAAGGTCCGCGCCGGCCAAGTGCGGCAGGCTATTGTTGCCCGCTTGGCCGCGCGACAGCGGCTGCGGCACCGACGGCGTCAGGGGGATCTGCACCGTCGGCGCCGACATGACGTGCGGGAGGCCGGGCGTGTGGCCGGGCGTGTGGCCCCGCCCGTGCGCGCCCCCGTGGGCGTGCCCGTGCCGCCCGCCGCCGCCGGGCCCGCCGCCCGACCCGTCCCCGCCGCCAATGGCGCCCGCCGGTCGCCCGCCACCGGCGCGGTGGGAGGACATGGCCGCCGCGCTGCTGCTGCTGCTGCCGCCGCCGCCGCCGCCGCCGCTGCCGCTGCCGCCATTGCCCCCGTGGGCGGCGGCGCGTGGCCCCCCGTCGGCGCCTGCCAGGCGGGATTGGGGTAAAAAGGTGCCCCACGTGGCGGGCGACGACCCATACTTGGACGCGTACGCGTCAAAGGATGGGGCAGAGGAGCACGACTCGATTTCCGTCTCGGACGCGTCTTCCAACTCGCCCGACTCGGCGTCCTCCTCAAAGCCCGAATCGTCGTCGTGGACGGCGCGGCCCGCCTCGTCCCCGTCGTCATCAATGTCGGCGAGGCCGGCCGACATGGCGGCACCGCCAGGGCCACCGCCGCCGCCCCCACCCCGCCCCATGGGGCGGTACGGGGCGCCGCGCGACGGGCCACCGCGGCTCCCGCCACCGCCCTCTGGGCACGGCCGCACGCGGGAGCGGGTGCGTAGTGGCGCATCAATGGTAAACGCGTGGGAGCCCGGCGGGGCGCCGCCCCCGCCGCCCCGCGCGCCCTCCCCGCCATACGGGTGGGCGCCGCCGCCGGCCGTCCCGCGGCGGGCGTCTGGCCCCTCACCCCCCGGCACCGGCACGGATTGCGGGGCAGACGCCGGGCTCCGCTCCGTCGGCCGCCCGTCGCCCTCACCACCACCGCCATTCGAACCGCCACCACCCGCATCGCCGCGGCGGCCCGCGTCGTCGCCCCGGCCGCCGCCGCCGTGGCGGTGCATGGCCGGGCGGGCGACGCGGGGCGGCCCCGTGCGTGGCCCAGCGGGAGGCAGCCCAGCGGTGCGCAGACAAAAAGCTCTGGATCAATGTCTCCGTACGGTGGGAGGATGGGGATGCCACCGGGAGAGGCGGCGACAGTCGATGCCACGGGCGGACCGGTGGGGTCGGTGGGCGCGTCCCCGAAAGCCGTGGCTGCCAACCGCATCAAGAGGGCGAGCGTGACGACACAGAGCGCGGAGCAAAAGCCGGCCCAGCACGGACACTGTCCTTACCAAAAATTCGCAGGCTGGTGCAAAGTGGCTGGCAGTAATTTCGTGCAGCAGGCACGCTCTCCGACCCGACGATTGAAACGATGTTAGAATTGAATACTCAAGTAGATGGCGACACTGATACCAACCGTCCAAATTGTGCATTTATGACATCTCCGGTGGGGCACGCTTGGATGCATCTGCCATTTCGAAGCGTCAAGTATCCGGTGCCGCCTCCAGGCGACTTACGTCGGGTTCCGCGTCGCGGCCTGTCCGCCTCTTTTGCCGTTCAAGATGCCCGCGCTCCACCCCCTTCCATCCCCTGAGGTGCGGGACCGGCATGACCACCGGCACCGCTACTGTGTCCGTCCACCCTGACCCGAGCCCCACGACGAGGGCGGTCGGGCGCTCCCTTGGCCTAGATGCTCGGCTTCCGCGCCAACGGTAACGTTGGCGGTGGCGTTGGTGGCACTCGCGGCGCGGGTTCCGGCGGCGGCGGCGGTGGCGGCGGCGGCGGCGGAGCCCCCGGGATACGCCTCAATCTCGACGCCGTCCGCTCTTTTCTCGACGGTGCGCAGGCGACCGACACCGCAGGCGGCCCGGAGGATGAGGCGCCGCCTGTGACGGCGGCTCGTCCTCCCCTGCTGCCCGTCCGCCGGCGCCCCCGAAGCGGCCCGCCGCCGCCGCCCCCGACGGGGAGCCAAGCCCCGACGCTCGTACAGCCGACGGCGCACGAGGGCGGGGCGGGCGCCACCGAGCCCCGGAATGCATTTTTGCATCCACCACCGCCGGGGGCGCCGCCCCCCGCCGCCCACCCGCCCCGGCCACCGGGTGTCGGGGCTGGGCATGCCTTTCCGGCGGCGGCCGGTGGGCCGGCCGCCGCCCCGCGGGCGCCCCATGCATTTGTGCCCCCCGTCGATGACCTGACCGTGACGGACGCGGAGCTGGAGCAGCTGCGTGTGGCGGAGGAGGCGGCGACGCAGCGGCGGCGCAACCCGCTTGTGCCCGCGGCCGCGTCGCCGGCTGCGGCGCGTGTGGGTGCGGGAGGCGGTGGGGACACCCTTGAACAAGATGAGGAGGACTGGTGCTCATCGCAAGCCGTCGCCGCCGCCGCGCAGGCAGAGGAGCGGTACTTGAATGCGGGCTCCACGCCGCGGGTCTCCAGTCTCGACAGCGGCGGTGGCACGGCGACGGCTATGGACACGGACGAAATTGCGACGGCGCTGCCGACCGCCAAGGACGCCCGCGGTCCGCCCGCTGGTGCAGCGGCTGGGGCAGGATCGGAAGAGGAAGTTGTGGACCTGGTTGACTCGCTCAGCGACGAGGACATCAACCTCAACCAGCAAGCCCGGGAGCCGCCTGCTGCGGCGACGCCCCCACCCCCCCCCGACACGTCCACATCAAAGCGGCCCCGTCGCGTGTCGGTGGTGGGCCAAGGCGCTCGCGTCGGTCCGGCGGGCGTCGACGACGTGGTCGCGGACGACGACGACGACGACTTTGAGGAGCCCATATTTACGTTTCGGGGTGCCGGCGGGTCGGACGAGGACGCCACGCCACGCACTCGGCCGCGACAGGCGCCCCGGACACCTGCGAGCGCCGCGCCTCCCCCGCGACGCGTTTCCATCCTCACAACGCCGGGCGTTGGGAGCACGGCCAACGTTCCGTCGGCGGCAGCGCTCCGGACGCCCGTCAACACTGCGGCGAGGGCGGCGCCGTCGCCGCCACCACCGCCACCACCTTCCGACGCTCCCCCGCCGCCCACCTCTGGTCGCACGGGTCGGCCTGCGCCTGCCCGGTCCGCCCCGCCTACCCCTACGGCGGCAGCACCGACGACACCCGCCAACGCCATCGCGCGCAAGGTGTTGGAAATCAAGTTGATGACGGCGCGGAACCGGGAGGTGCAGGTCAGCCGGGAGATCCTATCACCGGACATTGACGATGCCACGGTCTTTGCGCTGAGCGAGGAACACGAGGAGCTCAAGCGTCGCATTGTCGAGTTTGAGGCGTCCCTACGCGACCTTGGCGGGCCATCGACGCCCGCCGCCCCCACGCGGCCGTCTTCCGTCGGTGGCGGTCTGGGCGTGGCATCCACGTCTCCCACCACGTCGGCCTCATCGGTGCCGGTACGGTCTCGCCTGAGCCAAGGCGAGCCGTCGTCGGGTGCTCGCCGCTTGCCGCCTGCGCCGCCACAATCTGCATCCGTGAGGGATGGCGCTGCTGGCGCCGGCGCTCGCCACCCCCAACGGCAGCAGTTTGTAGGGGCGATGCATTCCGGTGCGCCGGGCGGGCCCCAGCCGCCACCCCAGTCATCGGCTTACGCGGGCTCCATGCAGTCGGGTCCGTATGGTGGAGACGGCTCCGGCGACCAGTGGGGGTCCTACTCGGCCATGCCTGGTGGTCGGAGCGACGCAGCGCAGGGGCGGGGTGGCTTTGACGGTGGCGGCGGTGTGCCGTTTGGTGCATTTGGCGCTGATGGGGGCCCGTCTGGGCACGGCGGCAATGGCGCCGGTGGGGACGGTGGTGGTGGCTTTGGAGCTGGAGGGGGCGGCGGCGCTGGTGGTGGCTCTGGGGTTGGTGCGGGCGACGGAAACCACTATGGTGGGCACTTCCCGGGTGACCAGGCGCCCAACTTTGACCCCCTCCAAGACGGCGAGGAGCTGCCACTGGCCTTCACCCCCGCGCCGATGCCTGCCGCTGGTATGCTTGCGGCTGAGGCGGCTGCCCGGGACGCTTCAGACGACGGCGCGGATGAAAACTCTGCGGCCAACTGGGGCGGCGCCTTCCCGTGGTCAGGCCGGATGATGGACAGTAACCGCAACATCTTTGGCAACAGCGGCTTCCGTCTCAACCAGCGCGAGGCGATGAACGCCACGATGGCCGGCCGCGACGTATTTGTGCTGATGCCGACAGGCGGTGGCAAATCTCTATGCTACCAACTCACGGCGGTCCTGTCTGACGGCGTCACCGTCGTCGTCTCGCCCCTGGTGTCGCTCATCAGCGACCAAGTGACCCAGCTGCAGGCGCTGGGCATTTGCTCTGCGGCGTTAACGGCCACCTGCGATGCGAGCGTGCGGACGGCCGTGTCGAGGGACCTGTCGTCGTCGCAGCCGGCACTCAAGCTCCTGTACGTTACGCCCGAGAAGATTGCACACTCACCCGCCTTTTTGCGTCAGCTGGAGACGCTGTACAGCCGTCAGCTGCTGGCTCGGTTTGTCATTGACGAAGCGCATTGCGTGTCGCAGTGGGGCCACGACTTTCGACCCGACTACAAGCAGCTGTCCATCCTCAAGCGCAAGTTCCCCTCTGTCCCGGTCATGGCGCTGACCGCGACCGCCACCAAGGAGGTGCGGGCGGACGTCAAGGTGCAGCTGGCTGTGTCTAATGATTGTGCGACGTTTAAGCAGAGCTTTAACCGGTCCAACCTGTCGTACGAGGTGCGAAAAAAGCCGAAGTCGATCGTCAAGGACATTGCGGCCGAGATCAAGCAAGCGTCCCCGGCAGACCGCTCTGGCATCATCTACTGTCTGTCGCAGCGCGACTGTGAAAAGGTGGCTACGGAGCTGGTCAATGAGGACGTGCTTGCGGCGCCGTACCACGCGGGCCTTCCCGCTGCCATCCGAGAGCGCAACCAACACGGCTGGACAGCTGGGGAGGTGCAAGTCATTTGTGCGACGCTGGCGTTCGGGATGGGCATCAACAAGCACAACGTGCGGTTTGTGTACCACCACGCGATGCCCAAGAACCTCGAAGGGTACTACCAAGAGTCGGGTCGTGCCGGCCGTGATGGCAAGCCTTCCCGTTGCGTGCTGTACTTCTCCATGGCGGACCGGTTCCGCATCCACAACATGCTGCAGAAGGACATGTTGGAGAAGCGGCGCAGCGGGGGGTACCGGGCGGGCGGCACCGGCAGCGACGACCAGGTGGCGCGCAACTTGGAGGGCCTGTCCAAAATGACGCTCTATTGCCTTGACGACGTTGAGTGCCGCCGCGCGACGCTGTTGTCCCATTTTGACGAGCGCTTTGACCCTGTCAACTGTTCGCCGAAGTGCGACAACTGTCAACACGCCAAGACCGGGTCGGTAGTAACGGAGGAGGACATGACGCATCATGCGCTTGGCCTCCTCGGCCTGGTGAGGACCTTCACCTCGATGGGTCATCGCCCAACCGCGCAATACGTTATCGAGGCGTACAAGGGCCGCCGCTCTCGTCTCAAGGAGAACCACAGGGACGTGGACGGGTTTGGCGCCGGCAAGGAGCTCCACGACTCGCAGGTGCACCGCATTGTGGAGGAGCTGGCCCGCCTCTCGGTCCTGCTCGTGGACATCGACGTTGGTGAGTATGGGCAGGTTGTGGCCACGCTGCGGGTTTCTCTCCCGATGCACAACCGCGTCCGTGTCGGGGAGCTCCGGGTGTACCTCAAGGCTCGGACGGCGGCGCCCAGGCCGCGGTTTGGTGATGTGACTGCCAACACTCCCGCCAAGCCGTCGCGCAAGAAGCGGGCAGCGGCGCCCGCAGACTCCACTGCCTCCCGCGCCTCAGCCGACAGCCCGACCGCGTCCCTACGTGCGCTTGCGCTCACACTCTCCAAGTCCGTGTCGGGCCTCTCGGCGCCCATGGCCAAGACCATTGCGGCGCAGATGCCCGTCAGCCTGGTGGACCTGCGGCAGTGCGGCGTGCGAGAGAGCGTGGTGGCGTCTCGAGGCCAGGACATCCTCAAGATCGTGATGGAGGCATGCCGTGCTAGTGCCCAACGAACCTCCGCGGCCGCCGCCAGCAGCCGTACCCGGGCTCCAGCGGCGTCTGCGATGGGCGCCTTCGGTTCTGTGCCCAAGAAGCGGACGACTCGCACCTCCACAGCTGCCGCCGCCTCTTCTGCGGCCGGGCCAACCGTGTCGCCCTATTTTTCGTCACAAGCAGCGGCTGCGCGGGGTGGAGCGGGCAGCACTGCGCGTCGCGCGTTTGGTGCCGCCGGTATGGACAGCGCCATCATCTCGGTGGACGACGGGGACGTCGACGCCGCGCCTTCTGGGGGCAGCCAAGCCCGGCGGATGCTTGCGGGCTCTTCGCGGCGGGCTGCGCCGTTTGGCAGCCTACCACCCAAGCGGCCGAGCCCAAGTGGCGGCCCGTCTGCGCTTCCACTGGGGAGGACTTCCAAGAGACCACGGCCGGCTCCGTCTTTGGCCGTGACGCGGGAGCTGGACTCGGACTTCCAAGACTTGTGACCGCCTGCTGTCCTCTTCTTGTGCCTGTTTCTGTTCGTCTGTCATGACTATGCAGTGACTTGCTCTTTCTTTCGCTGGCTCCGTTGTAAACCTTTGGCGCTCGAGTGCGTTGTCCCCAAACCAGCTCTGGTTTGTCTTGTTCTGTACCTCTCGAACTCGGCGTTTGTTTCCCCATCATACCTCCCCAAGTGTTCGAACCGGTCCGGCGTGCACTAAATAGCTCTGCCGCTTCGCTGGGTTGTCAAGCAGCCGGTGCCGCTCCCAAAGTCACCGGTGGCCGGAACGGAACGCACACGCAGGTGCATCTCAAGAGTCATCACGGAGAATCAGTTGGCAGATCCTGACGCGGGTGTGCGGCAAGCTCTGAAGGCCTACGCGACAAGCGCAACCGTTGGCAGGACTGCACCGCGCTACGCAAAGATATTGAAATGTGGCCACGGGAGGAACAACGCCGCCTGGGCCTCGCGTAGACGACCGACAACCCCGTCAAAAGTCCCCCCCAAAAAACCCAGCGCAGCACCGCTCCGAGCGCCCGGCACCCTGTACACTATCCCCTACACGGTTGGGTCAAACGGTGAAGCGTGCCAGCCGCCGGTCCATGGCCCGCAGCTTGGCCATCCCAATGGCCAGCTTGAGCAGCGACACGGCTGCGACCACCCACATGACCCGCGACGAGGCGGCAAAGCGCGCCGCCGACGTCATCAACACCGACGCAATGTTACACGCGGTCGCGGCGAGGAGGGCGGTGCCGAGGTTCTCCTGCACCAACGACATGCGCCGCAGCGACCGCTCCGAGTCGAGCACCCGCACGCGGAGCTTGAGGTCGCCATTGGCCATCCGCCGCATGGTTTCCTCCACGTAGGCGACCTTGCGCGGCTGCGTCACGACCGTCGCAATGTCCTTTGGCCGCAGCCCGACGCGCTTCAACCCCGACTGCGCCACCGTCAGGGCCGCCCCAACGCCGAGGCCGCGGCCGACGCCGTTGAGCCCACCGCGGATGTCGGCGAGCTCCCGCACAAACGGGCCCGCCACGGCGGTCAAGTCATAGTTGGGGTCCAAGCCCTTCCCAATGCCCTCCAGCGTGCTGAAGGAGCGGTACACAAACGCAAACACGGGCGGAAAGCGAAAGGGCGCGTCGTCCCCCACCGACAGCAGGTCCTCCCCAATCAAATCCAGCCGCTTCGTCACGTCCGTCCGCCGCTCCGCGTTGGTCGAGCCCGCCGCCAGCGCACCGCGAAAGGACGTGAGGAGGGAGCGCCCAATCTTCTCCACCCCAACCCGGTCCGCGCCGCGCTTCAACACGCCCATCTTGGTCATCGCGTCGACGACATCCTTCTCCGAGCCGCCATAGATGCCAAAAAGGGCGTCCACAAGCCCCTCACGTACGGCGGGGGGGACCTCCGACATGGTGCCCGTGTCGTAGTAGATGAGGCGCCCGTCGGCAACGGCGTCCACGTTGAGGTTGCCCGGGTGGCAGTCGCCGTGGAAGAAGCCGTGCCGCAACACCTGGATGAGGAAGGCCTCGGCCGACCGGCGGGCAACAACGACCGGGTCGACGCCCATGGCGGCCAGCGCGGCCGTGTCTGAAATTTTGACGCCCTCCACAAACTCCATCGTCAGCACCTTTTCCGACGTCCGCTCCCAGTACACGACCGGCACCTTGACCCAGGGGACGTCGGCAAAGTTGCGGCGAAAGCGGTCCCCGTTGGTGCCCTCGACCATGTAGTCAATCTCCTCCCACAGCAGCCGCGCGCTCTCATCGTACACTCGCTCCCACGACGCGTCCTCGGTGCCGGTGCGGGAGTCGAGCTTATCCGCCAACACCGCCAGCGCCCGCAAGTTTTTGAGGTCCACGTCAAACAGCTCCCGCAGGCCCGAGCGTTGGACCTTGACCGCGACCTGGCGGCCGTCATAGACGGCGCGGTGGACCTGGCCGAGGCTCGCCGCCGCGATCGGCTCCAACTCAAACGAGTCGTACAGCTCACTCAGCGAGCGGCCGAGCTCATTCTCAATCGTCTCGGCGGCGAGCTCCCCAGAAAAGCCGGGCACCCGGTCCTGCAGGCTCGACAGCGCCGCCACGTACTCGGCGGGCACCACGTCCACCCGCGTCGACAGCAGCTGGCCGAGCTTGATAAACGTCGGCCCGAGGGACAACAACCCATCCTTGAGTCGCGCCGCCAGGGCCACCCGCTCCGTGGCGGCCACGTCGGGATCGGCCATCCGCCGCAACCGAAACTCGGCAAAGAGCATCCGCAGCGCAAACGACCAAATCTCACACGTGCGGGAGACGGCCGAAGCGTAGCCCTTGTGGGTCCACCGGCCAGGCTCCTTGGTCGGCTCTGGCTCGGCAGCGGCTGCGGCCGCAGGGAGGCTCGCGTCCATGCGCGCCCGCCGCGGGGGCTGCCGCGGGATGGCGGCGGGGGCGCGTCTGGTCCTTCCGGGCCACGCGGCGGCGCGGGCCGCCCATGCGGGCGGCCGTGGTCGCGTCCGAGCGGCAGCACCTTGCCGCCGGCCACACACGCAGTTGCGGTGCGATAGGGGGAGGCGCGACGGGGGGACAGGGGGGAGGAACGCGGCGCTCCCCATCGGGCCACGCGGCGGGGGCGGGGATGGGGGGCAGTGCGCCGCCGTGCGGGAAGCAGAAGAACGTGTAGATGCAGCCAAGAGGGTATTGCCGATGCCAGAGGGTCAGTGGCTGACGGGGAGAGGTCGGGGGTGAAGGAGGGGGCCCCCTGGGAGAGGCGGGGCAGACGTGGGGAGCGTCCCTGACCCCAACACGGAGACGGGCGACGCTGGCGGTCGCCGGGATGACCTCGGCTGCGCCCCACGCGGCCGTCACGGCAGTCCACCCGCCTTTGCGAGCAAAGCTCGACCGGTTCGGAGCGCGCAGGTGCAAGTAGAACATGGGCTACTTGACGTCGATCGAGAAAACGGGTGCGGTGGCAGCGACAACTGCAAGGCCCTGCAATGTGGCCCGCATGCAGCTAGCTGCTCGTGGTCAGCAGGCCACGGACGGGCTGACCACACACCAAAGTCGTGCTACGAAAATCGACCGCACACAAGCTCTTGCGGGAGCCGCGCGCGGGCCTTCTGTGGTGCTCGGCGTCCCGGTGCGTACGTACATGCATTGCAAGGCACTTACGTTGCGAGAGGACTTGAAAGGAGACCCCGCATGGAACTCACCGATCCACGTAAGCACTTCTTTACAAAAGCAAACAGACACCTCTTGACACGTGCGAAAGTGTGTCGTCAACCCGACGCCGACCATCGCTCTTTGCGCTGTCCCGCCCGACAACCACGCGAACGACCCAAGACACAACCTTTGTGCATGACTACCCTACGACTCCCCCCCCCTCTCGTCGCGAGCAGCCGTTTGGCGGTTGGCCACGTCCGCGCCGCTGCGCCTCTCGTCTGCGCCGTCCTTGCCGCCCGCTCACAAACAACCCCCAACCCTGTCGGACCGACCTCCCCTCCGCGGCGGCCGATGGACGCGCGTGTCGCGTCGGCCGCGTCCGCCACGGGGGTCACTAAGATAGCCACCCGCCCGACGGGGCGTTTTCCGGATGCCCTTCCGTGAGAGTGGCGGGCGAGACGCTGTCGGCGGCGACGGCGCTGCGCGGCGGCGCTGGAGACTCGTTGAGTGCCGTGAGCGGCGCTGGGGACCTGTCGAGTGCCGTGGGCGGCGCGTGCGACCCGTTGAGTGCCGTCGGCGGCGCCCCCGCCTCGCCCGCCCGTCGCCCACGCCGTCTCTCTGGACCATCCCGTCACCGCCGCCACCGCCGCCGCCGCTGCCACCGCCCCCGCCCCTGCTCGTCCTGACGAATTCAGGGGGGGGGGGGGGGGGGGGGGGGTGCCTGGCCTTGCCAGTTTTCTCAATGGATAGCACGACCGCGCGGTCCTTGCCGTCGGCCGGGGCCTCTGGAGGGAACTGGAAACTCCACACGCCCATTGGCCCGTCATTGGTGCGGCGGGGGAGACCACGCAGCCGCGCGTCCGCAGCGCACTGCCGACGCGTTTGAAGGGAGGCACTTGGCACGGGGGCATGGGCGGAGATCTCTGGTGGCAACCCCTGCCCACAGGGGAGGGGGTGCGGACCCATGGGCACCCCCGTGCGCATCAACCCGCCTCAACGCCATTGACGGGCACGTCCCCCCGACGTGGCTTGCCGCCGCGGCAGCGTGCTGGGCTTGCTCGTTGACGCAGCTCTGCTGCAGGCAATATCAGCCCCCTGACCGACGGTGTGTGAGCTGTATGGCACCACGGCGCACTGGTGTTGGGGGTACCGCCGGTGGTTTGCCCATCGGGAGCGTTGCCCCGTATTGCTCCGTGCCGTGGAGGTGGCGGAGTTGCACGGGCTGCTGCTGCCATGGAAAGCGGTCTGCAGGGGGGCAAGCCGAGGGCGCGGGCGCGGGCGCACCAGGCAGTGACGCAACAGAGCCATTCATGAATGCCCTTTGCAAAGGGCACGAGGCCGACCAGAACAGCGCAACCCGCGGCCGTGTGTGGCTCACGTTCGTACAGTCATTCTCCATTGCTGTGACATCCTTTCCTAAAGTTTAGGCACGGTGCCTAAAATTTAGGAACGAATGTAGATCGACCGGCCTCTACGGTGCGATCAAGGCCGATCCTGGTCTGCGATCGTCTGCCACGTACGCAAATCGGGTGCCACGTAGACAGAATGCGATCGCCACAAAGGGTGCCCAGCAGTGGAGTGGTGTCACGACCAAACCCACAGCTTTCAGACAACCAACACAGTTTTTATCTTCAGGCCTTTGACCAACAACTCGAGCAGCAGTAGAACCGATCCATCTCGAGATCTCCCCCACCCCCTCGCAAGTGATCGCCCGCTGCGCTGCAGCGCTGTGGCCCAGAGCAGTTCCTTCTCTTGTCCCATCCCCGATCCCTCGGCTCCCCGACTTGGACGTTGTCGGGCTACACCTGCGCCGCCCTTCTCCACCGCATTCTGCAGCTCCATTTCTCCCGCACGCCCCCCCCCTCCCCCCCCCCCCCCCCAATGACGGACAATGATGCGTCTCGCCTGGCGGCGGCCGGCGGCGGCCGCCGCGGCGGCGGCTACACGGCCCTGGGCGGCTTGCGCGTCGACAGCCCCGACGTGACCTATGGCGACGAGTACATCACCGCCAAGTACGAGTACCGATCCACAACCGCGGCGGTCGACGCGGCGACGGGCCGGGTGACGGCCACCCCCCGGGCAACAACCTACCACTTGCGCACGCGCGCGGCGGTCCGCCGCACCGGGCTGCTGCAAGTCGGCTGGGGGGGCAACAACGGCTCCACCCTCACCGCAGCGATTGTCGCGTCGCGACAGGGCCTCACCTGGGCCTCCCGTGCGCAGGCGGTGCACACGCCCAACTACAAGGGCAGCCTCACGCAAGCGGCCACGGTGCGCGTCGGCCTCGACGCGGCCGGCGCGGCCGTGACGGTGCCGCTGCGGGACGTGTTGCCGATGGGCACGCCCGAGGGGTTGGCGCTCGGCGGCTGGGACATTTCGTCGGCGAGCCTCGCCGACGCGGCCGACCGGGCGGCGGTGCTCGAGCCCGACCTCCGGCGGCAGCTGCGCCCGCACACGTCGGCCATGGTGCCCCTGCGCGGCGCCTATGACCCGTCGTTTATTGCCGACAACCAGGCCCCCCGCGCGGACCACGTGATGCCGTCCGACTGGTCCAAGCAGCGCCGCCTCGACGCGCTGCGCGGCGACATTCGGGAGTTCAAGGCCGCCGCCGGCGTCGACTTTGTCGTTGTCGTGTGGACGGCCAACTCGGAGCGCTACAGCGAGGAGCGGCGCGGCCTCAACGACACGGCCGACGCGCTGCTCGCCGCGATTGCGCGGGGCGAGGCGGAGGTGTCGCCGAGCACCCTCTACGCGGTGGCGGCCATCCTCGAAGGCTGCCCGTTTGTCAATGGGAGCCCCCAAAACACCCTCGTCGCGGGCGCCCTCGACTTGGCGGCGCGCCACGGCGTCGCCGTCGTGGGCGACGACTTCAAGTCGGGCCAAACCAAGATGAAGTCCGTCCTCGTCGACTACCTCATTGGCTGCGGCGTCCAGGTCAAAACGATGGTCACGTACAACCACCTCGGCAACAATGACATGTACCAGCTGACGGACGGGGTCATGTGGAAGCCCAAATCCGCCGCCAAATCCCGCGTCATTGACGACATTGTCGACGGCAATGGCGTGCTGTACGGGCCGGGGGAGGCGCGCCCAGACCACGTGGTCGTTGTCAAGTACGTGCCCTTCCTCGGCGACTCGAAGCGGGACGTGTCGGAGTACACGTCCGAGACGTTTATGGACGCCCACTACACCACCGTCATGCACAATGAGTGTCTCGACTCGGCGCTGTGCGCGCCGCTCATCCTCGATTTGGCGCTCCTGACCGAGCTCCTGACGCGCATCGACGTGCAGGTGGGGGGGGCGGCGCCGTCGGCCGACGCGCCGTACGAGCCCCTCCACCCCGTGTTGAGCGTCTTGAGCTTTTACATGAAGATCCCGCTGACGCCCCCGGGGGAGCCGATTGTCAACTCCCTCGGGCGCCAGCGGGCGGCGGTGGAGAACCTGCTCCGCGCGTGTGTCGGGCTGGCGCCAGAGAGCGACTTGTTGTTGGAAACCAAGTGTGTGCCCGCGCGGGGGGGGGGCTCCTAGCCACGGAGGAGAGGGGCGGCGGTCTCCTGCCCGCGGACCCGCGCGCGCGCGCGGGGGGCGTGGGGGGCGAGAAAAAATTATCGCCCAACACGGTGTTCCTCCGTTTTCTTCACGGGGGGGGCGCGGTGGTGCGGACGAGGACACACAGCGCCGGTGGGGTGGCCGAGTGCGCAGGACGTGCGCTCGGCGTCTGCGGCGAGCGCGGCGGCGGCGGCCCGCGGGGTGGAAAAGAGCAAAACACACATCCAGACGGACGCGTCCCAATCGGGGATCAATCTCTGCACACTGTCGGGTGCACCGCGACGCAGATCGGCCGCCGCCGTGTCGCGCACGCGCCCGGCGCCGCCCTCCGGACCCCCCCCCCCCCCCCCCCCCCCCCCCCCCCCCCCCCCCCCCCCCCCCCCCCCC
>Ga0209093_1000827_pt1 | contig 17325 bp, 12 predicted proteins | sample SidtaG_4_FD_187450 | JGI IMG/M metagenome (GOLD analysis project Ga0209093, IMG submission 187450) | Marine algal microbial communities from Sidmouth, United Kingdom - Sidmouth_Male1 metaG (SPAdes) (version 2) | ecosystem: Host-associated > Algae > Red algae > Unclassified | place: Sidmouth... | reverse complement strand
TTTGTGCGCTTCGCGCCCAGTGATCCCGGCGTTCGCGTTGTGACTCTGGCGTAGCGATCCGCACCCTGTGCTGGGTTTTCTGACGGGGTTATACCCCGTTGGCTTTGAGGGCAGGATCCACTACATGGTGGTCATCATCGTCTTCCCTGCGGTCGCTGGCGGGACGACGTTGCTTGGGTTGCGGTGTGTTCCGGCGCTGGTCGGGCAGGTACAGCCGCCGACGTCGACAGCGGGGTACGAGTCGGTACCGTCGTCGTCAACATGTCGGACTTTGGTCGCTACGGCGGGCCACGGTTTGCGCAGCTGGACGACAATTACAAGGTGTGGGCGGCGTACCAGCGTGCGCAGCTCAAGAAGGAGAAGCTCTGGGCGGCGGTCGTGACGGACCGTCCGGCTTCCGGCGCGGACGACAAGAAGGTCGACCCGGCGGTCGTCGAGTGGGACGCCAAGAACGAGGAAGCGCTGGCGACCATCCAGATGGCCGTCAAGCCGGTGCATCTGAACACCGTGACGTCGGTCGAGACGGCCAAGGAGGCGTGGGACGCGCTCGAGGTCATGTTCAATGCACGTGACAACGCGCAGCTGCTGCGGCTCATGGACGAGCTGAGCAGCCTCAAGAAGGGCGGCGACGAAAACATCATCAAGTATACGTCGCGCGCCAAGATGATTCGAGACGAGCTGGCAATGCTCGGTAACCCGGCGGACGACAACACGCTCTCGCTGCGTGTCTTGTCGAGGCTCCCGACCGAGTACGGGATGCTCAGGGCGGTCCTGGAGAACAAGGACAGCAAGATCGTCATGGCGGACGTGACGGCCAAGCTGCTTCAAGTGGAGCAGCGCAGTGGGTCTGGCGGCTCTGCGAAGAAGGCAGACGGGCTCAAGGCGCAAGCTTTGCCGGCAGCCGCGGCGAAGAAGCCGTGGGACAAGAAGTCGGTCGTGTGCTTCTATTGCGACAAGAAGGGTCACATGAAGCGCCACTGCTTCATGCGCAAGGCCGACGAGGCCAAGAACAAGGGCAAGCCTGACGGTGCCCCGCGTCACGGTGGTAAGGTAGGCGGCCCGCATGCTGGCGCCGCTCTGGCCTTCGCCGCTGTTGTCGAGAAGACCGAGACGAACAAGGACGCCGCGTCGACCTGGGTGCTCGACTCCGGCGCGACCAACCACATGGCTGCCGAGGACAAGGGCTTCACCGTCAAGTCGGCAGGAAGCGGGGCCGAGGTCACTTTGGCCAACGGCGACAAGGTGCCCATTGAGGGGCACGGCCACGTCCGCATGGAGGTGGGCACGGGCAAGACAAAGACCGGCATGGTCCTTGACGAGGCTCTTCTTGTGCCCGCCCTGGCCAGCAACCTTCTGTCGGTCCGCGCTATGGACCGCAAGAACGGCGCGGTTGTGTTCGTTGGAGACGCGTGCTACATGCTGAGCGATGGGAGCTCGGTTGTCAAGAGCGGTGTGCTCTACAAGGCGTCGGTGGTTGGCAAGGTCAACGACCAAGAGCAGTACGTGTTCAAGGTTATGCCAGATACGGCATCGGCAAGCGCGGCATCCGCGCGCATTGCCGGGGAGGCGGCTTTGTGGCACCGCCGGTTCCACCATTTGGGGATTGAGAACCTCAAGCGGGTGGTCAAGATGGTCGACGGGATGCCGTCGTCGGTGGCCAATGCGGAGCAGATGCTAGGCACAGTGTGCGGGCCTTGCGTCGAGGGCAAGATGGCGCAGGCACCGCACCCTCGTTCTTCCAGTACGACTGCGTTGTGCGAGCTGGTCCACACAGATGTTTGTGGGCCGCTTCCAGAGTCGCCGGGAGGCTCGTGCTACTTTATTACGGCACTGGAGGACAAGGGTGGGCTCATCATGGCGACGCCTATCAAGACGAAGGGAATGGCGCCGAACGTCCTCAAGGCGCGCACCAACCAGCTGGAAACGCTTTCTGGCGCAAAGGTCAAGCTTGTTCGACATGACGGGGCCAAGGAGTACCTGACAAAGAACCTCACGTCCTAGTACGAAGGCAAGGGCATCACGCCGGAGATGACGGCGCCCTACAAGTCGCAGCAGAACGGCACGGCAGAGCGGGTCAACCGCACGCTCATGGAGCGTGTGCGCGCGGCGCTGCTCGACGCCGGCGCCGAAGAGGAGCCTTGGGCTGAAGCGCTGGCGGCGGTTGTCCACGTGCTTATCCGGTCCCCTAAGGCGGGGCAGGATGTGACGCCGTTCGAGGCGCTCAACGGTCGTCGCCCCAACGTGGAAGGATTCCGCGTGTGGGGCAGCCGCGCATGGGCGCTCAAGCCGAAGAAGCAGCAGCGAAAGCTCGAGGCAAGGACTGACGTCGGCCGCTTTGTCGGCTACACTGTCGGCGGCAAGGCCTACCGCATCTTGGAGGACGACACAAACCAAGTGATTGAGCGTCGTGACGTCATCATGGAGGAGAACAAGCCTGAGGTGACGAAGGAGTCGTCGGCGGCAGGGCCGAGCGTGCGCCAAATGCTTGCGACTACAGACGACGGGGGCGATGACGATGGTCCTGATGGCACCGATACTGCGTCGGAGATCGGCGCGTCAAGCGGTGGCGAGCACCAACCGGACTACGTGTCTGGCTCTGACGACTATGACGAGGCTCCTCACCACATCGACGATAGGGAGGACGAAGGGGACGATGTCGAGGCCGCATCTACCCAAGGTTATCAAGCGCCGCCGGGCTCCCCTACTGGAAGAGGCAGGACTGGAGAGGCAGGGCCCCGACGGTCGAAGCGCAAGCCAGCCCCGATGGTGTCGTGGTGGCTGAGCAAGCCCGAGGCGCTGCTCGCCTGTCGGGATGCCGGGGTGGTCAAAGATGACTTCGACCTAAGCAAGGCGCCTGCGAACGAGAAGGAGGCGCGGGCGCGTCCTGACTGGCCTCTGTAGAAGAAGGCCATCAAGGAGGAGGTGGCGGCCCACAAGAATCTGGGCACGTGGTCCAAGACCAAGGGCAACAACAAGAAGCACAAGGCGGTCAAGACTCGCTTTGTGTATGACATCAAGCACGACGCCGAGGGGGCGCTGACACGCTACAAGGCACGCCGAGTGGCGCGAGGGTTCAACCAGGTGCCGGGGCGGGACTTTGACGAGACGTGGGCCCCGGTGCCGAACGCCGCAACTGCCCGTGCACTCTTTGCCATGGCAGCTGCCAACGGCTTGGAGGTGCGCCATGTTGACGTCAAGACCGCGTTCCTCAACGCCAAGATGGACAAGGAGATGTACATCAAGCTTCCTGACTGCGTCGAGGACGGAGATCAGGGAGAGATGTGCCGACTTAACCTGGCCCTGTACGGTACCAAGCAGGCGGGACGCCTATGGGGCATGAAGCTGGACAAGGAGCTCCAGGGCATCGGTGCCTCGCGGACTCTGGCGGACCCGTGTCTCTACAAGTGGAACCATCCCGTGCACGGACGTGTGTTCATCCTGGTGTACGTCGACGATCTCATCATCGCTGGTGACACCCTCAAGGGAGTTCAAGCTGTTAAGGACCAGGTGGCCGCAAAGTTTGAGGTGCGTGACATGGAGGAGGTCAAGGACTTCATCGGCATCAAGGTCATGCGGAACCGCGAGGCCAAGACTATCACGCTGAGCTACCCGGGCCACACGGCGGCGCTGTTCGCGTCCTTCGGCATGGCCGCGTCAACGCCCAACAAGACGCCGATGGCGTCAGGTACCAGCCTTACCAAGACGGGGGAGGCCCTACTGCTGGAGGGCAACCGCTACGCGGAGCTGGTGGGTTCGCTGCTGTACCTGTCTACCATGACGCGGCTCGACATCGCGGTTGCTGTCGGCGTACTCTCACGCTTCATGTCGTGTCCTGAGCAGGGCCATATGCGGGCGGCCAAGGGTGTTTTGCGCTACTTGCGCGGCACCGTGCGCTTGGGGGTGGTCTACGGCGCCACCGAGCCGCTCCAGGGGTTTGTCGACGCCGACTGGGCGGGTGACATCGACAGTCGCCGGTCTACAACGGGCTTTGTCTTCACCTTCAACGGTGGCCCTGTTTCTTGGGCGAGCAAGCGCCAGTCTACCGTGGCCACCTCAACTGCCGAGGCCGAGTACGTGGCTGCGGCCATGGCGACCAAAGAGGCGTTGTGGCTCCGCAAGCTCCTATCAACGCTTGGGGTCGATGGCGGGGCTGTGCCGATGGGGGAGGACAACCAGTCGTGTCTTGCCCTGGTCAACAACCCGGAGGCGACGGGCCGCACCAAGCACGTGGCCGTGGCTTACCACATGGTGCGTGACTACCAGGCGCGTGGGGAGGTTGCTTTGTACTTCCTCCCCAGCGCGTAGATGCCCGCTGATGGGCTCACCAAGCCTCTGCCGTAGCCTGCGTGCGCGGCATCCCGCGACGCCGTTGGCGTCGGTGCCGACTTGGGAGGCGCCAAGGCGGCGCATCCCTAGCATCCCCGGTGAGGCAACCCCTTTTGCCCCGGGTGGAGGCGGCAAGACGGGGGGTGGATGTCGGGAGAGGCCGGATGTGGTCAAGTTGGCGCCCCGAGGATACCCTTGGCACGGTACCAGTACCATGCCATTGGGTCGGGATTGGGTCGGTTTTGCCCAAGTTGGCGAGCCGAGGATACCCTTGGCACGGTACCAGTACCGTGCCATTGGGTCGAGTTGGGTCGGTTTTGACCAAGTTGGCGACCCGAGGTTACACTCGGCACCAGGGCCTTTCAGAATCCGGATTTTTCAGCAGAATGTGGGATATATCCAGATATATCCGGATATATCCGTTGGAATCTTCTCGCTATCCAATGTGAGAGCAAAACTCAAGACACTGCTGGAAAGCTCACCTCATGCTCAGACTCTTCGTGGAAAGACTGATGAACATAAGATGTTGCTGCGAGCAGGAAGCCACTGCTTACAGGACGGTGCTTTATCCGAATCATTATTCCGAAGCCCCTGCTCGGCACGGTACCAGCACCGTGCCCTTGGGTCGGGTCGGATCGAATTTGCCGAAGTCGATTTCTTTACCACGGTACCAGTACCGTGACAAGATCGGGTTTCTCACGGTACTAGTACCGTGAGAATCGGATGAGAACCCGATTCGACGGAATCGGGCTACTGAATCGAATTGACATCGGGACCTGAATCGGATTTGAATTCCGATCGTCCGATGCGATTTATCGAATTGGGGGGAGTGTTGAGCATTGCTCAGCAATTCGATGCAATCCAATGCTGGGATTTGATTTTCCATTGCAATTCGCTTGCGTATTGGCGTTCTGTATTTGTTTTGACTACCGTACTCCATGCTGTACTTGTTTTGGGAGATGTACTCAATTTTCGGGAGGACCCACTAGGGGTCGAGCTCGCCGAGATCGGAGAGATGCTTGGTCGGGATTTTTATGCGCTGTGGGCGAGTGAGCTCGCTGCCGCTGCGGCCTCCGATGGTGGAGGTGCGCGGGGCGCCCCTGGCTGCCCCTATGTGGGGCCTCTGATGGAGCCATGGGTGGGGGTCAGCCTGGTGCTTATCTGGCTGCCGTTCACGGGCTTTAGTCGCCTTTCCAAGTAAACCAACGCACCCCCCCAAAACCGCTACCGCTTCGCAGTTTGCGGCCTAATGTTGGCCGATGGGGTGCCAGAATAAGGTTTATGCGAGTAACGTTGTGATCCGACTCGCCCGACTACCGTCTTTTTCCTGCCACTTCGCCCTGCACCACACGGCGAGGCGGGTGCTCCGTCATCCCGCTTCCCCTTTGGGGTGCCCGGCCCCGCCGGGAGGCGGGGCCTCTCGAAAAATGCGGGGGGGGTCTCTGGGCATCCTGCCCTGGACTTTGTTGGCCGGGCGGCGCCTCGCGGCCCTGCTGTGGCCGTTTCTGCCGGTTTTTCGCCCGTTTCCGGCGTCCACACGGAGGACTTCCTTTGCGCATACCGCCAGTCGGACTGTGAGACCCGCCACACCCCACAAGTCTCCCCGACTTACTCACAACGAGGCGCAGGACTGTTCGCACCGCGGGAAGGGACGAGGGCGACGATGGTGAAGATGAAGAACGGGACGATGGTGTGTGGAGGGACGGTGGACGTAGGCGTGGGGGCGATGGGTCGCAGAGGAGGGGTCATTGGTAAAATATGTCGATGTTGTTCTCCCCCTGGTCTCACCGGAGGAGAGCGCACGCAGGGCTGAAGTACTCTCAATCGGGCACCTAGTGTGCCCCTACGCATGCATTTGCCCTGTCACCGAAAATGTAGCACCAAACGAGCTAAAATCAAAGGGTACCCCTCTGGATCATCAGAAATCGAGGGTTCCCTCAATGGTGCGCCATAGGGCGCGCCATCACATGTGATGGAAGCCCTCCGCACGTTGCTATTGGTCCCATCCGCTATGGCATAATTCCCTAAGTACAAATGGGTGCCAACATAGGTTTCTCCCAACCTGATGGCCCAATCCGAGCTCTCCATCCGGAACCGTCAGTCAAGCGATGGCCCAATCGCAGACCAGCACACGGCGTCCTAAGGTATGGCAGCTTATGGTGCTCGCCCGCGCCCTCCATTACCTCCGTAGCTTCCACCAAAATGTTGGAGGAGTTTGTAGAAGGAGCTGGAGGCAATGGCGCCTGCCACGTAATTGCGGCAGCCGCTACGTGGCACGTGCACCACGTGTGCGCCACGTGGCGCGTAAGGTCGAAACCTTACACCTCTTCCCCCTGAGAGGACTGCAAGAACCCGGCTAGCACAGCAGGGGCGTGTGCGAGCTCATGGCGAGACAACTAGCAGTTCACGCTGTTATCGTAGCCCTTCCACTTCACCAAGTACTGCATGCGACCGCGCCGACGCCGCGAGCGGACGATGTGGTCCACTTTGTACTTAACAGCCCCGTCCGGAAAGGTGACCGGAGGCGGGGCGGGAGGAAGGCGAACGTACGGGTCTGGACGGAATGGCTTCAGCAGGCTGGCGTGGAACGCATTGTGATCACGGCGGTCGAGCACGGCTTGGGGAAGACCAAGGCGGAACGTCACGTCTCTGATGGCCTCTGTTGCGCAATAAGGCCTAGAAAACTTGGGCATGAGCTTCCGGGCGCCCTGGTAGGCATCGGGTATGAGGTGCTTGGTACTGAGAAGAACAAAGTCGCCAACGGCAATGTGGCATGGACGGCGCCGGCAATTGGCGTAGCGTGCACTGGTCGCATTAGCTTTGGAGATCGCCGAAGACGCTGTCGACTGGGCACACACTAAGTCCTTTAGCCACTCGTCCACCGATGCGACAGGGGTAGGAGTCGTGCAGTGAAGGTCAGCGGGAACAGTGGCCGGCTCGAAGCCATTGTTGAGGAAGAATGGAGATTAGGTAGTTACCGCATTTGGAGAGCGGTTGTACGCGACTTCGACGTCAATAAGGTACTTGTCCCAATCGCTCTGGTCGTGATTGACGAAGTTGCGTAGCATCTCCTCAATCTTCTTGTTCATGATCTCAGATTGGCCATCCGTCTGGGGATGATACGCAGATGACGCGCGAATCTTGACTTTAAGGAGCGTGGTGAGGGCTTGCCAGAACTTGGAGAAGAACATGCGATCACGGTCGCAAACGATGTCAGTGGGGAGGCCATGGTGACGATACACGTGGTCGTGGTAGAGCTTGGCCACAATGGCGGCGGTGCACTCTGGTGTGGTGGGAGCCAAGCGGATCATCTTTGTCAGACGATCGACGACGACGAAAATCCCATTGTGTCTACGGGAAGTTCGACAAAGCGGTGTAATGAAGTCCATGGAGACACTTGCCCATCGATGTGTCGGGAGGTCGAGTGGTCTGAGGTGACCCAGAGGTGAATGGGTGCCGGCTTTGTTACGCTGGCACAAGTCACATGACTGTACGTATTGCTGGACGTCCTTGCGTAGCGTCTTCCAGTAGTACTTGGAGAGGAGCGCTTTTGTAGTCTTTTTGACGCCCATGTGTCCTTGACCTGGGATGTCGTGGTAATCATGAAGAATCTTGAGACGAAGAGTGCCGGCGGGCAGGCACGTACGGTCACCTCGCTTCAACAGCCCCATGTCCAGGTGATAGGGCGCCTTGGGCGCCTCCATTAAGTCAACAAACTCAGGGTCCGCGTGATACTCTTCTCGTAGCGTGGCAAGGTCTTGATCGCTTGGTTCGATGGTCATGAGGCTGTTGATTTCAGGGGTAGCGTTCTCAATGGTCTTGATTAGGACTGTGGTAAGAACATCTTGGTTTGGGATGTCCTTGTTGGGTGCGTCTTGAGAGTGGCGCGACAAGGCGTCAGCAACAGAATTGGCGGTACCCTTCACGGGCTTGATCTTGAACTGATACTGGTCCAGGAGCTCGAGCCACCGGACTTGGTGATCGTTCAACTTCTCTTGGGACTTAAGGTATTGCAACGACTCATGGTCGGTATGGACGACAAATATGCGGCCGTAGAGATAGCACCGCCAATGTCGAATGGCTTGTACAACAGCAAGTAGTTCACGTTCACGGATGGAGTACCGCTGTTCGCGGATGTTGAGAGTTTGAGAGAAAAACGCAACAGGCCGGCGTCCTTCTGCGTCATCTTGCTCCAGGACGGCGCCAACAGCATAGCCACTGGCATCTGTGGAGACGTAAATTGGATGGCGCTTGTCGAATCCGCTGAGCACCGGCGCTGTAGAGGCAAAGGTCTTGAGCCGACAAAAGGATTCGTCAGCCTCTTTCGACCATTCAAAGTCGACGTTTCCTGTCAACCGGGTCAGAGGTGCTGCCACTTCGGCCATGTTCTTACTAAATCGGCGAAAGAAGTTTACCAAACCGAGAAAGGACTGCACATCTTTTTTGCAAGAAGGAGTGGTCCACGTCCGGATGGCATTGACTTTCGCGTCCTCCATGGAGAAGCCGTCGGCGGAGATGATATGCCCAAGGTAGTCCACAGCGGACTCAGCAAAGTGGCACTTGCTAAGATTGGCATAAAGCTTGTGTGCACGTGATTTGTCCTGTGCCAGACGCAGGTGACGCATGTGGTCATCCAGCGTCGCACTGTACACGAGGATGTCGTCCAAGTAGACACAAATGAAGTCGTCCAGGAAGTCAGGGAATACATAGTTCATGAGGTTCATGAACACAGCGGGAGCGTTGGCACAGCCAAAAGGGACCACAGTAAGCTCAAAGAAGCCGTACTTGGTCCGAAATGCGGTCAGCGGAATCAAATCTGATTCAAGGCGGATCTGATGGTAGCCAGAGCGGAAATCAATCTTGGTGAAGAACTTGGCGTACCGCAGTTGGTCAAAGATGTCATCAATGCGGGGCAAAGGGTATGCGGTCTTGATGGTTGCCTTGTTTAACGCTCTGTAGTCGATGCAAAGCCGCCAGGTGCCGTCCTTCTTTGCCGCAAACAACACTGAAGAACCCCAAGGCGAGATGCTAGGCTGAATGAAGCCCTTTTGAAGCAGGGTGGCCAGTTACGTCTTGAGTTCCACCAGCTTGGACTCCGCCAGGCGATAAATGCCACTTCGATGGGGCTTGAAACCTTCTTCAAATTGTATGTGAAACTCGTGGCTTCGCTTTGGGGGTAGATCATAGGCGCTAACGCCAATTGAGTTCATGTCAATGTCGTTGGTAGTTCCGCTGCCGTGTAGAAAAATGGCAAACGCAGGAAACTTTTGCTTGAGGTCGCGGGTTAAACGCTGCCGACTGATGAGGTTGCTGGGCTTCTCAAGAGACGCCGTGATTGTAATACGCTTGCGGCGGTAGAGGATGGTAATCTTATTGGTTTTGTAGGTGACGCGTGCGCTGTTGTCCTCGCGCCAGCGTTTGCCGATGACGACGTCATAGCGACTTAAGTCGCACACAGAAAAGGGAAGTTCTTCTTGATATGCCCCAATCTTAATGTCGAGGGCGTCCGTGGCATACAGTACATGGGCGCGGCCGTCAGGCATGTCAGCCGCAAAAACAGTTTTCTTGGTGTTCGTACGCAGCATACGGGCATGGCTCCATGAGATGAAGTTGATCGGAGCGCCGTCGTCAAACAGCACACGAACCTTTTGGCCGTTCACAGAAGCAGTTGAAAGCAAAAGACCCTTGGTGGGGCCGACAAAGGGAGAACAAGTACTTGGCGGAACTGACGGGGCAGGCACGTCCTGTGTAGTGTTGATGCGTGCCGTCAGTTCCGCTGGCCTTTTGGGCAGTCCGACCCGAAGCGCGTCAGTCATCAGAGACTCGAGATCGGAGTACTCGTTGGTGTAGAGCGGCTCCCAAATGGAACGCTTGAGCCCATAACTGTACTGGTCAACTTTCTTGGATTCTGTGATGTCTGGGATGCCGAGGATGATGCTGAGGAACGACTGGTTGAGCGAGCCGACGTCCTTGATCTGACGCCGATGATGCAGTTTGTCGCGTGCCGCCTGCACCTTGTTCAGCGGGCTGAAGCGTCGGATGAGCGCAGAGCGTAGCGAGGCCCAGTCGGGGATGGCCGATGCGTTGCTGCAGGTATGCCACCATGTAAACGCCTCACCGTCAAGGTAGGTGCATGCTATCTGAAACGCTTCAGCCGGGTCGACGTTGACGAGATAAGCGTCCATGTGTGAACACCACGCCTCGATAGTACCGATCTTGCCCGAGAACAAGGAAGGCTTGTTGGGCTTGGCGGTGCGCGAGGATAAGGATGAGCGAGCATTTGATGCAGCCAACAAATTCTTCGTCTGCTGCAACTCGTCCTTGTATTTCTGCACTTCTTCGCCGAGGGATGTCACAAACTCCGCAAGTCGATTCCATTTTTCCGGACTGGGCGTCGTTCCAGTCGGACTCGGATTCGTCGAAGTCGCCATAATGTTCGACTTCGAATTGTTGTTGCAGAGATTTGAGGTCGTCGGTGCGATTCTAGATCACAGTGATTTCCCAAATGTTGACAACAACAAACTTCGACGTGCTAGACTATGCTAATCGCCGGAGCGCAAGGCTATCCCGTTCGAAACCCTCTAAGACACGTTCGACCAATCAGCGACTATAGTGACAACGCTTAGCGGCGACGGGCAACCGTTCATAGGTGGTGCTTGCCACGCAGGTGGCTGTTGAAATGCTGCACGGCGTCAAACGTCCGATTGCAATCTTTGCAGTGCGGAAGCTCTTTGGGACGGTTGATCGTGTTGTGGTGGCGGCCAGACGCCTTGTGCTCGTACAGTGTAATGAGGCTGTTCAGCGTGACCCCACACGGCTTACAGGTATATCGTTCGCGTCGACGATTTTTCTTGAGGTTGGCCCGTAGGTCACGAAGCTCTGCAGCACGCGCCGCTTTAGGCTTAATCTTGCAAATGCGAGGCGCGGGCGGGGCTTCATAGCGCTTAGTGGGCAGCACCGTGCGACCGGCAGATAGGCCGGCACGCGCCAATGTCGGGGGCGCGCTGACAGTTGACGCAGCGACCGCAGTAGAGGCGCGCGCTTTCGAGGATGGTTTGTGGGCTGGCGCTTTGGATGACGATCCCGACCTCGACGTGGATGCGCGCGCCGCCGGTGATCCTGACGATGACGATGCGCCCGACAAGGTGCCGGGAAAACAAGAATACGAGGATGAGCTGCAATCAGACTTAGCCCCTGAATCAGAACCCCGATTCGTTTCAACTAATCAGATTGACAGAAAAAAATACTGAATGAACACAAACGCCGAAGACCTTGTCAGATCAGGATCCTTTTCCGTGTGATCAGGCCAGTGCACTGAGTTCGAATGAGTGGGCACGAAGCCCACCAAACTCAGTGAAAAGCCCCGATGCACGAACGTATGGAGAGCCAATTCAGGGCAAGTCCCTCGGAAAGCCAGTAGAGCCGAACTACCTGGTGCTACCAAATGTGAGACCCACCACACCCCACAAGTCTCTCGGACTTACTCACAACAAGGCGCAGGACTGTTCGCACCGCGGGAAGGGACGAGGGCGACGATGATGAAGATGAAGAACGGGACGATGGTGTGTGGAGGGACGGTGGACGAAGGCATGGGGGCGATGGACCGCAGAGGAGGGGTCATTGGTAAAATATGTCGATGTTGTTCTCCCCCTGGTCTCACCGGAGGAGAGCGCACGCAGGACTAAAGTACTCTCAACTGGGCACCTAATGTGCCCCTACGCATGCATTTGCTCGTTCACCGAAAGTGTAGCACCAAACGAGCTAAAATCAAAGGGTACCCCTCTGGATCATCAGAAATCGAGGATTCCCTCAATGGTGCGCCATAGGGGGCGCCATCACATGTGATGGAAGCCCTCCGCACGTTGCTATTGGTCCCATCCGCTATGGCATAATTCCCTAAGTACAAATGGGTGCCAACATAGGTTTCTCCCAACCTGATGGCCCAATCCGAGCTCTCCATCCGGAACCGTCAGTCAAGCGATGGCCCAATTGCAGACCAGCACACGGCGTCATAAGGTATGGCAGCTTATGGAGCTCGCCCACGCCCTCCATTACCTCCGTAGCTTCCACCAAAATCTTGGAGGAGTTTGTTGAAGGAGCTGGAGGCAATGGCGTATGCCACGTAATTGCGGCAGCCGCGACGTGGCACGTGCACCACGTGTGCGCCACGTGGCGTGTAAGGGCGAAACCTTACACGGAAATTCCCCTCCAGTCGGTGTACGTCCATGCACCCCCCGAGGCCGACGAGCCCCTATCTTCCGTATGGGCCTTCTCCCGCCCCATGTACGGCAAGGGCAACGCAGGCCACCACTTCCACTTTTCCCTTCAGTCCAAGTTCCTCACCATCCCCGGCATCGCGTTCAGCTCCGCGCTCAACACCGCATACTATATCCCCCGCGACGACTCCCTCTCCTCCCTCTTCGACCAGACCTTGACCGCCGGCGACCAGTCCTTCAATACGGCCTTAAAGTCCGTCCTCAAGCACTACAAGGCACACACACCCGACTGCGGCACCATCAAAATTGCACGGATCACCGCCACCGCGGGCAGGCACTGCCACAGCGGCACGTATGTTGGCGACCACCTCCCGCTGGCCGCCCCCCTCCCCATGGCGTCCCCCTGCCCGACCCCACCTCTCTGCACTCCCTCGCTGCGCAGATCCTCTGGGTCGGGCAAGTGGCCCGCCCCGACGTCCTCACCAACGCCACCAACCTGGTAAATAGTAGGGACCCCACGACGCTGGACGCGCGGCGCGCCAACGACACGCTGGCCATCCTCACCAACCAGGACGTCACGCTCAACGTCCCCCGCCCGGACTCGACCTCCCTCCGCGTCTCGATCTACGCCGACTGCTGTGGATCGACCCTCTCGCCCATTCACAAGAGGCAGCTAGGATATCTCGTCTTCCTCACAGACGCATCCCACCACTTCTCGCTGCAGCACTGCGCCTCCCACCGCCCGCCGCGTGGCTGCCGGGGTTCTACCGCAGGCGAGCTGTTGGCCCTCGTAGACGCAATTTCCGCGTCCCTCGACGAGCTCCACCTGCTCCAGAAGCTGCCCTCCGTCCGCATCCCGCTCTACGCCTACACCGACTCCGCCACTGCATATGAGCTCGTCACCTCCTTCAAGTACTCTGTCGACATGTCAAGGAAGAACGACCTTTACATGCTGCGCTGCGCGCTCCCGTCGGGAACCATGCACGAGCTAAAACACGTCCACGGCCAAGACAACCCCGCCGACGCCCTTTCGAAGCCGTCCTTTGCGCGCCCCCCACCCAACGCCTCCCTGGCCGACGCTCTCCGTACTGGCCGCCTTGATACCGCCATTGAGGCACACACTACAACGGACGGTCAGCGCAAGAAGCCGCGCCCGGGCGTCACACTTTGTTGAGGCAACCCCGTCCCGCTACCGGAGTGGGGAAGTGTGCAAGCAGCAACATCACCACCCACCGCGTTTGCGCCAAGGCCTGGGAGCAGCGAGGGAGCCGAGACCAATGAATGGACACCCCCTCACTAAAGCGGGGAAGTATCATTAGTGATTGATTACCCGATTGGATTTAGAGTACATCTGCATCTCCTGCTGAGCACTAAACCGACGCCACCCCGTGATGACCCCGCAACGGGCACCGGGGAGGCACTCTTCTCACGCATTACACTCTTATTGCCCCTGCTGGAGGTCGCAGATTTGCCACCAGCTGGTTAAGTGCCAGCCACGGGCGGCGCACAGGCCCCGAAGCGTCGCCGTCTCGAGGATCATCGACGCGCCGGCACAAGCTGCGGTCGGCGGCAGCCTGTCAAGACCGTGCCACCAGCGAAGGGGTGCGCCCCTCAAGTGACCCCCCACACCAAGTTAAGAATGGCAAGAAGCGGACATGAGCAATTCTCAGCCTCCCATTGCAATATACGAAAAAAGTTCCCCATTCGACACCTTCCGAGCCGTGTCATGCGCTGGTGATCGCGATTGGCAGTTTCTTGACCTCTGGTCACGTAACCGCCGATTTTCTGGTCCAAGGAGCACATCAGCGCGACGCGTGTTGCGCATTGCTCAGCAATTCCATGCAATCCATTGCTGAGACTTGTTTATCCATTGCAATTCGCTTGTATTTTGGCGTTCTGTATTCGTTTTGACCACTGTACTTCATGATGTACGTGTTTCGGGGGATGTACTTAAGTGTCAGGAGGACTGACAAGAGGTCTCGCTCGCCGAGATTGGTGAGATGCTTCGTCGGGATTTTCTAGGGGCGGTGGGCGAGTGAGCTTGCTGCCACTGCGGCCTCTGATGACGGACGTGCGCGGGGCGACTCTCGCTGCCCCTATGGGGGGCCTCAGAAGGAGCCGTTGGTGAGTGGCATCCTGGTTCGTTTCTGGCTGCCGTCCACGGGCTCTGGTCGCCTTTCCAAGTAGACCAACGCACCCTCCCAAACCGCTAGGGCTTCACATGTTAGGGGCCCAGTTGACGCTGGTGTTCCTCATCGTCCCCCCTGCGGACGCTGGCGGGACGACGTTGCTTCTGTTGCGGTGTGTTCTGGCGTTGGTGGAGCGGTTACAGCCGCCAACGTCCACTGCGGGGCATGAGCCGGTACCGGCGTCGTCAACATGTCGGACTTTGGTCGCTACGGCGGCCACGGCTTGCGCAGCTGGACGACCATGACAAGTTGTTGGCGGCGTACCAGCGTGCGCAGTTTAAAGCGGAGATGCTCTGGGCGGCGGTCGTGACGGACCGTCCAGCTTCTGACGCCGACAACAAGAAGGTGGACCTGGCGGTCGTCGAGTCGGACGCTCTAAGATCGAGGCAGCGTTGGCGACTCTTCAGATCGCCGTCAAGCCGGTGCATCTGGACAACAAGACCTCGGTTGAAATGACCAAGGAGGCGTGGGACGCGCCCAAGGTCATGTTCGATGCAAGCGACAACACGCAGCTATTGCGGCTCATGGACGAGCTGAGTAGCCTCAAGAAGGGCAGCGACGAGAACATCATATTGTATACGTCGCGCGCCAAGATTATTCGAGACGAGCTCGCGATGCTCGGCAACCCGGAGGACGACAACACGCTTGCGCCATGTGTCCTGTCGAGGCTCCCGACCGAGTACGGGACGCTCAGGACGGTCCTGGAGAACAAGGACAGCGAGCTTGTCATGGCGGACGTGACGGCCAAGCTGCTTCCAGTGGAGCAGCGCATTGGGTCTGGCGGCTCTGCCAAACCGGCAGACGGGCTCAAGGCGCAAGCTTTGGCGGCAGCCGCGGCGAAGAAGCCGTGGTTCAAGAAGTCGGTCGTGTGCTTCTATTGCGAAAAGAAGGGTCACAAGAAGGGCGACGGCTTCAAGCGCAAGGCCGACGCGGCCAAGAACAAGGGCAAGCCTGACGGTGGCTCGCGTCACAGTGGTAAAGGGGGCGGCCCGCATTCTGGCGCCGCTCTGGCCTTCTCCGCTGTTGTCAAGAATGTCGGCCGCCGACCGGACTGTCGGGGGTGGATGTCTGGACAATGTCAGGGGACTTAGATGGTACAAGGACATTAAGTCACCAGGGATGGAATGTAGTTGTCACCGGGCGAGGGTAGCTCCGGTTGGGGGCGACCCGAGATTGAGGGCCTGGAATGATTTAGGGGGCAGGGAGATGCACGGGGGCGTGGGCGCCGCAGGCACCCACGCCAGAGGGCTATTTTAGTGGGGCGTCAGGGGCTCCCTGAGCCACCAGAAAATCGGCCAACGTGCCAAGCCTTGACAGGTTATGGGCCCAGGTGACGCAAACACCACTTGCGCAGAAGGAGGAGGGCACGTTCGTCGTGACTTCTGCCCACGAGGGGCAGGATCATCAAGATCAACAAGGCGCCCACCCGGGGCGGATCAGGCGGATCATGGCAGATCCTCTGAGCGAAGGGTCGTCCCTGCGTCCGGACAAGCTGTATCGGGACTAATCGACATGGAGCATCACTTTCCGGGCCTACCTGCGCTCGAAGAGGTTGTGGGAGACGCTGGCCAACCCCGATCCACCGGCCGGCGACGTCAACGATACGGAGCTCACGGAGTGGCAGGACAAAGACGATCGCGCCCTGTCGCAGATCATATTGGGCGTCAAGAACTACCACCTCATCACGGTGTCAACATGCACGAGCGCCAAGCAAGCGTGGGATGCGCTCGAGGTGTCGTTTAGTGTGCAAACGAGCGCGCGGCGCGCACAGCTGACGGTGGAGCTGATGACGATTCACAAGAAGCACGGGGAGGATATGCACATGTACACGAGCCGTGTCAAGGCGCTTCAGGCGGAGCTGGCGACGGCGGGCCTGCCGATGGACAAGAACGCCGTCATCTTGTACGTGCTGCGCGTCCTGAGGGACGAGTACAAGATGATCAAGACCGTCCTGCTGGCGGCACCCCAATTCCTGGCGTGGGAATCTGTTATGGCCGCGCTGCTCCCGGTGGATGCAGGGATTGGGGAGAAGATGCATAACGAAGAGGGCGCCAAGAGCGTGGCCTACTTGGCCGGGCAGGCGGCCCGCAACGAGGCGCGCAAGGAGCGTCGCAAGCACATCACTTGCTGGAGTTGTAACAAGAAGGGGCACTACCAGTCCGAGTGCCGGTCTGCCCGGGCAGAGGGTGCCGACCTGGGCAGCACCAAGCCGGTCGTCTTCATGGTCACGGGCCAACGCAAGGTGGCCACCGGAGTGGCTACGACCAACGAGGACGAGGAGCTCGTGACGGCGCTCATGGCCGCCATCCCGGACATGCGTCTGACGGCGTCCATCACGTAGCTGGACTCTGGGGCATCGCACCACATGATGAAGCAGCGGAGCTCCTTCTTCTTGTATGAGGCAGCGGACAACCTGGAGGTGATTATCGCCAATGGCGTCAAGGTGCCGGCGCTGAGCAAGGGTAGCTGTAGTACCACAATCTAGGGGGTTACCTCAGAAGGAGGGAAGTAACGGCCGTCTCAGCCGCTCGCGCGACACCCGCTATGGGACTCGAGGTCCGGGAAGTCGGGCCGATCGAAACGCCAAGACATCG
>Ga0209093_1000826_pt1 | contig 17331 bp, 8 predicted proteins | sample SidtaG_4_FD_187450 | JGI IMG/M metagenome (GOLD analysis project Ga0209093, IMG submission 187450) | Marine algal microbial communities from Sidmouth, United Kingdom - Sidmouth_Male1 metaG (SPAdes) (version 2) | ecosystem: Host-associated > Algae > Red algae > Unclassified | place: Sidmouth... | reverse complement strand
GGGGGGGGGGGGGGGGGGGGGGGGGGGGGGGCGTTGAGCGATCGTGTCGCTGCACTTTGCGGTGCCAGGAAGCGCTGGCCACTTCGCTCATGAGGTGTACCACAGACACAATTTTGCAACTTTTCACCAAAGTTTCCTGTTTCTGGGGACAAGCAATCGATTGTGTGGTAGTTTCTACTACTGTCTGTATTTTCCAGTAGTTGTGTCTGTCTGTGTTCTGTGGATCACAGAATTGAGGACCGTGCTGTTTCTAAGTCTCCCGTCTAGAACAGTTTCTATGCTCAAGCAACGCAGTGTCAGGCTTTGGCGCCGCTCACCCACGCACCCCGCTGCGTTGCTCCGCAGTCACAGACACTTGCGCAGTCTCTTCAGACGGCATTGACGCGGACTGTTTTTGTACTTTGCTTCAGTACGATCGGTAACTGGCACGATTTGTGTCGCCGCGCCGCCGCGCCTCGGCGGCGCGGCCGCCACGTCACCGGTGCTGACAAGCTGGCGGACGAGCGCCACCCGACAACTCGGCGCGCGCGCGGACTGGCGGCGGCTCTGCCGCCAGGCGACGCGACGCGCCCTCGGTGCCCGACGCCGGACCGGACGTGGCGGAAGGGGGGAGGTACGCGCCGCGGGGACGCACGGCGGGCGCCCCGCGGCCGTCACCGCTTCCACTCGGCGGGCACCGCCGCTGCCGCTGCGTTGCGGAGGGGGGACGCGCCCTTGCCCCGGCGGGGGGGGCGGACGCGACGCCACCCACGCCTGGACCTGCTTGTGTTGGGGGGGGAGCCACGCCCTGCCTTTGGCGTGCACCCCCCCCCTCCTATGTACCTGTCGATGGGGGCGGCGGCGCGCAGGACGGTACAAGACCGGCCGCGCCGCCGCCCACTGCCGCGCCGTTGGAGCGGCAGCGTCCATCTCTTCTCGCGCGTCGCCGCTCGCGCCGCGCTCGAAGAGACTCCCCTCCCAGGATCCCATACCGTGGGGTTCTGTGGTTGACGTGACAATTTGGACGGGTCGCCTTGCCGGCCGTCCCCCATGGTGAGCCCGCCGGCCTCCGTCTCGGCAGCTGACGCTGCGGTGCCGCAACTGCAGCAGCAGCTCGCCGCTCTGCAGGCGCAGCTCGCCGGCTCGGAGGCGGCGCTCGCCTCCGCCAACGACCAGCTCATCGCGCATCACACCGCCGCGCTCAACCTGACGCCGGCTGCCGATGACGGGCACCCCCCCCCCGCCGGGCCGGGCGCCACCGACGCGGCGCCTGCCGCCGCCGCCTCCGCCGGCGGGGCCGCGGCCGGCGTCCCGCTGGCTCCCGCTCCGCCTGCCGCCGACGACGGCGGGGGTGACGCCGACGCCGGCTTCCTCGCTGACTACGACGACGAGGGCGCCAGCAGCGCCGGGGAGGAGTGGCCCGCCGCGCCGTACGTCCCCAGCGGTCTTCACGGCCGCCCTCATGCGGCCGGGTCCAGCGGCCACCGGGGCGGCCCGGACTTTGCCGTCGACGACTTTGACCGGGCCAAGCGCCCCGCCGCCGGCGACTACCTCCGTAGCTTTTCCATCCCGCAGGACGTCCGACGGGCCGACGGGCTCCCCGTCCCCTTCAAGCCCGTCGACAACGTCCACGCCGCAGACTTTGCTGCCGGCAGCCGGGACGAGCACGAGGCCCGCCAGTGGTACCAGCTGCTGGCCTGGGTCCAACAACTGCACAACGACGCCCTCCGCGTCCAACACACGGCCGGTCTCACCGTGTCGCAGTACGCCTCCTTCACCGACTACTTCTCGGTTAGCTCGCGGCGCATCTTCGCTATTGGCGCGGCGCGCTACGACTACCTCTCCATGCGCCAGACGGAGCCCAGCCTCGCCGAGGCTTATGCCCATGCTGACGCCATCCCGCGCAACGGGCGGCGCGGTGAGGGGGCGCGCCGCTTCCTTGCCGGGGTCGTGCGGCAGGAGGCCTACGCCTCCGCCAAGCTCGGGGCGATGGAGCGCGGTTTCACCTACGGCGGCGGCCGTGGCGGACGGGGCGGTCGCGGTGGCGGCGGCGGACACACGAACGAGCCGCGCCACGGCGGCGGCGGCGGTGGAGGTGCCCGCGCCCCTCCGGCTGGCCGTGGGGGCGGTGCCGAGCGCGGTGGACGTGGGCGTGGCCGCGGCCGCGCCTAAATTTCGACCGGGCGCCGTCGGGCACAGCCTCCCCGCCGGCGCCGACGCTCGCTCCAGAGGCCCTGGCGTCCAAGTGGCGCCGGGAGCTGGGGGTCGCGCTGCAGGAGCAAGCGCTCACTACCCCCTTCTCCCACCCGTACGCCGCCCTCAAGGCGGCGTTGCCCCAGTGGTCCGAGATGGGCGCCTCCGCCTGGGTGCTCGACGCGGTGGCCAACGGAATTTTTATCCCGTGGACGTCGACGCCCCCTCGCTACCACTCCCCTGGTTACCCCCTGAACGCGGCGGACACCGCGTTCATGACGGAGCAGCTGGCGAACGACCTGGCGGCGGGCTACATCCTGGAGGTGACGGGGGACGCGGCGGCCATCGCGGAGCTGCATTGCATCTCGCCGGCCTTCATCGTGCGGAAGGGACGCAAGCCCCGCAAAGTGCTCGACTACACGCACCCCAACGAGTACGTGGACGTGCGCAAGTTCAAGTACGAGACCCTGCACGACCTGTCGCAGGTGCTGCGCCCCGACGACTCGCTGTTGGTATGGGACATCAAGGATGCCTACCACCACCTGACGTTACGGGCGGAGGACCAGAAGTACCTCGCCTTCACTACGCTCGGGCGGGTCTTCGTGCCGATCACAATGCCCTTTGGAATGAGCCTGGCCCCGTACATGTGGACCAAGGTGATCCGGCCGCTCGTCCAGTTCTTGCGGGCCCTCGGCTTCCGCATGATATCGTACGTGGACGACTTTGGGGGGGCCCCGCCCGCCCTTCCTGGCGAACCGGCGTCGGCGGTGGACGCGGCGCGCGGCTACGGGCTGGTCCAACTGGTGTTCCGCTGCCTCGGGCTGTGGCTGCATCCCGACAAGGGCACCCACGACGGAGCCAAGTCGGCGCAGCTGCTGGGACACATCGTGGACACAGCCAATCGCGTGTACCGGCTGCCGATGGTCCGCGCGGAGACGATCGAGTCGCTGGCCAAGGGCCTGCTCCGCTTCTCCGCGTCTCACCAACGCTGGGTGCGGTTTTCCGCCCTGCGCGTCTTCTGTGGCACGGCCGTCTCGACCACGCTCTCGGTGGTGCCCGCTCGCTTCCACCTGCGGAGCCTCTTCACCTCGATGGGCTACCGCCACGCACGCAGCGGCGACTGCCGCCTCGGCAACCAGGCGGTCGCGGACCTGCGGTGGTGGAGCTGCCTCGCCTCCTCTGGCTTGACGCTGGCACGACCAATCTGGCCCGATGGCCCAACCATGCTGATGGAGACGGACGCGAGCCGCCTCGGCTGGGGCGCCGTCCTCAACCGCTCGGCGACGGCGCGGGGACCCCACTCCACGGACCGTGCCGACCTCCACATCAACTTGTTGGAGCTCGGCGCGATCCGGTTGGCGTTGCTGTCCTTCCGCACCCTGCTACCGCCGTCGGGCGTCATCATCCAGCTCAAGTGCGATTCGATGGTGGCGCTCGGCGTCCTGCAGGCCCAGTCGTCCCCCAGCACGGCGCTGATGGCCGAGTACCGGCTGCTGCACGCGGTATTGACGGAGCTCAAGGTCGAGCTGCGCCACGAGTACATTGCGTCGGCGCTCAACGTGTGGGCGGACCGCCTCTCCCGGGAGGTCGACTCAACCGACTGGTCGTTGGCGCCAGCGGCGTTTTGCCGCCTCGACGACCAGTACGGGCCCCACACCATCGACCTCTTCGCGACGGAAATCAATACGCGGTGCGTCCGCTTCTACTCCAAGGACCTGACGCCCGGCGCCCTGGGGGCCAACGCCCTGCTCTTCTCCTGGGTGGGGGAGAACGCCTGGGCCAATCCCCCCTTCAACCTCATGGGCGCCGTGCTGGACAAGGTCATCCGGGAGCGGGTGACGGCGACGGTCGTCGCCCCGGTCTGGCGCGCCCAGCCCTGGTGGGCGCGCGCGGTAGAGGCTTGCTCGGCCTGGCAGCTGTTGCCCCCGGCCGAGGGGGTCTACCGTGCGTCGCCGCCGCCGACCGCGCCGCCGGCCGCGTCTCCTTTTTGGCGGACTGCGGTATTCCGCTTTCGCGGCGCCCCGGCCTGCGCAACGACGCCGACCGGTGGGCGCGCCTCTTCCAGCGCCTGACCGCGCCGCACGTGGCGGACCTACACGACCCCGCCGCGGCCGCGGCGCTCCTCCAGGCCGGCTACCGGCCGTCGACCCGCACCTCCTACATGTCCAAGTTCCGCGGGTTCCTCCACTACTGTGCGGACCGCGACCGCGAGCCCCTGCCTGCCTCCACGTCAACAGTTGTTGGCTACATCCTCTGGGAACAGCAGCGTGCCATGCTCACCCCCCCGTCATTGGACAAGTACCTGTCGGCTATCAAGGCCGTCCACGTCGTCGCCGGTCTGCCCGACCCCCTCGCCCACTACCTCGTCCGGCTCGCCCGCTCCGGCTTCCGCGCTGGCGCGCTCGAGCGCGCGGGCTCGCTCCGGCCGCAGCGGCTGCCGCTGCCCGCGTCTTGGCTGCTCGCCGTCGTCGACTTTGGGCTCGCCACCCCCGACGTGTACCTGCGCATCCAGGCTGCGGGCCTCGCCCTCGCCTACATGCTGTTCAACCGGCCGGGCGCGGCCGCGTGTATTCGGGCCCAGGACCTCCAGTTCACCGACGCTGCGCTGGAGGCGCAGCTGGTGGATTTTAAGATGGCTTTGCGCACGGGGCGGGAGCGGCACACTTTCTCGGTGCCCCTCAACGGCGCTGACAAGGCCGACCGCCCCATGCTCTTGGTGCGCCGCGTGCTTGAGGCGCATTACGCCGCGCACCGCCACCCTACGGCCATGTTGTTCGCCGACCCGGCGGCGCCGCCCGCACAGCGGCGCTTCCACCTGGCCGCGCGCGTGACCGGACGGTGGCTCACGCGGCTGCGGGAGGTCGTCCCGCTACGCACGCCGCTCGGCGGCGTGTACCAAGGGCACTCCGTTCGCAAGGGCGCCGCGTCCGAGGCGTACGCGCTCGGCGTGCCCGTCGCGGTCATCGCCGAGCTGCTGGGGCACGTCTCCACCCAGACGTCGTTGCAGTCTTATATCCGTACGCGCTGGCGCGCGTCGGCGGGATCCTGGGAGCTGCTGGGGCGGTACACCCCCGCCAGCTACCTCCGACTTTAATGGCACACCACCCTCCCTGTCGCTGGTTATGTTTTTGTACTTTGCTTCAGTACGATCGGTAACTGGCACGATTTGTGTCGCCGCGCCGCCGCGCCTCGGCGGCGCGGCCGCCACGTCACCGGTGCTGACAAGCTGGCGGACGAGCGCCACCCGACAACTCGGCGCGCGCGCGGACTGGCGGCGGCTCTGCCGCCAGGCGACGCGACGCGCCCTCGGTGCCCGACGCCGGACCGGACGTGGCGGAAGGGGGGAGGTACGCGCCGCGGGGACGCACGGCGGGCGCCCCGCGGCCGTCACCGCTTCCACTCGGCGGGCACCGCCGCTGCCGCTGCGTTGCGGAGGGGGGACGCGCCCTTGCCCCGGCGGGGGGGGCGGACGCGACGCCACCCACGCCTGGACCTGCTTGTGTTGGGGGGGGAGCCACGCCCTGCCTTTGGCGTGCACCCCCCCCCTCCTATGTACCTGTCGATGGGGGCGGCGGCGCGCAGGACGGTACAAGACCGGCCGCGCCGCCGCCCACTGCCGCGCCGTTGGAGCGGCAGCGTCCATCTCTTCTCGCGCGTCGCCCACCCACCCGCCACGACGCAGCCACTACTGCGGCTGAGGCACAGGGAGGATTGCGGCCAACCTCTTCTTCATGCGTTGCCGCCCGCGCCGACTTGTGTCGACACGGGCGCACACCTTTGTATGCATCAACGTGCACTTTATCCAAGACCCGCCTCGGCAACGAAGCGGGCAACCGGGGGACTACTTAGGGGACCCGGTCTAGTCGTTAGCGATAAATTCACGTCTCTGGCACACCACCCTCCCTGTCGCTGGTTACCGCTGCTTCAACGACGTCAGGGCGCGCCACATGAACCTGACAGGGAATCATCGACCTGCTTCATGCCCACGCTTGTTCCACTGTGTCCTGCGTTACTACCCGCGTCTCTGCTCCGGCTCCAGCTGGCGCCGCGCTGCCGCGCCGCTGCGTTATGTCCACCTTTGCCCCACTTCCCCCGAGAGAGGGCGGACCCCATCTGGTCTGGGGCTCGGTCGCGATGCCCCCGCCACCCGACACTGCCTTCACGTCTGGCTGGACGCCCGCCTTGCCGCCGACCTCGTCATCATGGTCGCGCTGCATCAGCCCCAAGGCACCCCATGACTCGGCGGCGGCGGCGTCGGCGGCGCCTGGCCGCCGGGGCAGCCGGCTGCTTCTTCCACGGCGCCAGCAGCAGCCGTCGCAGCAGCAGCGGCAGCAGGGGCCGCTGACAATGGGCTTGCGCGACTACCTCCCCTGGCCGTTTGGCCCCCCCCCCTTTGTGCCCCCCATCATCACCCCCGACGTGCCGGCTGTGGAGATGGTCGACTGCCGCCGCGCCTTTACCATCCGCGAGCGCAAGCGCAAGGGCTCCGTCCGCACCCCGAAGAAGGTGATCAACGCCATGGATGGGGTCAACTTGACCGTGCACCAGGGCGAAATTTTCGGCCTCCTCGGCCCCAACGCGTGCGGCAAAACCACCACCCTCCGCTGCCTCTCGACCCTCGATTGCCCCGACACTGGTGACATCCGCATTTTTGGTCTTGACGCGCGGGCGCACCCAGACATTGCGCGGCAGGTCATTGGCGTCGTCGAACAGTCGGCTGGCGTCGACAAGGTGCTCACGGGCCGGGAACACCTGCAGCTGTTTGCGGGCCTCAACCACATTCCCCGGGAGCGGGCGGCGCGGAACATTGCGTACCTCATTGAGGTCCTCCACCTGACCGAGTTTATCGACCGACAGACGGGCACGTACAGCGGGGGCGTCGTGCGGCGGTTGGATATCGCGCTTGGGCTGCTCAACAATCCCGGCCTGCTCATCCTGGACGAGCCGACGGTTGGCCTCGACCTCGCCTCCCGCGCGGTCATCTGGGACGTCCTGCGCGCCGTGCGCGACGGCGGAGGCACCATCATTCTCACCTCCCACTACCTGGAGGAGGTCGAGTACCTGGCCGACCGGGTGGCCATCATGGACCGGGGTAACATCCTCGCCGTCGGGACGCCCTCGTCGCTGAAATCCGCGGTCGGCGGCACGCGTGTGACCATCCGCCTCGAGGAGTTTACGGCCGTCGGCGACGCGCGGCGCGTCGCCACCTCGCTCGTCGACCGGGGCGTCGCCACGTCGGCTATTGTCAATGAGGGCCTCGGAAATGCGATCGAGGCGGTCGTGTCGGGCGTCGGCAAGGACGCCGTCGAAGACGTCGTGGCAGTCGTGCGGGCGGCGGGGTGGCCCGAGATGTTTGGCTTTAGCCACTCCCGCCCGAGCCTCGGCGACGTGTACCTACAGGCGACGGGGAGTGTGCTGGGGGACGTCGACCAGGCGGCCAAGGCGGCGCGCAACGCCGTGCAGATGAGGAAAGAGAGCATGCGGTGAGGGCGTTGAAGGGGAGCTTGGGGGGAGGGTGCACGATGATGTGGACAGACTGAGATGAGAGACTGGGTGTGCGCTCTGTCCGCGGCGGCGTACGGGTGTGGGGCTTTGGTTGGTTTGGACGCGGGCGTCTGGTGTTGATGGCTGAGCCTAGTTGTATGCCTGTAGGCGGAGCTCGTGTGGGCAGTGTGGCGGCGCGTATGGCGGCCCAGCCGACTGGATAGTCGAACGGCAGCCACGTCCGGCGGAGCAGTCGCGTGCGCGGCGCTCCCGCTGAGGATATCTAGGCGTTTTTGCTTCGGTTCTTTTTTCGTGAGTTGGCGGGGTATTGTGATGGCGTCGCGACGCGCCGAAATGTGTAGTACAGTTGTCTTTCCCCAGAGACGCGCACCCACGCGGCTGTAGGGGATCAGCACCCGAACACCAGCCCGCAGCCCAGGCCGTGGTATACGCAGTACGAGCGGGATTGGCAAGTCTGCGACAATCAGTACGATCAGAGTACACACAAAGAACAGACAACCCCGCCCCAGCCACGCAAGCAAATAGCAGGCAACCAGAGGGAAATCAAAAGAGGGGGCACACCTACGCGGTCAAGAGGTTGGGCAACAATAACGAGTCGTCACCCTTGACGGTACCTTGGGTGTCTGGGAAGTACTTGACGCGCGGCTCCACGTCCCCATCCTCATCCACTACGTACGGGTAGAGCATCAAGTGCTGCTTCATCGTTACAACCTCCTCGCCGGTGAACTCTTGCCACCCCTTTTCGCCTAGCTCCCGCATCTTGTGCACGCACGCCAGGCTGGCCGGGTCATTGAAGACATCGGGCAATACTGCCGTGTGCTCAATCCACAGGCTCTTGCGGAAGGCGGCCACCTCCCCGTTGGGGTACACCTCGGCAGTCTTGCCGCCCAGGTGCCCCTCCTCCGTGCGCGTGAGCATATGGTGCGGCTGGTAGCAGCCGACGGCTGCCTCTGTGTCGCGTGCGCCGTTCATACTACGCTCGTTGATGTTGGCCGAGCCGAGCACGATCACCTCGTCGTCGACAATCATCATCTTGGAGTGGACGTAGATCTGGTGGCGTCGCGTCTTGCACAGCAATATCTCATCGGGCGTTGGGACGCTGTCGCCCGCCAGTACCCCCGGGTCCCCGCCCGGCGGCACCTCTTCCCTGTTGCCCAGACAGAAAAAGTTGAGGTAGTCGGTGGCCTTGGCGGTGCTGCCAGCCGCCTTAAGCGCGTCGGTCACGCGCGCGTACATCATCTCAATCGTGCGGTACTGCCAAAAGATGACCTCCTGGGTGGCCTTATCCGCGGCAGGGCCTTCCGACCACAACGGAATGGTGACGTACACAGCAAACCGCTCCTTCCGGGCGATCTTGTCCTCAATCTTGAGCACCAGCTCCAGCGGCACCAGGTGCTGCGCGTCCTTGTGGCGGTCGTGCTTCCACTCGTGAGAGGAGCCCAAAAAGTACTGGTTCTCAATGTAGATGTACCGCTGCGCCCGCCGGATGTGGTGCACGTAGGCGCGTTGAATGGACTTATCAATCAGGCGGCCCTTCTTCGTGAGGAGACCACCCCGCTCCACGTCCATGTGCGCGGACCGCTCGTCGCAGGAGCGGAACATCTGGGCGGACCAGGTGTTCTTGTCTTTGGTGCTCGAAGAGCCAGGCACGTACAAAGCGGCGTCGTCCAGGTCCACGAGCGCGCCTTGGAGCTTCTTGCTGGCCTGACCCCGCCACCGCTCCTCGATGTACGCGGCTACGTCGCGAGCAATGCCCCCGTCCAGGCGGCAGTGGATGTCGTGCCAAGGCTCCCGCGGCCCACGCTCCTTGGTGACCGAAAAGCACGCGTTGTGAAAGTCCTCCGAGTGCACACCCCGCAGCGTCCCGAAGAGCGAGTGCGATGGCGTGTCGTAGCGTCCGTACGTCAGGTCCAGGCCGCCGACGAACGCGACCAGCCGCCGCTTAGAGCCGTCCGCGTCAGAGTCGACCACCACCGCCTTGGAGTGGTGGGTGAATAGACCACTCACGGACGCACCTGCAATCGAGTTCTTGGCCGTATCGTCAGCCACACGGGGAACGATGGCAGTGTTGACCTTGGTGCTTTTAAAAAAGTCACGCAGCTGCTCATCCTTGGTGTCCATCAGCCCCGTCGAGTGGAAGAACGGCAAGTCCGTGGACAGCACCTCGTCCCACACCAGCAGATTGACACGCACGCCCTCCTCCGCCTTCTTGAGCAGCAGCTGGCCTAGCGGCATGGCCGTTGCTGCATCTCCGTCGCGCACCATCACAACGTCCACCCACACCGACCAGCCCATGATGTAGATAACGTGTTTCGCGTCCATCATGGCCTGGTAAATGTCCGTCCACGCCGACACTGTCTCCGGGACCGCCAAACCCTGCGACTCAAACGCAGACGGCTCGAGGGAGCCCTGAGGTGTGTGCGCGTCCTGATACAACGTCACCTTGCAGCCGTGCCGCACCGGCCAGTAGCAGGGCATCACATTCGGGTCATTCACCTGCAGGTCTGCGAGCTTGGTGAACTTGATAAACAGCCGCAACTGCCCGCGGTTCTTTTCCCGCGACAGCCGCGTCCGGCCCGACAGTGACACCCAGCCCGTGAGCTCCTTGCCCGCCGCCAGCTCCTCCGCGTCGAGCTTGATGTAGCCGAGCGACTTGTGCGGCGACAGACGGATACACATAGCACTGCTGTTGGCCTTGACATGGACGACCAGCTTCGACACGTCATTGGCAAGGTCGTACGACTCGTCGAGGCCCCAGTCCGGAGTGTCCGTGTTCTGGATGGTGGCTGTCTTGACGATGCGCTTCAACCCGAGCCGCACGGTCACGTAGGGGTCGATGATCAAGGAGGAGAGGCAAGACTGCATGCAGCGCTCGCGCATGGAACGGTCCGACGACCACAGCTCCCGCCCTTCATAGATGCCCACGCGCAGGCGGCCATGCAGGAGGACCATGACAGCACCGGTTGGTAAGGCAAGGACCCTGCAAAAGCAAGACAGGGACACGGGAACCAGGAGGAGGGTGAGGAGGGGGGCGGGCGACCCCAGACCAAGACAGGCTCCGCGGACGCCGGCGCACGGCGACAGTGCCGTCCAGGAGGCCAGAGAGGACGAAACCCAACGCGTCCTTCGCTACTCACAGAGCACGCACGGCCAAAGCACCTCGCTCGGCACGACACCAAAAAGTGCCCGGTGTGCACCGCGCGAGTGTCAAAAAGGCGAGCCGCGCGCACTCACCCTCTGCTAAACGCTACGACCCTCTCCCTCACACGCGGCGAGCTAACCGGCGGTCCTCGCGGATGTTAGAGTGGGACCCACCACCACGGCCGTGGTCCAATCGACTGCGTGACAAACAGCGAAACGGGCGCGCGGTGACGGTGCTCGCGGCTCGTGTTCACATCTGACCGTCGCTCCCAGCCAACCGTCCCTGCTTGCAACGCGGCGCAGTTCTGGTACTACTCTAGCGGTGCTGCCAGCACGAGTCTGGGAGAACGCGCGCCGCCAGCGTCCCCAGAGGACGACGGCTATGCGAATGCGCGCCCCACAACCGTTCAAGGTCCCAGAGCAGTCGAAGTGCGGCAAACACTGCTTGCACCCCAGTTTACAGCTTGCACAAAAGATTACAGTGACAGGTGCAGAAAACCGGGTTCAATGAAATTGAGATCGCATCGGCTGAGTACCACGCACCAGGGAATTCGTTCGCGTCAGCGATGCTCTTTCACAGATGTGGTTGACCACGTTGGCAAGTGGCAAGACCTTGAGCTTGTGTGACATCGTGTGATATTACTTCGCATGTGCATGACAAGCGATATCGTAGCTAGTGCCCATGGCACTTGTGGTCGCTTGTCAATACGCCGGACGTCGTCTCATCACATGCTCCGAGGCAAGAGTTCTTGTTTTTGTCGGCCACCTGGACGTAAAGGGGAACATCGGACATATGCACAAACAGTTAAACGGCTGACGTCGAAAAATTGCACGGCTCGCACGCTTCACATCCAAGTCCTCCACAAACACAAACTATAAACGGTGCCACTGCTTTCCTCGACGACCTCGCCACAGGCACTGGACCGAGAATTGTCGTTGCGACGCGGCCCAATCCGACGGCGCGTGGTGGCGAGCCAGCCACCCCACCCAGGGTCGCTGGCGAGCGTGCACGTCGCATGGGTTCGATCGCCCCAGCTACCCATCATTCGCGAAGGTGGTCGGAAAGCCGCCGACCTCATTCAGTTGCCTCCCCACGCAAGACGACCGCGGACTGTAGCTGTGCTCGAATCCATGGGGAGACAGCCAGAGTAGACGCAGGTACCCCACCGTTCTGTCACTGGGCTAGCCGGTGAAGCTTCCACCGTCGCCAGACTGGTGGACAGACGCACAGAGCACCTAGGACAACGCAACGGGTGGCAAAAGAAGGCAAAAGAGTGGGTGTCTGCCACAGCGTCAGCTTGCTAGCGCCCCGCCCGCACGGGCGGCGGCCAAGTACTGTTCAAAGCGGGCCACGACCGCCGCGTCTGCCCCCCCCCCCTCTTCCGCCACGTCCACCGCCGCGCACATCAGGCAGCGCATCGCCACGTCGCGCGCCCGGTCCGCCGCCGACGCTGCGCCCGGCCGCCCCACCACCCTCGCCGCGGACCACAGGTGCGACGCGACCACCTGCGCAGACGCCACCTCTGCGGCGACCACCGCCGCCGCCCACGCTCGCCACCGCCCCCGCCCCCCAGCCGACGGTAGTGGTGGCGGCGGCGGAGGGCACGGCGCGGTCGGCGGTGCGCGCCGCACCGCCGCAAAGCCGTCCAGGTAGGCGGATACGGTCAGATGCCCCGCACGCAAGCCGGCCATAAGCGCATCGTCGGCGCGGGCCACGGCGGCCGCCTCCCCTATCGACAGCCCAATCATCCCGCCCGCGACCACGAGGAGAAGGGCCGCTGGCCCAAAGACGAGCGCCACGTCGACGGCGTGCAACCAAGCCACGTCGCACAAGGTCCGGTCCGTCATTGGCTCGAGGAGGACACGCCCCGGCCGGTACCGCACAAGGTGGCCGGCCACCTCCATCATCGCGGCGGCGATGGCAACGACCACCGCCGCCGCCGTGCTGACGAGACCGCCGCGTCCAGCCCCCCCCTCAGCGCACACGCCCGCCGCGCGGACCGCGTGGGCGGCGACGACGGCAGACACGACCACCACCTTGGCGGCACACGCCACCACCGCCGCGGCGGTGACGGCACGGGGGATGACCGGCCGCGCCGGGTTGTGGACGGGGTGCACAAGCACGCGCTGGAGGGGCGCCAGCTGCGCCTCCGCCACCGCGCGGATAGTGGCGGCGCTCGCGCCGGGGGGGACGGGCGGCCATCGTGGGGGGGGGCGCCACACCCAAGGGGAGTGGCCGGTGCAAGGACAGGTGGGGGCGACGGTGTCGACGGGCATGGCGGTGCTCGCAAGTCTGGGCCTCACGAAGGCAGGGGGACACGACAAGGATGCCGCCAACCGGTGAGTGCCAGAGCAGCTGCCGCCGTCGGCTTTTGCAACAACGACTACCGCCGCGAGAATGGACGGAGGTAGATGAGATGCGCTGCAGAGAAAAACGGGGGGCACGGCATGGGTTCGCGTGGTGGGACACGGACCTCGATGTCGAACGGGGGGTTGGTCGGGCGGGTGGTGGGCTCGCGCTAGCCTTGTGACGGTACAATAATGGCGTGTCGCTGCGCAGTCTCTCCGTCTTGCAGCTGATGTCACACACAATATGTGGCCGCAAGATTCGGAGTGCCTTGACAAGGGCCACGTGTGCGTGACGTGAATCGAATTCACAAAATCGGTGTTGGTCTGTCGCGGCCGTCGAAGGCCGCCGACGGTCGCGCATTGATGCGACGGGGCGTCTCCGACTCGTTTATTTTATTGCGAGGACGAGATGCAGGGTCGTACTGTAGCAACTGTACGTACAGTCGCTGCTGAACGTTTGTGCACCTCGTCACCCCCTGTGTTGTTAGGCTGCTCCTGTGTGTTCGTCAAAGGTACGTATGTTGAATCTTTCTCGATCCCGTCGGCACGCGACGACCCCTTGTGCCTCGTGGCGGCTGTGCGTCTGTACGTTTCCCCTCTCCCCCCTTGTGCTGTTGGGGCGCGCCTGGCAATGAAGAATCACGGCTGTTCCAGTCGTTATTGTACGTGATGAATCACCTACGGGTGGACTGTGTCTTGTATACTCCTACTCATTCTGAGCCGTTGGACGCAGTGCCTCGACCGCTCTGCCGCTCGACCGTTGGGGCGGGTCTGCGCGTTACGCCAGACGGCGCCCAGTTGCACGGGGTGGTCTCGATGCTGACGCAGCCACTGCTTCTTCGTGCTCCTCTCTGTCTTGTGTGTACGGCTGCCGACCATGCCCCCTGCAGGCTCCAGCTGCGCGTGTGTCTTTTGCAATCCGCGCCGCGCCGCGCGCCCGCCGCGCACCTGCCAGCCCCGCACACTTAACCTCTCTACGCCCGTAGTGCCCATGCACGTCCGTTTGCTCTCTGGCTCGCCATACGATCCTTCCATAAAGAGCCTCTATTTCTCTGCTGCCCGTTCTCCCGCTTGTTTCGTGGTACGTTGGTGGTGTCGCCTGGGCAGCGCGTGGCGGTCCACCGCCCGCGGTCGCCTCCAGCCCCGCCCGCCGACGCGTGCCTCGACCGAGGGGCTGCCGCCGCCGCACGTGCGGCCGCCCCGTGGCGTGGGCGGCTCAGCGGGTGCCGTGGCGTGGCCGTCGGGCGCCCGTCCGGGGTGGCACCCGCCGCTGGCGGGCGGGCTGGAGCGGACCCCTCCCTTGTCCCACCGGCCGCCGTCGCGACGCCGTCGCGCCCGCCCAATGCCGGCGGTCGGCAGCGCAAGCGCGGCGACGCGCGTGCGCCGCCGCCGACCGCCGCCACTGCGCCGCGCCGCCGCCACGCGGCCCCTCTGCCCCCCGGCAGACCGCCGTGGGCACGCCCGACCGCTGGGGGCAGCTCCACGGGGTGTCTTTTTCCCCCGTCGTCGCGGCCGCGACGGTGCCGCCCCACGCGCGGCGGTGGCGGCGGTGGTGGGGTCGGCGGCTGCGCCGCCGTCGCTGCCGCCACCACCGCGGCGGGGGGACGCGAGGGTGGGCACTTTGGAAGCGACCGCGCCGTCGCAATGGGAGGAGCCGGGTGTTGGGGGTCGATGTCGGACGCGAGCCCCTCCCCGTTGCACCACCGCGTGTGCCCACGGGATGGCAGGGCACCGCCGCGCGTGGGACTGCGGTGCCACCCGCCGCTGCCCCAGCCGTATCGCACGGAACAGCCGACGGAGCCGTTGCGGACGAGACGGACACGGGGACGCGCGCGGCCGCCGCCGCTGCGGCCGCCCTGCCAAAGGTCCAGTGGCCACCAGGGCCACTGGAACGTCGTACGGTGGCACGCGTCAGTGCAGCGTCGAGCGTCAGACCATCGTCGTTTCCGCCATGCGCTGTGGCCCCGTGCGAGTCGGCGCGGCGCCGCCCGTACCGCAACACTGGCATACCCGTGAGGAGGAGCGGGTACCCACCGTACCGCGCGCACGACACTGCCGCCCTGCCGTGCTGCACGGCACGCGATACAGGGGCGGTGCCTGACAAAAAAGGGCGAGAGTAACAGGCCCCCATACCGCTCTGCTCGCGCACGACACGCTGCGCCCGACAGCGGCGCGCCCCCGCAACCCCTCCGCCTCTGCAGGGTCTTGTCGGGCGAGCCCTGCCCAATTCCCTGTCGGTCACTCGCCCAGCGACCAGAGATGCCATGGACCAAGGCAAAAGGAAAAAAAAAAACACGACGCGTGACGCCAAATGCCACCACACGAGTCGGTACAAGAAAGAATAGTGCTCTACACGACCCGCATCGCCTCTCCCGTCACCGTTTCCACCATCAGCCATAAACAAATAGTACTCCGCACACCCATCGCCCCGTAACCCTAACTGACTAGCTCCTCACCCCAGCAGTCCTGCCCAACGCCCCATCCCCATACCCACACGCACACACACCACCCCGATCACAGGCACCTATCCGCCATCCAAGCTCCCGCTACTCCATCCCCTCAAGAACAAATAACACCACAGAGATGCACGTAGGGGTCTCCTTCCCCCTCACTTCCCGCCAGCCAACCACCCTAGTTGATCTTTTTCTTCGCATCCGGCCGGTCCACCACCTCAAACGTGCTCGGCGTCTGGATCTGGTACAAGCAACACAAGCCTGGAAGCAGAATGGCAAGCAGCAGGAGCGTCATCAACACGCCCATGATGACGCCGACGCTCAACTCCACGGGGCGGTAGCCGTGGAGGGCGGCCGTCACCGCCGCGGCGGCCACCGCCGCCGCCTGCGCACTCACTTCGCTCGCATTCGCGGCGGGCGTCGGTACGGCGGGGGGTGCAACGGGGAGGGCGCCGGGGATGGCCGCCATGTCCTCGTCGGCCGCCGCAGCGGCAGCGACGACAGGCGCCGCGGCGGCGGGCGGCGCCACCGCAGCATCTTGGGCGGCAGCGGCGCCCGTAGAGGCAGCAACCGCGGCCGCTAGGAGCAGCAGCGCAGCGATGGCCGCGGCAGAGGGGGCGGCGCGCACGCGCGCCATGGCGAGGGCGGTGCGGTTGCCCACGAACAGGAGGGGGAGAAAGCCGTCGAACGACGGGAGGGAGTGCACGCAGTCAAGGAGAGTTTGAAGCAGCGGAAGACAGCTGGCGAGAACAGAGAACAGAGGGGAGTAAAAGGGGGAAGTGATCGAAAAGGGAGGCTGGGCGGCGCGGCGAAAAAGACGGTCAACAAGAACACGTCTTCCTCCGCGGGCGCAGTGGACCGCCTGGCGAGAGAGTGCCGCGCACAGGCAAGGACGTGCCGACAGAACTTGTGCACAACTGAAAGCGCGTTCGCGAAAACACCCTGGACTTGCGAAACGACAAAACCGTTTTCACACGACGAAAGATAGACGAGCGCGGCACGAGCATCTTCTGAGGGTGTCCTCGGACAAGAGGGCAACGCGGCTCAGACACAAGGCTACCTACACCTACGCCGCTGTCTCGCCACACCAAGAGAGAGTCCTTGTCTTGTTTCCACCCCTTTCTCACCCACACCACAGGGCGGCCACCGTGGGAGCCCCGTACAATCGCTCTTGCGCCATCTCCGTCGCACAGTCCACCCGCGAGGACGGCGCGGACCAGCGGGGCGACCGCGGGGGGCGTAGACCCCCTCCCCCATCCCGTCTCCACGAGCTCCTACGTGCATGGCGTCCGATGCAAGCCTCGCATCCCCCGCGTCGGCGTGGCACCCGGCGCCGGCGCCCACCGCGCCGTCGCGCCCCCACCGGTCCGCCGTCGACGGCGCGGCCGCGCGTGCGCGGCGGCGGCGGCGCGCTGCTGCCGCACCGCCCGCGCGCCCACGCGCGGCGCCTCGGGGCGGGGGGCGGCGCGGGGTGTTCCCGACCTGGGTGCCCCTGCCTCATCGGCCGGCGGGGCGGGCGCCGCGTGCCCGCCGCCGCTGCCACGTGGGGCGGAGGGGGTGCCGACGCTGCGGCGGCGGCCATCACAGGGGCGGCCGCCACAGGCCGCCGCCGCCACGCGCGCACACGGGCAGCGTCGACAGGGGACCCCCGCCGGCGGGGGCGGCGACCACCGGAGGCTGGGGGCAGGGGCAGGCGTGCCCCAACCCCGGC
>Ga0209093_1000825_pt1 | contig 17333 bp, 15 predicted proteins | sample SidtaG_4_FD_187450 | JGI IMG/M metagenome (GOLD analysis project Ga0209093, IMG submission 187450) | Marine algal microbial communities from Sidmouth, United Kingdom - Sidmouth_Male1 metaG (SPAdes) (version 2) | ecosystem: Host-associated > Algae > Red algae > Unclassified | place: Sidmouth... | reverse complement strand
TCGGCCCAAGAGGGACGAAATGGCACATTCTGGCTCGTAACTCCTTCGTGTGCCGAAGCATCCGATCAGTCCGTGAAGGACGAATATGGCCCGCATGATTCGCGTGTGATTGCAGCTGTGCGTTCTGTTTGGCTAACACTCGTCTGTGCACGCCATGCACTCGCCGTCTAGACAAGGCCTGAGCCGGCTTGGACGTCTGTCGCACGGCAGCGGTTCACGGGGCTGTCGGTGGTGTTTTCATCCGTGCTGTCCTACCCCTTTCGTTTATTCCAGCTGTCTGCTGTTTCCCATGCAGCCACCGGCCGACGCGCCATTTGCACTGAAGCGGCGCTCCGCCGCCAGTTTCTTTTTTTTTTTTTCCGATTCTCCGAAAGCCCTCGCCGCCCGACAGAATAAAAGAACATTGACAGGCAGTTGTACGTCGGTATTGAAGACATGACATCGTCCACAAGTATACTGTTGCCTGGTTCGGCAGCTGTGGTTCCGCTCCGTCGTCGGCGGTCCCGTGGCATTAAGATGAAGGCAATTCATAGACGGCTGGGGGGGAGTGCACGCGTTTCTGGCCAAGCGGAACACAGCAGCGGCGGCGGCGGCAGCGGCGGCGGCACAGGCGCCGGCGCCGCTGCATCCAACCGTTGCAAACGGGGCTGGGGCTCGCCACCGAGTGATCAGCACGAAAGGGAAAGACGCATGTGAGACGGTACCGTGTGTGGAGTGGTCAAGCGGGGAAACGGGTCGGAGGGATACTGCTGTGGGTGCGCTGAAGTGCGTTGGGGGGTTGCCGTTGGACCTATCGCGGCGAGACTCATTGGTACATGGAGCACTTTTGTGGACATTGTCGCACACCAATCCGTCCCGCCTCTACGCAACGTTGACGGGCACATACACCAACACATTCACGCAGAGACAAACAAAAGAGCACACCAGACACAAAAACAGGACAGTTCATAGACCCGACCAACGCAGGCACTTGCAGTCGTGGGAACGCCGCGCCTCCCATCCCTGCTCAACAAGTTTCCGTCTTGGCGGTCACGGCCTCGGCCGCCTCGTACCGCACCTTGTAGTCCGCCTCCACCTCCGCCACAAAAGGCGCCCGGTCCGCCTCGGGCACCTCCTTCCGCCGGCGCGCGAGAGCGGTCGCGGGCCGTGCCGCAAGTGGCCGCCGCCCCAGCCCAACTGGAGGGCGGGACAAGATGCGCCGCCGACAGCAGGCGGGCGCCGGGACGACGAGTGAGGCCCACGCGGACGTCGAGGGGGGGGCAACGGCCGCCGCAAACCGCCGGCGGCGGCACAATGCCCAGACGGAGGGGTCGGGCGATGGTGGCCGCGGAGGTGGCGGCGGCAGGGTCAGCGACGGTGGCCACCAACAGCGCCCGGGTGCACAGGGAAATCCTCGGGGGGCGGGGTGCGAGGGGTGGGGGGAGCGGCGGCCGCGGCCGCGGTCAAGGCGGTGGCCGAGCCCCGGCGGTCCAGGGGCGAGGCGGGATGCCCTTGCCCCTACCAGCGGCTCGCGAGCCCCTCCGCCGACCGGGAACGCCATGGATGCACGCGCCCCAAACCTCACTGACCAGTCCAAAGTGGCAGCCATTGCAAGCCGCGGGCGTTCACGGGAAAAAGGGGGGAAAACGACCAGCGAGGGGGGGAGACAGGCGGCAGCGGGCGGGCGGTCGGGCAGGGGGGGTCGGCGGCAGTGCGGCCAGTCCCAGTGGAGCCGAGCCGCGTCGTGGCCGACGTCGTCGAGCGGAGCAGAGTACGCCGCGACGCCGCGACGCCGCGACGCCGCCTCCGCGGCGCGACTCGGCACCCCACCAGGCGGGGCAGCCTCCGTCTCCGCCGGTGGCAACGCACCCCCGGCGCGCCGTGCGGTGGGCACACGGTAGCCGCGGCCGCCACCGCCCCCGCCGGACCGCCATCAGACCACCACCACCGCCGCGTCGCGGCGAGCGGTGGCGGCCTGGCGCGTCCGTCCGCCGGTCGGGTCTCGCCGGCCGCGCCGCGACGACAGAGTAGAGGCCCAAAGAAGGAAGCAGCAGAAACGGGCGGCAGGGTGGTGGCAGGGGCGCCTCCCACGTTGCGCCCGCCGGCGGCGCAGTCAGCAGGCCTCGGTAAGCGAGGACGGCGGATAGGGCGGCGTGGCTCGGCGCCGCAAAAACGAGGCAGGCCGTCGGATCCTGGCGAGCTCGCGGTGGGGGGCACCCGAGGGTGGTCGACCAGCCAGCGTCACGGCGCTCGAGCCAGCAGCGACGTCACCTGCATCCGAACTTCTCGCGCGCGACGGTAGCAGGCGTGCCCCTCCTCGACGTTGGCCGCCTTGTCGCCGTCCACCCGCTGCGTGTACGCCAGGCCCATCGCGTGCTGCGTCATCCCCCAATCCAGCGGCGCCGTCTCCCGCGTCCGCGTGTCGAGGGCGCGGCCGTAGCAGGCCAGCGCCTCCTCGACGTTGGCCACCTTGTCGCCGTCCAACCGGTTCATGTACGCATCGCCCATGACGGTCTGCGTCTCCGCCCAGGCGAGCGGCGCCGTCTCCCGCGTCCGCGTCTCGAGGGCGCGGCCGTAGCAGGCCAGCGCCTCCTCGACGTTGGCCGCCTTGTCGCGGTCCACCCGCTGCGTGTACGCCAGGCCCATCGCGTGCTGCGTCATCGCCCTATCCAGCGGCGCCGTCTCCCGCGTCCGCGTGTCGAGGGCGCGGCCGTAGCAGGCCAGCGCCTCCTCGACGTTGGCCGCCTTGTCGCCGTCCAACCGCTGCGTGTACGCATCGCCCATATGGTGCTGCGTCTCCGCCCAGGCGAGCGGCGCCGTCTCCCGTGTCTCTGTCTCGAGGGCGCGGCCGTAGCAGGCCAGCGCCTCCTCGACGTTGGCTGCCTTGTCGCCGTCCACCCGCTGCGTGTACGCCAGGCCCATCGCGTGCTGCGTCATCGCCCAGTCCAGCGGCACCGTCTCCCGCGTCCGCGTCTCCAGGGCGCGGCCGTAGCAGGCCAGCGCCTCCTCGACGTTGGCCGCCTTGTCGCCGTCCAACCGCTGCGTGTACGCATCGCCCATATGGTGCTGCGTCTCCGCCCAGGCGAGCGGCGCCGTCTCCCGTGTCTCTGTCTCGAGGGCGCGGCCGTAGCAGGCCAGCGCCTCCTCGACGTTGGCCGCCTTGTCGCCGTCCAACCGGTTCATGTACGCATCGCCCATCGCGTACTGCGTCTCCGCCCAGGCGAGCGGCGCCGTCTCCCGCGTCCGCGTCTCGAGGGCGCGGCCGTAGCAGGCCAGCGCCTTCTCGACGTTGGCCGCCTTGTCGCCGTCCCACCGGTTCATGTACGCATCGCCCATGACGGTCTGCGTCGTCGCCCAATCAAGCGGCACCGTCTCCCGTGTCTCCGTCTCGAGGGCGCGGCCGTAGCAGGCCAGCGCCTCCTCGACGTTGGCCGCCTTGTCGCCGTCCACCCGCTGCGTGTACGCCAGGCCCATCACGTGCTGCGTCATCGCCCAGTCCAGCGGCACCGTGTCCCGCGACCACGTCTCGAGGGCGCGGCCGTAGCAGGCCAGCGCCTCCTCGACGTTGGCCGCCTTGTCGCCGTCCAACCGGTTCATGTACGCATCGCCCATCGCGTACTGCGTCTCCGCCCAGGCGAGCGGCGCCGTCTTCCGCGTCCGCGTCTCGAGGGCGCGGCCGTAGCAGGCCAGCGCCTCCTCGACGTTGGCCGCCTTGTCGCCGTCCAACCGGTTCATGTACGCATCGCCCATGACGGTCTGCGTCTCCGCCCAGGCGAGCGGCGCCGTCTCCCGCGTCCGCGTATCGAGGGCGCGGCCGTAGCAGGCCAGCGCCTCCTCGACGTTGGCCGCCTTGTCGCCGTCCAACCGGTCCATGTACGCAATGCCCATCGCATACTGCGTCCTCGCCCAATCCAGCGGCGCGTTCTTCCGCGTCCGCGTCTCGAGGGCGCGGCCGTAGCAGGCCAGCGCCTCCTCGACGTTGGCCGCCTTGTCGCCGTCCCACCGGTCTATGTACGCAATGCCCATCGCGTGCTGCGTCGTCGCCCAATCCAGCGGCACCGCTTCCCGTGTTTCCGTCTCGAGGGCGCGGCCGTAGCAGGCCAGCGCCTCCTCGACGTTGGCCGCCTTGTCGCCGTCTACCCGCTGCGTGTACGTAGAGCCCATTGTGTTCTGCGTCTCCGCCCAGGCGAGCGGCGCCGTCTCCCGCGTCCGCGTCTCGAGGGCGCGGCCGTAGCAGGCCAGCGCCTCCTCGAAGTTGGCCGCCTTGTCGCCGTTCACCCGCGTCAAGGCGCGGCCCAAGTCGTTTTGCATCTCGCCCCATTGTGCCGGCGCCACGGTTGGCGGTACGAATTGCAGACCGCGCTGCAACAATGTGATAGCTTCCTCCACGTCGTCCGTCATTCCGTAGCAACTGCGGTGCATAAAGGCCGAAGCGAGCCCCCAGCATACGGTGCCATGCAGCACCGGATCCGCCGGCACCTTGTGCCCGACGTCGTCGACCACCGGCCGCAGCGATGCCACCACTAGCTCCGTGTCAGCATTGAACCCAAGAACAGACCCCGACCGCGTGCGAGCATGTGCCCATTTGTCGCTCATTAAGGAAACCAGCGCCCGCAAATTCCCACTCTCCGCCGCGTGGCGAGCCACGTGGGTGTACCAGTAGCCGTCGTCGGGAGTAGACCAAAAGTTGTAGACGTGCCAGTGGCGGTCATCCGTCTCGGCTGTGGCACCCTCCCTGGCGTACTCCTCCACCAGCCGCTCGTGGGCGGCGCGGTGGTCCTCGCCCAACAGCCTGCGAGCATAACCGCAGATGACAGGATGGACGACAATGCCCGCCATTTCTCCGTTGGCGCGCTCGCCGCGGAGGAGCCCTACCCGCTCCAATGCGAGGACGAGCCGACGCACCCCGGGAAGTACCACCTCGCCGCCGATGATGAGGGAATGTGGAGGGGAGGAGCTGCTGCCCCCAGCAGGACTACCGATGGCGCCGAGCTGCGTCCGCCACAGCCGTTCGAGCACGCGAACACCTACGAGCTCACTGGCCGGAAGGATGCCAACCGCCTCAAAAGCCGAGCGACACGCATCGTCTGGGAGTAGCGCCCGGCTCAAGTCTAGCGTCGCCCGTACAGATCGTTGCGGGTCCAGCGCATTCACGGGGCCGGTAATGGAGGCGTCTATCCACTTGCTCTCCCACTCCGCCACCACTGGACGCCACTCGCCGCAGCTATTTCTGATCAGGGCCGCGAAGATGCCCAGCGACAGCGCGTGGCGCTCCGTCCACTAAAGAACAGGCCCCACCAAGGCGTCCTCCTCGGCCTGAGAGAACACTGGCTCGCCCGCGGCAGGCCGCTTGCCAAGGGCCTGGGCGAGAAGTACCCGGGCGTCGCCGTCGGGCAAGGAGTCGATGAGAACCCGCTCCGCGCCCGTCACCGAGGCGACGGCCACGTCGGACCGGGTCGTGAACAACACCGGTGTGGCCGACGGCACAACCCGCAGCAGCTGATGCAGCAGACGTGTCTGGTCGTCCCGAACATCGTCGAATATCAGCAGCCACTCGGAAGAGTCCGTCACTTCTGCCGCCCGCAAATACCCTGCGGCCATCTCCAAAAAGTTGTCGCGGTTGACTAGCCGCAGCAAGTGCTTGGCTTTGGCCTCACCGCACAAACGGTAGACCAGCGCCACGGCCGTTGTCGAGAGGGTCTCCATCGTTGAAGACTCGTTGAGCTGCACCCAAATGACGCCCCGCGAACAGAGTGCCCGCACCTGCTTGCAGGCCGCCACACCCGCGCAAGCCGTTGACTTGCCACTTCCACCAATCGCACAAACGCCCACCCGCGGCGCGGCGGCGCGTCTGTCCCACTGCTCCAGAATTGCAACGATAGTGTGCTCCGCGCGGCCCGGGCTGTCCACACCCGCCACGTAGTTGCCGTCCAAGACGGGCGGCCGCCACCCCACCTCGTAGTCCGACAGATCCGGCTCCTCGACGGTGGTCGCCACGTGCTTTCGACGGATCGATAGCTCGTTCTGGATCCCGCTCGCCTTGCGGCGGATCTCGTCCGTCGTATGACCAACGGCAGCGAGCACGCTGGAGGTGATCTTATCCTTGCCAATACCCTTCAGCCGCAGCTCCCAACGGTCCACGGCATCGGCATCCAAGGTCGGAGAGAAATACATCCTCTCGATCTCCTCCAGCACCTCCTCGACTTCGACCATCAGCAGGCACAGCTGCTTCACGTAGGCAGCAGTGAACTTGGTGAGAGAACCGCGCAGCTCCGCGAAAATACGGTCGAGCAGGTCACACGCCACGCCCTCACACCGCCCGACCACCGTCTCGCACCGCGCGGCGTGGCCGGCCGCCAACACCGCCAATGCGCCCAATTGGGCAACAACGAGGCCGAAGCGTAACGCGGGCCCGACGATCGGTGCGGGCAACAACAATTGGTCGACCAGGTCCGCACCTGCGCCAATGGCGGTTGCTCCCACGCGCGCCACGGGCGTCGCTGGCGTCAACCAATGCTGTGCGTTGAGCACAAAGCGCCGACCACGCCGCCCGAGCATCCGGCACACCATGTTTGGCTGGTCGCCCTTTGACGCCGGGAGAGGCGGGAGCACTGCCCGCACAACCTGGTCCACGCGCGCCGAGCTGACAGCCTCGCCTGCGCCGGTGGCCAGCAGCTCATCCAACGGGGTCAGGAGCGACAACCCGGCCGCTGCCCACGCCGTGCACACGGCCGCCGACGGCGCCTCAAGCAGCAGGGTGACGACGGACACCTCGGAGGCGGCGCTGAGATCCGTTCCCTTCATAAAGAGCAAACAGTCCGTGTGGGGCACGGCAGCACCCTCGGCTTCGGCCGCCGTCGCCGCCCGCAAGGCGCCGACACCCCCCCGCTCCAGGCGGATGCACGCCGGGCGGGCCTTGCGGAAATCGTCCTCTGACGCCGGCACCCCACCCCGGGGGGTGCGCCACAGCACATAGGCGTCGCGGCCGAGGCACGCGTGCACCTTTGTGCCGTTGGCAACCTCGAGCGTGCCGGGCACACGCGAGCGCACTGTGAACGTAATGATGGGGTAGCCCCGCCCGCGCGCCGCTTCGCGCACGCCGCCCCCTCCGGCGTCGCCCGCACTTGTGCTCCCGCCGGTGCCGCCGCCGCCCCCGACGTCATGTGCGTGGGGGTCCCCGCCCGTGCGGCCTCGAGGGACGGCACTCGCCGCATCTCCGCGGCCAGGAGCATCGGTGCCCGTGTCCGCATGGCCATCCGCTGCCCCACCCGGCCGCGACCGTGCCCCGTTGGAGGAGCCGGGCGTCGGAGCGTCCACCGGAGCGGTCGGACAATCGCCCCCGGCGGAAGCCACAGAAGACGATCCCCCGTCTGTGTCCCCTTTTACGTCAACGGCCGCGGCGGCGGGTGGGGAAGCATCGGGGCCGGTCCCCGGCACGACCCCCGCCGACGGGCGCGCCGCATCCTCGTGACGCGGAGGCCGCGACGGCCCGGCGCTTCCAGATGCCGGCGCCGGCACAGCAACTACCTCCGCCGGGTCGCCACTACCCCCGCCGTGGCAGCGGCCAAAGCAGGCTCCCCAGAACTTTTCCATCATCACGCCCGCTGCCGACAACACGTCACCTCCACGGCGGCGCTACGCTCGGCTCCCGGGAGCCGAGCAGGGGCCCCAGCTCGCACAAGCGCGGTCGGGTGCACTCCCACGCAACGGACGCCCGCCACCGCCTCACGCTCAGAGTATCCGACGTGCGCCCGCTCTCGTGCGTGTTGTGCCGCGCCCAGCGACACACCCGCGCGTGCGCTTCGACGCAAGGCGACGCTCCCCGCCGCGCAGCGCGCGCTCGCTGACGCAGATGAGTGAGAGTCAGCTGCCGTCGGAGAGGCGAAAGCCCCTCTTGGGAAGGAACCACCTCGGGGAGGGGTAAGAGGGCCAGCCCGCGTGGACCTGCGGGTCCGGCCACGACCTCCACCACCACCAGCTCTTTCGGTTAGACAACAATGCTGTGTGTCGATCAGGGCGCACATCTTGGGACTGGTGTTGGATCCAGGCTGGCAATGGCGCCCCGCTGTGTGCGGACGTGCGGAAAATCTTGCCCAGGGGGCCCCGCCGATCAGAAGCTGATGGATGACCGCCGCAGGGCCATTTCACGTTCGTGCCGCCACGTCGCCGTGCTCCCGTGCCAGGCCACGACTTGATGGCATCGGACAATCTCGATCACACTGAAAAAATCTGCACATGGGGGAAGAGGCCGGTGAGGCCCAGTCTTGACGACGGGCTCTCAGCGTGCACGCACGCGTGTCAACCAATGAGAGCGCTGTGTTCCAATCACGGCTGATTCATTTCTACAAATCTGCCTCACATGGCAGTTCCGCACACGAAGTACTTACTGCTCAAAACAGGCCCCTTTGGGACGATTGGGGTCAGGACGTGAGCGTGTGCGAGATTTTTCGGAATATCTCGCACACGAACACACATGTCGAGGCCGACCCAAAGCTGTCTGGCACCCGGGATCGTCTCGCGTGCCGGCCGCTAGAGTGTGCCACCAGGTGATCCTGGGTCAGTCTTCAGCTCCGGGTCGACTGTCAGGAAGCAATGCCCACAATACGTGGCATCACACAACGGGGGAGGACCGCGCGTGGCGATGCATGCACGATCCGGGCGCGTCGTTGGTATTGGATATTCACCCACTCCGAACACTGTTGCGCAGGGGGGGTGGACCGTGGAACAGTGTTGCCGCACCACCACATGAGCGGCCCATGCAGCTTTCCGCACGGGTGCGAGCTGGGGGACGGCAGCGTTAGACAATCGTCGCTGATTGGGCACGTGTGGCCACGGCTCTCGCATTCTTCACAGCAATCGAAATCGCGTGGCTGGCGTCCATCAATCTCTTTTGCACCCGATTTGCGAACATTTCTGCTGCGCCGTCAAGACAACCCCCATCGCAGCACGACGAAAAACAGGACTTAGACGTCATATTCGGGTCGATCACGTTCACATGTGCTCACCGTCAAGACAAGGCCTGAGCGCTGGAACTGAAGGTCAATTCCACGCACTTAAGCCCCGGTCCGGGACTTGGAATCGAATTTGTGATCCGCGTTTGTTTCGCGGTAGGGTCCAGGAATATGGTGCTTTGCTGAGAAATGAAGCATGCACGTTTGCGAGTGCAAACGTTTGCCGAGATGGACCGATGTCAGGATGTCCATCAGATCGTCTCTCACCTGGCTTCAGGGAACCGATTGCGTCCCAAGTGCAATTGCACCTGGCATCACCGGCGAAAGCCACAGCCACCCACTGGCACATGGTAAGACGTGGGACTGAGGGCACATCACGCAGCCAATGACTTCTCATTATTCAATGTCAGGAACACTGCCCAAACCCTGTCAGAATACCGGTTCAATGATTGTGACCACGTGCCCATTGGCTGTGTCAGGCGGCCTTGTTTCACAGTATTTGAGCCGGCTCTGCACGGTCCACAAGACAGAGACTGCGCACCTATGCCATCTGGTGCCCCAGAAGAAACGCAGGTCGGCTGGATCCAGTCACTGCTGTACCCTTCATCGATGGTGATTGGTCAATAGAATGTCAGTGACACGTCTCGATGTGAATGAACAAAGGCAATCTACTAGTTACGGAGCTCTCGTGTTCGGAGGGACAATGAACGGCCCGAACGGACAGAACAGAATTGCAAGAACTCCTCAAACGTCATGCATGTTCGGAGGCCGATTCAGCCTCTGCGAGCAAACATGAGGGGCCGGTTAGTGGGGACGCTCCTGACGGCACCGCTGTGGCCGGTGGCTTAAAAAGTCTTGTCCTGATTAGGCTGTCAGCGTGCATGTTCTGGCATCGTTTCACACAGACCACCGCGGGTGTCAGCAGGTACTTGCCACCGGGTCACTCAGAATGCGGTTTTCCAGCTTCTGTCAGCCTTTCTCGGCCCAAGGGCCCGGCGAACCTGTTCGGGATGCTTAACATGTCACACAGCACCCGGAGATATCATGGGTCTCCCCATAGGACGAGTCAATGCTCGCAGTGGTCGGGTGTGCATGTTTGTTTGCGCAAACGTGCATGCTCCATTTCTCAGCAAAGCACCATACCTCACATTCCTCGGCACGGTATTGCCACCGGCCTCCACGGACTCTAAACTAAAGGTCTATTCTATGCATTCAGGCGTATGAAGAAAGAGTTTTCCCGCTGTTCCAGACATTGTTTGGCCATGAGAAGCTACAGAACTGGTCTCCGTGGCATGGGTACTCAGAGAAAAAAAAGAAGCGCTCAAAGGGTGCTGTAGAGCCGAGATAAGCCTTGGTGCTTCTCTGTGCCTCGAGAATCTCCCCGTTTTCTCCGTCTCTGCCGATCCGGAACGGATCCTGACCAATTTGGGATACTGACACCGAATTAGTGTACTTGGATTAGCGGTGTTACTTCAGTCGCTGTCCAGATCTTGTGCCTGGAACTCGTCTGTCTCGCGATGGAAACGAGTCCGTTCTCTTCGTGGCTGCCGGCCACAGATTGACGCCCGGCGTGCATCCCTCCCCCTCCTGTATTTCGTTGCGACTGGCGCCACCTGACCCACGAATCCGCATCCGGCGCCTGCCTCTGATGCAATGCTGTGGTGACGCTTGGGGGGGGGGGGGGGGGGGGGGGGGGGGGGGTTGACGGTGGCCAGGCTGCGCAAGCAGCGGCGTGCCGTTCTCCCCTCCCCCCCCCCACCCCCCCGCACCCCCCACTGATGTATCCAGCCCGTGTTTCACTCGCCCGGGACCCCACCAGGCAGGTGTCCCCAGAACCGCCAACGGACTAGACAATCTGACGTCCTACGAGCCCTTCTTGCCGGCGGGATCAAAAAAAGGGCGCCACTCCCGACACACGAGCAAAGAATCACTGCCGGGCTTGTAGCCACCCCCATCCAATTTCGATTAATCCGATCTGGCATCGCTTGGAAATGCGCTTTTCTCGGCTGGCTACGAGCATCACCAGCCCCCCATCACCTCGGCCCATGCGCTTCAACGGCCACTAATGCCGTCCACATATCCCCGCAGTACCTATGACACGCATTTTGTCGCCAGGCCACGTCGAAATACAGCCTGCAGCGTCACCAGCGGGCACCTTATTGCAGAAAATGCCGTTTACAACAACGGTGGGATGCAAGAAAAAACCTCGATCTCACCAGCCGATTGTCGTAGCCGCCTGAAAGTGTGTCATAAAAAGGCCAATGAAGTAGGCTCCAGGATGCATCAATGACGAGCAAAAAAGCTCGAGCCATTGCTGAGTTCTGGGGGCCGCAATATGGGTCGCGCCCATGCGCCTTAATGCGTGGAATCGATCTTTAGGGGTGGGCAACCGGATCGACTCACAAAACCGGTTCAACCGATTTCAGTCACTTCCGATTATCTGTTTTAAACCTGTTAATCGGGTGCTGCCAGCCCGGTGGCGGGGCGGCTCAGCTGTCCCCTTGCCGAGGTGCCGGGTGCCTCTCTCTTGCTTTCTGTTGCAGGTGGGCACAGACACGATTTTTCAATGGCTCCTTGTGACTTTACTCCCGCCGCTTCCCACGTCTTAAAACCAACAGTCATACCGCTCTCGTCCTGAAGGAAAAGAAGCAAACCACCCACGCTCATGCGCCCACTGATACGAGTCCTTCCATCACGCACTGTCACCCCGCGCACGCTCCATGCGACGGCGCCGCATGATATCGTCGTGGAGCTCAATAAACTGCTCAGCGTTGACGCCCGTCATCCGCGCTCGCAGCTTGGAAATGGTCCGCCCAGCCTTCAAAAAGACGCGCTTGGATGTCACGCTGGTAGCAGGTATTGCGAGCAGGTACCTCGCCCCCAGAGCAACGCGAGGAAAGTGCTGCTCATCTGCGCGCCACCAGTCGAGTGCGGCGTCCTGCGACTCTAGGTCCACCGCCCGGCCGAGGTACGCGTTCCACTCCGCGTCGAGGGAAAACGTCGGCTGCACGACCGCGCTTACGGATATTCCCCCGGACGGTGCCGTGGACTCGCGCAGGTACGACTCAAACGTCTTTCGGCGCTTGGTGAGGGGGGCGCTGGCGCCATCGCCCGGTCTCGAGGGCGCCTCCACCAGCGCTGGTGCGCCACGTGCGACCATCCACCCGTTGATGGCCAGCGCGGTTGTCCGCGCGGTGGTTGCGGTTGAGGGCTCAGCACCAAAGGTCTCAGATATGTAGAACGGGTTCAGTAGGACAGCAGCCACACGAATACCAAACCATTCAGGGTTGGGCGCTCGGAGGCGATCGACCTCGCGACGCTCACGCATGTTACTTAACACGGCGCGCTTCAGAGCTGACAGCGCTGCGCAGACCGCGCGGTTGGGCGTGCCCGCCCTCCGAAAGCACCAATACGCCGCCTCCTCCATCGAGCCAGTAGCGACCACCTCGGATCCGAGGCTCGACGACGCGCTCTCAAAGACACGCAAAAAGATTATCACCTCGGACATCACGTCCAGCTCGGGATGATTAGGGCCCTCGACACGTATCGTGCGACGCGATAGCTGGGTGTAGTGGTAGTACGTCGACAGTGCTAACGGAGCCGCCGGCCCCACGCGCACGAAGCGACACAGCATGGCTAGTGTGGAGCCGCATCGGGTGGGGCAGTCGAAAATCAAACGTGACACGAGGACGTCGGAGTGCACGCGCTCCCGGCCTCCGAGCTCTGCCGTCGCAGCCTCCTCCTTGCCCACAGCCACGCCCAGCTCCCGCAGGAAGTTTGTGCTCGTGCGGGACAGCTTCGAAACAAGTCGCAATTTACTGAAAACAGACCGCGCGGCAGGCACCGTCAATCCCGCGCGTACGGACAGCTGCAGCGTGTGTGTGGCACACCGCGCGTGCTGCCAAGTAAAAGAAGAGACCCTTGCTTGATCACTCGATTGTATCGCCCCGTCGTGAAGGGCAGTCAGCCACTCAATGCAAAATACATCTGCGCGGGATTGTGCGGCAGCTGTCTCGTCCCCAGTGCCACTGGCACCTTCAGGTACGCCGCCGTTCGCCTCGGCACCGTCGCCACAGTCTGACCCCACGTCGGGTAGTTAATCTCCATCTCCGCCTTCGTCGTCTGATTCTGCACAGTCTCGTCCGGCTGCATCGACCAGCGCGACCCCAGCACCATCGGCGCCAGACGGGCCAGCCTGGGAGCCCGCGGAGCCCTGGCTCTCGATCCCGATAGAGAGAGCAGCTCCACCACACCTGCTGCCGGCCCCACCAGTCCCTAAATGTGAGGCGATCGCGTGACCGATGCCCCCCCCTCCAATCGCCGCAAGCACGTCGCTCTCGAGACGCAGCAGTCCCCGCCCAACACCGTCAGCTGCAAGCGTACCCTCCGTGCCCGCCGCATTTCCCAAATCTACAGCAGCTCCGGCGGCTGCGACACTGCTGCCGCCCATGGCAGGCAAATCACAGATTCGATCGGCGTCCACCTGCTGTCTGGAAACGTCTCTGAGCACACCACCAGCCGCCACACAGTTGTTTTCCCCATCGGTCCGCACAACCCCGACTTTTTGGGACAGCCAAAAATCACTGGCAACTTGAAGAAAAATGGCGGCGATGGCAAAGGCTGTGTGCCTTCCTTGCACGACACAGCAGCGCAGAACACAGGTCTGCAGCACCCAGTTCTTGTCCAACCATTAAGCGACAAAGGAACCGAAATCCTCGTTGGCAGTTGACGTCCACATATCGGAGTTCACGTGGCAGACGTCTTCGTCGGTCAGCGCTGCCCGCACGCGCACTTGGTGGTCCCTGAAGCGCCTTTTGGTGGCTCGGAACAGGGTGGTGCGAGGGACGACAGACAACCGGGGGTTGGCAGCGGTAATCATCGACACGTACGCCTCGTCGTCGACGATTGAGGCTAGGCTCAGGTTCGAAATGATCATGTCGATCTGACGCTCATTAAACGCCTGCTGCTGGGGACGTGCCGACGGAAAAGGTGAAAATCGCGACTGGAAGTACATTGGGAGGCACCCTTGTTCCAGCGGCAAACGAGCAATTGTAGTGGGGGCCCGAGCGCATCTTGGTCCCGGGCTGAAAGATACACCCGCAGAAGCGACTCGGTTTGGGGTAGACCGACGCGCTGCTGCTGCCAAACCGTGGTGATCAGCGAGATGACGAAGGAAATTAGTGGTCCCATGAGCGTGAACCACACTTTATGGAAGGCCCTTGTGGTCCTTTTGCTCGCAGATAAGCTCACCGGGCTTGAAGAGACCCTGGCCAGCTGCTTTGTACTTGGCGACAAAGTACTGGTACACTTCGCTCTTCTTCTTTCCCTGCGGCACCAGCCCCCATTTGCACCTGGCCGCAGTCCACCAGGTATTGCGAGGGGCCAGAGGTAGTCCATTGACTGGCCCGGCAGCTGCACTCGTCGTCGTCGTCGTAGCCGGGTTGGAGATAGCGGGTACGGTGGGAGTGGTGTACGTACCGCAGGCAGTTGGCGGAGTGGGTATCGCAACGGCACCAGCCGCAGTCCGTGTTGCGGTCGGAGGACGGGCAGGGAGCGCCATCGCGCTCCGTCCACGGTAACAAGCGTCGACTAGGAGACTCTCTCGAGTGGCGAAGACGCTAGCTGCGGGTGTCTGCTGTCCAGCAATGTTTTGGTCTGTTGGTATCATGCACTTGTCCATCCAAGTCAAACCTACTACCTGGATATGGCGGCTCATTCCCTGTATTTATATGCAGCTGGTTCTGTCGATTCTCGCTGATGAAAACCGGTCTTCGAACCGGTTGAGGTTGTCAGGCTAATCAACCGGTCTCACCGGTTTCCAATGAACCGGTTGCCCATCCCTCCTCTGAAAGCCCCGTTCCCGTGCGCAACCGCCATTTCGCGACCGTGCCGACCTTCGGACCACTGAGAGCCTCGTAGTGGCCCTTCCTCACCCCCCCCTCTGGCCGTATTTGGGTCACCGCCCATTGCCAGCGGGTGCATGCAGATTCGAGTGCAAAATAGAGGCGGCTGGTCCGGGAGAGACTGCTGTGCCACTAGAGGTGATCTTCTGATTTCCAGGTCTAACCAATTGGGCCATGCTATTGCGTCCTGCCCACAGAACACAGCGCTACTCTACTCCCTATATCACTCACTTCTACAAACACGAGCCTCAACACACCAATCCAGCCTGGTGCAGACAGAGACAGACAATCCCGAAGAGAAGTAGAATGACCCACCCATTAGAAACAGTGAAGCACACATGAAAGACAGAGAAGCTTTGCACGCCCGTTCCAACAACGGCCTCTTGAGAGAAAGCGCCTACATGTCATGATCACTGAAACATCCACAAGCGCTACATTTCCAAGGTCGTGCCGCAGACGCAGTCCACAGAAAGTGGTGTGGCGTGTGGGGCGGGGCTCGGGGTCTGAGGAACCGCACGAGAGGAGAACGCCATCGAACGCACGACAGGCAGGTAAGAAGCGCGCCCAGAGGCCATGCCCCCACAGAGAGAGTGGAAAGGTTGAGCAATGGCGATGACGCCCGGCGGGGTGGGGAGGAGCCCGCAAGGGGGTAGAACGAGTGGTGTTCGTGGAGTCCTGTAGCGGTCGGGGGGTTCCGCGGCTGGAAGGGACGCGGCCCCTCAGCTGTGGACAGCACACCCCTGGGGCGGCCCCAAAATATCCAGATCCGGGCCAGCAAGGGAATGACCTGTCCGAATCTCAGGGAGATCGGATCTGGTGGGGGGCGGGGTTTCTCCCTCGAGGTTTTCCCAACCCCCCTACTACTTGTTTGAACTTTTCGCTTTGGAGGGATTTATCTGTTTGGCGCGTTTGGGGTGGCTACTTTGGCCGCTGGCGCTCGGGTTGTGGAGGGGTTTATTGACAGTGGGAAGGTCGTCCCCACCGCCGTTTGATAAAACCAACTGTGCTTTGGACTACGATTCCCCCCTGGGCTTTGCCGTGATCCTCTCCTCCCGCTGGGGGAAGGCTGGGCTGTGGGTCGATTTCCGGGGCAGTTCCTTCGACGGACCGAGCTGATCAAGAGGTCACTTCGGCTGGACGACGAACCAAAGTGGTGGTGCCGAGAACCGCTACAAGTTCTGGTGGACCAGCAGGGGATTCCGGCCGTTGCCACGCCCGCATCGGGTAGCCGGTTCCCCGATCGTTGGTTGGTTTGTTGAGTGAAGACGACGTGGATCTCCGCGTCGGTCTGTCGTCGTTTACCGCACGGCCACTACGATGGCGCCGCCTCCCAACCTCCCCAAGTTGGACGCGACCACTACCGATATGCCGGCGGGTACATCCGCGGTGACCCCAGCGGGCGCCGCACCGGGGGGATCCGCGGGTGGATCAGGGATTCCCTTCACCCCGCCTCCACCGTTGGCGGATCTCGTGGACAAGAAGGAACGACGGGTCCCACTAGGGGCCGATACCTTTCTCCCTCGACGTCATGGTGATCGGACGGGATTGGCGGATCAAGAGCACAATCCGGCGACGCCTCACGCGATGGCGGATCTGGATACGGCGTTGTCGACGTTCCGCGAGTCGTTGTTGGCCGACGTTTCTCGGGTCATCGCGGCGAGCCCAGCAGGCTCCGCTCAAGATGCCCCACGCCGGGATTCCCCCGTGGACACGCGGAAGAGCCGCAGCAAAGGGAAGACACGGCGTCATCGTAGTCCCTCGCCGTCCTCGTCGTGTACATCTTCCTCGTCGTCACCGACGACAACCGACGACGACGAAGACCGCGTGGGGACCAAGGCGGGTTCCGGCAAGTTGGCCGTCCTCGAGTTTCCGGACGATCGCTTCGCGGGCGTCCTAGATTACCGATCGCACCTCCTACGCAACCGCCACTCGACCTACGGGGCTTCGCAAGCTCGCAAGATGGGACGGACGGCCCAGAACATGAAGTTCTCCTTCGGGGGTACCCCGCTGTTCAACGGGAAGGAACCTTTCAAGGTCTTCGCGTGGCTTCGAAAGTTCGTCAAGGCCTGTGACGACAATGACGTGTCGGAGGGGATGGGTCTATACCTAATTCCCAACTTCCTCGCGGGCGACGCCGAGGCGCGGTTCACTCGGAACCTCCCGGGATCGGACATCGGAGGCGGACAGAGAGCCCTTGGGTCTTTCCCTGCGGCGGTCAATTGGCTGTTGTAGACCTACGCGGAGCCGCACGCGTTGGGCTTAGCGCAGGACAAGTTTAGCCGGGCGACGCTGGTGGACAACGAAGGGGTGGACGCCTTCGCGACACGCCTACGGAGCCTCGCCGAGCTGTGCGGCAACATCCACTCCGAGGGGACGATGAAACAGCAGCTGATCCAAGGCCTACCAGAGTACCTTCGGACGGATGCCTTCGTGTACAACACGGCGCAACGGAGTTACCAGCAGTTGTCGACCTACGTGGCGGGGAAGTATCGGGCCGCCA
>Ga0209093_1000823_pt1 | contig 17372 bp, 18 predicted proteins | sample SidtaG_4_FD_187450 | JGI IMG/M metagenome (GOLD analysis project Ga0209093, IMG submission 187450) | Marine algal microbial communities from Sidmouth, United Kingdom - Sidmouth_Male1 metaG (SPAdes) (version 2) | ecosystem: Host-associated > Algae > Red algae > Unclassified | place: Sidmouth... | reverse complement strand
GTGCTCCGAGAGCGGGCTTCCCGACGACCTGTCGTGGGGCCGCCTGGGGTACATTAGGTGGCTGGACACGGTCCAGGACCTCTGCCATAGTAAAGTAACGCACCCACTTGACCACACCGACTTCACACTCTGCGGCTACGGCGGGCGATGTCGCGTCGTCAGTGACGAGCAGGCAATCGACATCGTCGAATGGGCTGCCGGTGGCGATAACGCTTCCCTTGCGGAGGCAGACCGGCTCGTCGCAGAGGTTCGCGACTTCAACGCTGAAGCGTTGCCCCGGGACGACGACGGCCAGGCCGCGTGCGGTCGGACAGCGGTAGCGCTTGTTGAGGCGGTAGTACGGCGTGACGAAGACTTGACCAGCGAGGTCGGCTGTAACCAGCAAGGCCGTACGTGACGGCGGGGGCAACACGCGTCGCTGCGCGAGGCGCACCGTCGCATCCCTTGGGGATCGGCGGCGTTCTTTCTTGCCGCGGACCGTGCACGACAAGATGGGTACCGAAGCGTCGGTGGACCATCTGACGCGTTGGTGGCGAGTGTAGAGCGCCTCGACGTGGCGGTTGATGAAACTGGTGCCCAGTAGCACGGGCACGGGGAGGCGCTGGACGACGACAAAGTCAACGTCAGTGGCGAAGCCGCCGGAGCGCAGGCGCAAGATGATCACCCCTTGGGCCGAGATAGGGTTTTTATTTGCGTCCACAATGTGGGGCAAATGCGAGCGCGGATGCAGCCGCTTCTCCCATCCCTTGGGCAGGGCATCCACCCGAATGATCGAGGGTCCGGCGCCTGTGTCCAGTGTCGGTGTCATCAGCCGCATCCGCGCCTCGTCAAAACCGAGGGCTGCGGGGATAGTATACTGCCGGTATACCGGGGCCAAGACACGGTGTACCCGTATCTTCGGGCCCTGCGGACTGGGGCCAGCACTGGGCGACCGAGCCGCTAGCGGCACGTCTTGTGGACGTTCCCCGATCTGGGAGAGGCAGGTGGGTCCACCGTCGGGTCCGTGTCCGCTCGCGGGTCCCCGGGCGCATCGCCGACGGGCTCGCCTCCGCTGAGGGAGCCGGTGTCGTCCTGCTCCAGCGGGTCTCCCCAGGGGTCTCCGGCAATGGCAGCCATTGCGTATTGCATTCGACCAGGGCGTAGTGCAGGGCGACCAGCGCCAGTGGGTCCCGGCGCGGCCACAGGTGGCGCGCGGGTCCCTCTAGCGCGGTCGGGCTAGGGACCCGCACGGGCGTAGTTACCAAAACCTCGGCAGCGGTGGCACTGCACCTGGCTCAGGGGGACCATGGCCGGCCGTCCCGTCGGGGCACCTGACCGGGGAACCCACGGGGTTTCCGTCCCGTAGGACGGTGCCCGGGCCGCTGGTGGCGTAGGGGCAAACGCCTGGAACGGCTGCTGCGGTGGCGGCCGACCAAACGGGGGCCGGCCCAGGGGCGGCCTGGCTTTCGGCATCGTCGCTGGCGGCGCCGCCCAGAGGACCGGTTCAGCCTTCGCTCCGCTCGCGGAGCAGAGCTGCAGAACGCTCTTGGCTTTGGTGTACAGGGCGGCTTTGCCGATGGTGACCTTGACCGCTCGGAGGCCATCTCCGATCTTCTGCGAGAGCGCCACCAGTTCGTCGAAGGTGGTACACGTGCGGCCGGCCAGCTCGGATTGGGCCTGTACCGAGGGATGGAGCCCCTTCAAGAAAATATACCGGAGCTGCCCGGGGCCGTACATCCCCATGAGCCGGCAGCCTAGCCGCATCAGCCGCTGGTAGAAACCGCGTTCACCTTCGTCCTGGCGCTGCTCCGCCGTACGGAGGACCATTTCGGCCGTGTGCAGGGCGTCCGTGGGTGCATAGCGAGTCAACAGGTAATTGACCGTGTGCGGGAAGCTTGTAGCGACGGCACTGCCGTGTGGTCCCCTCGCTTCCTGAACGATTCGTCCTTGGCCTCACCGCCGATGCGGAAGGCTAGCAGGTTTGGGGCCTCGCCCAGGGTGACATCCACTTCGTCCGTAGTGGTGCGGAAGCGAGTGGGGAGAGCCAGGACGGCCAACGGGTCCGAGCCATCGAAGAGAGAGTCCTCGTGGCACGGACCGTCCAGCAGACGATGGCGCCTACGGAGCTGGATTGCTTTCGGCCGGCCGTACGTCGGATCCGCGTTGCGGACGAGGTAGCGGCAATAGTCGAGTAGTAACGAGAACGGGCCGTGCTTGGACGTCAAAGGGAGCGTCCAGGGGGTGACCGCCCGTGGCGTCAAAGCTACAGGGCCGGCGCCAAATGTGTGGGCGCGTCGGCGCGCGTGGGAGCTGCGACGCGAGGGTCCGGTGCTGTCGCTGCTGCCACTGCTGATAGAGACCCGTGGTGGCTCGTCGTCATTGGCGGACCGCGAGGAGCGGGCACCGGAATCCGATCGCGCCCTCGCACTCCGAGATTCCAATGGCGACGTTGAGGCGGCGGACCTGCGTGACCGGTGCCGGTTACGCGGGGAAGGGGTGTTTGCCGGTGTTGGGTCAGTGGGCCGGGGCCCACTGGCAGTTGACATCGGCAATGTCCCAGTTGGGTCGCGCAACGTTGTCGCGTCGACGCGTAGCTCTCGGACGGATGTTGCCAACGTACGCACCAGCGTCGTGAGCTCCGCCACTTCCGACTGCTCCGCCTGACGACCAGCGATGCTGAGGGATGCACCCGAATCGCCCGTGGCCGTTGCCGCTGCGGCGGGGTCGGGTAGGTTCGAAGCACCTTGGGGAAGAGGGGGAGTCGTATCCGCCGGCACTGACCCATCGGCAGTACGCCGAGCTTCAGTACCCGCATCATGAGGAGGGGCAAAGCGCGGGGGATCGGCACCCCCGCTCGCCGTCGGCGATGGGTTGGCTTCTTGTCTCGTCATGGCTCGAACCCGGACACGACGGCGCCACGGCCCGTCGGGCACCGTCGAGCGACTCCCCCGGCCTGCAACAACAGCCGCCGGGTGACCGGGACCACAAAGTGGTTGCGTCACGACTACCGTCAGTGGCGCTCGCACCCTTGTCGCCGGGGCTCGCGAGAGGAGAGGCGTCCCTCACCAGGGACGACGCCTTTTCCCCTGCTGCCCCAAAAAGTGTGGTGACAAAGAACGCGCGAGCAAATACCCTGTGGCAACACTGAAAATACAGAAGAGAAGGACCCAAAAGGTCGACCTCCCGAGAGGACCTAGAAGGCGCAAAGGCGCGTAAAGGCTAGGACTCGAGAGTGACGCCAAGATTTTCATTGCGAGCAAGACGGGGCGGCGCGGGCCGTGGCCGGCGCCAAAATAACAAGACGGAAACAGACGAAAAAGAGAGACGAGATAGAAACCCCGGATCCGAATAGGAAGGGCTACTTAGGGAAGGACAGCCGTCCCATAGCCCGCAATCCGAAGTACGGAGAGGCGGGTGCAAGCCCCGTCAGGGGCATAAATACTGGACTTGGCCCCTGCCATTTGCAACAACCCATTTCGGTTGCTGGCTGACACAAATAATGCTCACGGCATTCTAAATTGTAGACACTTGGTGTGCATATCGTTGCTGGCGTTGTGCACGTGCTCCTACCGTGCGAGTGCACTATTGGTCGTACGAAGACTTAGCACGGTCGGAACAGCGCTGAACTCACAGAGGTGCAGACAACGGTGTCTGCGGTCATAGGACTGTATCTATCAGCGAGAACGACACATGTATGCCGTCGTAGGACGTCTTGAGGTACTCCAACAGGCCAGGGTCTGGTATAGGATTCACATGTGATGCGGAAAATGCGCAAAATTCAAAACTTCTGTCTGATCGTAGAGAACACGGATCTGGACGTGCTGCGCCGGGTGACATGTACCATCAAGAGTTTTTTTTTGAATACACAGAAGTGGGCGAAATGAAGAAGAGACACGTGGACAGTATCTGGCCACATCCGGCCAAACTATTAAAGACGACCCGAAACATTTCCGATCGTTTTCATCAGAAGGCACTGAACATCGCCCCTAGACCGACGGAAAATCCCCATACTCCGGGCTTGCTGTGGCACCGTAAGCTCTGAAACGCATGGTCTACCCTAGTGAGTCGCTCAACGTGTGCTCTTGGCGATTCCAGTCGGTTCCGTATGTCATCGTGGTCGTTCTGTAAACAGCCCCTCGGCTTCCTTTTTGCCCGCAGCAAAGTGATGGACCGCGGGTTGACGGGCATTGTGTCGTTGTCATCGTGGAGTTCTGTGAGCCGCCATCATGAACCATCCAGGCATTCCAATCTGTTGTCTGTCGCGCGGACCTCCGGTTTGAGTTCTGGTCCTGGGCCTTCAGACGGGTCGCCTCATCAAAGTGGCTGAGTCGTCGGTGCCGCTAATAGAACTGTAGCAGATGGGGTGCTACCACTAAAAAGGGAACCAAGTTGTGTTGTTAAAAGAGAAAGAAGTTGTGAATGTAGCATATCTCCTTGATATTGGGATACTGGGCCCGGTAGCCCCCCTGACTGTTCAGCATTCAAGTAGTGGATTGAGCTGACTTGTGGATTGCTCTTTGGGAGGTTACTTCTGTCTTGTATATCCGTCCTTTGGTTTATCATCTCTACTTTGGTGGTTCTTCGATCTTGATGATCGCTCGGTCGATCGACCTCGCCCCTTTACCGTCTGATATTAGAAGCACCATGGGACCGGGGCTCGCCGTCGGTAGCATCCCCGGCTCTCTCTCGGATGCTGCGCGAACAAATATTTTACTTCCTCGCCCGCTTGCGCGATAGCGTTCGCCTTTTCGTGCGTCTACGGTCGGTCGCTACCCGCTGGATATTTAACCAACGTCATTAATGCCACATTTGGTGGAGCAGCAGGGGATACTCTTGCCGGCCGCGTGCATCTGCACATGGTGCGCGAGAGCTGTCTCCTGTTGCCAAGTGGCACGGTGACGGGTATTGGACCCATTGCTTTTATGTGCAGGGCGCGTCTCCCACTTGTGTGTGCCGCGTCGCTGGGCGTCGTGGGTGGTGCTCTCCAATTGGAGCGCGGAGGGCTTCGGTTGGCACCGTGCCGATTGAGCAATGGCCCCTGGTGGTGCCGATGGGCAGCGTGGCAATGGGAAGCGTAAGACAAACGCCCTGCCTTCCGACTACGTCCCGCCTGTGACGGCCGGACACATGGCCCCCACACTCGGGGAACCAGATCCCTCCCAGTCAAGTGGTGACACGTGGATTCGCCTCATGGGTGGTCGGATCCGGTCAGGCCGAAACGGCCCCGGGCTCTCGCGAGGGAAATATGTCCTACTGACGCACTTTTCGAATCTTTCCGGTGGCGATCCACTGTTGATCACCCCGTGGCTCAGCAACCAGAACCGCGATCTCGAGACTTCCCTGAGACTAGTAAATCCCCGGGCGGGCCCCCAGTGAAGGGCCTAATTTGGTGTAAACCCAACTTGGACCACTGAACAGCATTACACCGCGCCCCCGACACCGGGGCGCCGCGAGGGTGTCACGTAGCACCCTTCCCCGTCCTCAGTCCTGGCGGTGTCCGAACCTTCGGCCGTTCTCGGCTGAGACTGGCCCCATGCATGGGCCCTGAGGGGAAGGTTTCTTAGGGTCCTCTGAGGGTGTCTGAGGGGGTGTTTTCTGAGGGTTGGAGGGGGACGGACGGGGGGTGGAGGGGATAAGAGGGCGAGGCGTGAGTGTTGCCTCGAGGCCTTCGACGCGGGCAAGTACACTTCCGGTCACACAACTCGTGTCTGCCGCTCGTGGCGTCTTCCCCCGGTCGACGCCGTGCGTGTGTCTTCTTCGGGGTTTCCTTTCGGTGCGGGTATTCCCCGACAGGACTACCCGGAAACACTGTTTTGCTCAACTCCCCCCTAGCTGGGTGGTGTTGGCTGGGCGTGTGGTCACGTTGGGTAGAGCATCAGGGGAGACAGGCGAATAAGTCTTCTTCTGGCGGTGGCGGTGCGTCAGCCCGCCTCGGGGGAAGCCTAGTTGGTTTTCCTCCCCCTGGTGCCTAGCGCAGCGGGCGGCGCCCCGCGGCGCCAGGATTGGCTGAGTCCGGCCGGGTCGATGGCCGATGGGGGGGGGCATGGAGACCCCCTTGGTTTCGAGGTGCCTGGTTTCGGGGGGTATGGGTCTTCCCCCCCCGGAGGCGGACTTCTGTGGACGATCGCCACACCAGTGCAGGCACCACGGATGCGGGTGCCCCCGGTCAGCGGACTTTGTTCCAGCCCTTGTCCTTGGGACGCGATCCGACTGGGACTCGCCCACCGGCGGGCGCCCCCTCGGGTAGTACTCACCCCGAGGCGGCCCTGTCGGGTGCTGGCACTCATTTCGACGGAGGATAGCCGCCCGACGTAGCCACGTGGAGCGGTGGGTCTGTGCCACCATGGGCACGAGAACCTGCGGGTGGGAGCTCTGGTCGTGCTCCGCAAGATTCACGGAGTGCCAAGGGTGCCTCGGCGCGCAAGCACAGCGCCGGCACTCACGGTGTGGGTCCCCCGGCCCTCGGGCCCAGTGGGAGATCCCCTCTCGGTGGTTGGGAGGGGGGGGTGATGCCAGACTCGGCACGGGAGCCTGCGGGTGGGAGCTCTAGTCGTTCTTTCCCAGGCTCACGGGGTTCCAGGGATGGCCAGGCTCTCGAGTGGCGAGACGCCGTGGCCGGGGGTGTTCGGTCTGAAGTTACCCGATCGCTAGTTACGATGTTGGGGGGCTCTACGCCCAGACCCGCGGAAGGACGGGGCAGAGCCCGGCGCTCTTCCCGTCGGCGCCGACGCGACGACTTTTCGTCTTCGTCAACCACGGACGTCTCGCTCTCGGGGGACGATTCGGCCGTTGCGGCACTACTAGGTGCGTTCCGCGCTATCCCCACGCTGTTGAAGGTGAAGGAGGGTACTAGGGGTATTGACCCGAGGACCCAACCGGCTCCTGATTAGGTGGGGGGTGAGAAAGGTAGGGGGGGGGCGCGAGAGTTACCCCGGGGTGTTGACCCGGGGTTGCCGACGCAACTCTCCCTCGCAACCTGTACGGAGGCGGAGAGGTGGCCGAATCAAGCGACCCCGACGCCACAGACTCGGGTGGTGCCGTCCAGTATCAGGGTGAACCACCCGTACTACCGGGATATGTTCGATTGCGAGACCTACGCGTTGGACAACAAGTCGGTTGTCTACACGCAACGCCAGGCCCGTACTCTGGCTCTGAGAAAGAGCGACGTGGCTCAACCCTTCGGAGTACACGACAAGTGGGACGGTTCTCCCCCTTCCCAGGTCTTCCAGTTATTGCGCGAGTTCGCCAAGGCCTGTGACGACAACGACATCTCCGAAGGCGAGGCCTTTTACGTCCTTCAAGAATGTACGAAGGAGCCTCTCAAGTCAAAGATGATGATGGTTCTGCCGACTCGCCGGGCGGGTAACCCCGGCGAGGTCACTTCCTGCCTGGAGCTCATCGACTGGATGCTCCGACGGCACGTCGACGAGGCCTCAGTGGCAGCCCTCTTCGAGACCCTTAACGTCGCTGTCCAACAAGACGACGAGGACGAGTTGTCCTTCGCCAAACGGCTCCGCCGCCTGAACACCGAGTGCGGGCTCATGTACGCCGAGGGCGCGCTCAAGCGGCGCGTTGTGGAAGGTGTCCACCGCGCCGCGCGCGCCACTGTTCTGGAGCGGAAAACCCCTGGCATGACTGTGGCGGAGTCAGCTCGCTTCGCCCAGACTAAGGGCGACAAACACCCCTGGCTGGGATTTGATCAGCTTAAGGCGCGGACCAAGGAGCGAGCAGTGCTCGCAGAGAAGACCCGGCTCCGGCGGCAAGCTCTCTTAGCCGCTTCCCCGCGGGTGTCTGGTGGTGCTCGGGGTGACCCACCGTGAGACGCCGCCGTTCGGGTCTTCGGGGCCGTGGACGCCTCGACTCCAGGCGCCGGGGCACAGAACGATGCGTCCCGACCCGGGGCTCCGGACGGCTCGACTCCCGGTGGCGGCGACAATTCACGCCGCCGATACCGGCCGAAAGACGACACTCCTCTTCCCAGACTCAGGGCGGGAGAGTACCCTTGCTGGCAGTGTGGCAAGATGAGCCATTGCGCCGACGTGTGCCCAACTTTAGACGCACGCCTACGTGACCGATTGGCGATGGCCAGTCGCTGGTCTCCTCTCTGGGCGTCCTCGGGCTCCCGAGACCCCCAGCGGATGGGCCGGCGGGTGGCAGTCGCCATCCTAAACGATGAATCCAGCAGAGCGATACTCCCCCCGAAGATGAAGGTGGCGCCCTCAGACGCCGCTACCGCCCAGTTGCTTGGCGTGAAAGGGGGACTCCTACCCATCACGGGCACCGTGACTCTTGAGGTGCGAGTCGGAAGCTATTCGACACCGGTCACGAGTGGAGTAGTGCGCGGCATGTCGGTCCCCATACTCCTAGGGACAGACTACACCGACGTCCACGTCCCCAACATCTGCGGCCCAAGGGGCACATCCAGTTAGTAAATGGATGTATGGTCCACATCCTCCGTCGGGGCAAGACGGTGTCGTGTGCCAAGGCAGACCAGACCGGCAAGGCTGGTGCCTCTGGTGAAGCGGACGCCAAGGTGCGTCTGGCCCGCGAGGTGGTTGTTCCCCGGCGGTCCCAAGGGTACGTCCCAGTGCAGACGTCCTTCCAGAGGAATGGGGTCATTACACAGCGCCATCAAGTGTATGAGCGCCATCGCGTGCATTTGTAAACTGTAACCATGGACTGCACCGCCAACTAGGCGTGGTGGGTAGAAGAAGCCCACAGGGCCAGTACGAGTGAGCGACTCCCCAATGGTAAGGTCCTGGGGCATATGTCGGCCTACTCCGGTGTTAACCGCCATATCCCTAGAGGAATGGGCTGCATTGAGTCCCAGTCCGGCCACCGCGCCGGACGCGACGGACCCCGCGGAGGAGCCCCATGTCCATTCTTAGAACGTGCCAGAGGGGTTGAGGCCTCAAGAGCTCTCCCTACTAGAAAAGCACCAGGCCTTATGGAGTGGGCACCTGGGCTCCATCAAGGCCACAGAGCACCGGATAGAGTTGAGGCCGGGCTCCAAGCCCGGCCGGCTCAACCCCTACCGGATGGGTCCCCAAACTAAGAAACTCATCAAGGCCCAGGTCGACCGAATGCTCAAGCTCGAAGTCATCGAGCCCAGCCAGAGTGAATGGGCTAGCCCGGTTGTCCTCATCCCGAAACCCGACGGGAGTCCCCGGTTCGGCATTGACTATGGGCAGTTGAACGAGCGCACAGTACGCGACTCGTATCCGTTACCCCGAACGGACGACTGCCTCGACACCTTAGGGGATGCCAAGTTCTTCTCCACGTTGGACGGCAACGTAGGTGTAGTACTATTGGAGCCCGCCGTCGGCGGTGGGCGCCGCCGGCGGAGCACCCGGGGTGCGGCGGACGGGGAGGGGGGTCGGCGGCGCCGACGAGGTCGGGCTCGGGCGGAACGGGGACGGCGGGACCGCCTAGGAGCGCAGGTGCGAGCCCGCGGAGGGGCGCGCCTGGACCAGACGCCCGCCGCGGGGTCCGAGTGGACGCGGCCGGAGGGCGTGGCAGGCGACAACCGACCGGTCGCCACGCGGCGGTTGCAGCGCGTCGCGCGCGGAACGGTCACTCCCCCTCGTCTGTATTGATCGCTTCATGGGACTCTGTACGCATGGAGTGAATTATCTGCATTGGTTGGTGACTGCCCAGGCCAAGTCCCTATCGGGGAATTGGGCCCGGGCTATGATTTCTGCCCTTTTAGGACGAAGGGCGACGACGGTGGGAGGCACCGTCGTCGCCAGCAAGTGAACCGTGTTTTCATGTCTTGGCGGTTCGATCGGCCGGACTTCCTGGACCTGGAGTCTCATAGCGGGTGGCGCACGAGCGGCCAAGACGGCCGTTACTTCCCTCCTACTGAGGTAACCCCCGTGACCGTGGTACTACATTTGGCGCTCCGGGTGAGACCCGCTGTTTGCGCGCGGTGCGTGTTGCGGTCCGCCACCTCTTTCGGTATTAAGGTCCGGGGACCCCCGTGGGTTGTATTGCGGTGCGGTGACCGAGGACAACCCATCGATACGCGGGCCCCGCTTCCATGGCTCGCGGATCTTCCTCACCTTCCCCGCTCGACGGGGGCGCTCCTCCGTTCGAGATGCCTGGCACTAGCCGGGTGACGGACGCGGCACCGGCGGGAGGCCCCGGGGCTCTGTGGGCGCTGGGCGCCCTGGCCCTCGTTGGGGGTGGAAGGGCGGTCCCGGTTGGCGGCGGCGGTACGGTGCCGGGTGAGTCGATCTCCCCCCCCGAGGATCCCGGCCGCACGCCGACCACCAGGGCTCGTCCTCCTCCCGGGGCGGGACGGACAACTTCGCTAGCGGAGTCCCAGCGAGGGGCCGCAGGGGCTCACCCCTCGCCCCTGAATGGGCAGCGCCCGGACAGGGCGCCGCCCTTGGGCCCGCCCCGTGTGGCCGCCGTGGGCAGCTCGTCGGGGGCCCAGGCCGGTGGGATCCCCACAGGCCCGGGTTGGAGCCGATTAGTGGATGCGCTGTCGCTGGAGGAGGAGGAGCGACAGCGCCGGGATTTGCAAAGAGCATTCGGGGTCACCCCGGAGGATGCGGTCCGGGCCCAGTGGCAGCGTTCCACCCGGGACCATTGGTCCCTGGATCCGCCGACGGCAGCGGGCGGGTCGGGACCCAGCCTACACGGGGTCGCTGGCGCTGCCTCCCGCGGGCTGTCACGGCCAGTGGCCGACACCGCACACCTACGCCAAGTGGCCCAGGTGTTCCGAGATGCTGCGGAGGAGGCGTTCACCGCAGCCTTGGATGGAACCCCGGCACCGGGGCGCAGTGCGGCCGTCGCCTCGGCGCTCGCGGCGGCCCAGGGGCCTTCGCCGCTGTCGGCGAGCGCGGGCGAAACGGCTGCTCCGGACTCCGGATCGGACACATTCGGGAAGTCGTCCCGGGGTGCGGGTGGCGCCGGGGTGGCGTCCGCCCTGTCTGTGGCCGCCACCCGTCGCAGACGGTCTCCGCGGTCGCGCTAGCGGCAGGCGCCCGCGGGGCGGACGCCGAGGAACGGATCTCGTCGGGAGCAGCGCCGTCGGCGCCCCTGGCGACGTGACAAGTCGCCCTATCATCGGGGCCCTCCTCAACAACGAAGAGCGAGCACAGCCCGTCGGGCTCGTCTTCCGACCCCAGTGGGACGGACTCGACTAAGAGCAGCCGCAGCTCCGCCTCGACCGCCGACAGCCGTAGCGACCACGGGGCGCCACGCCGTCGACGACGGGCTCGCGCGGCCGAGAAGCGCCCGCAGCGGGCCCTGGTGCAGGAGGCGCTGCGTGCCTTCCGAAGCGAGCAGCGGGAGGAAACCGTCGTGGACTCTCGTTTCAAGGGGCTCCAGTCACCGGCAAGGTACCGTCTCGCGCTGCGGAGGGGACGCTTGCACCTCCCCCGCTGCAACTCCATGGCGGCATCCGCGCAGACGTCAAGGCATTGATGCACACCTCGCGGCAGTTCGCGGGCGACACCCCGCTGGGGTTGGTGACGTTCCTCGGGAACTTCCAGACGGCTTGCGACGGCAGCGGCTTGAGCGAGGGGACGCCAGTGTTACTGCTGCAGCACTTCGTCACGAGCGAAGTGCTCGGGGTGTTCCAGCGCGCTAGGGACACCCACACCAGGCCGCAGCGCACGTACAAACGCGCGGTCCGCGCCCTACTCAACGAGTACCTTGATGGCGGCGATTTGGTGGACCACCTGCAGTCGCTCATGCAAGCGACCCAAGAGAAGTGGGAGGACGAGCACGAGTTTGCGAACAGCATCCTCGATGCTAACCGTGCCCTGGGTTCGGTCCTGCAAGAGGTCGAACTCAAGAGTATTCTACGTAAGGGCGTCGGACGAGAGGTACCGGCGCTGGACCAGAACTTCAACACCCAGGGTGGGACCTTTCCCAAGCTGCGCAAGTTCTTTGCAAAGACGGGCGCCGCCACCCGTGCGGCCCGGGGGGTCACGCTCCCGGCCAAGCCCAAGGGGAGCACCTCCCGGTCCGTCGGGGGCAAGGAACGGGAGCTCCGACGCGCCCGGACGGCCGCCTCGGTGGCCCTCTCAGGGGGATCCGCCTCGGCCGCCGCGGCTCTGGCCGTCACGGACTACGGGACGGAGGCGGAACGCGCTGAGTGGGCCGCCGTCCTCGCCGCGTCGGTAAAGCCCCCCGAAAACGGTCCGGTCGGGGACGCCCCGGTGCTGCCTGTCGCCAGCCTGCCGCCCGCGTCGGGGTGGCAAGAACAACCCGCGTGGGGTGGACGTCCGGAGGTGTTCCCCATGCACACCGGGGTGGGCCGCGGGAGGGGCACTCTGGCGCCGGGTACCCCGGTCCTGCCGCGTGCCGGTACCGTGTTTCCGTACTCCGACCGGCCGCCCCGGTTCCCGCGCGACGGGGCGCCCGCGCCGCGCGGAGGGGGAGGCGCCAGTCCGTCCGCATAGACACCGCCGCCGCGTCGGCGGGGGGCCTGCTCCTTTTACGGCCACTTAGGGCACTGGGTGTGAGAGTGCCCCGCCCAGTCCCCCGAAGTCCGGGCGCATGGGCGCGCTTTGCGCGAAGCCGTCCAGGCGCACCGGAGCGGGCGCGGTCCCGCACCGCCCCCGCCCCTGCCTCTGGGCGGGGGTGCGCCGGTCGCACCTCGGCCGCCGGGCGCGGCCGCCTCAGGGGGCAGTCCGCCGGGATCCGCCTCGTTCGTCCACGCCGTGGAAACAGACGACCGGGCCTGCCCGGACGGCCCGGCTGACGACGACGGGAGCTCCTCCGAGGAGTGTTCCGCCGGGGACGGTGACAGCGGGCACCCCGGCCACGCCCAGGGAAACGCGTAAGGGGCTGCCCCTTAAGTGGGCTGCCCACGGACGCTGTCCGCCTCAAGGCACACCAACACTGTTACATGACGGCGAGCCGCCTGCGCCAGGTCTGCTAGAAGCGGGCCGCAGCGGGGTTTTCGCCAGCGCCCGCGTTCTGCCCGCGGGTATTGGCGCGGCCGGGGGGTGGCCCCCGCGTATCGTCCGAGGGCCCGGACCGGACCCCGGTCCGGGCGCTTTCGACGGACGGTCCGGGCCCCTCCCCGATGCCACCGGTTGCCGCGTCGGTCCTGGCCCCGGGCCACTCCGCCCCCCGGCCGTGGTGCGGTGGGGATGGCTTTCCGGCCGATCCCCCCGCCAACGGGGCGCGCCTGGGCGGCGGGCGCTGGCACCGCCTCGGTGGCCGCGCTCGCCGGGAGCGTACCCGCTTCCGCTGCCATGCGGCCGCAGTGGCGGCTTGCGCGCTCCCGCCGGGTGCCCCGAAGGCGGATGGGAAGGTGCGGCTCTTCAGCCTGCACAACTACCGCATCGTGGCCTCGTTGGGCCTGGACATGCTGTCCCTCGTCGCAGTCGGGGTCGTCGTGGACACCGGGGCGGGGCCCAACCTGGTCCGAAGGAGCGCCCTTGCCCCTGACTGGCTCGGCCAGGTCGTCATCTCCAATGAAGAGGAGCGGGTCCGCCTTAGGGACGCCAACAGCGCGCGGCTACGCACCAGCGGTACCGTCACGCTGTGGCTCCAGACGGGTGCACGGATCGTCCTTTTGACATTCCTCTTCGTCGACGACTTGTCAGTGCCGGTCATCCTGGGCTGAACATTCATCGACGACAACGCGCACGCCACCCTGCCCCAGGACCGGTCCATCCGTTGGATGGACGGCTCCGTCGCCGCAATCTTGCGGGGGCCGCTGGACGACGGCGACCGCTCGGTGGGTGTCTCATGCGTGCTACGCACCACCTGCAAGACACGGCTACCACCGTCGGCGGCCTCAGTCGTCTGGGTGCGGACCATGTGGGGGGGCCTGGACCAGTTGTACGGCGCCTCGCCCCTGTTCACGACGCATAGTATAACCATTGCCAATGGTGTCCACGACATTGTGCCAGGACTCTTCTTCCCGGTCATCGTGACCAACTTCGGCACTTGGGAGGTCGTCCTCCGGCAGCGGCCCAACGTCGGCTATGTCGAACTGCTCACGACGGGCGTTGTGCGGGTGGCCCTTGCGGCGGACCCTGGGACGTTGGCCGTCCCGGCCTTCACGACGACGGGCCCCGCGGAGAGCGTGGTGGGTGCGGTGTCCGCCATGAGGGGACCCTCGAGACACAGGCAGGGCCTGGAGGCGGCCCTTCTCGCAGGGGGAGGAGTAGCGACCCCAGCACGGCCCTGGGACCCGGGCGAAGCGGGCCCCTCCCGGTATGGCGCACCGCCCGTGGCCGCGGTCCACGTGGAGGAAGTGGACCTCGCGGATGCCGACCCGGAACTGCACACACGGATCCGACACATGCTGGGCCAGCACCAAGCAATGTGGACGGGCCAGGCGCTTGGCGTCATCAAAGCCACCAAACATCGCATCGACCTCTACGCCGGGGCCCGGCCCGCCCGGTTCGCCACTCGCCTTGCGGGGCACCCCTCACAAGAAGCCGAGACGGCCGAGGTCCAGCGGCCGTTGGAAGCGGACGTCATCGAGCCGACAGCGTCCGAGTGGGGCTTCTCGGTCGTGCTCGTCCCGAAGAAGGATGGAACCCTCCGCTTCTGCGTCGATTATGGCCTGCTGAACGTCGTGACCAAGAAGGACTCCTACCTGCTTCCCCGGATGTACGAATGCATTGACAGCCTCAGCAAGGCGACCATCTTCTCGACATTGGATTGCAATGCCGTCTACTGGCAGGTCCCCATCGCACCCGAGGACCGGGAAAAGACGGCCTTCGTTTGTCACGAGGGCGCCTTCCAGTACAAGCGGATGCCGTTCGGGCTCACCAACGCACCCGCGAAGCTTCAGCGGGCACTTGATATCATCCTCTCCGGGGTCAAGTGGCAGAGCTGCCTCATCTATCTCGACGATGTCATCGTGGCCTCCAATTCAGAGAAAGAGCATATCGGCCACGTCGACCATGTCCTGCGCCTGCTGCGCGAGGCGGGAGTGACACTCCGCCTACCCAAGTGCCGACTCTTCCGCACGACCTTGGAGTACCTCGGGCACGAGATTAAGCCGGGCCGGCTTGGCGTGATGGACGCCCACACGCGCGCACTGCGCAAAGCACACTTCCCCACGACCCGCACGCACGTACGGAGCTTCGTGGGGATGTGCAATGTCTTCCGCCGGTTCGTGCCGATCTTCGCCTGTATGGCGGCGCCATTGACGGACCCAATGGGGTCCACGACCCCTGTCCTCGTGCCCCCCGCCAGGCCGCTGCAGCTGCTGGCGTTCGACCGGCTTGAAGAGGCCCTTACGACCCCAGAGGTCTTCGCACTCCCGCGACGCGGGCGCAAGTACGTTCTCGACGTGGACGCGTGCGAAACGCAAGTGGGCGCCGCCATGCTCCTGGATCAAGACGACGGCAAGCTCCAGCCCGTCGTGTACATCAGCCCACGGCTGGCCACGAACGAGGTCCCATACGGGGTCACGGAGAAGGAGTGGCTGGCGGTCGTCTGGGTGTCGCTCAATCTCCGCCCCCACCTCGAGGGGGACCGCTTCCTCGTGCGGACCGAGCACGACTGCCTGCGGTGGATCCTCAACATCGGGGGTTCGGGGAACCCCCGTTTGGCACGCTGGCGCCTGCGCCCAAGTGAGCTGGAGTTTGACGTCGCCTACATACCGGGAATGACGCATTACCTGGCGGACAGCATCTACCGCCTGGAGTCGGGGGCCGGCGACGAGACAGCGTTCGATGACTCCGTCCCGGTGTTTGCCTCTCGGGCCAATACGGTCCGGGGGCTCGACGCCGCCAAATACGTCGGCGGGCCCACGGTCCGTGGCATCAACCGGGACACGGTGCTATCCGCCCAGGCCGCGGACGGCTACTGCCAGGAGGTCGTGAAGGCCTTGAACGCTGGGCGGCACTTCCCGTTCTTCGAGGACCTCGATGGGATCCTCCGCCACCGCGCGGCCCCCGACGGCGCTCACCAAGTGGTGGTCCCGGCCTCCTTGCTGGAGCAGGTCCTCCACCTCGAACACGACGCGACCCTCGCGGGACACCTCGCGGAGTCCCGCATGTACGCGGCAATGCGGCGGTATTCCTACTGCGTGGGCATGGCGGCGGACGTCGTCTCCTACGTGAGGAAGTGCGACAGCTGCGCGCGACAGCGGGTGCGCCCCCTGGCGCGGCGCTCGCCGCTCACCCTGTTTCCCGCATCCATGCCCTTCCAGGACATTGCTGTGGACCTCTACGGGCCTCACGCTCGGACGGCCGCCGGCCACCGGTTCAACCTGGTGATAACCGACCGGTTCACCAAGCTGGTGCGTGCACTCCCAATGGATGGTACCACAGCGGTGGACTGCGCCTCGGTGGTCCCGGACTACTGGGTCGCCGCCTATGGTCGCCGGACCGGTTGCTGTCCGACGGGGGACCGCAGTTCCCCAGCCACTTTGAGGGCCAGGTGTGCAACCTGCTCTCCATCGAGCTGAAGGTCACGTCTCCGTTGCACCCGCAGACTAGCGGGCAGACGGAGCGGTTCAACCGCACCATGCACACCATCCTAAACCACTACGTGTCGGAACATCCGCAGTCTTGGGACCAGCTCCTTGGGGCGCTGACACTGGCGTACAACAGTCGCCCGCACCGGAGCACCGGGGTCGCCCCGCTGGAGCTGTTCAACCGCATGGGGGCGTCGAGCTGGGCGTTAAAGGACGTCTCCCGAACAGGGGCGTACCCCCTCACGGCGCAACGCGGCACAGCCGCAGAGAAACGGGCCCAGGCCGACCTGCTGACCCGCCTCGTGCAGCTCGTCCCGCAGATGCAGGCAACGCTCACGGCGACGCAAGGGCGCTACAAGCGCGACCACGACCGACGCCTCGCGCTGCGCGCGGACAGGCTAACCGTCCGGGTCTGCGCGTAGCTGCGCGATCACGCCAAGGAAGAAGGCGCCGGCGGAAAGCTGACGCACGTGGCCCGCGGGCCCTGTCGCGTGGTCTCCACGGATGGTCCCACGGTCCTCCTCGACGTGGATGGGGGGCACCGCCGGGAAAACGTGGCTGAAGTCTTGCGTGCCTCGGGCGCGGCCGTCTCGGGCCCCGCCCAGCACCCCGCGTTGCGGACGGCCCGCTCCTTCCATGGGGCAGAGGCCGATGGCCAGCGGTATGCTGTCAACCGGATTGTGGACCACGCCACGCTCCCCGACGGAACCCTGTGGGTCCAGGTTTATTGGACCGAGTACCCCCAGCCTACCTGAATGAACGCCGCGGACGCCCCGCACGAGACGCTCCGCGTCTATGTGCGCCGCACCTCGCGCCTGGGGTTACCCCATACGTCCGCCGACCCCCCACCGACGCCCTCGCGTGCCCCGGGCTGCCCCGTTGTGGCCGCCGCAGGCGTCGCTGCCCCGTCACCCCGACCGTCCGCGCCTGACCCCTTGGGTCGGCGCGGCGGCCGGGTGCGGACGGGGGGGGGGGGGGGGGGGTT
>Ga0209093_1000822_pt1 | contig 17373 bp, 25 predicted proteins | sample SidtaG_4_FD_187450 | JGI IMG/M metagenome (GOLD analysis project Ga0209093, IMG submission 187450) | Marine algal microbial communities from Sidmouth, United Kingdom - Sidmouth_Male1 metaG (SPAdes) (version 2) | ecosystem: Host-associated > Algae > Red algae > Unclassified | place: Sidmouth... | reverse complement strand
AACCACCGCCGCCGGCGTCGTCGTCCCCCGGCGGCCGCCTCGTCCCCCGGCGGCCGCCTCGTCCCCCGGCGCCTCCGGCGCACCCGCGGTGGTCCCCGTCAACACGGGGCCCCGTGGTACTACACCGCCCACCGCCTCTCCCACGCACAAACGCTGCGGTTTCCAGACCCCTCCCACTCGGTCTGATACCACATAGAGTGGATCCCGGACGCAGTGCAGCCTCTAGGCAGAGAAAACCCTTGTGTGTTTATCGTGGATCAGCCCGCCGCGCTTCTACCACGGTCGGATCAGCCCGCCGTCCCACTACGTCCAGCACCTGGACCATTCCTCTCGATGTTGCTGACGCCTATGTTTTGTTGGTGTGTATACCGTATCTCCTGTATCATCTCTTGTTGTGGGTACAGGTGATGCCCTGGAGTGTTGCGCGTCTTCTTGTACTCGTAGGGTGTCGTTCTGCGTCATTGTCTGAAGAAAACTGCTCGCTATTTCTCTGTGCTGCTGCCCTGTACTGCGCCCATTTCTACCGTACTGCCCCGTACTGCCCCTTACTGCCACATGCTACTCTGTTCTCGCCGATGCGGCGCCGTACTGCCCTTTTATCCCCTGTACCGTCCCGTTCTTTGGAAATCCATGCAAGTGAAGAGAAGGGCGGCAACGGCGGTGGTTGCGCTACTCGCGCGCGGAGTTGGGCGAGTGGTGAAAGCTGTGTGGGCGGCTCCGGCGGGAAGAGGGGCGACGGGAGTGACTAGCACGGAGGATTTTTTTGAGCTGGTTCCCGCCCAGAGCGCACTCTGCCTCCTTCGCGTCAACCCGCTACAACTTCCGCCGAGCCGCATTGGCTGGACGCAGGCGTACAGACGCGTGCATACCTTGACATTTGCGCTGTGGGGAGCGAGACTGACTTTCTGTGGTTTGTCTGGAGCTTACTCATGCTTGTGTTGTTGTCTGTCTGGTGGTTACCTCCTTGCCCTTCGCTTGTTTACTGTGGCCATCTGGTATGTAGCTTTACGTGTTCATGTTGGGCGCGAGGGGCGCAACGGGGTAGTCTACGAGGGAGGGGAAGGGTGACGTTGGCGAGCGGGCGGAAAGGAGTATCAGACCCATAGGGCCGCAGCCCCGCCCCACCCGGTCCCTCTCCCCTAAGAGGCGTGACAGCGCACATGAAACGTCTTCTCTTCTACAACGTTCTCTACCAGTGAGCGACAACATGGCGGGACCGCTGCCTCGTAGGAGAGTCCTCCTGCGCGCGCTGCCTATCGAGTGGCAGTGCGGCCACGAATCGCCGCGGGAGGGCGTCACGTAACTCCTGGGTAACTCCACGAGGCGTCCTGTCAGGTGCCTCTGGGTGCCTCTAAAATGCCTCCGGGTGCCTCTAGAATGCATACTGTGTGCGCGCCAAGGTGCACACATGGCTCCCGGACAGGTCTCTGATCAGTGTCAGGTCGTACTGGGGGCAAATCTGGCGAATCTGGGACCTTACCCATTTGGACGAACACTGTGGAAAAGAGGGGTCCAGTACGCGACAAAACACATGCGAATATCATGCTGGGGGCCCGTTTGGGATCGTTTCAGGTCAACTTTCAATTCTGCTGGCCAAGTCCCAAGTGCGTTCTCAGTACGTGGTACATTTTCGCGACGATGGTCGATGTGTTCCAGCGGTTCGCGCTCGAGATTACGGGATACTGTCCCTGACGCAATTCTGGATCGGCGACGCAAAGCTGGATCACCGGAATCGTCGATTCCAGCTCATTTGCCCGTCTTTTTACTGCTTTTTCTCTCTACTCCGGCGCTGCTACAAAAATACAACAGCTCAGGGGTAGAAAACATACCAACAGAAAGCCCAGAGGAAGGCGCATCTTCTGCTGTCATGGGCGCTCGTATGCTCAAAAAAAACAAGGAGACGGTCGGGGTGGCGCGGAACGAGGCCGTCCTTTCTGCGCGAAGTGCCAGTAACATTGCAGATCCGGCCGATCGATCGCGGTCGGGATCACGAACCGGTGATCCGGAGCAGTGATCCGGGACCCCCTTCACACGGATGGCACGGATCCGCGAGCGCGCACTTTCTCGCTGACGCGTGCACTCGTTGCTGCCAAGTGCCAGCCCGCGCGCCCTTTCCGTCAGTACCCCCTGTCTGTGCCCGGGACAGCGGCCTCTCAGTCCACAGGTGGGCGCCTGGTCGTGCCCAAAGGCCGTCTGGGGCGGTCTCATCGCCCTCTATGCCGCCCCGACGGCACCGACGAGGCGTGCCAGAGTGGTAGCCGTGTGCGGTGGCGCGGCCGCCGCGACGGCGACGACGAGGAGTGCCCGCATGGTGGCAGACTGGGGCGGCGCGGACGCCGTGAAGGAGCCACCGAGGCGCTCCAATCTGGCCGCAGGGAGGGGTGGGGCGGCTCGGGTGATGGCGTAGTCCTGACGCGGGGGGAACGCGTCCTGTGTGCGCAGGCATGGCGAGGCGAGCACGACCGACCAACGCATTGAACACGATCGCCTGCTCCAATAGACGATCGTCTACAGTTTCCAAGTAGCCCACGCAATCAATCCGATTCGCCGTGATCCATAGTTGCGTCGCCCGTGTCACGGAAGGTCATCAATGAAACACAGCTTCAAGCTACAAAACGAACTAGAAGAACGAGAAGAAAGGCAGCACATGCCGGAGACAAAAGAAAGCTCCCCTCAGCGCCTTCTCAGATCTGTCTTCAGTTGTATCCTCCGATGAGATCCAAGAACGCTATCCTCCAGAGGAGTATTCTTGATCCAGAATTGCGTCAGGGACAGTACGGTGCTGGGCTTTCCGTGCATTTTGTAGAATTGTTTCGGTAAGCGACCCTAATGTTCGAATGTGCCTCGTGTTGTGGCGCCGCCGACGACCATGCAATCGACAGTGACCAGAGCTGATGTGTGAGCCCAGCTCAGCGTCGACGGCCCCATCAACCCCTCCCTCTCTCCTGCACCCGCCACGCCTCGACGCTATGGATCACGCCGCGGCGGCCCAGCTGCTCTGGAGCACTGCTTCCTCGTCGTCGACCGGTGCCGAGATGGAGCTGTCAGCTCCTCCTTCAGCAGCGGCCGTTGGAATCGTGCTCTGCCGCCGTGCTCGCCGTCGCCACCACTACAGCGTCACGCGCCGCCAAGAAGGATCGACTTTGGGGCGGGTGCCGAACGCGTCTCCCTCCAGATTGTACGCGGCTCAGGAGCTGGATCGGGACTATTTTTGTCGCAATGGCGACGGAGAGCCAGCCGCCTCCTCCGCTCGCCTCACCAAGGACTGGCGCATGTCGATGGATGTGTTCGAGCGAATTCGATCGGAGCTGATAAAAAATTCCTACCTTGATGAAACAAGACGCGACGCGGCCGGATGCCCGCCCTGCTCCGCGGACCAAAAGATGTGTGCCGCTCTGTTGCAGCTCGTTGATGGAGTGTCCTCCAGAGCGGTCTGGAAGTACCTGAAGATTGGGTCTTCAACTCCCACCGAGTCTCTTCAGCAGTCTTCACGCTCGATGGTCCATCACTTCAAAGGCGAGTACCTACGTGACCCTTCCGCCGACGAGCTGCAAGGGATTGCCGCTGAGTACGAGGTGCTCGGATTTCCCGGCTGTATCGGCTGTTTGGATTGCGCCGGGTGGGAGTGGGACGCGTGCCCCGTACGGTGGCATGGAAACTACAAGGGAGCAGCCAAGAGGCCGACGCTGAGATTGGAGGTCGTATGCGACGACTACCTCTACTGCTGGCACCTGAATTTCGGCGCGCCCGGCTCCAAGAACGGCTTAAACATCCTTTATGCGTCAATTATCTTCCAGCGCATCCGACAGGGCTCATGGCCGCCGACACAGCCTAAGAGCACCGTTGACGGAATGGCGCTGACTTGGTTCTACTACCTCTTCGATGGAATACACCCTGATTGGCGGGTGTTTGTCAAGACGTACAAAACTCCACGAAACAAAAAGGAGAAGACGTTTGGCAAGCAGCAAGAGAGCGTCAGAAAGGCCGTCGAGCGATTCTTCGGCGTGATCTTTCGGCGCTACCGCATCCTCCGCTAGCCGTGTGCATTGTGGTTCAAGGAGGATATGTGCTGTATCATGCAGGCCTGTGTCATTATGCACAACATGACCGTGCGGGAGCGCAAGGCCACCTACACGGGCAAACGGGCGGCACGCGCTGAGGCGGACGCAGCAGAGGCCGAGGATGCGGGCACGACGACATACCACAAGCTCGACCGTCCGACGGACCCCATTGCGCTCGTGGAGTGGATGCACGAGATTTCGGGTCAAGTCGAGAACCGGAAGCACCACGACGACCTGAAAGCCGCACCTGTCGAGCAAATGTACGCCCGCGCGGGCGACTGTGCGGGGGAGAGCAGCAGCGGGGAAGACTTTGAAACAGATTAGGACGGGTCAAAAAATAACACAAGTGCAAGTACCAAAATATATATAGCGGCCCTCCGCCACAGGGCAACCTCACAGCAGTGCAGACTCAAAACGAAAAGACTCGCTATGTCATGGGGTGTTGCCCATCACGCACACAACTGGGTGATAAATTACGGCGCATCACCCTGTACCGATAGCTACCAAGAGCCGGCCGCGCGGCGCTGTTCCCCCTTCTTTAGACGCCCCCGCCCACAAGCACCCCCCTCAGATATGTCAAAAACGCACCTGCGGGCTCCGAGTCGGTGGCCACCGTGTGCTGAGCTGCTCCATACCTATGCTGAGACGACAGCATATCTCGGGACACATGGCCGAGAAGGATTTATGGAACGTGACGGAAGGCCAAAAGGTGCAGCCGCTTCACGTGGGGGTTGGTCTACCTCTTGGCGACGATGACGGTCACAGAATAAAAGAAAAAACTCACCACCAAGTCACTTCTTGTCTGATGGACACGAAACTAGGTGTCCCCGCCGTGCTACCCATGGAAAGAGCCTCATGAAGAGAGACGTGTATTATCTCTATGTCCCCCTTGTCCAGACCCCCCTACCCCCCCCCCCCACATTGGTCAAAAACACACATTTTGGCGGCCGCCAACATCAAGGCCACCGTACTGGCGTCGGCGACATACCAACGGGTGGAGGGCAGCTATCTATGGTGACGCAGGGCATTTAGAACAAAGTAAATCCGTCAGCGGTGCAACCAAAGCAGGACCAGACCGTCCAGAACGGCCCATGTGGGAGGCACATCGGGCGCCAAGAAAAAAACTCGCTACAAAGTGGGGTCTTGCCCATCACGCACACAACTGGGTGATAAACTACGGCGCATCACCCTGTACTCGAAGCCACCACGACCTACCAGCCCGACGCGTCTGTGTCCTCGAACGGGTAACAGTGCATTAGCCGGCGCACATGCTTAGGTGCACGGTTGGTGGCCAGCTTTCGAGGCTGCAGCGGCGTGTGCGTGGTCGCCCCCGTCCTTGGCGGCCGCGGCCGGTTCCCGGTTGTCCTCGTCTGCGGACACCCCAACGGTTGGGGCCGTCTTCGACAGGTAGCTTTCCTGCAGCTCCCCCAGTGCCGCCCGTCGTTCCGCCAGTGACATCTCGATACCCGCATAGAGCGAATTGAAAGTCACGAGAGCCAGCTTGTGCGCTTCAAGTCTTGAATTATCCGCATGGCGCTGCTTCTTGAGCTTCGTATCTTGAGCAATAGCCTCCGCCAGAGATCCCAGGTGTGCGGTCACAGCCGTGCTGTCGTCCAGTCCAGCGGCCGACTCAATTTCGGCCTTGCGCTTCAGGGCCTTACTCCGCTTCGCCGCCTTGTTGCCCTCGGGCCGCTCGGTACGGGGTCCGCCCGTGACCACGTCCGCTGGAAGGGAAGAACTACCCGCAAAGATCCCCGCCACGTCACCGCCACCAGCTTTGTCACGCACTTCCCCGACCCCCGGTACAGCCGCAGCGCGCGTGTCGCTCCCATAGCGCGGAGGCGCTCCATCATCTTCTCCCAGCCTACCCTAGGGGCGGCTCTCATGGGCCACTCCAACAGCACCGACGTCTCCTGGCGTGGGACCACCGTCGACACAAGAGCCCGCGTCCACTCCCGTCTTCAGGAGCAAGTCCGTGTTCTTGATGAGAACACGGTGGCAAGGTAGGTACTCAAAAGGTGGGCCGATGGGATAGTAAGCGTCCCGGGCAATAGTAGTGAGATGCTTTGATCGGCTGCCCATCCCGGATTTGTCGACATGTGCATTGTAGCAGGCCAGGTAGCACCTGGCCTTCTCCGCGGGCGTCGGGTTGCCCGTCATGTTGGCGCCCTCCACAAAGTCCACAGCCTGCTTGTGGATGATGCACGCGGCCTTGATCGTGTCCCACCGCTCTTTGCATGCTCGAGACGTGCGCCCCTCCCAGCGGCGCGGGTCGAGGTCGCACCCAGAGTCCAGCTTGGAGCCCGCAGCAGGTGGGGCACGCGCCAAAATGCGACTGCGGATGCGCCGCGAGAGGGCGGCAGCAGTTTAACCGCACCCAGTGGCAGGGTCCTGAAGCACCAGGGGTGCTGTCTCAGCAAGTGCAAGCACCTCAACAGGAGACCACCCCAAACCCCGCCCCGGGCCACGTGCCTTCCTGGCACGGGTCGCCATCGCGACCGACGTTGGACGACGCATGGCCCACGACGACGGGCGGTGGCGATAGTGCGGTCCGGTGTCCAAGTGCGCCGTTGGCGAGGCCGCGCGGGGACGAAGGGAATCCCGTGCAGGCGATGAGTTTCAAAAAAGAGTGACGCCGCCTCCTGGCGTCGCCCTGGCGGGGCGTGACGGAGGATCAGGCCCGTGTCGTGGCACCCAAAGATGACGCGGCGGGGGCGTTTCCGTACACAAGGAAAACTCAGACTGCCTGCGGCGGACAATCACGTGCCGTGGCACGGTGGAAAGCAACCGTCTTCGGTATTTTCGGGCTCCTTCCACATTTCGACTGCATGCTTCCGCCAAACGGCTCCGCCAAACGTCGGGATGGCGTGGATCTCACGCCATACCACCGGATTATAGCGTCGGATCTGCGCCATCCCAACGTTTGGCGTGGATTCCGCGCCATAAATCTGACCGCTGTGCAGCCCTTTCCGCTATAATTTGGCGTTGGCGGAGATTCTCCGCCATCATCCGAACCGCTGGGCTTGCTCTCAAGCAGCCGGACCTTGGACATGTCGGAGAATATTTTAGACGCTGGCCTGGAGAATCATCCGGTTTCCTCGTCAAGTCCGAATGACGCATAAGTGATCATCAGACAGCCTGTGGCACGAGTTAAGTGGCTAGTACAGTATGTGACATGCCTCTCTGGAGGTAGAAAAAAGAAAGCCAGCGCACAGCCGGAGGTGCCTGTCCCCACTTCGCGGTGTGATCGGCAGCGGGACAACGCATGGCATGTACGGCCGCATACGGTAGTGGGCGTGCAGTAACATGGCGCGCACGCAGCAGCTGCTTGAGAAGAAAACAATGTGGGAAGGGCGACGGGGAGGCGCTCGAAGCGACGCCGGTGGGTGACAAGCGGTCCATGACAGATCTTTGTCCGTCGAGGTGGCGACACCGCTCCTCGCGTGAGCCCTCAATCTGTCATCCAGCGCTCGTCGCCGGCGTCAACAAAATGGGTGTATTCAGAAAAAGGAAGTTGTGACAGTCGGCCGAGACCGCGCTTTCGACAACCTAGGCTCATATTACTATTTTAGACCGGGGAGGGAGCTACGTTTATGGCCTACCCCCGGAGCAAGTGCGGGGCCAGACTGTGCCCTGCAGTGGTCTGGGCCGCACTGCAAGGTCTCAACCACGATTCTCCATATCGCGCATTCCGGGAGAAATCGCGTGCGGATCACTGCAGGTCGCTCTGCAAAGTGGCCTCAATGGCCCCGTACGGACTGGTTTTATCACCCAGAAGCATGCAGAGTGTCGCTACCGCCGTGCTTTCCGAAGAGGCTATGGCGGCCCTGGCATCGATGAGGTGCTGCAGGAAGCTCATGTACCTGCATTCTTGAACGTGAAGACTAGAACTTTGGCACCCATGGCTTTGGGGCTCCACATTGCCTTGCGTTTTGTCACCCAGGGTTTCATGTGCACGATTCCTTAAGAATGCAAAAAAATGAAAATAAATTCTGCTGTCGGCAACGCAAACGATTAATGCATTTTACACACATTCTCCGTGGAATGGATAGATTTGGTGCATGTTACTCTCTGTACTATGCAGATATGTTGCACGACCTGCAGTGATTTGGACAGACGTTGTGCGCAACCAGGCTGTACCTTGCATTTTCTGACATGCCCTGGTGTCGTGATTAGCTTACTCCAGCACCTTAGTTAGCTTGTTTTGCTTGGAATTGTGCATATGGAAGCCAAAGTTCAGCAGATTCGAGCTGAAGACCTGCACGGCCAGCAATGCAGATCGCCTCGATCTGGATCGCTTCTCACCATCTCACGCAGTCCTCGATCATCCTCCCGCACGCCACCACCAGGAGCTCTCACGTTCGGAGCAGATTTTTTCCACACCCAGGCACGTTTTGGCGATGCCAGGCCTCACGACCATGGGAAAAGTGCCTCTCTTCGACGGATGACCGGTACTCCTCCCAATGGCAGCCTATAATGCAGGTTACAGATGGAAATTTGCGCCAGTGGGTGTCCTGAGGTTTGCAAGACTCCATGCGCTTTCTTGCCTGCCTCGGCATGCGTTTGGCACACTTCTGCAGGAGTCTAACACAGGCACGGGTGATTCCTGTGCAGGTGGCGTGCAGACGGCCACCGAGTCGTGTTGGACAGGGCACCTCGCACCAGATTTTGTGAAGGAAGCCAACTTAACTTTATCAGGTCTGAGGGTCCCTGCAGAAAGATGCCGCAAGAAGTCTGTTCATACTACATAAAACCATGCGGGTTTCCTCGCGCCGCGTTCCAGGTATGACCCACGGACGACATTTTTATGTCCATTTTTGCTCGCGAGGGGAGCTCTGGTTCCATGCCATAATTTTCAAGGTCGACAAGAAATGGACGTTCCAATTCAGAAACAAGGGTGTCCGCAGGCTCTCTGTTGGGCGTGCGAACGGCCAATGGATCCGTGCAAGAGGCTGGAATAGACGGTCGTGTGACGTTGGGGGTAACGTGGTTTTGATCCTGCTGTGCCGGCACTTTGCGCGCCTTTAAAAAATCGCGGGTTGCCAGAGATTGATCGGATTTGGAAAAAGCTCACAGCACGGCACAGCATGCTGTGACTGTGCTGTGATCGTCTTTTGAAGAATAAAAGCAAGCTGAGGGCTCCTGTATGGCTCTGTGGAAGACCGGGGCAATCACAGCAATTTCGTAACGAAGCTTTTAGTGGGGGTCCATTCGCGTCCTCAACGCTCAGGCAGCCACGTTGCATTAAATGGATGGCCCTGGTCGGTTTGATGGTCACCCTTTAGGCCATGTTGTTTGGAACATCCCTTTTGTACGCCCAATCAAGCATATCCACGTTACAGGATTCAATGGCTCACCATCGCTGTGGTTCAGAGGGATTTCACATGGAGACGTAGCACGCCATGACGCTCTTGAGCTCCGTGGAGCACATCTCGTCTTGCACCCGTGCCTGCTGCACGTACATGGCCTTCCAGTCGGCTGTCCGGTTCCAGGCTTTGCCGATATAAATCTCGGCCGAGCAGGGCAGCACGTTGCGCTTCCGGCGGCGACTAACCTCCACCTCGAGTGCGTTTTGGCCGGATCATAAGGTGTCGGAGGGCAGCTTTTCCAGACCCTCATCCTCCTCCTCATTGGTGACGTACTGAGGCCCCCCATACGACGTCAACGTTGGCCTCGCATTGTCCCCGCCCTCTACATCGGCGGTCTCCTGGTGGCCGCTCACAGGAAAACTGTCACGAAAGCGGTGGGCCATCACCACGTACCCGACGCGGCGCGAGAATCTTCGGCAGCCCGGTGCCACACACGTACCGTTCTTGCCGACAAATGTCATCATGGAGTAGACTTTACGATACAGCGCGTACACCACCGCCGACGGTCCGAGCGCAGGGGAAACACAGTAATTGGTCGCGTCCGACGTCAAACAAAGCTTGCGCCGGAACAAATCCACAGACGCGCCAGCCGTTCCGAAGGACGGCCTTATGATGGCGGCCTCGTCTGGGCGCGGCCCGTACCGAAGCACAATGGAGGATGGTGTCCAATGCTTGGATGACACGAGCAGACAACTTGACATGTCCTGTGTGCTCGGTGCCGTTCCCGCAGAAGACACGTCGGGGCGCTCCGAGCGCACACGTCACGAGCAGCAGCGAACGCTGTCAGCAGCCGTGACGATATTGAAGACTTGATCTCCGCATCACCACCCACCCGCTACGGAGATGCGTCGTGGGGTTGTGCGGCCCGCCTGGTTCCTTCTGCAAGCACTGGGTAGGGGTTTTGTGGCGCATTGGGGAACCCATGATGGTTCTGTTGGGGGTTTTGGGGGGATTCCGGCATGGAGGGCGGCAAAGTTCCAAGCGGGCCACCTGTGAACGTCATGAAGGTGATACTTGGCGGCCTCATTGCCCGTGATGCCACTCGCCACTCTGCGCCTTCCATCGGGCGCACTTCTTAAGCCGTGATAGCTTCATCAGAACGTTCTAGCGCTCCACACGCTGTGTCTTAGTGCTTGCGTTCTCTGAATGCCCTTCCGCCGCTTCCTGCTCCATCCTATGTGCCTCCCTTCCTCCCCACATCGGCGGATTGGAAACTGTGCCAGTTGCCACTTCATCGCGCCGCCAAACGGGGGCGGCCACACGGCGCGCACGTGCCCACTACTCCTGTGTGAGACAAAGCAGCAGCTGCGTCAACCGCTCGCGTGACGGTGTCCCGTTCACCACGACGTGACTGACAGCAAGTGTGGCAGGAGACAGCTGGCTGACCCCTGTATCGAGCCGCCAACGTCTCGGCGTTTGGGGCCACTATTGGCAGCCGCCACGATTCTATTCGGCTTCATACCAGTGGTCCATGGCCGATCGCCCACGGCCACGAATCCCGTCAGCACTGTACTATTGGTCCATAGGAGGTCGTGTACGGCCGCGAATATCGTTTTCGTAAGGCGATTGGCTCATAGGCGATCGCACGCGACGATGGATACGCAATTCTGTCGACTCCCGCTGAATCGACGTCGAGTCCTGATTTCTGGCATTGATCAAGTGTGACCGCCAGGGGCCAAAAAAGAGGTGCGCATGAACTACGCCCCGAACCCGCCCCTGCGACTGACAGTGGGTGTCACGGTGGTCTCCAACACCTCGTGTGGCCACACATCCACGCGGCGTCGACCACGAGGACCCCGCCGAGGCGCAGTGAGAACGACTGACCGCTCTGTTGCGAGCCACGCGCCCCGCCCGGACTGTGTTTTTTGATCTTCCCCGATCGCACTTCCCTTCCCCACCTCCCGCTGTGCTCCCTGGCGACAAATGACACCAGGTCGGCGCCCTGCGGCGCCCCCCCCCGTGGGGGCGGCACCAGAAGCCAAACGACCGCAGGCGGCGGCGGCGGCGGAGGCGCGTCATGCCAACACGCAGCGGAGGAAGCCGGGAGACACAGACGAGCAGCTGCGCCAACGCCTGTACAGAAGCGAGTACAAGCGGCTGATGGCGCAAGCTAAGAGGTCGACGGCCGCGGCAGCGGCTGCCTACACAGTAGCGATTGGTTCGCCAGTAGGATCGCGCGCTGGACCATCCCCTCTGCGGCCCTTGGCTCCATCGGGACCAGGGTTCGGTCTTTTCGGTCTTTTGTCACCGCCCAGCCTGCCTGCAGACGCTATTGCCCCCTCTAGCTTTGCGTTGGCTGCGCCACTGCATCCACCATCTGGCGGTCTGCTGGCTTATGACGGCTTACTGCCGCCACCAGCCGACTACGTACGACCGCCGCCACCGGCAGAGTATCGGAGAGCGCCACCCACAGGCGTGGCCTACGCGGGCGCCGCTGTCTACTATGTGGCCAGCGCGCCTACCGGCGCGGCGAACTGCAGCGGTATTCCCCCCCCCCCAATTGGTCCACCGCCGCCGGCCCCGGTCGGTTTGCAGGTGGCGGAAGCCCAGAGCCTGGCCGGTTACCCGCGCGCCGGGTCCCGGGACAGCACCGCTGCGACGCGCCTCCCCAGGCTTGCACCACGGCCTTCATGTCGTACGTGACTGTTATGTTTTTCTTGTTAGTGCGTGGTCTTCTATGTGCTGTTCCATTTCGTTTGCCGGATTGTGGTCTCTTCTGCTTACGTACCAGCGTCGTGCTCTTTCTGACTATTTCACTGCTAACGCCATCCTGACACTCACATGGTGCTGTTCTGTTCTCTCGGTGCGTCCTTTCTCCAGCTTTGTTTGCCGAGTCACCACTGCCGGCGCCGTGTCTTCGCACGAGCGAAAAGTTTCGCGTCACTGGGACGGCGACAACGGCGGTGGTGAGCCATCGTTTCTGCTGCCCCGCAACGCCGCTATCCCCCGCCCACTGCCCCCTTCCATCCCCCCGGGGGCGGCGCCGCCGTTGGACATAAGGGGGACGTCCGTGCAACGCGGCAGCGACGGGGGCGGTGGCTTTCCATCGACTGCCGAGCATATATTGCCGAACGCGCAAGGTACGAGAGGCTGCCGTCCGGCTTGTCTGGTTGTCTATTTTTTTCGGTCTTCATTGCGGCGCGTGCCGGCAATGTGTGACACACACGTCCGTTGCAAGTATTTCTCGTTTCAACTCGTTTGGGCATGTTGTATGGTTGCCGTTCTTTCGCTTTTGTACTGTTTCCAGGCAGGGCGACCGCTCCACGGACACCACCGCCACGGTCGCCCTCGCCACTTCTCTGTGGAGAAATCGGTAGTGCGGCACGGTCCTCTCCTGCAGCTGAGTACGTGATCTTTGGCACACCTTCCCCTCCGGCTGTTGCCGAGGAGCGTGACGGCGGCTAAGACGTTGGCAGCGCGCTGCAGCTGTCGCCGGCATGCGTCACGTCGCAGCCGCCGGAGCCTACGCGGCGTACGCCCCTGCCGCCGCCGCTGCAAGCGCGAAACGACAGGCTTCGTGTCCGGGTCATCACAGAAGACGACCCTGAGATTTCTGAGGTGGCGGCGGAGGCGGCGCGGCAGATGGGAACGACGCTTGGCGGCATGCTGTCGCGCTGAAGCAGGGCGGCGCCAACCCGGCGGGCGTTTGACGCTTGTATCCCAGATTTAAGCGCACAGCCTACAATGCAGCGGAAGGTGGACATGGTGAGGGCGTACGGCCTCTCGGCGGCCATGGCGGAGGTCGAGCTAGAGTTCCTGACGCCTTCGGGCTGCATTTCGTGCATCGGCGGCGAGGTCGGCCCCGCGACGCTTGAGCTGGCGCGGAGAAGTTTGAAGCAGCAGGTGCGCGCGACTCCGGCGGACTGCTTCTGGCCCCCACCTCCGCTGGTAAAACATTTGGCTGTTTTCACTTCCCCGCGCGTTCCTGCCATCTTTTCGTAAGCCGTCATCGACATCTCCAGCCGTCGGAGTTTGACTGGCGTCGTGCCATCCGCGGGATCGTGCTGGTGGCGGACAAGGTTACCCCGCAGATGTGGACGGAGGCTGCCGTCGCGGCGCTGGCGCGCAAGTATCTGCTGACCCCCCTTGCGTGCTCGCTAACAAGTGTGCAGGCGCGTCTGTGGCCCTCGATGGTCATGTCAGGGTTGCAGCTTGAGGGGTGGGGCGAGTGCTGGTCCGGATTTACTCGTGGAGTGCACAGTGAGGATGTGTGCGATTGGTGTGGCTACGGTGGACAGTCTGTCGGAACCCAGACGGGAGCTCGCACACACGCAACGGTACTAACGTGCCACACTACCGGGTGCATGCATTTCTTGCGGCGAGCCCTCGACCTGTTCCTGCCTCTCATCGACTGGAGTGCTGGGTGAACTGGGTGGCTACTCGTTGGATGGACGTTGCGGAGCTGCCGACAGCTGGAAAGCGATGGTTTTCATCGACTCTGCTCAAGCGCCATGTCAATTCCATGGCCGCAGTGGACGTGTGCGCGGCTTTGGCCCACTCCTTTCCGGTCCTTGATCGCTGGAAGCAGATGATGACCGAGGCGGAGGCCCCGCACTGGCAGGAGGCTTCCCCTGCGGACTGAGCTTCGTTCCTCGACGCTCTCTGCCGCCCCTCCCCCACGCGGGCGGGCATGGAGGGCATTGTGTCGTCGCTGGTGAATTTTTCCCTGCGGTGTGCATCGTCCATGTCTTTCAAGACGGGCGGCGCCGGTCGGCCCCTTTTTGGCGTGGCTTCCATGTTTAGGCTGATGCCTTCGGCACGGTTGCCTCGGCTGTCTTCCCGTATCCAGTTTCAGCTGAATTATTTTTCTGTGTTTAGTATGCGGTTCACATACCTGAGCCTGGACAGCTTCTCCGATTTTGTGTTGCAAGCCGTGACAGCTGTGTGTCGCTGGGCATCCACACTTGACGTCTTCCCCGTTGCCGATGCCGTTGCGGCGGCCAAATCAGCAATGGCCATTGCCGCCGCCGCCGCGGCCGCCGCCGCGGCAACCGCACTTGCGAATGCTGACGTTGTCACCAGCGCGGTCAGCGCTTCCCCCCCCGCTGTAGACTAGGGGGAGGGGGGCAACGGGGACGGCGCGGACAACGATGCGGGAGAGGACGACGAGACGGGCGCGCACGACGAGGCGGGCGGGGCGGGTGATGGCGAAGGGGACGGCGGGGACAACGATGCGGGAGAGGAAGACGAGGCGGGCGCGCACGACGAGGCGGGCTGGGCGGGTGGGGACGACGGGGACGGTGGGACGAACGTTGGCCAGGCGGACGATGACGACGAGGACACGGACGGGCAGGCGGCGGCCGCCGAGCTCCTTCCCCCAGCTCTCGTCGACCGTCGGCTTTGCAACCCCCGCATGCAGCTGGCCCCGGGGGTCATGCTGCAGGACCTGCTGTTGTTGTTCAACCGTTTTCGCCCCATCCAGATGGCACACGGGACGTTGCCAAGATGCTCTTCCACAATCCGGCGTTGGGATTTGTGGGACCCCATTATTCGCTGGTTTACGCGCTCGGCGATCCCCCCGGGATGCTCCGCCGTGTACGTGGTACCTGTGCTGAGCGACCTGACGGTCGCCTTTCGTGCTTCGTTTGTCATCCAGCGGCACGTGCGTTTGAAAAACGGCGCGTAGCCGACAAGCGTGGAGATCGTCTTGTTCCGGACTGACCCCGACGTTTTGTACGCGCCGACGGCAACTATGGCGATTCCGTAGGTTTGGAGGGGGGAACTACCCAGCAGGCCACACTCCCGCGCGATGGGGGTGCTCAACGCGCTGCAGATGCGCGCGGGACGATGGGTCAACTTTTGTGTTCTCAATGGGATGCATGTCGTGCGCCTTGTCTTCGTCCACCCGGTGGTGGCTGAGTGTGGCATGGCGGAAGCCATGTACGGCGACACCCTGGGCGCGCAGCGCAACGCAGGCGAGGTCTCTGAGTGCATCGGTAAGTCGAGGTTCTTGAAGCCGGTGGCGTCCATCGTTTTTGAAGTCGCTACGGAGGCGGCATGAAGGGCGGATGAGTGTTCGATGTTCATCACAGCGCCTGGTCTGTCCTAGTGTTGTCCTCGCCTTCTTCTTTCCCATTTTCCTACCCCCTCCCGCCACAAGCGCGCCGACACACGCGCCGGCAGCGCAAAGCGCACGCGCCGCCGCCCGTCGGGCAGCTGCAGGCTGCGGCGGAAGCCCGCGAGCGCCGACGCGGGGCGGCCACGGGGCCCGCCGCCGCCCTCGCCGCCGCCGCCGCCATAGTCCGTGGCGGCGGCGGCGGCTGTCGCTGCCACGGCCACCAACGGCTCATCGCCGACGCTGTGGCGCATCATGAGCGGCACGGTGGCTCCCGCGGGGGCGGCGTCCGCGGTCCCCGCCGCCGGCGCCGCCGCCGCCGCCGGCGCCGCCGCCGCCGCCGCCGACGCGTCGAGCGTCGGGTCAGAGACGGTCCGGCGGAGGACGACGCGGATGTTGCAGCCGCAGAAGACGCCGTCTGGGAATTCGGCTTTGACGCCGTCGGGGAGGTCCACTTTTGTGCCACCGCAGCCACCGCCGCTGCCGTCGCCGCCGCCACGACCGCTTCCGCCGCCGCTGCGGGGCACCGCCGCGGCAGAGACGAACGCCGACGGCGGGTGCGGCTGGTGCGGCGGGGCGGGCGCCGCGCCCCCGCCGGCCGTGGCGGTACCTCCCGGGATGTGGCGCACGGCGCGGCCCGCGGCGGTGCGCGTCCGCCGCGCTTCGGCCCACGGCACGCGCCGGGGGCCGGCGGTGGCGTGAATCTCGGGGATGGCGGCGGCGGCGGCGGCGGGTGCGGCGGCCGTCGCCGCCGCTGCGTCGCCAACCCCGCCCCCGTCGGCGACGGCGGCGAGGAGCACCGCGTCGCTCGTGTCGAAGAGCGTGTCCTCGTCCTCCCCGTCGGCAGCGGCGGGAGGGGAGCGCGGGGGGGTCCCCAACCCCTCTCGGCGGCCGCCGTCCCCACTGCCGCCGTTGGTCGGGCGCGTTCGGGCGGTGGGCCGGTGCGGCGGGGGCGGCGCCGCAGCCGCGGCCGCGGCATCCCCCCGCGGCGGTGACGCCGGTGCGCCCGCTGCCGCCCCCGCCGCAGCCGCCGTGGCCACGGTGGTGGCGGCGGCGGCGGCGGCTGCGGCGGCCGCCTCTGCCACCGCCGCCGCCGCTGCACTCTCATCGGCCGACGGCGCCGCCGCAGACGCCACCGGCGCCGAGGGGGACGCCTGCCAACCCCCCCCCCGCGCGTCGGCGCGGCGCTTGGTCCGCCACGGCGGCGGGGGCGTCGTGCCAGCGACCACCACCACGGGCAGCGGCGGGGGCGGCGGCGGGCTGGCGGGCGCTTCGCCCCACCCCGGGGACATGGCTGTGACCGGCGGCGGCCCCAGGCCAGCCGCCGCGCCTCCGACGACGCCACCGTCGGCGGCGGGGGGGTTCCCGGCCTACGCCCGCCAGGCGACCTCGTCGGCGCGCTACTGTAGCCACCCCCACAGCCTGCGCCGCGCGGCGTCGTCCTGGAGGGATGCGGCCCCGGCGTCGGGGCGCCGCGACGCTCACGTGGACGCGCGGGGGACGAGCGGCCGCGCGTGGGGGGAGGGCGAGGTGTCTCTGGCCCCGCCGCCGTCGTCACCGTCACCGCCGCCGCCGCCGCCGCCGCCGTCGGCGCGGGGGTGCTCGTCACCCACGAGCGGGCGGAGCGCCGCCGGCACGCCCGCCGACCGTTCGCCGTCGCTGGCGGGCGGCAGCGCCCCCCCCCCCCGGCGCGGTGGCGGCGGCTCCCGCGGCGGCGGTGGCGCCCGCGGCGGCGGCGGCGGCAGCGGCGACGGCGCCCGCGGCGTGAGCACCTCCACGTTGGGCGCCGTGTCGACAATCGAGACGGCGTCGAGGAGGTCGGCCGCGCTGACGAGCAGCTGGAGGCTCTCCCCTTAATCCCCCCCCCCCCCCCCCCCCCCCCCCCCCC
>Ga0209093_1000820_pt1 | contig 17374 bp, 25 predicted proteins | sample SidtaG_4_FD_187450 | JGI IMG/M metagenome (GOLD analysis project Ga0209093, IMG submission 187450) | Marine algal microbial communities from Sidmouth, United Kingdom - Sidmouth_Male1 metaG (SPAdes) (version 2) | ecosystem: Host-associated > Algae > Red algae > Unclassified | place: Sidmouth... | reverse complement strand
CCCCCCCCGTGACGTCCGTCGCTTCTTGCTTCTGTCGGCCCTCGGAGGCTCCCCCCCCCCACCTTCTCCCGGCGGTTTCCCCCACTCCCTCGCCGGCCCGAAGAACCGGCGGCCGCCCGACTGCGATGCGTCCGCGTCTGCGCCGTCCTCCGTGATGGCTGACGAGGAGAGGAGGTACACCACCGCCGTGGGCCCCCTGCCCGTCTTGACCGACCCGTCGACGTGGGCGCCGGCATTGGCGCTCGAGGAGGCGCGCCCCGACGTGGAGGACACGCTGGCCCACGCGACGCTCCGAGGTATCAACCCGGCGCGCCCCGCCAACCCGTTCGCCAAGCAGATCGCCGCGATGCCCCACGCCCTCGTGCCGTCTTTGGACGACCAAGCCTCGTCGATCACCGTGGTGCGGCGTAGCCGCGAGATGGATTACCGCCCGCTGTACCTTGGGATCCTGGACTACGCCCCCGCGGACCCACCGTTAGTACCGAACTTCGACTAAATCTTGACGTCCCGGCCGTTCATCGACGTGTCCGACTCAGAGGGCCGCACGACGACCCAGTTGAAGACGGCCCGCAACAACCGGGGCGAGCTCACCGGCCACCTCGTGGGTTGGCACCAGGCGGAGTACGCTAGCTGTGTCACGACGACCCGCTCGCGCTTCTACCTGCCGACCCGCGCGTTGTGGTCCGGGGTGAAATTCCCGCACGGCTGCATGGCGGAGCTTCCGTGGGTTCACGCGTACGTCGCGGAAGACATCCACGCGGGGCGGCGTGCCCCGTTGGCCATCTTCCGTAGAAAATGGGCCCTCGAGGCGGCCGTCGTCATCCTAGAGACCTTCCGCAGCCGTCGAGTCTTGTGGCGGTTCCCTCCGCGACTCCTCGCTTGGATCCGTTACTTGGGGACAGGCAACATCTGCGTCGGTGCCGAGGGCCCTGACGCGGAGGCGACCGCCATCCTTGGGGCGTTGTCGGCCGTCGCGGACCAGCTTTCCGACCCGGAGGCCTTCCGCCAGCGGCTCCGCGCCCGCAGCGCCGACCGTCGGGACCGCGAGGGTCGGGTATGGGCCGCTCTCGAGGTGGACAACAGCGGCACGCGCCTCAAGGTCGCCGAAAATCTCCGCCCCTTCGACCGACCGTACACCGCGGACATCATAGAGGCACGTAGCTACGGAGACGCCCGGGGGGGTTGGGCTGCCGCTGTCTCGACTGCGCAAAGCCCTCGCTACCCCGGGGGTGGTACCGAGCCGCCTGCTTCTTCCGCGGTGACCGGCGCCGCGGGATCATCCCCCGAGGGTCCTTCGTCGTCTGTCTCGCCTTCCTGCCGCCCCCTCCGTGGGCAACTCCTTGGGCAACCATCCTGGCTCGTTTGACCCCGTGGAACACCGTGACATCCCCGATGCCGCCTTCGACCAGCTGGACCACGTCCCCTCGGATCGTGTTCGGCAGGGGTGGGCGCGTGTCGTTGCCTGTGACCCCGGGGAGCTTCGCAGTTACACTACGGCGACCTTGATGGCCGGCTTGTGCCACATCGTGGTCTCCCTCGGTGACCCGATCGCGCAGTGGGTTCGTGACAACCCCGGGGTCCTGCCCCACCAGGTGGAGGAGTTGCTTCTGTGACAACACGCTCAGCCAACCCCACCCACTCGGGAGGAAAGCGAGCCAGGCCGTGTCGCCGGGTAGTCCTGTCTGGGAATACCCGCCCCGGATGGAAACCCCGAAGAGCACACACGCACGGCGTCGACCGGGGGAAGACGCCCCGAGCGACAAACACGAGTTGTGTGACCGGAGGATTACTTGTTCGCGTCGAAGGCCTCGAGGCAACACTCACGCCTCGCCCTGTGATCCCTTCCGTTCCCGTCAGACCCTCCGAAAAAGCCCCCTTCAGACACGCTCAAAAGACCCTCAGAAAACCGTCCGAGAACCCCCTCGCAGACACCCTCAAAGAAACCTCAGAAAACCCTCCCCTCAGGGCACATGGTGCCAGTCTCAGCGGAGGACGGCCGAAGCTTCGGACACCGCCTTGAGTAGAGGCGGGGGAAGGGTGCTGCGTGACACCCTTGCTGCGCCCCGGTGTCAGGGGCGCGGTGTGACACTGGTCAATGGTCCAAGTCGGGATTACACAAGATGAGGCCCTTCACTGCGGGCCTGCCCGGGGATTTGCTCGTCCCAGGGAAGTCTCAAGATCGCCGTTGTGGTTGGTGAGTCACGGGGCGATCACAAGTGGATCGCCACCGGGATGATTCGAAGTATGCGTCAGTAGGGCATATTTCCCTCGCGAGAGCCAGTGGCCGTTTCGGACTGACTGCATTCGACCGCCCATGACGCGAATCCACGTGTCTCCTCTTGACTGGGAGGGAACTGGTTCCCCGAGTGTGGGGGCAAGGTGTCCGGCCGTCACAGTTCCCTCTTCTAAAGGGGTCGCCGTCCCGGCGGCCCAGGGCCAGGGGGCGGGCCTGCCCGAGGGTTTTGGGCGCGCCAGGACGGCTAACCGGAATCCCCCCAGTGTGGGGCCCGGGTGCTGTCCCGGTCGACGCCGGCGGTGGCCGCCCCGGATCGTGGGGGGCCCGCCGGGGCCAAGGGGGCATGCGCTGTCACCGTGCGGGGGACACGGGGGCGTGTCAGGGGGACGCCTGTGTGGCTGAGGTGGGCCACACAAGGCGTGCCAGGAGAGGGGGTCGCCGAGTATGGGGCCCCCCCCCGCCCCCCGCCCCTGGGGCGGCTGTTACGCGCGCCCCGCTGGAGGCGACGGGGCGCCCCTGCCAGTGTACAGGGGGGCGGTGTGGCCGGGGTGGGCCACACAAGGCGTGCCAGGAGGGGGGGGGTCGCCGGGTATGGCGCCGCCACCCCGGTCCCCTCTCGAGGCTGCTGTCCCGCGCGCCCCGCTGGGGGGGATTCACCCAGGGGGGCCGCGGAGCGACGCCGCGGGGGGCGACGGGGCGTCCCTGCGAGTGTAGAGGGGCCCAAAAAAATGGGGCAGGCGGGGCCGACGGGGGCGGTCGGGGCGACCGTAGACTACCGGCCGCTACCGTACCCCCTCTACCCCCCTCAAATTGAGGGTGTCCCCCCCCCTACCTCTATCCCGTAGTCGGCCCCGCGAATAGCCGGGAGCGACCATGCGCTGCGGGTCGTCGCCGCCTACAAGCTGGAGGCCCTTGTGCTTCTGGTTGTTTTGCGCGAGTTGCTCGTGGACGAGGTCGAGAAGCATCGCCCAGACCTTGAGATAGCAGTCGTCCACATTGGCAGCACCGGTCGTGAAGCGCTCGTGGCCAGTCATTTCACATAGCGTCACAAAGAACTGTTCGTGCCAAGAGAGAACCGCACAGTTAGCCTCATCTCATTCTACGCCCGTAGACGTACATGAGAGCGCGCACGGATAAAAGAGCACTCTCTGACATGCACTGGACGGCTGCATAAACCAAGCACAGGCAGACCGAGATAGGATGACATACCTTTGTCACAATCGACACGCAGAGGCCAAATTGCACTTGGTAGATCTTGCGCTTTGTTTCCCCAATCTCAAACCTGGTGCCTCGAAGGACCTTGATCCTGGCAAGTGCCCGGTGAGGACCCGAGAGCATAGCCTCCTGGCCGAACTGATCAGCAAACAGCCAGTGACCATCCAGACACCTCTGCGCGCTGGCGGCCTTCATGCGTCTGTTGCGCTTTGGACCGGTCAGGGGCACATTGAGCAAAACTGCGGCTCGCTCCAGGAAGCCCTCCGACGCCGCCTCGAGCACCGCTCGAAAAAAGCGGGGGATGCCACGGCGTAGCACGGTCAACACCGTCTCCTCCTTCAAATGCTTGCCTTTGTTATTCTTCGGCAGGCACGGCGCCAATACTGTCTTCGACAGCGCCCGACGTGCCTCAGGCCTCCCGACGGGGAAGTGGAACTTTTCTTGCAAGTGCCTGTTGCGGCAGCCCCCCAAGCCCGCACTGGTAAGTCGGAGTTCCCGCGGACTGCCTCGATAGTTCCAGGAGTACTCATGTGGTGATCGGCTTGTTTGTCTGTGCCTTTGAAATGCATTGCTGCATGTGGGTGATGTACTTACTCGTACTTGAAATTCGAGGGGAGCTCATTTTGGAGCTGTGCTCGGGGAGATTCTCGTGGGCTCCTTGAGGGGCGCCGCGATTTGTGGGCCCTGTCACTGCGTTGGCGGGGGTGTGCCTCCAGGAAGTTGAGAGAGGGGCACACGAGGGGGGTGAGAGGCTGCTGGCCTCGCGCCTCAGACCTGTCTCGAGTCAAGCAACGCATCCACCCACTTACCTCCCGCTTCACAGTGCCGGGCCGCCAATTCCCGATTGGCGTGCGTCGACGGCCACGGGACGGCATCAGCCGTCTTATCCTTAAACGCGTTTGCAGATTCGAGGCGGATTGCACTCTGTACATGTCCGAAGTCGTGGGGATAGCACGTCAGAGCGTCAAGAACACTCACAAAGGGAGAGGAGGAAAACAACCACGTCAGCATGGCAATGACGAAGAGAGTACGCATGCAGAAGTGTCACGCGGATCCCTCGTTAACTGGGCAATAAAACGAAACGAGGAGCGCGCGACTTACCATGTAATCCTTCGCCCACGGCGCCTTTCGCGGAGTGTCAAAAGACGCTGGGGAAAGCAGTACGCCAGTGGCCGGGTCGGCCCGGGCCGGGCCGGCCGAGCTTCTGGTACCAACGCCTTGGTTGCGGACTGCGCGGCAGAGTACGTTTGTATCCGAGGCGCCGTGCCCACTGGCAGTACCGACATAGTTGACCGCCTTGAGTACCTCGCTAAGAATGCGCTTGGCGTCGCCTGCGTGAGCTGACGCAGCCGTCTGTCGCTTGCTCAGGTCTTGCAGCCGCATGTTTGTCGCGGCACGGCGCTTCTTCCCCGCAGCTCCTAACTCGTCAATCCTCATGAGAAGATGTTTGATGCCGCGCCCGTCCGGGCACATGCACGAGACACTGGTGCCAGAGCCGGAAAGGGCTCTGGCATCGGGGCATGAAGCAGCGGCTGCCGTAAGAGCACCAAAGGTAGCCGCCGTCGGGGCGGCAGCAGCTTGAAAAGGCGGCCGTGCACTTGTGACATCCACCCGAGGACCCGATGGCGCAGCCATCAGGGGACTCGTATCTCCACGCATTGGGGTCCCAGCCGGCATCATGGGGGCCGCGGCCAACGAGAGCGACCGAGTGAGCGGCGTGGAGGGCCTCGTGTGCGACGGACGGGCCGCCGCAGCCGCCTCGAGCACCGGACCGAGAGCAGAGGGGGACAAGAGCGCTGGTGTCACAGCGGGTTGCGTGGTAGGCGCTGCTCGCGGCAGATCGGCTGCCGCCCACAACGTGGGCGCTAAAGCACCCGCCAAGTTGAGAGGCGGCGAGAGCGACACGATTGACGAGGTGATAGGCGCCAAGAAAGGCGTAATGGCCGCCGTAGCGCCCGCCGCGGACACCTGCGAGGGCGTGGAGGTCGTCGCGCTGGCGGGCCGCGGGAATGTTGCCACCGTGGCGGGCGCCGGCGAGGCCTCAAGAGCGATTGTGGGCGTGGGCGTCAGGATGCACGTGGCATCAGGCATAGGGCTTGGTGGAGGGGCCTCCGTTGCTGCCACTGGCACCAGCGCGAGTGTCAAGACGGCACCAGCGGTCGGCGAGGCCGCCAGAGGGATTGCCACCGCCGTTTTCGGCGCCATCATCGGAGGGGTTGCCGCTGGTGCCAGAGCAGTTGAGCCGCCCGCCACGTGACCGGCAGTTGTGTTGACGGCGCGCGTAGAGGCAGCCTTGCGACATGGCCGCCGACGTAGTAAGGGCAAGCCTGCCGCTGCGCGATCACGAGCGGTCTTCTCGGCCTTTTCTGCAGGTGCCGCCGCCGCCGACCGTCTTTTAGCAGCCGCCGCCTCAGTCGCCCTTGTCTCGGCCGCCGCTTTGCTGGCGGCTGCGTGTGCGTGGAAGGGGTTGTTGGGCTCGGGTAACAGGTTGCCTCGTGGCGGAAGTGAAGCAGACGATGCCATGTCGTCACCCGCACCCGCCATTGGCGTCGCCTCAGAGTCAGCCGTGGCGAAAATCAGGTACCAGCGATGCGCCGCCGCCAGGCCAGTAGAGCTAGGTCCCTCGTCAAACTGTCATCAACAACCGCCGCTACGTCACAACCCAACGTCGCGTCGCCTGCAAGGATACGGTCCACACAATCCCGCTGCTAGCCGTTCAGGTGGCTGGTCGGACCCGCCGGTACGTCTACCAGCACCAGACGTCACGTCCGGCTGGCGCCCACGACGAGGGCCGTGCCAACAGCCACGCTGGCACAACCCGCTCGTCCGTGTCATTTTCGACGGGCGGGTCAGAGCAAACAGGCGGGGACTGGGGCCCAGCGGGCAGCGTCCGCGGTGCGTGGGCAACACACCGGCGGGCGCCAACAACGGCGTCAGGAACGCACGGGGGCGCGTGCATTTTGTCAGCACAGAAACGAGCGAGTGCTCTTGCTGCTCGCGGGGAAATGGTGGGGGCCAGAGTTAAGGGCAAGAGCGGAAGGCACACCACCGTGACGGGCACAAGCAGCAGCTCTGCAGAGGGGCGCCTCCGCACGCTGAGCGCGAGCACTGGTCGTCCACTCATTTCAGCGATGGATGTTTTCTCCTACGTGCTCTCTGAGTGGTCAAGCGGCATGGCTGACAGCTGGAAGGCGCCGAATCGGTTATCAACGTTCGAAATTCCCAGCAACTTGAAGAGGCTGGGGTCAATTTGAAAGGCTTAGCGACCCAGTGCCTTGGAGCGCAGGACGCACGTGAGTCGCTCAATGATGTACTCTTTTGCAGCTCACTGCACAAAGTCAAATCTATGAGAACTACGAGAACATGAGATCGTAGATGCAACCTTTTTTTCGGCCAATAGAGCTGGGCACCTGCTCTTCATTTATATTCGCTAGAAATGCCGGCAGGTGAGCATGCGTACCCGCTGTCTACGAGCTCCGTGCAGACACGGACGTCTCGCTGCTAACGACAGTGTGCGGGGAAGGCACGCCCCCACTTTCCCCCGTCCGACCGACGCCCCCCCCCCCTGCAGGCAGCGTCAATAGGATTCCCACCAGGGCGCCGCTGCCCAGTCCTCCCCGCCCACACCCCTTAACTCGGCCAGCAGCTGAGCTAAAAGGCTTCCCTGCATGTGCTGCTTCTCTTGGCATCAATGAGCCACATCGCAGCCAGCAACACATGAGAATGCCCGATGCTCCCTCAGGAACACACACAAGCTCACGTCACGTCATACGCGCAGCAGTGCCGTTGTGGCCACCACAGTCGCCACCCAACCGAGCACATGAGAAAAACGAGACTACTCCAGCTTCTTGAACAAAGTACGACGTGCGCGCTCGTGGGGATCTGCGCCGTGCCCCTTGCCGTTCCTCAGCTTTTTGCTGCTCCCGTCCCCATTACTCAGCGCCTTGACGCCCTTCTTGTCCTCCACGACAACGCCCAGGGCGGGCATGCCGCCGTCCACTGGGGCGGCGCCCAGGTGACCTTCGCCGCCATCGTCAGCGTCATTGACGCCCACGCCGCTGTCCGAAGCGGCACACTCTGACGCCACAGCGGCAGCCGGGTGACCCTCGCCGGTGGAAGGAGATGCAACTGGCGCAGCCACGTTGGGCCGCGCCGGGCGACATCGGCGACGGTGTTTGCTCGAAAAGAACGCCTCGGTGTCGGACGGGCTGGCGTCATGATTGAAAGAAGGAAAGTCCCACCGCCCAGGGGGCGACCCAAAGCGCATCAACGCTCCGAGCACAACGCGGGCGCGATCGTCCGAATCATGTCCGGCATCCGCCGCACCGCCAAGGCTCACCCATGACAACGCCCGCATCGAAGACATCTCCTCGTCAGGCGGCGGGACGGAAGACATCACGCTGACGTCCGCAAATGTATGGACGCAAGAAGAAGGATACGCAGACCTATGGCGTCACTTGTCGTCTTGAGTGACCTCGGCAGAGTAACCGTCGCGCCCGTACCCCCGCCCGCAGCGCAGACAGCAGCGCGTGCACGCTCGAGACCCCACTGGAATCGACCGCGCGAAATTCTGCCGAAGGTCACCGCCCAGGCGGTACCGAAATATGCCCACCTCATGCCCCCAGCAGATACCCTGCTCACTCAGCACGCTGCAAAATGGCCATCGCGCCCGCCACAAGAGTCCGGGAGTGCCCGTGTTACCGAGGAGCAGATGGTTGACTGGAAAGCGGCGTTCACCAGGGAATTCCAGCACAGGACGCACCGCCGAGGATGCGGCCGTCGACGGCCGCGTCGGGCGGCGGCTGTCACGCCAGGATGACGCTCGCGGTCGCCATCCGCGACGCACGACGACGGTTGACCGTTAGTCAATATCGCTGGAATTTGGCGTGCTCGTGACGCTCGTGTTGAAATTCGATTGACAATTGCCTAGGATTTGCAGGAATCGAAACCGACGTGATGGCCACAAGGTCCCCTCATGATGGTGGTCGTTCCAAGTTGTAGTTACTTCTAGCTCAAGACTTCCGCTTCATTCGAAGGCACCGGCCACTGCACGGCTCCGTGCCTCCTCAGGCGCCCGTCTCGTCTCCACGACGGCAGTCACCGACGTCAGCGCGGCGGTACTCTGCCTACCTGTTACCATCCAGTCATACTCGTACAGTCGCTGAGCTGCCGTCCTCGGCTCTTCACCGATGGTTCGGTCGACAGATGCTAACTGCCTCCACTCGCGCTGCCCATCTTCGGGAAACGCCCGCTCACAGGGCACCCCCCCACGGAGCTTGCTCGCCATGGATTCCGTCTCTCGCGACCGAGACATGGCTGCCGTCTTCGTCCTTTTGACCGAACTGGGGAGTTTTTGTGAACCGAGCAGTACCCCTGGATTGCCTCCTCCCCCCCCTTGAACGTTAAAGGCCTTCGGGCGGCGCACGCTCCTCCAAAAGCCGGACGCCCGTCTGGCAACTCCGCTCGCTGCCCCTCGGCCGAGCTTTATGTCATCCCGCACTTTCGTTAGGACCTTGCGCTGGACGGACGCATCGGTTGCTGGTGTCACACTCCCTGCGCCACGTTGGTTGTCTGTGTGTTCTACCTTTTTCCGTTTCCGTTGTCACCCACCCCCCCCCTGTTGGCTGTCGGGGTCGCCGTTCGGGCTGCACGACAGTGTTGACCTCTTTGACGCCTGCGCGCGCCTAGGACGACGCCCGATACCCTGCTCTCTGACGCTGTGTCTGCCCCGGCGTGACCTCCTCATGGCGGCGGAAGACCAGCGGGCATCGGCCGTTGCCGCGGCTCTGCGGGCTTGCCTGCCCGCTGAAGACCTGCTTAAGCTCATCGCGGCTGGCCTTCAGGCGGCCATCGAGCTTATGCTCGACAATCCTGTGGCATCAACAGACGTCTGTACGCTGCTCGTGGGATACACCCCCGGGACTACTAACTCGTTCCCACGCTACCACGTCCAGCTGCCCCGATGTGGCATCACGTGTCACGGATGCACCGGCTCGGTGCGCGGGCACACGAACCGCCCAGACAGGGGGGAGAACAGAGAGGCGGGGAATGACGATGAGGAAGCGTGGCGCGAGAAAGAGCGGCAGCGCGGAGGTGCGCGGTGATCATTATTCTTAAATTTCTCTCTTTCAGGAAACATAATAGCATCTACTTTGGGGTCATAGCTCCGAGACCGCAGTCAGTCCATTGACAAGATGTACTGGAATATTTCTTGTGCGGTGTAAGGAGCTGTCCTTCAAAGAACGAACGTGCCCACCAGTCGTGGACTGTAGAAGGCTGCCACGAGTCTGGCACAGCTGCGCACGACGCGCGACGTGCGGCGAGCGAGTGCCACAGTCTCGGCGCCTGCGTGCGTGGCCAACGGCTGCACGCCTGCCTCAGCTCCTCTCCCGTGGAAGGGGCGGCGCTGACGCGTCAGCGCCGTCGACGACGTGGCGCACAGCTGAGGACAACAACTGAGCACGGGTGACCCGCTGCCGCTACCGGTACGCGGGCCCGTCGTCGTTCTCAATGGACGCTGACTTTGACGATTAAGGAGAGAACCGGTGCCCCCACTCCCCACGAAGGTTCGTGCGGCACGGAAATCGCGTCCAGCACTTGGTGAACCAGCACCAAGAGGAGATGGGCTCTACAGCCAACGTGCCCTCGGTCGTGCCGTCTACAAGACCGTCCGCCCTTGCTGCGTCGCACGAGATGGGTGGCGCGCCGGCGACCCCCATGAGCTTTCCTTCGTCTCATCAACATGTAGACGGGCTCGATGCTGTTGGTGGGCACATTGGACAACCTGCTGGCGTCCATGATGCTCCCCCGACGCCAAACCGGCCGACCCCCCCGTCCTCCGCGCCCAAAGTGCCTGTCTTGGGCACTACCGCGGAGAAATAGCGCGCCTACTACGCGGCGTTTGGGCGACAAGCAGCGGACGCGGCTGCTCGTGCCGGCGACATCGACGGAGTCATCAGTGTTTGACACTAACGAGCTAAAGGACATGCGGTTGTTTGCTCTCTCCGCCGGTGGCAAGGGTCTCTCCCAAAAGACAAGGGCTGACTATAATCAGACCACTGTCTGTGCGGAGAGGGCGGCCCTTCGTGCACAGCACGGCGCCGAGGCGACCGCACATGGTAAGGTCTTGGGGGAGCTATCGGAGGATCAATGAGGCGCGTCAGACGACTACATCCCCGGCCGTCCGCCATGCGTGACACCGATGGCTGGTGGCCCCCATCACTCGGCGTCGACTGCCAATTCGTCCGCTCGGGAGGTGCCGGTGCGACCCCGGAAGAAGACCAGCCTGCGCTAACGCATCAAGGCGACTGTGTTGGCCGCTCAATCGGAGCTGGAGTCCGTCGTCGGGCCGCTCGAGACAGCATTTCCGACTGAGTCTTCATTTGTCAACTCGCTCAAGGGAGAGACCGCCCGCTGTTCGTAGGAGCAGGGGTGGAGGGTGACGGATAGTACCGATGGAGATGACGTCTACATGTTCTACAGCCGCGATGTGATGCTCGTGGCGCTTGAGGCCTTCACGCGCTCTACGTCGCGCTGCATGCGTGGGCAGTGCAAACACGCTGCAGACGGGTCGGTCCTCCGGACCGGGTCGCTTGACAGCGACTCGTACCTCCGGGAGCAGGATGACGTCGACAGAATTCATGCCGGCCGTTTCCTCAATGGCACTCCCCTCAAGGTGTTTCTCATGGAAACACAGGTCTTCTCAGATGCGACGTTGGTGTCCAAGAATGGGGGTACGTGGAAATCCCACCTCGCTTGTTCTCGATCGCACTGATGAGTAGGTGGCGGGCCTTTGACTTTCCCCTTGTCCGACCATGCACGATCCTGTTCACGACTAACGAGGACCACTTCTTTCTTGACGACGCTGCCACATGTCCTTGCCTTTCTGCAGCTCATTATGTGTACCCTATCCGAGTACGCTTTCCAGACATTGTCACAGGGAACATGGATTGGATGCTTGCCGGCTTCATTTCGATCATCAAGCCAAAAGACCCAGGCGATGCAGAGAAGGTCCGCGTCAGGATGCTACGGAATGAGGTGCTCCAGCGCTGTTTGGCTGTCCTCCTGTATGACATTATCGCCGCCAGAGAGACAGGGGTCCTGTGGTGCCTTCCCGGTAAGGGACCGGTGTGGGTAGTCCCGCGTGTTGTTCTGTATTCCGCTGACCAGCCCGAGGAGCGGCACCTTCTCGGACTCAAGCTGAGCGGGTGTAAGGACCAGTGAATCCACTGCATGCTGGACAAGCACCAGTCGGGGAATCCTCACAGCAACCCACCCCGGCGCGAATTACTCGACAACGTCGAGGCGCAGCTGCTCTCGGCCACGTTGTTTAAGAGCGGCGTCGGTGCCGCCTGGCTCGAGCAGCTATCCGCATCAACGTGAATCGTTCCCATTGTACCTTTGTTGTCGGCTGTGAACGGGCTCGGCTCGGGTAGCTTGTCCTTCTACGACGACTTTGGTTTCGACCTTGAGGGGGAAACCCCCTGACAGGGGTGACACGACCCCCCGGCATAAGCCGGGGACGGGTCGTGAACAGTCACGCAACACCCCCCTAGGGGGGTAGCGTGAGACAACCCCCTTGGGGGGGTGTCCAGGGAGCCCCAGGGCCACACATGAAACGACCCCTCCAGAGGGGCGTAAGGCGTGGAACACCCGATCGGGCCCCCTGGGGGGGTCTGGCACACGCAAGGGAGACACGCGTCATCCCGAATCCGGGCCCTCTGCGGGGACCGGGAAGCTTGAGGAAGCTTCCGCAATCCGAGCGTAAGCCGGACCGAGATATGATCTCGACCAGGGATAAAATCCCACCGGAACTCTATCCGGGAAAATTGAAAAATCTTGGGATAAGTCCTGAGGTATTGGTTTTGGGTAAATCCTGAAATCTAGGAAGTCTTAGTGACTTTCCTGCTTCCGCCCGAGACGTCCCCTTCCAGTGGAAGGGCTGTCAGGGATGCTGGGCAGGGGCCACTAGAGGCCCGGGCCTGAGACCGTGGCCCGTTGGGTACCGGTCCCCCCATGGTAGCGCCAGGGGGTCAGGATTGTGCACGTCCTGCGTCTTGTTTCTGAGGGTATATGAGAGTATGCTTTGGGGTCATCGCGCGTGTTCGAATAAATCATCGTTGCGTCTGCGTTGCTTCCGTCATTTTTGTTCGCTTCGCGCCCAGTGATCCCGGCGTTCGCGTTGTGACTCTGGCGTAGCGATCCGCATCCTGTGCTGGGTTTTCTGACGGGGTTATACCCCGTTGGCTTTGAGGGCAGGATCCACTGCAGACCTACTCCATGTACGTGTTCGCGCCCGCTTTTTGCGCTCCTTTGTATGCCTAACTGCCCTTTTTCTGAGTACAACTGTCTCCGTGTGTGTTGTCAGCACGGTCAGCAATGCCCGTGTGCCCGGCGTCGTTGAGGTTTCTGTACACTGGCGCCCATGCTCTCTGACGCCCATGCTCACTATTCTAGCATGCGCCGTTTACACTGTTGCTAATTAGAACTGGTTGGCTCCTCGCAGGTCATGAAAATCGGGGTCGTTCGGGTGCTTGCTCTGAAGATACCCGCTCTGCTGCAGGTGCTGTGTAGGGGGGGCTTGTCCCGGTTCGGCTTCTTGCGGGAGGCAACTGTGGCGATGGCCGAGCGCGCTCGGCACGTGGGCCGCCTGCCCGACGCTTCTATCACGGCTCCCGGGTACGTGCTCTTCTGCGTGTTGGCTGTGGGTTGTCGTGGTCAACAGGTTGAGAACACCCCGGCGTCGACTCTGCTGTTGCCGAAAGTACTCTCCCGAGTGACGCGCAGCTGCGCGAGTTCACCAAGCACTGCAGTGGGGAAGCACCACGGGTACCTCGATTCTCGACCAGACGCTAACTGCTGTTCTGTACATTGCGCTCATGTTCTCCTGTTCTGTGACGGCAGCTATCTAGTGACCAAAGGCGTCAAACAAGCAAACTTCACGGGAGAATCGTGGAGGCACGGTCTGATGGTGCTCATGTTCATGGTGGCCGGCATTGTGTCTCGCCGCCAGCCCGATTCAACGGAACCGCGTGACTTGGGAAGGAAGAGGACGCGGCTGGCCTCACTGCAGTGCCGCAGCACGCGCCCTCGCCGTGCCGCGTCGCCTGCGTCAACTTCCTGGCCCGCCAGCGAGACCGGAAGCTCCTCGTCCGTCGCCAACGGCTCCAGCGCCGGTTCGGCGCACACGTCGGGCGAGTGTTCGGAGAAAGCTCCCTCAATCGGCAGCGACGACGCCTACAGCGACGCAGGGACGTACAACATCATGTCGGCGGGGGAGGAGGCAGAGGACACCGCGCCGGTGCCCGAGCTCGTCACCACCAGGGCTGAGTACAAGGCTGTCTCTGGGACAAAGCCGACTCACGATGCTGTACTCGAGGTCGTTTTTCGTGCCGCGGCTATGATGGCCAAGCCATGCGAGGACAGCAAGGAGGAGAGGTACACGATGAACGAGGCGGAGGCGAATGCTTTGTCGGAGGAGGCGTTCGGGTTCGTCACAAAGAACGTAGCGGCGCTTTTCGGCGCCGTACGCACAACCAAGTTTCACGCCTTGGCGTATCACCTCCTTGCTGAGCTGCTGCTGCGTGCCAACGTCGTCGAGGCCAACACTCCGTTGAGCGAGGCACTTCACAAGCTCATCAAGCACATGTGGGACAACGCGAACAAGCAACCCTCGACTATGATGCTGCAAGTGCTGCGTGCGGAGCAAACGCTCGCGCACATCCCAGAGACGGACGACATTGACTGGCACCAGTCCGGCGGCGATGGCAGCTCGAAGGTTGGCAATGGTGCCGCCGGCGGTGCCGCTCACGCTGGGACGGGCACATCGAGGGAAGGCGCTTTTCATGACGACAACGATGGCGGCTCCTTGGAGGACGAACCGGCTGAAGCTGACGACAAGGGCCTGTACCAGACGGACACGCGACAAGGGAGCCCTGAGCTCGACTTGCTGAGCGTTTTCGACGTCCTCGCCGCGATTTCCGCCACTGACGCCGTGCTTGACGGGTCGCCGAGTGAGCAGGACGAGCGCATTGAGGTGGACGGCGCTCTCTCACACGCCAACGCCTCCAAGCCTCCCCAAGTCCGCCTGCGAGTACGCATATCGGGAAGGCGGACGACCGACGCTCAGGCGGCAGCAGCGGACGGCGGCCGTTTGCAGCTGCTACCAAGCCTGTTGCAGAGCCACCCCGACCTCGCGGGATGCATGGCGTCTTCACAGCTCATTATAGCAAATACGTTCAAGTTCGACGCGCGCTTGGAGTGGCGTGCGCGGCCAGTCGGGCAGCTGATGGGCGCCACCCACGATCTCTACCACACGCCGTGGTGGGACCACGTTCTCTACCGAGTGCCCGGCGCGCTTGCCGCCGCTAAGCCCGCGCTGGGGCTTGCACGCCTGCGGATATGTGCCGTCGACGGGCGGGGATGCGGATTTGTCGTCTTCCAGCGTTTGGAGGACAAAGATGCGCCCTCGGGCTGCGCTTTAACGTCTTTGAACTGTCGCAGGAAGAAGCGGGCCATTCACTCGGGCACTGGCTTTCCTGAGATGGCCCTTGTTTCTCTGGCGGACGTGCTGCGGCTGGAGCACGTTGTGCCGGACTTTGAGGACCTGGCTGAGCGATGGGGGATGACGGTGACGCCGACTACAGTCCCCGCCTCTCCTAGAGAGCGCCAAGAGCTGCGTTTCTTCACGAATGCGGTCTTCGTCTGGACGAGAAACAGCGTGACTGATATATCTTGAGCTGCTGGCTGTGCCGTTGCTACATTTGGACCGCGTTAGGGCCTCCAGACTCGGGAGAGTCCCACGACGACCCAGGGCCCGAGGGGACGCCGGTGAGGTCGGGGGCCAGGCAAGCACTACAGAGGGGGATGTCATTTTTATGTGTTGTAGCAGGGTTGTCCCGCTTGAACATCCGGCAGGAGGAGGTCTCGGATAGGTATTCACCGTCCTGCGTCGAGTGTCTGTCTCTTGTGCATGATCGAGCCGACCCGCGTGCCACAACTCCCCTTGCACGCTGCCTCTTAACACCGGCGTTCTCGGGGACCGCTGAGTGGTCAAGCAAAAGCGCTAGCAGTAGATCTAGACTACAGCATTCTGCATTTTGTTGATTTTGCTGTACTTAGAATATAGGTGGGCGGCTTCCGAAGCGTTGCTGATCTCAGACGGCCTCTACGTGAAGAGGCCGCACTGCTCAGGCTGGAGTCCACAAAGGAGACTCCATTTGACACGCGCCACACCAGTCCACGCGTGTGGAGGCGACGGCTATGACCGCGCCGCCTTCGACAGCGGCACCGGCCCTGGCAACGCCGGCCGCTCTGCAAGGCACCAACGGGTCTGCGATGCATGCCGCGGGAGTCGCCCCTGCGGCTGCCGCCGATGCCTGACCGCCCTCCGTCACGGTCGCCCGTCGCTGCCGGGAGGCGTTGCGGCGCGGCGCGGCGCGAACGAACTGGACGCGCTGGCGGCGGGGGCGGTGCCGGCGGCGCTCTTCTCCTCTCAGGCGCCGCCGTGGCCGCTGCCGCCGCCAGATCCGCTGCCGCCGCCGCTGCCCCCACTGTCCCTGCTCCTCCCACAGCGGTTGCCGTGCGCCGGTGTTCCCGCGCGGGAACCGCTGTCTCCCGCTTGTCAGGCGGACACAGCGACGCCCACGGGCTGCCAGCGGCATGGCGATGGGCGCGCGAGGTGGCCACCATCACGGCGCATTCGGCTCAATTGGCCACAACGGAGCCCCCGGCGGCCGTCGCTCGCACCCCGACTCGGTCCTATGCGGCGGGGTGGCGGCAGGCGGCGGCAGAGCCCACCGGGGCGCCGGCGCGTCGATGGAACGGCCCTGGGCTGGCCGGCGTCGCCGCCCTCCCCCATCCCACGCCCTTGCCACCCCCCTGTCCGCCCGTGTCTTCCTGCTGATGGGCTGCACGCGGAGGAGGCGCCGCCGCCGCTCGAGCGGCGTCGTTCGGCGCCCTGCCGCGGCCGGTGACGCGGCCGGCGGCGGGGCCTCCAGTCCAGGTTGCGGCCGCCGCCAACGTGGCGGCTTCAGCGTGTGCTGCCTCCACCGCCAGTGCCAATCCCGGCAAACAGACGCAGCTAAAAAAGAAAAACGCGCACGGGAGAGCGTCCACACACACACACGCTCAGGGAGAAGGGAAAAAAACAAGCGGACGCGCCCGCGTCTGTGAGGCAGCGTCGAAAAACATAAACCATGGGGCACACGGGGAACGCGCGCTCCGACACGTCCCCATCACATGGGCCGGCTCCCCCACAGCTCCCCGCCCGCCTCAACCTTGAAACGCAACGGCGGCGGCGGCAGCTGCGGAGCGTTCACTGGTGTCTCCGCCGCCAGGCCACGGCCGGCGGGCCTGGGTCGCAGGGCGCCCTTCCCCCAGTGCCCCCCCCGCGCGCCCCCCTTCGCGCCAGCGGCCCGCACCAGCGCCACACACGCCGGCCACGCTGGCGGCGCCTTCAAAGCCGCCAGGCCGTGCCAATCCGCGGCGGCGGCGCGGAGCACCGACGGTGCCGTCGGGCCGTCCCAGTCGCGGATGAATGGCCTCGCCGCCGCCGGCGCCCGCGCAAAGCGCTGGCAAGCCAGCCCGACACAACCCCCACCGCACCGCAGGAAGCGCCCCAGCCGCAGCGACAAGCAAGTCCGGCACGGAAACGAGGCCGGCGCCGGCTATAAGCGCGGACTAACCGGCCCGACGTCACCCCCCCCGCTCCGAACCGAGCGCCCGTGTCTCAGACACAAGCAAGACGGGAACTGCAAGGAGGCGGGCGCCCGCGCAAAGCGCGGGCAAGCCAGCACGACGCCGCCCCCCCCCGCACCGCAAAGGGCGCACGCGCCGCAGCAACAGGCACGCCCGGCACGGCAACGAGGCCGGTGCCCGCGCAAAGCGCGGGCAAGCCAGCCCGACCCCCCCCCCCCCCCCCCC
>Ga0209093_1000819_pt1 | contig 17377 bp, 18 predicted proteins | sample SidtaG_4_FD_187450 | JGI IMG/M metagenome (GOLD analysis project Ga0209093, IMG submission 187450) | Marine algal microbial communities from Sidmouth, United Kingdom - Sidmouth_Male1 metaG (SPAdes) (version 2) | ecosystem: Host-associated > Algae > Red algae > Unclassified | place: Sidmouth... | reverse complement strand
GTACAAAATGATAGCTAAACTCCTCTCCAAAGGATTCTACCATTTCGGCATCCAAAGGTTCGGGCGAGTTGCTATCTATCGCAAGTACTTCGTAGTCAAGCGATTCTACACCCCTCTGATAGGTACGGGTAAGTGAGTAGAGCGTTCTTGGTGCTTCTCTTTTGTTATTAAAAAATATGACGATGACTGAAAGTTGCATGATTTTTTGTCGATTCGTAAGAGTTTGTCTGTTATCGAATTTTTATTTTGACCTTTTTTTTCTGCTCGTAATAGGTTTTTCTATCACTAGATACTACACATAGGCTTACTTCATAATCTCCATTTTTGATTTTGCGCTTGGGAATATTAGCTGTAAAGGCTGCTCTTCTATATTTTGGATTCTTCGCTTTATTTGCAAATTTCTTACTGGGCTGTCCATAATTGGCTCTAAAGTATTGTTCTCCTATTTTTACATACACCCCTGCGGCAGCAGTTTTGCGTGGTCTGTCGATAGCCATACCTCTTATGATGATTTTGTCTTCGGTAATACGAAAGGGTTGCTTGTCTTTAGCTACGATGTTTCCACTAATTTTGGAGATGGAAGCCTGTGTTTGTTTGGTTGATTTTTTGAGTTTTGTAATGGGTGGCAGTGGTTTGGATTTTGCCCTTTTTTTCTTATTAGCTTTTTTTTGATTGGGTTTTTTTTTCTTATTCGCATTTTTACGTTGTTCTGTCTTATTTTTCTTTGCCGTTTGGCTATCACTTTGACAGTTGGTAAATACGCTTATCGTGAAAATTATAAATAGTAGTGGAAGTAAATTCTTCATGGTATTGAATTTTTATATTTTACTGTAGAATGCTGTAATCGTATCAATGACTTTAGATTGTTGCTCTCCGGTCAATTCAAAAAATAATGGGAGTCTGACTAATGTATTGGTGTATCTATCTGTATGTGGCAGTTCCCTTCCATCGTGTTTGTCGGCATAAAAAGGGCTGGTATGCAAAGATAAGTAATGAAACACAGCATGTATGTCATTTGCCCTTAAATGTTGTATCAATGCAGTTCGTTCTTTTACATCCTTACAAGTCATATAAAACATGTGTCCGTTATTGGTCGCATAATCGGGTACTACGGGCAGTCCGACATGTCCGCTTGTTTGGAGAGGGGTTAATTCTTTTTTATAGCGTTCCCATATCGCTTTTCTTTTGGTTTGTATTTCTTGTAAATGTTCTAATTGAGCATATAAAAAAGCGGCTATCATTTCGGAAGGCAAGAATGACGAACCGACATCTACCCAACCATATTTATCTACTTCTCCTCTGAAGAATGCCGACCTATTGGTGCCTTTTTCCCAAATAATTTCTGCCCTTCCATGATGTTTTTCCTTGTTGAGTGCCAACAATCCGCCTTCGCCACTGATGATATTTTTGGTTTCGTGAAATGAAAACGCACTTATATCACCAATGCTGCCAAGTGGTCTGCCTTTATAATAGGAGTCGATGGCTTGTGCTGCGTCTTCGACAACAAATAGTTTGTGCTTATCGGCGATTTCCAATATAACATCCATATTACAGGCTACTCCTGCGTAATGAACGACCACGATAGCTTTGGTTTTGGGTGTAATCAGGGCTTCTATGGTAGAGGCATCCATATTGGGTTCATCTGGCAGGCTGTCGGCAAATACGATTTTTGCACCGCGCAGTACAAAGGCATTGGCAGTGGAAACAAAAGTATAGGAGGGCATGATGACTTCGTCGCCAGGTTGGAGACGGAGTAGTAAAGCTGCCATTTCGAGTGCATCGGTGCAGGAAGTTGTCAGGAGTACTTTCCCGAATCCATATTTTTTTTGAAAAAAAGCATGGCATTTTTTTGTAAAAGCTTGATTGCCCGCAGTTCTACCGTTATTGATGGCTTGCGAGATGTAGTACAACTCTTTGCCGGAAAGGTAGGGCTTGTTGAATGGTATGCGTTTTTGTTGCATCACTTTTTATGTTTAATTGTGAACTTCATGGGTGTCACCAAATCAGCTGGGAAATATTTAAATGAATTCAGCAAACGAAGTGTGTCCAACACCTTTACAACCGGAACAAAATAACGTTGTCGTTTGGCAAATTCTTTATCATTCTTAATTCGTAGGAAAGTGTTATACATCGTTTTATTTTCAAAATTAACGTTCATATCAAGTCTTCGGCACATCTTTCTTACTTTTCGAGTGGTGATAAAATTCAATCCATTCCACATGTCCGAGTGCTTCAATTTGGGTTTAAAAAGAGTGGTTAATTTCGGAAAAAAGGGAAATAATACGATTCCAAAATGAGGTTCGTAAGGAATAATATAATTTACTGTATTATGAATCATTTGCCCATCTTCGCTCATTACTTGCTTTAAGGCATCAAAGGTTGAATCTATTTTAGGAATGTGTTCTAATACATTATTAGAAAAAATGTATTTAAATTTTTTGCCCAAAGATAAAGTTTCTTCTCCGAGTAGTGGCAACCAATTTGAAGTATCGGTATTTAGTGTGACACAAAATTCTTTTCCTGTGGCATAATAATCATTGAAACCGGAATCGGAAGGTTCGATAGAAATGATGTTATACCCTTTGTGTTGGAGAAAAATATAGGTCATCCCGATACCGCCACCGACTTCAAGCAAAGGGTCGCTTTGGGTGAGCGTTTCATTTTCAATGAGTGATACGGTAAGTGCGGCTTCTTCAAGATATGCTCTAAAAGTTTTTTCAAAAGCGGCTCTGTCTTTTTCGTTTTGTTTGATACCTATTGGTGTACCAAATATTTGCCTCACTAAGCTATCATTTGAATAAATGACGTCTAATCTATCCTCGTAAAAGGTTTTTATTTCGCTACTGAAATTCATCATATTATTTTTTCTCTGCCAATACCAAAAAGGCAGACGAAATATTTTTTGCCATCGGGTGGTGAATGAAAATAAAATCTAAAAATTTGATAGGAAAGGTCAATAACATCATCAAAATGTAGAGTATCGAATGGAGTTTTTTACTACCAAATGATAATATAATCGCCAACCAATCCTGCAAAATCCACAACATACCAGAGGTTGGTCCGCCGATGCATTTGACCTCTTTTATTTCAAAATCTTTGTACAAAACCTTGATACCCTCATAAGTGCGCCGCGAAAAATCGTAAGGCGAAGCATGAAACCCTTGCATAAAAGGCATCACCGAATATACTTTTCCATTGGGTTTGAGAACACGATAAATCTCTTGGACAACCCGCTCCGGATTAGGTACATGCTCCAATACTGCAATATTGGCAATAAGGTCTATTGAATTATCTTTGAAGGGTAAATTTTCAATATCACATACAATATCAACATTTTTATAGGGGAAAAAATCGACATTAACTACGCGCTCATCTATGACGGAATTGCCACTGCCGAGGTTCAAGAAGGTTTGTGATTCATCGGTATAATGCTCACGAATGAATTTTTTGAGATAGCGATTGGAGTAAAATGTAAGCACGGGACTAAATAACTCAATGGCAAACCGATATATTTTTTGATTATTTTTAATTTTAGATTTGAGACTGTTGATATTATTCTCGTTGTACGCATCTTCGGGGATTTCCCTGAAAATATATTTATCGTACCGTATCTTTGGTTCGGTATTGAATACCTTAGTATCAATTTGTTTGGTCATACAGATGGTCTAATTTATCAATTTATCAGCATTGAAAATAATAATACCAATGAATATTAAGAAAATCCCTATAACTTGGTTGCGCCCTACTTTTTCTTCAAACAGCACGGTAGCCAAAAGGGGAACAAATACATAAGTCAAAGGCAATATAAATACCATTTCTTTCATATCAATGCCTTTGAGTGCATAGACTATTAAGACGGTGGAAATGACCAAAAGGGCATATCCAAATAAGGTATAAGGGTTGAGATATACCGAGGTGACAGTTTTTTTGCTGGTGACAGCACCTCGTTTGAGTAGCATTTGTGAAACTACTGTAATACCGACCGCCGCCAAAGCAATAAGGTAGTGATTCATTTTCTACTCATTTGAAAAACGCCAAAAATAATCAGTATCGTACCCGCAATATTATAGGTTGAGATATTTTCACCAAAAATCCAGTAGCCAAGTAGCAAAAGAAATATATAATTGAGGCTCAACATCGGGTAGTATTTTGAGATGGGGTTTCGGAGTAAAACTATCTGCCACAATATGCTTCGCAATCCGAAAAACACCAAGCTAATGATATAAAAAACATTAAAAAGAACTTGAAATATCGAACTTGTTTCTGCTGTACTCAATGCCGCTTTTTTGATAAAAACCACAGTGAACGCCTGCAAAAGCACCAATGCCCCTATCATCCAATAGACTCTTTTTTCCGACAACCGGATGAGCAAATCATACATATCAAATTATTTTTTCCTTGATGTTTTGTAAACCCCTTTGGAAATTTAACTGTTCCCACCGCGATGTACCGGGTATTTGTTGCGACAAATCTACTACAATACTTTTCATTTCAATGTGTTGATTGACGTAAAAGTACTGTAAGTCGGTGTACATTTTTTTCAATTCATCGTAAATCTCATTGATTGAAAAATTGAATTGAGCGAGATTGTATGTACCTGTTTCGAGTTCGTCATTTAATACCAAAGCGAGTGTGCGTGCAACGTTTCTCACATCAATGAATGCTCGTACCTGATTGCCGTCGCCATATATCGTTATTTTATTTTTATAATGTGCATCAAATAACAAGCGATTGATCAGTAAATCAAATCGAATACAAGGGTTGAAACCGTAAGTGTTAGCAATTCGAAAAATATAGGTATCTGTGAAGTCTTTGATACGATTTAACTGTTCTTCTCCTCTTAATTTTGAACTACCATAAAATGAATTGGGCGTAGTTGGTGTAGTCAATTCAATCGGTTTGCCTTGGTAGCCATATACATACATGCTACTCGCGTAAATTACCTTTTTGGGTCGGGCTTTTTCGATTTCGTTTGCCAAAATTGAAGTTCCCCAATGATTGGTTTGTTCAAAATAATGCGAATCTATATCTCGTTCAGGTTCAGAGACTTTTGCAGCCAAATGATAGACCACATCCACGCCTTTAAGCACCTGTTCCAATTTTCGACTATCTAAAATATCGCCTTGTATGAAGGTGATTTTGGAGGTGTTTTGTCGTTGTGCAACAAAAAACTGGTAATTAGCATGAGAAAGATTATCATAGATAATAATTTCCTGTATTTTATTGTTTGCCAACAATTCATCCACAAGGCTATAACCAATATAACCTGCACCGCCCGTTATTAATATTCTCATTTTGTTGTATTCTCCACCAAATCAGTATGCAGACCACATTCTTTTTTGTCCATGCCTTCCCAACGTCCATTTCTACCTTCATTCAAACGAAAACGGACAGCAGTACAAGGTTCGCAGCCGATACTTTCGTAGCCTTTGGCATCCAGTGGATGATGCGGAATATCATTGTCATAAATGTATCGCCAAATCATTTTTTTATCCCAATCGAGCATGGGGTGGTAGCGTAGAGTATCGTGTTTTCCCTGTTCTTCTTCCTGAAAGTTTGCCCTAAATTTACTTTGGTCTTTTCTGACCCCACTAATCCATACATCATATTGGGGCAGCACCACCTCCATCGGCAAAACTTTGTTCATGTAACAGCAATGGTCGGGGTCAGAAACAAAGCTAAATTCACCTTTAGCGTTGATTTGCTGTTTTTTTGCAATGGGCGATGTTAAATGCCTGACATCTAATCCATACAATTCGCCAATTTGTTTTTTATACATCAATGTTTCGGGAAAATGGAAGCCCGTATCCAAGAAATAAATAGGAATACTTTGGTCTATTTCACTCAAAATCCGAAGCATAGGAATGCTATGTGTCTGAAAGGAAGACGAGGCAAATATACGCTTTCCTTCTGCCTGATAGTTGCGGATTTTTTGTGTATATCTGTCAATTTCTTCTTGGATTTGTTGGTACATTATAAAGCTAATTAGGCTATTTTTTCAAAATAAATGTCAGTGACATTTTATCCAATCTTCGCATCGAACGAATATGGTTTTTGACTACGGGGTAATTCGATAACTGTGTGGTATTATCTAAGTAAAATTCTTTTTGTTCAAATTGTTTGAACAAAAAAGATTGCATAGATAAATGTAATTTTTTGCCTTGATGAGCATTTTCTACTGCACACAAGATACCTTTGTAAAGTGGTGTATCGCCTTGATTTTCTTTTTCTTCAAAAATAAAAAAACCAACCACTTCATCTTCATGAATGGCTACTGCAGTGTGGGCACTTTCTTTATTGAGGCAGTAATTTATCCAAGTTTCAAAGTATTTTTCCGCGTCTTTTTCCTCAAAATAGTTAAGGTCTTTGTAACGTGAAATAAAACCAGAGTTATTGGTAAGGTATCGGTGCGTGAGGTGGATGATGCTGTCTTTATCTTCAGGCAGTTCATTTCTAATGAGGTAATCGGAATACACGTTGGGATAATCAAAGGTTTTGTCTTCAGCATTAATAAGGGTGATAAAAGTAATACGCGAGTCGATTAGCTGAAATCCATATTGCTCCAATATTTTAGCATAGTTAATATACGAAATATCAAGGCTACATTCGACAAGTGTAAAGTCAACTTTCTCAATAAATGTAGCTAATTGTGCTTCAAATTCACCTTCGTCCACTTTTTCCAAAAATTCAATTCCGTAGTAATTTATACCAAAGAATTCGGACTCCCATTCTTTTTTTGTGTATACTAATGACTTAAGATTCATCTTCTTATATAATCTTTGGACAAGGGTTAATCAAGAAGTAATATCTTTATATTTTTTTGCAGGCATACCGTACCAGATTTCGTTGTCCGGTACATCTTTTCTTACTTGTGAGCAAGCTCCGATTTCACTGTTTTCCCCTACGGTAACACCCGGTAAAATAACGACAGCAGCACCGTATTTTGTGTTATTTTTGAGGATGCAAGTGAGTTTTTCTTTCTCTCCAATTTTGGGGGTATCCGTAGCCACAAATCCGTATTTGACAATAACATTATTACCAACAATAGTTCCGGCAGAAAGGGTACATCGGCTTCCAAAATTGCTGTTATCCCCCACAACACAGTTGTCCCGTATTTCGCCGAAGCTGGTCATTTTGACTCTTTTTCCCAATCGAGCATTTTTTCCAATTTTAGTATAAGTGCCTATAAAACAACCGTCTCCAACTTCAGCCCCTTCTCGAACAATCGCATAGTCTTCCAAGATGACATTATCACCGATAATTACACCTTTTTCGACAATACAGAATTTACCGATTTTAAAGTTTTTGCCAATTTGAGCTTCCTCTGATATAAAGTTAAAATCATTCATCTTTCTATGCTTTACAATTTATTAAATAATATCTTCTATGACGTAATTTGGTATGTTTGTCACTTCAACGAGTATGCGCTGAAGATATTTACCGATAATACCCAGTGAAAATAGTATCAAGCCGCCTATAAGGTAGATAGAGCTAATGATGGAAACCCATCCCGGTGCAAAAGCAATACCACTCATCCGTAGCCCAACAATGGTCATAATACCTAAGAAGGACAAGCTGGCTATCAATATCCCCAACGTAGCTATCATATCCAGCATGAGGGTAGAATTATTGATGAGCAAACGGCTGGATAGTTGAACCATTCGTTTGATACTATAGTTACTTTTTCCTGCATAACGCTCACGATGTTCGAGTGAAACATTGACGACTTTTTTAGTGACTGTAAACATCAATGCCGGAATGAATGGAAAAGCCGTTTGTATCTCAAGCATTTTATCTACTACAAATCTATCAATCAACCGGAAAGCCGACAAATGAATATCTTTGGGTTTGTTGAGTACAGTTGATGTGACCCGACGATTCATATTGCTCACAAATTTTTTGAAGCCCGTTGTTTTTTTATTTTGTAAATGCGCGATGACTATGTGTGTATCTTTCTCTTGTTGATAGGCTGCAAGTAATAAGGGAATGTCCTCAGGGTGGTGCTGCAAGTCATCATCCATCGTAATCACGAAATCGCCTTTGGCGTGTGCAATGCCGGCTATGGTAGCAGGTTGTTGTCCGAAGTTTCTGGAAAATTTGATACCTCTGACAAAATCCGGATGTTGACTCTGTAAGTCTTTGATAATTTCCCAAGCATCATCCGGTGAGCAATCGTTTACAAAAATGACTTCATATTTTTCTTGGCTTCGAGATTGGGCATAAGCATAGATGGCTTCAAAGAGATTGGGCAATATCTTTTTGCTATTGTAAATGGGGATGACTATGCTTATCAATACTTGACTCAATATACAGTTATGGTTTTAGGTTTCTAAGGTAGAAAAAAACAAATATACCGAATAATCCCCACATCGTAATTTTTCTGAGAAGGTACAGGTACTCGAATATCTTATGTGAATATTGTATTTTTATATCGTGTTTTCCGGATGGTACAACAAAACCGATTTGATTGAAATTAACTTCATAAGTTTCGGTACGTTCTCCGTCGATATAGATTTTCCAATTGTCGTCGTTATAAAATTCATTCCAGACCAATAAGGATACTTTTTTTGCATCTGATTGATAATGAAATTCATTATGCGTATTTGAGATTGGCTGCAAATTAACTTGTATTGGTAGTTTTTTGGGTACTTTTTGCTTAATTTTTTTGAAATCTTTTGGATGTACAAATACTTTTTTCCGGCTAATATCTATTTTTTCTGTTTTTAAGAGGTATTTTTTCAATTTCCCATTAAATTTTTCAACAGCTCTTGCGCTATACAAACGCAGATAAGCTTCCTCATTTTCATATACAACATAGCTATTATTACTGACTATCGGATGACGCGATAAACTATCGGGTGTCCGCTCTACAAACCATTTTGCGCCATTGATGAGGCGGTAGTTTTTATATTTATCGTTTTTGGCGTACTCATTAAATTGGTCTGCGGGAATAGGCACTATTTTAGCCTGAAAAGAACGAAAACCAAAGTAAGAGCCGTTCATAGACCACTTGGCGTCCGAAAATCCATTAGTGTCATAAACTATTCTATAATCCTGATAATTGTTGACCTTGGTACTCAATTGCTCAAAAATATCCATAGATTTGAGGTTATCTTCCTTGTAGTAAGCATACTGCGATAAGGATGCTTCTCTTCGTAAAGGCTGAAAAAATAGTATCGCAGACAGTAACAACATGGAAAGTGTAAAGAAAAGTGGTCGTCCGTCGGATTTGAAGTGCCATAGGAGTAGGAGTAATGATATGCCAAAGGCCGCCGCGATATATATGCTGTATGCTTCAAAATTCTGATAAGCCACTATAAATGAAGCCACCCAAACCAAAGCCCCCGCAAGGACGATACCGAGATATTTTTTATCTGTTTTAAATTCATTAAAATATTCATCCAAGACCTGTACGCCATAGCTGCTAAAAAATACCATAGCTAACATAAACCAATATATATGATTTACGGGATGCCTCATTTTGTCCAACAAAGGGAGATGGTACATGATATTAGTAAAGCCGAAAGTAGTGCCATGCGCTGCCAGAAAAGACAATAAAGCTATGATAATCAATAAACTTTGAAACCATTTTTTCCGAATATTATTTTTAATAATAAATAAAATAATTCCTAAAATACCAAAAAATAAAGCTATCGGACCAATGTAGGGATGACTGACTCCCTTGTATCGGCTGGTAAATGGTCTGTAAAAAAATTCATCTATATATCTCAATGATAGTTCTGGTACAAAAGACGAGAGTGGTACTTTTTCAGACCCGACTAAAGGAGGGTTGCCATGCCCCACAAATCGTAAAAAATTACCGGACTCCATAATAATCGGTATCAAAGATACCGCTGCCAAGCACAAGCCAATCACACCTAATGCAAAACATCTTTTTAGGATGTCTATGCGATTTTCTTTAAATATCATGCTCGCTCCTACTACGAGTAAGCCTATATAAATGGGCGTAAAAAAAGCGGTCGGACTAGCAGATATACCCACAATGACCAAAGAGAATAAAGCCAATCCGGGCAGGGCTTTTCGATGCTGTACCAATAGATACAGGGCAACCATAAATAAAGGCATCCAACTAAAAGCGGTGAACCAATTGACCCATTTGATACAAAGCGCAAGGTAAGCAGAGGAAAGATACAGCATAGTCATTAAGGCACTATTGAGAGTACGTAAACTCAATAAACGCCCCAACACATACACACCAACTGTATGAATACAGAGATGGAAAATTTTAATCCAAACAAGCACCTTCATCGTCTGTACGTCTGTACCATAATCCAACCAACCCCAAAAGTAAAACGGATAAGTAATAGAAACCATCGGCGCATTATACAGTTCCATTCCGCCGAGTATGCTTTGATTCCATAAGGGAATTTCTCCCATTTGCCATACATCCGAAACATAGGAAGCCATCGGAGACAGCATATATACAGTATCTCCAAATGGTCCGAACAGGTACTCTCCCCAAATAAACGCATGATGCTTAATAATAATAAGCGTCAAAATGATTAAGAGGGAAAAAATATCCCAACCGAATTTGATATTATTTAATTTTTTGATTGTCAAAAGTCTATGAAATTAAATTTTGTTAAGGAACGCGAAATAAATAAATTTGCTTTCTTGACTGAGAGAGTTTGTTCTCAGTTTGGGCTTTGAAACTCGCATATATGTTGATATTTTCAGGGTTTTAAAGTGCAAAATGAGGGCAAAATATCCTGTCAAGAAGGTAAAGTTATTTTTTTCGCGTTCCTAAGTGATTCAAAATGTGATATTCATCTTCTCGCCCAATGCATGCTCATATACGGTATCTTCTACTTCATAATGAATTTTTACTTCGTAATAACCTTTTGGAATATCGTCGTTTTTAGCCACTAATGCATAATGTTTATCGCCTTTGAATTTTATCGGGATTAAGCTAAAAACCCGATTTTTACGCTTCAAAATTACATGTACATTTTCATACTGTACGCTTGGGTAAAATGTAAAGCAGGCTAAACCGAATTCGGGTTCGTCCATGAATTTAATGAGTTTAACAGTATTTGGTTTTTTAGATTTCTTTTCATAAGTATAAGGTGTCAATGAGGCGTTTTGCGACAAATCATCGTAAGTTGGCATGTAGATGGGCATATATTTTTCATTACGAGTCATCTCTCTTAGTCTCTCACCATGTTTGGTAATTAGTGAATCATAAAAATAACCGGCTCTTTTTGAAAAATTATTTTGTTCAAAACGCATAAAAAATACAAGCGCGAAAAATATTCCCAGTCCAATTTTGAGATATTTAGAGCGTATATGACTATGTACTAATGTTACAAATGATGCCATAAAAATAACTGAAAAATGCTGATAACGCCCTTCTACAGGAGAAAATATCTGTTTGCCTCCACTACGTACTACAGCGGCAATTATTCCAAGTAATAAAATATAAAGACATAGATAAAAAAACGGTGAATGAGTGGTTTCTTGATATTTGTAACTAAAAAGATATAACAATACTCCCAATATGAATATTCCTATTATAACATAAGCTAAAGGTATTATATTATAATTAAAAAAAAGAGACGTAATTGCTTGTTGTGCGAATACCATCATATAAACCGAATACGATACAAGCGCATCAAAACTCAAAATAATCTCTGATTTTGCAGTAGCGGGTGCCTTGAAGGAAAATAGAAAGAACAATATAAGCCCCGACAAACTTGCTACAAGCAAAGCATACAGAATATATTTTTTCTCCCTGATTGAATATAAAAGTAAACCCAATAAAATAACTACTCCCGAAAAAACACCTCCCCCAGAATTGAAGGCAGTAAGTACAAAGAATAGAAGCATATACTTCATTTTCCCCTTCGTCATGAAGTAAAAACACAAAAAAGCAAATAGGATATGAAACGGAAATGCAGTAATAAATATCGTCCAGAAATTGGTCATCAGCGGAACGAGAAGTATTGACAGCATTATCGGAGCTATGTATGGGTCTTTGCTCTGATTTGCTGCAATACCTGACAGTTTGTACCCCATGAACAGGTAGGATAGATTCCCTATAATAATAAGGAATTTAAAATTGATACCGCCTAAAAAAATATAAGAAAACAAACCCAAAAACCGCCCGACTAACTTTGTATGAATCCCAAAAGCAGGAGAGAAAAAATAGTCGATAGTATTCAAAAAACCTGATGTGTTGAGAAAACGCTTGTGTAATTGACGTACATAAAAGGTAAAATCATCTGTGGCTGTAGGGTAATTATCAGTCCTGAGTAATATAATGCTCAGAAAAACAGCACTGATAAAGATAGAACAAGCTATTGCTATCTTTTGGTGGATAGTCTTCTCTTTGAAAAATTTTACAACTCCATGTAGCATAAGTATGTACTCGAAAAACACGTCATTTGAAATAATATCATCAGTAAAACAGACAAAATTTTAATGAATTGAATAGCACTAATTACAGTATTGAATTTGACTTTGAGTGGGTTTCAAAATAATACAAATGAGCTAAACCCACATTAAAATGCAAAGAAACTTACTTTACAGATTACCAAGGTCTATTGCATGATATTTTTCATTATTTCTTGCGTAGTCATTTTTTTCAGTTCTATACCAAAAATTGAATGTACGAGTCTTAATTGTTTTTTATTAAAATTATTGACAAGAAAAAACTCTTTTTCACTTTTATCATTTTCAGGCATAGCTATATCTGTGTCATATTTAGTGTTGATTTGTTGTATCTTTTCAGCGTATTTATTTGTTAGTTCCAAACGTTCGGATAGTGTAAAGATACCATATTTTTCTATTTCTTCTTCAGTAAATCCTCTTACAATCTGTTTTCTATTTTTCGTAAAAAGCTCTTGATAGTCAGCATATTGTTCGTGGTTCGACAATATGTATAGAAGGCTAAGTAATTTTTTGTTTTGTCGTTTGTTTATTGATGTTTTGGGTACTGTGACGGGAGATTTGATGATATAATTGGCTATCTCGTTTACGATCTTACTATTATATGTCAATACAGTTACTTGGGCATCAAGACTTAAGGTTTTTTCGACTACTTGCAAGTAACGTAGTTCATTATTTAAGTGTTTTTTTTTCGTTTTTTTAATGCTTGGCAACTGCCGTTTTAATCTTCCTCTACTCCAAGCGTTGAGTCGTTGAAAAAAGCTGGATTCGATAAATTCATCGGCTTTTCTAACCACTATCAAGTATTCAATTTCATATTTTTTGAGCGATGCTTTCAGGTATTCATGTATTTTTAGAGCATCTTTTGCAAATAAATGGGCAAAGCCTTCACTACTTATAATGATATTTTCTTTTCTCTTATCAATTTCTTTTACTAAGCTATGTATATCACCCAAGTCAGGTTTGTATAGATTAGCTGTGATAGTATTCCAAGGAACGGAGCGAGTTATGTTGTGATGCCCCTTTTCGGGGAATGCTATCCCTTTTTTCGGGTAGTATAGATGGTGACGTTTTAATAACTCAGGATTGGTATAGAAAAAATCTTGTAAGGTTGTCGTAGCAGTCTTAGGATAGCCTATGTGGATGTATATTTTTCTCATTTTATGCCCTATTCCTAATATTGTGGTTTCGAGGAGTTGGATTGATTAAAAAATACAGATTAAATATCATTTGAGTGCAACACACATTAGTGGCATTTTGAATATAAAAGACGTGGCAAAGTTTTATCGTGAACTCTGTAATGACTGCTTTAGCTGTCAAGTGAAGCCTAAATATATCTATAAATAACTGTTTTTTAATTTCTTGTAAAGAAAAAAGCACTTGACAGCTAAAGCAGTCATTACAGGTATCCGCTAAAAAATATCTTGAAACATTTAAAATACCACTAATGTGTGTCACACTCATATCATTTTCATATCCGATTTTTCAAAAACATTGCAGGGGTTTGCCCAAGGATTGTGTCCAAAAATCAGGTATTATTTCTATAAGTGAATGAAACTATACTTTGGACATTCGGAAATTGGGACATTCGAAAATTAGGTAAATATCTGTTCACTAAAATTTTACATAAATAAAATTATTACATTCTTTTTATTTTTAATAAAATTACAAAATTTTGATAATCAATGAGTTACAAATTTAAATCTAATTTCCCAGTTCCCTAATTTCCAAAATGTCCAAAGTCCAGAATGAAAATAATTGCCAGATAATCGGTCAAATAGCGATTTGTTAAAATTACCCTTTTCCTACGTCAAAGACTCCATGCTTCGGGGAAAATGAAGGGTGATATGCACAACTATCTTTTCATGACAATATTCAAGAAGATTTACAGATTAAATAAACGTCATGGTTTGCTATTCCAAATTGAATAAAATTCAAAATATCTATACCAGGAATTTTATCAACAATTTTTTTAATATAGTTATAGCTTACAAAAGCACCACCATAATATTCGAGCTTTAATCTTCCATTAGTTTCATTAACTAAATTAAAATCAAAACCATTGTTATTTTTCATTATATTCCAATAGTCTTTTGAAGGTCGCTTGTGTAAACCATGTGTAGTAATTAACAATAAACCGTTTTTATTCAGTAGTTCGCTAATTCGCTCTAACCATAATGGAAAATGAACTTCATTTAAATGAGTAAATAAAGAAATACAATATACTAGGTCATAAGTTTTATCACACTCAAAATCTTTACTTGATTCATAAGAATAATAACCATTAAAATTGAATTCGTTTATTTGAAAATCAACAGCTTTATGGTCAATTTCACTGATTGAAATTTCGCCATTTTGGTCTAAAAAATATGGTAAAAAACGTGAAACTCTGCCATATCCTGCAGCAAAATCCATAACACTATTAATAGAAGACAATTTTCTATTAGAGACATATAATATGTCAGCAATTCTATTTATGATATTCTCTCCAATTTTAAAGTAATCTTTCCATGCTTGGTGCTCATAATCTTCTATTTTCTTACGTTTTAATTTTTGTACTCTGTTTTTATACATCTCATCCATTGGATGTATTTTAAAATTAAAACCATGATACTTAGCATTAACTTCTTTCTTGAAATTTGAAATCATTTCTGACTCTAAGCTATTTGGGATAATATTGAGTTTTTGGCTATTTGGCATATTAAACTTATTTTTGTTATTAAATAACATTGATGCTTTTAATTATTTGACTCAAAGTGATTTAGGTTAGAGATAGAACAATAATTTAATCAAGAAGTCTCTTTTTTTATATTCCCTAACGTGATTCATAGTTTCACTTAAATGAAGTCTTTTTAAATTAATTGGAACTATTTTTAAACTTGTTATACGAACTAACAATTATCAGTCACCATCTCACTTGCAAATTCTTCTTCATATATATTTCTAAAATAAACTAATTCGCTTTCTAAGCCCTTATATTTTTTAAAAAAAGGCATCAGAGCAAGTTCAAGCTGTCCGTAGCCTATCTGGTCAATTCCTTTCAGAAACTCTCCGCGTAGCTTTGCCTGTACCTTATCCATCCCTACATGTGTACGGAAATTTTCATAATGCTTATGATATTTCATATCATGCAATAGAATCAATTTATCGACATACTCTATCTTGATGCGCTTGGCTTCAGCCCTATCGTCACTTCGATTTTTATTACTCTCTGCGCCCCCATGTACGCGAAAGTAAGCTAATGTTCTAGGCAAAAATACAAAGCCTGTATTGGTAGCTACTCGTATAGTAAATTCATAATCAAGCATTTGAGAAAGCTCTGTACTAAAGTTACCATACTGCTCCAAAATATCTTTATGAAAAAACAAACTGGTCGGCTCCCCTAAAAAATTAACAAGTAATCGCTCATTAACTAAGCCCGACAAATCTTGTCCACTCACCAACTGTTCGTTTTCAATAAGTTGTTCCGCTTTTACAACATCTTTCTGAAAGAATTTACGAATATTAGGGTCAGCATTAAATTCAATGATGAAATTGCGACGACACACCGCGATTTTCGATTGATGTCGCTGACAAGAGGTGTACATTTTTTCGAGACAATCGGGTGTCAGTATATCGTCTTGAAAAAGAAATTTTATCCATTCACTGCTTGCTTCACGTATGCAGTTTTCCCAATTTCCTACTAAGCCCACATTTTTCTTATTTCTGACTATTCGTATGCGGTCGTCAAGTACTGCATACTCCTCGGCAATCGCTACCGTAGCATCCGACGAACAATCATCAACTATCAGTATTTCGGTATCATAGTAGGTTTGATAAAGTGCCGAATCAAGACATTCTCTCAAATATTGTTCTCCATTATATGTAGGGATACAAATACTAATTTGTTCATTCATATTTTTTACACCTTTTAATACAATCAATAATTAAAAATTGTATTTCTCACTGTATTTGGCATTTGTATTTGAGGTAAGGGAACATAACAAAATAGCCAGCTATTCTGCCCTCTAAATATCGGTGTTTGAATTTATTTTCTGACGAAAATTTAGGTAAAAGTATCTAAAATATTTTTTTATTCTATTTATTGAACCTCGGCACACCACAAATTATTTATCATTCGCTGATAACTGGTCAATATCCTCACAATATACCTGATAGCGTAAATGGAATAATTTTTCTACAAAATCGTATAAGCGCATATCATATTGGTTGATTTCTTGGATTTGTTGGATGATTTCGGGTTTGACTTCTGCTTTTCCTTTATTTCCCGGATTTCTATTTTCCGTAGGAAAATCTTTTTTCCATGTTATCCATTCCGGGGCATACCTACTCAATATATTTAGAGATTTCTCCATATCATTGAGTACACCGAAACAGCCATAGTTACGTTCTAAATTGTTGATTGCCAGCTTATAACGCTCTACATTTACAGGTCCCAAGTCATTCGTTTTATTGGAGATATAGTTGACCTGTAGATTGGCTACCGTAGTCATGACTTCTACCCGTTTGGCTTCGTCAAGTTCGTTAAGAGCAATGCCTTTACAATTTCCATATCCTAATTTATAATAAAAGAAATTATAATGCGACATGAAGCGAGCTACAGGTTCACGGAAAATTGTATAATAAAATGGTTTGGTCATGCCCATTCTATATTTCCGGTGTACATTGAATCGCGAATGATCCGCAATTACTTTTAGGTTTTTCGCTCTCAACTCTTTGAGTTCTTTTGGCTTGAGTTGGGGGAGGTTTTTGTCATTTTTAATGCCATTAAATCCGGGTGCATAGACTCTATCAGGGTTGATATTGCTTGCTATACAGGATTCTATGACATATCTCCTAAAACTACTTCCACCACATTTAGGGATGTGTGAGAAAATAAAAGTATCATAATCTTTGATGGTCATGTGCTTTTAATTTGAGTGCTTGATATACCGGTTTTTTCGGGCAACTTTTTGATTATTTCATAGCC
>Ga0209093_1000816_pt1 | contig 17408 bp, 5 predicted proteins | sample SidtaG_4_FD_187450 | JGI IMG/M metagenome (GOLD analysis project Ga0209093, IMG submission 187450) | Marine algal microbial communities from Sidmouth, United Kingdom - Sidmouth_Male1 metaG (SPAdes) (version 2) | ecosystem: Host-associated > Algae > Red algae > Unclassified | place: Sidmouth... | reverse complement strand
GCTGTTGTCTTGTTGCGGCGCCGCCGTCCCGTGCTCAATTGGGACGGCGGGCCGAGGTGGGCAGCCGCCTCCGCTCCGCACCGCGTCACGGAACCACTGGCCCAGCGCTGACGTGACGCGGGGGTGCCTAGCCCCGTTCGAATCAAAGTGCTCCACCGTCCCGCTGGCGGTGTGCACGACCGCCAGCGTCCAGTGGCTGCCGTGGCCGCCTCCATGCTTGACGACTGTGATGATGAGGTCGACCGCCAGCAGGTCCCGCCGAGCCGTCCAACGACGAACGCCGTCAAAGTTGTAACGACGGCGGGTGCCGCCCATCAACGTGTCAAAGAAGAACGAGTTGAGGAAGAAGCACACGGGCACCGCCCGCCCCACCGCCAGGTCTGCGTCGTTGCGCAACTGCAGCATCGACAGGATGCCATTGATGTTCTCATCGGCGAGCCAATTCCCAGGTTGGAAACGCCGGAGAACGTGGCGCGTGATGCGCTCGTTGCCGGGCCCGACGACCAACAGCTCGTCCTCCTCGCCGCTAGCTTGCGCCCCCGCCGCGCCCACGGCCAAGCCGGCGGCCACAAGCGCTCTGCCAGCCGGTGTCACGGGCGACAGCGCGACGTCCGCGTCGACAACGGCCGCAGCCAGACGCGTCGTGGCAAAAAAGTGCGCCCCGTCGGCCGCCGGTGCCGGCCACTCAACACCTTCCGCGGCAGTCGCCGCCGCCGCCGCCGCCGCCGCCGCCGCGGCGGGCACTGATGGCGCAGCCGACACGCCACGCCTCGGCAGCGGCCGGCCGGCAGGTTTGCTGCTGCCGCCGAGCATCCGCGCGACCACGTCGGTCGGACCAGAGTGGCGCGCGCGGGGATGGCCGCTGAGGAATAGCGCCACCCAGAAGCACGCGTTGGCCACCCCCAGGGCGGCGAGAAGCCCAAAGTTCGGGTCACTCGCCGCATTTTTGGCCACGGTTGACACTACAACGGCGACGGCGAGCGCCGCGCCCATGACCACCCTCGAGGATGACGGCGAGGAGACGCACGGGCGGCGGCGTGCTCCCCCGTCTTCACGCGTCGCTCCACCAGTCGCCGCAGCAGCAGCTTCCGCGCTGTCTGCCGGCACTTGGGCGGCCGACCCGCCCGCGTAGCCCGCCCCAGTCGCCGCCGCCGTCGCCAGGCCCCGCAGGCGGGCCAGCTCCGCCACCAACTCGGGCGGCGGCTTGAAGCCCTCCGCCGTCTCCCACGTCAGCGGCTCGGCGAGGAAGAGCTTGCACATCTGCCGCACGCGGGTGAAGACGACAAACGCCACGCACCACACAAAGTAGGCCGACCACTCGAGCAAAAATATGCAGTCCGTTGTCTTTCCTTGTACCTTGTACGCGGTCATGCACAAGGCGGGGGTGACTGGGAACTGAAACGCCGCAACGGGCACGGTCAGCGCGTCGACCGTGACGCGGAAGCGCGCCTCCTTGCGAATGATCGGCACAGTCTCGTCGGGTAGCCACGGGGGGATGCCGCACAGCCGCTTCCACTCCCGCGATTGCTCCAGCGGCAAGACGTACAGCACCTCCGCATCCTTAGACGGCACGCGCATCACACCGCCGCCCGCCACGACAACGTCTGAGAAGGTCGTGCCCGCCGGGTATTGCACGCACAGCAGTCGCACGAGGCTGCCGTTGGCCGCCCCCGCCTCGGTGCCGACGTTGTAGTCGACCATCAGCAGCGCCCCGTCAAACGTCTCAAGCACCATGTCCCGCTTGGCCGTGCGGGACGACGGGAGTGCCTCCACCGCCGCCGCCAACGCCCGACGATCCACCCCTGGCGGCGCGCCCTTGACCAACCGCACGGAGGGGTAGTGGCGCACCGGTTTGTTGGTCATGGGTAGTTGGCGCGCGCACCGCCGAAGGATGCTCTTTGTCACTTGCACCCGCGCCGCGTTGGTGCCGACGATGATGGGGCAAAACAGGTCGACGTCCGCTACTGACAGCTTGGGAGGTGTCTCACGCGAGACAACGCAGTTGGTGTTGATCGTGTTGACATCCGCCGGCGTCATCAGCCCGTCACGCATGCGGTTGCACAGCGCAGCAAACACTGGGTCCGCCCCCTGCCGCATGTTGCGTTCCAAGAAGATCACCGTCTGGAAGCACCGCCACACCTGCACGCCTCGCAAACGGCGGACGTGGCGCTCGTCTTCGGCTGCATTGCCCGCCTTCGGCGGCGACCCCGCCGTCCACAGCGGCGTGCTCAAGACCGGCGGCAGCTGTTTCAAGTCGCCGCAGAGCACCACCGACCGGCCACCAAAGATGACACCTGGCTCCCCCACTTGCCGCAGCCGCTTCTCAATCAGCGCCAGAAAGTCGGCGCTGATCATGGACAGCTCGTCAATGATGACTAACACAACGCCGGTGAAGAACCGGACCAGCGACAGCGTCACCTTTTTCTGCTTCTCGCTGAGCGCCAGCTTGAGCAGGGAGTGGATGGTCGACCCGTCAATGTTGGCCGCCGCCACGCCAGTCGGGGCGGCACAGACAACGCTGCGCGCCCGCGCCCAGCTCAGCGCAAAAAATCGGACCGCGTCAATGACGCGCGACTTGCCGGCCCCCGCCGTGCCGCCAAGGTACATCAACAGCTGCCCGTCGGCGGGAGTGTCGTCGACCACGTCCGCCACGCCTCGCCTGACTGCTGGGGCGGGGGCCAACCCAGTGTCCACCTCTGCCAACGCGTGCAGCCCCTTGGCCCATTGCGCGGCAAGCGTCTTCGCGCACTGCCCGAAGGCCCGCCGCTGCTCGGTGTTAAGCGTGAACACCTCAGCAACGACGGCGGCGGAGAGGCCAGGCGGCGGCGAGCTACGCGGCGTTAAGCCCGCCGCCTCGGCCCGAGTGGCGGCCGCCACCTCGGTACTGCCCCGAAGGAGGCCTTGGGCGTCGTCTTGCAGCGCATCCAGCCGCTCGACGGTCACCTCTGGGAGGGAGTTGGCGTTGAACGGCGCCCCCTCGCCCTCAGTGCCGTCTAGCGCGGCCGCCACCCGCATCGCGTCGCCGTCACACGCCCGTCGCGCCTCACACGCGGCCTGTAGGGCGGCGTCGAGCTCCTTGGCTGACGGGCCACCGCCACCCACGATGGCGCCACGCGCGGCTGTGGCCACACGCTCCAGCACCGGCTCGGCGGAGCCGTCCCCGTCTATGGGCTCCAGCGGAGCATCTAATTCCGCTGCTCGGCCACAGAGTGCTGCGGCTCCACCCGTGTGGACGTGCGCCACTGCGTTGACAAGGCCCCGAGACTCGGCGCGCATGCAGACCAATCCACGCCGTGGCAGCATCTCGACCCCGCCGTCGTCAATCGCCAGCCCCGCCACAAAGTCCAGTGGCGCGCCTCCCACGCCATCGCCATTGTCGACGTCGGCGCCAAGCGCGGCCTCGGGGTCGATGGAGATGCCGCCGTCCGACCCGCCGCCCTCTTCGTCAGAGGAGCCGCCAAAGCCGCCGACCCCACTGTCGACCGCCGCATCCCTCGGCGCCCCGTTTTGTGCGCCCTCCACGTCGGACGCCGGCGGAACCCGCCGCTTCTTTTCGCCCCCGTCGTGCCACGCTTGAAACGTGCCGAGTTTGGCCACCGCGTACGGCGGCAGCTCCGACGCCTCGTACGCCTCCCACCAGGACGCGTCGGCACAGGTGCGCAGGTCGTCGCGCGACCGCCACGGCGTGAATACAATGAGAGCAAACGCGCCGTACAGCTCCCGCGCGTCCTCGTTGTCCGCGAGCACGTCCCGGTCGGGGAGGCGGGGCCCAATGACGCGCGGCACACGCGGCGGGTCGCAGCGGACAAGCTCGTGCGTCTCGCGCTGCGGGTGATCCTGCAGAAATCGTCGCGCTGCCCGAAAAGAAACCGCCCCACGACCGTCTACGTCCGCGTCGTCGTCAACGCCGACCTCCCCTGACCCGCCCCCCAGGTTGCCCGTCGACGCGGCCGCCCGCGCGGGCGTCGAAATTTTCCGCTTCTCGTACTTCTCGTACATCTCGTACGGTGACAGGTTTGAAAGGCCGACGGGTCGCAAGCGGTAGTCCAGCGTCTGCGACATTAAGACGAATCTACGTGGCGTGTCTTCCTCCTCATCCTCGTCTCCATTTCCGTCCCCGTCGCCGCCGTCGCCGTCCACGTCCGCCGGTACGACCTCCTCGCCAACTGCCGCCGCCATTGTACGCGGCGAATCGCCTGCGGCGTCGCCATCGGCGCCCTCAGCACCGGCTTGCACGTCGGGCGCGGCCGCCTGCGCGCCGCCGCCGGGATGGCGCGGCACCCCACCGTTGGGCACCCCCCCGTGCTTTCCACGGGTGGGAGTCACCGTCAAGGCCGCCAAGTCACCCTCGTGGAACGCAAGTAGCTGCGGCATAAGCAGCGGCACAAATGTGTGGGACGTAATCCGCCCCTCCTTGTACAGCAGGTATATGGCGGCCAGCGTGGCGGGCATTTCCTGCCGCTCCGTCGCAGCGTACGCCAACGCACATACGCGCCGTGTCGCCGTCCTCAACCCCGACCTCGGCGGGTCAGTCTGCTCCGCAGTCACGACGCGCTGGAAGCGGTTGAGCATGAGGATGGCGTCGCGCTCGTCGTCGGCCATCGGCTTGAGCACGTACTTGACCGTGTAAAGCACAACGTCGTTGGCCTGTAGGATGCGCAAGTCCGTGTTGCAGCGCAGGGTGACCAGCACGAGGCGGTTGTGCGGGTTGATGTACTCGCAGCCGACCGGTCGCCGTACCAAAAAGCCGCCCTCGCCGTCAATCTCCGCCTCTTTCCGTGGCTCACGCGGGAACCCGTACCGGCACTCCCGCGGCTTCCCCGAGCGCGTCCGCTTGAAGCACGACACTGAATGGCGGTGCGAGTGCATCTGCGTTGCCATGGCCAGCGCCGACTCGTAGACGCCACCGTGGTGCAGGTGGCCGCTGACACAGTCCCAATCCGGCAATTTCGGCGTTGCCATCATCTCGTCTACAGCGTCCCCGTCAAACGGCGCCTTGGTCGCCCCGTCACCGCAGTCGGGCGCCTCCTCGTTGCTGTGACTGCCAGACGAGGTCGCCGCGCCGGCGCTACGCGACAGGGCAGACGCGTGACTGCCGCCAATGGGGAGGCCGGCGGCCTTGTGCTGCTGCTGGTGCAGCGCTGCCATCGAAGTCAACGTTCCATCGCAAGACGACCGCACACAGGTGGCGACAACCGGCGGCATCGCCGCGCGCGGCTGCACACCGCGAAAGGCGGCCGTGATGGGGACCGCCGCGACCGGCGAGCTGCACTTGGGGCACGTCAACGTCTCCGTCGACGTGGGCAGGTCGGCATGCACGAGATCCTCCGCCCATGCCCACCAGTTTTGACGAAAGCGGTCGTCGTTGCGCAAGAGCTTGGTAAACTCCTTTGCTGACGGCGCGTGCCCAAACAGCCAGATGAGCATGTGGATGTGCGGGCTCCCCCGCGCCTGCGCCTCGATGGCGCCATAAAAGCCCTTGCACCGCCCAAAAGCGCCACCCCGAGCGAGCGGCCGGCCACGCGCGGAGCACCAGCCGATGAGGGTGTCAACTACAATATCCGTCAGTCGGCGGAAGAAGCGCGCGCCCGCCACGGGATCGCGCGCCAGTGTGCGGAAGCGCTCCGACTTGCTGAGCAGGTGGCCAACATTGAACGACGTGAAAATGTCACCGCCGACGACGCCTGCGTAGTACCACAACGTCGCCGAGCCAATGTCGTTGGGTGAGAAGGTGAAGAAAACTTGGGGCAACCCAAAGTGGTTGCACATCGCGTACGTCTCCTGCCGATACGCGGCGCGCTGCTCATTGGAGCCGTCATACGCCGACGCCGCCGCCCACACCAAGTGCAGCAAACGCTTCGCGTGCCGTCGGCCAAGGCGTTGGCCATGGTCGCCGCCGAGTGGTAGACCGCCCCTAGTTCCATCTGGAGCTTCTACCGCTGGTGCGCCGCGGGTCACGCCGCGGCTAGTCGCGCCGCCGCCGCCGCCGCCGCCGCCGCCGCCGCCGCCTGTGCGTGCGGGGGTGCCGTCGCTGGCCCCCAGCGGCGCAGTCGCCGCAGCACCAACCGCCGACGCGCCGAAGCCCGGCGCCCCGCGCGGCCGCTTGCTCCCCCTCGGTCCACAACGGTCTCCCCCATCAGCATCGCCGTCGGCGCTCCCGTCGCCACCGTCGTCCGCCACACCCGCCGCGCGTCGCCGCTTGCGTCGCTCATCGCGCCGCAGCTCAGCACGAAGCTCTTCCAGCGTGACGTGGCACACGCGGCCGACGTCGTCGGGGCTCCGCTGGAGACGCAAGCAGCCCTTTCGGAGCATCTTGATGCGCGCGGCGCGGTCAAAGGCATGCACGAGTAGCAGCTGGTTGCGCCCAAACTCCCGGTAGCCGTCTAACATCACCCGCCGCATGACCTCCGTCTCGGACAGGTACACCGGCCGCTTCTCCGATGGGCCGCCGCGGCCAAAGGGGAAAGCCGAGACAAACGCCGCCTCAATGTCCCCACACTCACCGTCCCGCATGATGGGGCCCGACCGCCGCACGCGAACCGTCTCTTCAAAGGCGGTGCGCACCCGCTCCTCCTCTGTCCGGTGGTCGCCCTGCACAACGACAGAGGCGTCGCGCACGACCTCCACCCCACAGTCTGCGCCAGACGTGGCGGCTGCCGCGGCGCCCCCCGCCCCCGCCGCGGCGGCCTCCGCCGTCGCGCCGCCGCCATCGGCGGGCGGGTGTGGGGCGCCCTCATCCTCCTCGTCTGCGTCCAAAAAGAGCCCCTGTGGGACGCCACCGCCCGCCACGTCGGGCAGCAGGTCGACGGCGGCAGGCTCGACGACCACGCCGGCGTACAGGTGGTTGTTGTCAAGGAGCCAGACGAGCAGGTCCGACACCCGCCGCCGCCGCACCGTAAACGTCCTCCGCGCCGCCTCCTGCTGCGCCGTCGTCAGGCGGGAGGAAAACACGACGCGAACAATACCGTCGGCGTCACTGTCGCCCAGGACGCGAGGGAGCTTGGCGGCGGGCGGCGTCGGCCGGGTGTCAATGAGCAGCGTGTGGGCCCGCAGCGCCGCCTGCCCGCCACCCCGCAAAAAAGTTATAGCAGCCCGCATCGAGACTGTCGACACCAGGTTTAATTCGGTGCTGCTGGTATCCCGAAACTCAGGAGGCAGGCGGCCTATGGCGTTGCCATTGGCCAGCGCCAACCGGGGGGGGTTTCCTTTCGGGTTGTGGCGCTCCAAAGAGTCCAAACACATGGCGCAAAAAGTCAGCGCTCGCTCGACGGTGTCGCTGCTCGTCTCGCCAGCGGGCTGGCTGACAGCCCCATCACCGTCACGGGCCACCAGCGCCGACGACGCCGGCACCGCCGCTGCCGTTTCTCGCCCGCCGGCATGGGGGGCAACCGGTAACGAGAGGGAGGGGAGCGTCCCGCGCGTCCGAGGCGTCTGCGAGGCCGGGTCACCGGCCTCCACAGCGTTGTCTGAGAGGGAGCTCGCCGAGCTCAGCGCGTCCGCCCCCGTGTCCGCCGACGTCCGCTCGTCGTCCTCCCCGACACCCAGGCCGACGACGCCCAGAGGCGACAGCAGCATGCAGCGGCTTTCTGGGAAAATATCGGAGAGGTCGTACTGTGCCACAAGTTCGGGCGGCAAATCGTCGGCCGGCTTGAGGCGCTGCGCCATCGAGGCGACCGGCCAAGCCCGCGGTGGCAGCTGGACCGTCCTGGCGACGGGTGTGAGCAGCTGGCACACCCCGCAGACGGCCTCCCCCATCCCCTCCCAGCCGAGCCGCTGCTGACACTCCGAGTAGATGGCGTCTGCACGCTCTACGCCGAGCGGATGGACAACATGCTCAGCGTCGAGCCGCTCGCCTTCGTCGGCATCGAGGAGCTCCGCCTCTGCCGCAAGGCGCACGCTCTCGCGGCGGTAGCGCTGCATTTCGACTCGGACGGCCTTGCGCTCCGCCTCGTCGGCTTGCTCGGCCGCCGACGCCGCTGCCTGCCGCGCGGCTGCGGCGGCCTTGCGACCCTGATACTCGGCCTGCTTCTGGGCCGGTGTCTTGTTTCTGTGTCGCTCCCGCGCCCGCGCCCGCGCAGCGTCGAGTTCAGCCTCGGACATGGCCTCCCGGCGGCGCACATAGGCTCTGCGCGCCCTTGCCGCGTCGGCAGCAACGACCTCTGGCGGCCGCGCCCTCCGTCGCTCTCTCGCTTGCTCCCTCCGTAGCTCCACACCCGAGAGTCGGGGCGGCACCACGTTGCCCATCGACTCCCCGCCGCCTTCCTCCGCTACAGGCGCGGGGGGCTCCTCGTCGTCATCTGACGACGACGGGGACTCCTTGTACTCCTCGCTCTCGTCGCCCATGCTCATCGTCAGCGCGACGAGTGTCACGCGGTCACCAGCAGACACAAGGGGGGCGGGAACCACCGCAGGGCGTCCGTTCAGGGGCAGTAAAACGGCAGCTAGGCGTCACACCGCCAGCGGAGCCGCCAAGACGGTGTGCACAGGATCCAGAAGGTACAAAGCGGCTCGTCAGCTACTGTATGATAACTGTTCATCCGTCGCTACGGGATACAGAAAAAGAAAACGAATGCACGCACAATGCGTTGCATCTTCGTCCCTCCCCGCCCGTCGCCCCCCCCCCCCAGATACCCACCGCGGACCTCCCCCTCAGCACGTACGTGGAGCAGGTGCGGGCAGCCTAAAGGAGGGCCACCAGTTGGCACCTTGCCGCTTGGCCACCTAACGGTTGCCAGCGCGCCGAGTTGACGGACGCCCCGCGCCACGGCCACCCGCGGTGGGGCGGACCGGAGAGAGTGGCACAGCGGGTGCAGTGCATCATGGGGCCCTTGTACATCAGGACGCCCGCCCTCCCCCCCCGCCCCATTGCCCCATGGCCAATCCTGGCGTCAGCGGTGGCGGCTGGTGGCGCCGGCCTGCGCGCGCCGCAGATCCGTCCTGCGTGTTTGGCCCTCTGGCGGCGGGGAACCACAGAGGCTGTGAGTGATCCGGCCATACGGCCGTGCCGAGCCGACTGCCCCCCCCCCCGCCAGGCGATGCATTTTCGAGGGTGTTCAAAATGATGCATTTTCATTGGTTGATCGAGCGAATCTCGTGGTTCACTCCTGACTCTAGCGCGCCTGTTCGCGGTGCTTCGTCGGGCCCTTGCACACAAAGACGCCCGCCCTCCCCCGCCGCCCCGTTACCCCACTGGTGGTGCCGGCCCGCGCGTGTCTCAGATCTGCCCCTCGTGCTGTCCATCTGGCGGCGGGGTGCCACAGAGCCTGCGGCGGGCCTGTGCGTGATCCGGCCGCGCTGTCGCGCTGACTGGCCCCCCCCCCTCCCGCTGGGCGATGCATTTTTCGCGGGTGTTCAGAATGATGCAATTTTATTGGTCGATCCAGCCAATCTCGTGGTTCACTCCCGACTCCAGCGCGTCTGTTTCGTGCGCCGTGAGAGGGGCCTTGCCGGTCGGGCCCCCACGCGTCGCGTGCACTCGCCTGCATGCGCTGGCTCTGAGCGTCTTCTCACTCATCCCAGCGCCCGCCTGCCTCTGCCCTCGCTCGCTCAAAGGCGCTGCTGTGGGCCCCAGGAGAGCTTCCTTGCTCTCATTGAGGGCTCGGCCACCGCCGTCACCGTCGCCGTCGCCGTCGTCTGGCCTCTTCTCTACGGCGACGGCGTCTGCGCCCCCCCCGCCCCCCCCTTCTCCCAGTGGCCCTCGCCGCTACTCTTGGGCCTCCTCCATCTGCTGCATCGCCGCCACACGGGCCGCCATGTCGCGGCGACCCGACATGCCCTACAACGACTGGCTGGTGCTGGCGTCGGATGGCGTCGGGCCGACGCCGGCGGAGCCCCGCCCAGTCGCCTTCCACCGCGAGCTCCGCCTGCCGCCTGCCGAGCGGTACCCTGTAATGCTCTGTGAGGACCGCATGGCGGTGCGACGCGCGACGCAGGCGTTGAATTGGGACCTGGACTGGCACAGCAACATTGCCATAGACGTGGCCTGGTGGGCACCCCTTGGGGGGCCAACCCCATATGGCCTCCTCTGGTCGCACGTGGTGCTTGCGACGTCCTCTCGCGCGTGCATCATCACGGACAACGCCGCGGACATCCTCGAGATTGTAGCGCTCGCGGAGCTGTTGGCGAGCCTGCATGACGCGCCCGTCGCTTGTGGCGCGCGCCAGATACGGGACCGCCTCGCCCAGTACGGGTGGGCCGACAACCAGCCAACGGACTTGGCCGTGCTGGCCGCTGACGCCGGGCGCCCTGTACGCCCGTGGGGTGGGGTGGAGGATGTGCTCCGCGCGGCGCGGGGGAGGTGGACGGACGACGGCGGGGACTCGCGGATGGCGGGCACCCCATACGCGGCTGGGGTGCCCCGCTACCGCCTCACGGAGGCGCAGCAGACGCTGCTGGCCACCCGCGCGTACGCGCTGGTGCGACTGGCCTACAAGGCTGGCGCCTCCTCGGGCACCCGCTGGCCGCGCTGGTGGACGTCCCGTACGCGGGACGGCTACGTGCCGGACGTGGAAGACAACGCAAAGCTGCTGGCGGCAGACCACAAGGTAGAACCGATGCGGCTGGATGGGGAGGGTTTGTGACTCTTGTTCTCGGAGAGCGACGCGGAGCCTTGCAGCGCCCGGGTGTGAAGAGCCATACGGCCACAGAGATGCTAAAAAACGGACACGTCCAACCACCCTTACGGCCTCTCCCCCCGCCCCCTCGACCTCTATGATGACGACATGCGTCGCACCAGCGGCGGACGACCCCCCGATGCCCTCAGTGAGTCAGCCCACAAGAGGCCCGACGTGCCGACGCGGCTCGGCCGCTCGCGCTACAACTACAGAGTCATACAGCCGTTCTCTGAAAATCCCTCACTGCGATTGTCTCAAAAGAGTTCCAAATTGACCTCTACGGGGTCGTAGAGGCCGATTTGGAACTCTTGCAACAGTTGGAGTGAGGGTTTTTTGGGAGAACGGCTGTAAAACTGGCGCTACACAATGCGTTCAAAGCCAACAACAACCCGTACAGGGACACCCCCACCATGCCTCTCTGGCACCACATGCATGTTCTTGACCAAAGCTCACGCAACTCGCCTGCCGCCCTCGCCCCTCGCCACCATCAGCGGCGGACCCGCTTGCCAAACCACACCTCCCGCGCCACCACCACTGCTACCCCTCAGCACCGGTGACGGTTGAACTCCTGCGCCGTGTCGAACATCACCTTGCACTTGCAGCATACAAACACAGCGAAGGCCCCTGCGGGCACGCGCGTCCACACCGCGTCATCACCGAGCGGCGGCGACTCGCGCCACCCTCGGCCGCCACATGCGCCGCCACCCCCACCGTGCCCTCGTCCGCTGTCGGCGCCGGCGCCACTGGAAGGACCCGCTGGTCCGCCGGTAGGGTCGTTCGACTTGTCGCGGCGACGCTTGGTGCGCCGCCCCTCGCCGCCAGGACCGACAGCACCACGGCGGCCGTCCGGGCTGCAGCTGCGGCGGCGGCCGCTTGGCCCGCCGCCGCCGCCGCCGCCGCCGCTGCCATCATGCCGACCGCCGTCCGCGCCGACGCTCTGGTACACGCGCGCACTTGGCCCGCCGGCACCGCTACCCCAATCACCGCGACGCCCCCAGCCGCCGCCCTCGCCGCCACCCCCACCCCCACCCCCACCCCCACCCCCACCGCCACGGTGGCCGCCGTCACACCCACCGCCACCACCACCGCCACTAGCGGGGCCCTTGCCACGCCCGAGGCCGTTCGGCTCGCCACGCCTGGCGGCAGTGACATGTCGCGCACCGTGACGTCCGCCGCCGCCGTAAGATTTTCCGTCGCCGCCGGCGCTGCGGCTGCGGCTGCTCCCGCTGCTGCTGGTGCTGCTAACACTGCTGCTGCTGCTGCTACCACTGCTGCTGCCACCTGCGGGGTCCGCGGCCTCTGCCTCCGCCGGCAGCCCCGCGTACTGGTCCACGTTCTTCCCATCTTGCCGCGCCACTTGCAGCGCCGTCCGCAGCGCCGCGGCGGTCAGCGCCACCTGCCTGCCCCCACGGTTCTCCACCAGCGTCGCCACCGTCCGACGATGGGACTTGCCGGCCGAGTGCGCCAGCAAGCTGATCGCCGCGTCGTTGCCCTTGCGGCAGATTACACAAAACCAGCGCGGCCCCAGGGCGGCGGCGGCCCCATTGGCCCGGCGATGCTCCTCAAACTCCGCAAAGCTCTTGGAGCGCGCGTGCGCCTTCCCGGAGTTGTGCTCGTTGAGGTTGTTCATTCCGACAAAGATGTGGCAGTTCTTGCACCACACCTGCCCGGGAGGCGCGGGCGGTGTGTGCGACATGGCCGCCGCGCCCGCCCCGACGGCGGTGGGAGGAGGTTGTCGAACGCGCGCCGCGCGCTCGCCAAGACGCCGAGGGGGGAGCGCGAGGGAGGGCACGCCGCGCGCCCACCCAGACGCCGAGGGGGGAGCGGGAGGACGCGCACGCCGCGCGCCCACCCAGACGCCGAGGGGGGAGCGGGAGGACGCGCACGCCGGGCGACCACAGCGGCGCCGAGGGAAAAGGGCGAGGACGCGCACGCCGGGCGACCACAGCGACGCCGAGGACGGGGCGCGAGGGAGGGCACGCCGCGCGCTCACCCAGATGCCGAGGGGGGAGCGGGAGGACGCGCACGCCGGGCGACCACAGCGACGCCGAGGGAAAAGGGCGAGGACGCGCACGCCGGGCGACCACAGCGACGCCGAGGATGGGGCGCGAGGGAGGGCACGCCGCGGGCCCACCCAGACGCCGAGGGGGGAGCGGGAGGAAGCGCACGCCGCGCGCCCACATAGACGCCGAGGGGGGAGCGGGAGGACGCGCACGCCGGGCGACCACAGCGACGCCGAGGACGGGGCGCGAGGGAGGGCACGCCCCGCGATCACAGCGACGCCGAGGGTAAAGGGCGAGGACGCGCTAGCCGCGCGCCCACCCAGACGCCGAGGGGGGAGCGGGAGGACGCGCACGCCGGGCGACCACAGCGGCGCCGAGGGTAAAGGGCGAGGACGCGCACGCCGGGCGACCACAGCGACGCCGAGGACGGGGCGCGAGGGAGGGCACGCCGCGGGACCGCACCGACGCGAAGGGGGGGCGCAAGGGGCGCGCGAGCGGGACCGGAAACACGCAGACCCCCACCAGGGGTGAGGAACACGACCACGAACCGTGCCGGGCCAGGTGTACCGGCAGAGCGCGGGCGATGGCACGGCGACCCGTCTAAGGACGCCACGCACGAGCGGCGGGCCAGCGCCGAGCGACTCGTTTGAGCGGGCCCGTGCCCAGCCCGTGGCCCGTACAGCGCAGCCAGGGGTCGGTGTCGGTATAGCCGGCAGCCAACGGCGCTCGTGAAACACCGCGGACTTTAACCATAAAACGGTCTCCTCATCCACTGTACAGCTTTTCGGAACCACTTCCCGGGTCGCCACCCATACTCCTTGTATAGCCTCTCAACTCAAATCATATCCTCTGGCATGTCACTCTGAAACTTGTAGTTGGAAAGAGATCAACACCGGGCCCCGTTCGTACGGCTCTCACGGCCGTGTATTGATGAACTTGTTCTCATTGAATCACAAGAGTGCCGCAATGTACAGCCATGCGAGGCCAGAAATGGACGGTCTAACTTTCACCTGCCGCAGTGTCCTTGATTGGTACATTTGATAGATGCAGCGTTGCAGCGGCCGCGGCGGAGTGCGTGCCGCGCGGGCCCGAAGTTCCCCGTCGTGCTGGTTCCCCCGACACCAATGCAGATCTCGAAGGGCTCCCCAGGACAGCACTATAGCACTCCTGTGACCTATTTTCAGAACTTGCGCAGCACCTGGCCCTCGGTGATTTTCCATTGGTAGACTGCTGGATCACCTCACCTGTGCAGATGTTCAACGTCATGGCAGTGGCCCCACTTGCTTTACTTTTTTTTTGCAAATTGCCGAGATGCACGATTCCAGAAAGTATAGGAGCGGGCACGAACGAAGAAGCCCGCACGTGCGCACCGATTTTCCTGCGACCTGCAAGGAGGCACGAGCACACCCATGGAGACCGTGAAAAAGATAATGAGGCACTAAAAACGATAAAAACGGCACAAGACAGGCAGAGATGCGATGTGGCCATGCCTTGTGTGAGACAACAGGCACTCCGTTCAGGAGCTGCGGCGCCCGCCCGCCGCGCCTGCGTCGCCCCCACCCGCGCCTGCGGCGCCCCCGCCCCGCACCTGCGTCGCCGCCCTCGGTGGCGTCCGCTGGTGGGCGACGCCCGCCACCACTGGCCATCGCCTGACCGGCGACGCCCACCTACCCCCGCTCGCCGCGGATGCGGCGCGCCAGCGCCAAATCCTTGACCATCACCGTCACACGCTTAGCGTGCGCCGCGCACAGCACAGCGTCCTCAAAAACTTCCACAAGGTACGCCTCGGCCGCCTCTTGCATGGCGTCCACTGCCTCGGCTGTCAGCCGCAGCCCCGGTCTGCAGTTGACGACCACCTCCTTTAACAGCCGCTCAAACGAGTGGCGCGGGAGGGAGAGCTCCCCGCGAGACTCAAACCGTGCAATCTCCCGCAGCGCCACCGCCCCCGGGTGGTCGCAGCGGCGCGGCTGAATGGCCGACGCAGCTGCCCCAGCAGCCGCCTTGGCTTCCGCCACTTTGGCGCCGCCCTTCGCTACGCCCGCCGCACCGGCGCCAGCTGCCGTCGCGCCCGCCTTGGCGCCCGCCAGCGACCCAGACTTGCGCTTGTGCACGCCCGTGTACTGACGCGCCGTCATTTTGTTGCGGCCCATGGCTAGAGGCACGCTGGAGCGGGCGCCGGTGATGGCCACGCGGGCGGGGCACTTCGGTCACGCCCGCCGCAGAGAGCACCGCTGAAAGCCGCACAGCGGACGGAGACACCCCGGGCGGCACACCGCGGCGGCAACCAGTCGGGTGGCGGGTGGGACACCCGCTCGTGGATGTGGCTGGGGCCGCACACAGCCCGTTGGCGCAGCGTCCGAGGAAGAGCAGTGGGCGCGACGGCGACGGGCGACGCACTGTGTTGCGGCCGCGGCAACCGACCGCCAGCCGCACGGGCTTCTTATGTGGCCTCGCGTGCCCACCACCGGCACGTCCACAGGCACCCGCGCGCCATATTCCACACGGGCGCGCGGGTGGGGCCCTCACTCCGCAGCCGGCAGCGGCGGGCTGCCCCCGCAGGCGGTCGCTCTCACGAAAAACATGGATGCATTTTTATTGGAGGATCTCTGCCCGCGACAATCTCCCCTCCTCCCCAAAATCACATTCACATCAGCGCAACAATGATCTACTAAGTTCGCAATAGAAAGATTTCAAATTCTTTCTTGCTGCCGATCTCTGTTCCTAATCCTAATATTGGTGGACACGAGATTCTCTTTCCGAGGCCGTTGGATGGCCGCCGCCACATGCGCCTCCAGCGGGGCTCAACGAGATTTCCGTTGAGCCTCCCGCCGCCTCAGAGCCGTCCAGCGGGGTGTATCTCCCACGCGCGTGCGCTGGCACGGCCACACAGCGGCGGAATGGCGCCCCCCCCTCCCACACGCCCAACCAACGCTGGTGTCTCGCCCGTCGGCCGCCGGCCCCCGCGTACAGGCCCCGCCAGCGCACCCCCCCCCCCGCAACGCGTGTCCGGACCCCCCCCGCGTGTCCAGGGCCCTGCAGGCGGTCAAGAGGTGAACTGCCTCGGGCGCCGCCGGCCACCGACGGTGGCCGACACTCGCCTCGCCGGCATGGCGCTGCCCGCCGCCACCGGCGTCACCGCCGCCGGCGTCACCGCCGCCCCCACCTCGGCACGTCCCCGCCCCCCCCGCCCGCACCTGGCCCCTGACCCTATGGGCAGGCTTGGCTGGCCGTTTTTACGGTCTGGTGTTGGTTGGGAGGGAGGGGACGACGTCGGGTGGTGGGCGGCGGACGACGCCCGCTGCCGCGCCGCCGTCGCCGTCGCCGCCGGCGTCGTCGCTGTCATTGCCGACGTCGCCGCCCCTGCCTCCGCCTTGCCTGCCCCATGTTGTGGTACGTTTCCCGCCGGTCCCTCTGTGCTTTTGGCCGCGCCGTCCCCCCGCGAGAGCTGCGCGCGCACGTCGCCGTGCGTCTCGACTGTGGGCTTCCTTCGTGTGTACCGTGTCTCTCTTGTGTGTCTGTGTCTCTCTGTCTGCGCGCACCCCCTCCCCTCTTTCCCCCCCCCCCCCCCCCCCCCCACCTCGCCCTTTCCGTCGCTGTTGCTGTCGCCCGCGCCGCAACGCTCGGCCCCCCCCAGCCCTCGGGCACCACCAGCGCCGCCGACCCGCAAGGGCGGTGGGCGTCGCCCGCTCTTTTGCGGGTGGGTGGGGGGGAGGTCGGGCGCCCCGTCGCGGTCGCGGTCGCCGTCGCTGTTTCCGTTGCCGTCGCGTTTGACGCTGCGCCTTTGGGCGCCATGACGCGGCCGCACGACCTCGGCCGCCGTCGCTGCCGTTGCCGCGACGGCCGGCCCCCATGCCGGGCGCCCCCCCCCCTGTAGTGGATTTATGAACACGTAGCGGGGGGGGACAAGGCGCCCGGCACCACCAGCGCCGCCGACCCGCAAGGGCGGTGGGCGCCCGGCGCTCTTACGCGCCGGGGTGTGGGGGTTGGCCGTCCCGGTGACAGCGGCGACGGTGGCCGCGGCCTGCGCGGCCGTGTCGCTCTCGCCCCGGTGGACCAACTGGTACGTTTGTCTCTGCGGGGCGCCCTCTTGCCTTTTCGTATGGCTTGTCTGCTGCTTGTGCGCGTGCTGTTGCGTCTGGGCATGATTCTGACTCTGCTTCTCCTTTTTCTCCTCCTCTGTCTTTGCTCCCGTTGCTTCCCTCTTCCCTGGCGTCCCTCTGGTTGCCATCTATCTCTGCTCTGCTTTTTTCTGGTCGCCTCTGCCTTGTTTCTGTTTTTTTCTGCTTTTCTCTGCCTTGTCTTTGCTTTTTTCTGTTTGTCTCTACCTTGTCTCTGCCTTTTCCTGCTTGTCTTTTCCTTGTCTCTGCTTCTTTTTCGCCGCGAGCCCGTCCGCCACCTCGCGCCGTGTTGACGCACCCCCCCTCTCCACTCTAATAAAGCGCTTCGGCGCTGGGGGGGGGGGGTTGATGGGCGCACCCGCGCCAAGGCCGGGTGCGCCTTCGTTTCGACTCGGTCCAGGTTTTTTTTCAGCGTCCAAAACTTAGCTTGATACGACAAATGCCGGGACTTTGCGGGCGCATGATGCCCCCGCAAACCCCGAGCCAAATAAACCCACCCTGTTGCTGTTTGCTGCTGGACCATGCAAGAAAAAACACAATCTTTCAATCTTAATCACGCCCGCCATCGTCGCGGCGCTCATCATCCGGCCCGCCGTCGTCGCCGCGCTATTGATTTCGTCCGTTCTGGGGGGGGAGGGGGTGGCCTGCGGCCACCCCCTCCCCCCCCAGACCCC
>Ga0209093_1000811_pt1 | contig 17436 bp, 22 predicted proteins | sample SidtaG_4_FD_187450 | JGI IMG/M metagenome (GOLD analysis project Ga0209093, IMG submission 187450) | Marine algal microbial communities from Sidmouth, United Kingdom - Sidmouth_Male1 metaG (SPAdes) (version 2) | ecosystem: Host-associated > Algae > Red algae > Unclassified | place: Sidmouth... | reverse complement strand
TCCCGCTGACACTCACCCCCCCATCGGTCACAACTTCGCCTCCTCCCTAATACCAGTTACCCCGCCGTGGACCGTCGGGCCCAGTCCCCCCCCAATTGCCTAGCGGGCCTGACCGCATCCTATGGAAACCGACAAATACTGCAGATGCCGTCCCCCCAAGATACTTCCCGTACGAGCAAGACAACAAATCGACGTATGTGCATCTCTCAAAAAAATGCAGATACAAAGCCATCCACCAGACTTGCCATCCGCTACATGGTAGCCCATGTCGGCATGCACCAGGTTGGGCACCGCGCCAGGAATGGAAAGATATGGTTGAAGGAAAGCAACTTTGTAGTAAAATCCCAGCGCATCACTTGCGAAATCGGCGGCCGCAGTCATGACCATGGATCGACCTCCTCGAAATCCTTGGGGGCAGGCACCAACACTCCACCATCTCGTTGCAGCATTCCTAGAATCGGCGCCTCATGGTCGTCAGTGAAAAAGGCACAGAGAACGCTTCCGTGGCGCCAACATCACCGCTCAACGCCGCCACCGCGGCCGCATCCGGCACAGCATCAGCCAGCGGTGCTCTGGAAGCGTTGCGCGATGCAGTGGGATTAGCGGGTGCCGGCGTGGTATACCGGGGCCTTGAAAGAGGAAGGCTTCCAGTCACGCAGCTTGGCGCACCCACGTTCCAGGCGCACGGGGTTGTGCACCTCGCCAGAGTGGTACCCTGGCTCTCAACTGGTTCATCGTTCTTTACCGCGGGCAGGGCGATCCACAAAGAGGCGGGCGTATTCAGCTTGGCCACCGCGGCGTCAGCCGACTCGGTTTCCTTGTTCTGGCGCACTAGCGGGGCCCCATGGGATGAGGCATGCGCCGTAGTCTTGGCCATCGTGGCGGTGTTCGACTGCCTCGGCGTTTTCTGGTGCTCAGGCGAGGCCCCGCGCGACGGGGCAGTCGTCGTGGTCTTGACTGCCGCGGCGGTAGCTGACTTTTAGGAAGTGGTGTCGAGTTTGGGCTGGGCACAGCGCAGCTTGGTCAACGTCGTGACGTCGTGCATCTTGGCGGCGGCCCAGTCCGTCGTCCTCGGCTGTTGGTCGGAAGAGGCGCCATGCGATGGGGCACGCGCCGTGGTCTTGGCCGTCGTGGTGGCGGCCGACGTTTTCTTCTTGTCGTGGTGCTCGGGAGAGTCCGTCGCGATGGGGCTCTCGCGATGGTGCTGACCGCCGTTGTGGTGGCCAACTCCTTAATAAAAATCCTCTTCTTGTTTTTCTCTCGACGGAAAGCGAGCAAAGGGCCTCCGACGCTGTGCGGCCGCTGCAGCCGCTGCCGACTCATTTGTCTTTCCTTTTTTTTTGGCCCTTTCCCGGCGTGAATAGTCAGACGCCATCGTCGCAGTCGCCGCTGCGGCTCCCGAATGGGTCGTCTGATTGATCTTTTCGACCGGGATGCCGTACGACAAGGCGGGCTCTGCTGTCTCGGTCACAGCGGCGGCGGTCGAAGAACTGGTCTTTCTTCGCATCACAGACCGAGCGCCACGCGACGGGACGGTCCAAGTGCTCTTGGGTGCCACGGCGGTGTTTGGCGTTTTGGTCATTCGCGTCCCGTGGTGGGTCACGCGACGGACTGGCCTCAGACATTTTGGCCGCCGTGGAGGTGGCCGGCTGCGTCTTTCTTGCTCTGCTGCTCGGAATGGTACTTGGGTGGCGGGACGGAGTCCATGTTCATGGCCGCTTCGGCGGCGGCCGACTTGTTGATCGGTTACTGCTGCCCGCGCCGAAAACCACCCGACGGGGCGAGCGCCGGGTTCTTGGCTGCCGCGGCAGCGACCAACACATTGGTAATTGTTTTCTTCTTTGGCAAGACCCCGCGCGACGCAGCGTGCGCCTCGACCTTGGCCGCCGTGGCGCTGACCATTTCTTTGGTCTAGCGTTTCTCCGTGTTGCGAGCGCCGCGCCGACGGGCGGGCACCGTTGTCCCAGTCATTGTCAAGGCGGCCTCTTTTTCATTGTCATGCTGGTTGATGCGATCGTTCAGCGAGTGCGGCGCAGCTGGAGCTGCTCTGGGGAATACAGGCGTAACCAGCTCGTTGCAGCCGCTTCCCCTTCGGCGTGGTACCTGCGCTCCAAGCGCGATGTCCTTGGTCGGCAGTGTCGACGACGTGCGGGCGATCGCCACTCTATGAGTCGTTTTGGGAAAAACATACCGTGGTTTCGGGAGCGCCTCTTGCAGCAGGCACCCGAGTAAGACAAGACCACCTTCAGGGCTCCATGGCTGCAGCCCAATCCCGCCCTCACCCTGCCCCCCGCTTCGGAAAATAGCACATGAAGGCAATGGGTCGTCATGATGGCATGAGAAAGCACGAGAAATAAATGGCCGGTGCCTCAGCAGGGGATGCGGCCGGGAACCTCCATGGTACACGTCTGGTTAAAGGAGGACATGGTGTATTCGTGCTACATGTAGCCCCCGATCCAAAACTTTTTGAGGGCGGTCTGTGTCGGCTACAAAATATTCATTCTTTCCGAAACCTCTGCATACCACCAATGGGATCGCGTACAGGTCTGCGAGAGACAAGTGAAGCCAACCAGAAAGCTAGAAGCACCATTTCCGCTTTTGGATGGTCTTCACTCTATGCGGGTAGCCGGCACGAGGACATGATCTCGTCGGCAGGGCCCGCGCACAGATCAAAAAAGCGCCACCAAAAGACCACCTGCCTTTTTCATCTCGCTGGCCACTGGCATGCGCGCGGCCCTGCGGCAGCAGCACAATCTCCGTAATGTGGCCGAAGGCGTTCGAAAGCACGCGACTACCATCCTATGTGTGTGTGGCAAAGACTTCTCGACCCATCTTCAGCTGGTATGCAGGCGCGAAGGCAGGCAGAGCAAGCCACTGGTCATCCCAGAAGATTCCCGTGTGCAACCGATTTTAAGGGGCACGTTGAACCTTCGCGCGTCGGGCCCTCTCTATTGGAGTGGCGCGCTTCAGGCTCTCCAATAGGTGACAGAATGCCAACGCACCCACGAATGGTTAGATACGACTGTTCAGCCGCAACAAACTCCCCTCCCTACAATTATTCAACCTCGTGCATATCATGTGACGAGGATGCTCGTCTTCACCTTCTCGCTGTCGGGGGCTTGGCTGCTCCCATGACTGGACGTCAAGGGCGACTTCTACACCAGGGGTCTTCAAGCGCACGTTTACTCAAGAGCATTCGCGCGTGCTTTTTTGGGTACATACCCGAACATGTGACTTCCGCAGCACACAAAATGATGTACGATACACCCTAGGACATTACCCATTCGAATGTACGCTTGAGGTGACGTCATTCCGGTATACTCTGACTTGCGCAAAGGGCAGCTCCAACAGTACCAGTACGAACCGATACTAGCGCCACGTTGCAGAAGCATGTCTCATATGTCCCTACGCGTCCAGAAAAATGACGTTCGACCAACAGTATGAGGCCGTCCGGTCTGGAAACGCCCCTACAGCCTCTTAGATGTTCATGGTAAGTAAATCTCAGATGAAACGATTCAGAATCCCGATGCAAACTGTGCTTCCGAAGAAACGGCGCGTTCGTTGGCCGTCTGGCGCCGCTTGGGATAGAAAATAGCCCAGTTGAGCCGGTTCGGCGTCGAATGTGAGCCTCTGGCACTCGCGAACCCGTGAAAGGATGATCGCGGGAAGTGCCACATGTGCTCCGAAAGCGAGAGGAGCGGTGGCGGATGACGAGATGTCCCGAGAGCCGCAAAGTTCTTGTGCGCTGGACCCGTACGAGGCGCTGGCCTCTCTGATACTGGCCCAGCTGGCCAGCAGCAGGGGTTGCGGTTAGCGAGATGGTCCGGGCGCTGATCATGCTGTCGGTTGACGCAAGAAAGCAGGGTTCGTCGCTCCGACAGTGCGAGAGGTGGTGGATTTGATTGATGGGCCCATGATGCGATGCCGACGAGGAGGTGGCCTGGAGCGGTCTGAAGCGCCAGTGTGTGGGTGCAACATTGGAACAAATCGTCAGAAAGTGGGGCGAGGGGCGATGGACGAGCCGTCGCGCGGCGAATGTCCTGTGAGATAGCCAGAAAGGGCACGGAGCCCATCCGACACTGCGCTCGAAGGGTTCAGGGCTTCTGTCGGGAGGACTGGCGAGGTGATGTCACCTCCCGCCCTTCCAGATCGGTCTATAAGGCCGGTAGGGCGCCGTCGCCGGCGTCGCTGCCGGCGACGCCCTTTCTGTCGACGCTTCGTGATCGCCGTCTTCATGCCGCACGGTACTGCATCCTGTTCTATGACCTTTCATTTCGGTTTCCAAACGACTTGCATATGTGGTCTGTGCACAACAGACCGCCCTTGAGAACTCTCGATTCGCGGTACGTACGGCAGCGTGCGCTCTAAATTAAAGAAGCATTCTTTGGAAGACAACTGCCACTGCTGAGGAGGTTCTCAAACGGCGAGGGGACAGCGTTTCCTACCCGATAAGGCAGCGGCAGGTTTCCGAACAACTGTCCACGCTGTGTATGGAATGTAATGCATAATTCTCGCCGTTCTCTTTACGCACAGGTGCTTCCGCCAACCTTTTCGAGGCGGCTGCCGAAGGAGACCGAGTGGAGCAGCCGTCGCTCCGCGGCCGCCTCATCGGCGTCGCGCCGCTGCCGCCGTGGCTCTGGTGCCCTGTTGCGTACCGGCGTCAGCCTGCTGCGCGGCGCTCGTCAACGCGTTGTGACACGCCCGTGGCGGCGAGAGGAGAGGGCCGCTCCGCGGCCGCCGTCCCACGCGCGCGGTGCACTGGAGCGGTATGAGATGATGGGGTGTGGGTCGACGGCCGAGGCCGCGTGGGGTGTCGCAGCATCTCTGGACGCAGGCGGCTGGCGTCGCTCTCACGCGAGGCCGCCGTGAGGCCGCCGTCAGTCGCCGAAGAATGTGTCGGTCGCATGCCAAAGGAGGGAGTATGGATGGGCGCGCGCGCAGCGGCACGCCCGTGCGCTGCCCAAGCTCTGCGCACACGGCCCGCGAGCGGCGGCTACGGTGGACGTGAAGGAAAGTGGGGTTCTCCGCTGTCAATGAGCTGCATCTCCCGTTGCGTCGGCCGTCTCGCGGCGCAGCGGTGGCAGTGGCTGGATAACCGCTGTTTGCGACGTCGACCGACAGCGCGCAGACATTTCCAGGGATAACGTGCGCGGCCGGTGGGGGGGACGCCCCAAGAGGATGGAGCTGGTGGTGGGCCCTGCTCCGCGAGGATAGAGAAAAGAGCGCCGGCGGAGATGACAATGAAAGGCGGGAAGGAGGATTCTCGCGGGCCCAGCACGTGTGCATGATCGATTACAACATGGACGAGACACTCCCGAACGGGGTGGTTTGTGCTCCGTCGTAGCGCTATTTTGGTCGTAGTTTTTAGTATGGCGTGCTCCCAGGCTGTGAGGTGCCCACATTCCTTCCTTTCGGAGTCCCTGTGGGTTCCGCTTTCTCCTCCAGTCGCTCTCCCCGCCCGCTGCAGCGCGGCGGCCGACACCGCCACTTCGCGAGCTCCGAGAGCTTGCTGCATTGTGCCCAGAGCTCGTAACCAGCTGCTTATAGTTTGCTTGTATCCACTCTTCGCTTAAATCTGATGATCTTCCTCATTTCTGTGTCGCTTGAGAGTCTCATTTCCTGATTTATAAGACGTCAGTGATGCTCTCTACGGACCGCATTGGCTGTCCGCGCGATGCCAAAAAAAGTGCCTGCAGCGGTGCCAGAACAGCACGGCGGGGGTCACAGCGGTACCACCTCTTCGAATGCAGCCGTCATGGGGGATTTGACGAGGGGCGGGAGCCCGCCGCGGCCTCGTTTTCGAGTAGAGGTACGGCCGCGGTTGCCAGCCGGGGCCGCGTTTGCAGGAGGGAGTACGGACACGGGCGCCATGAAGGCGGCGCCAGGGACTGCGTGGGTGGCGGTGATCCCACACCTGCAGCGGCGAATGTATGCGCCACACGTCCCATCCACCACCACGGATGCGCTCCCTGCCTCTGGAGTTTGCTGACCGTGGATACCACGACCACCACGCCTCGTGGTGGCGCTGCAGCCGCCAGTGTAACTCCTAGACCCCCAATGAGTCCGCCCAAGACGCTGGGTGCTCGATGCGCCACGGAATGCCACGGAGCGAAACATCAAATGCATCCTGTGGCCAGGACAGGCTCGTATCTCGACCGAGCTCAGCCATCCATGGACAGGTCACTGATCCGGGTCTCTACGTACGGGTCCGCCAGGGACTAGAAATCTGTGCTGCAAAAGGGCTCACCGTGAGAAAGCGTCGGCCCAAACTCGAAGCCCCGAGTGATATGCGCCACACAATACTCGGGCTTTGTGAAGCTGAGGGCTATTCACAGCTCCGGGTCCTTGTGTTCCGGGAATCGGCTTCCTTGACCTATTCCAGCGGGATCTCACACAAAGTTGTGTGAGATCCTGGAACGCCGACGAGAGGTCATCCCGGATCTGTGTGTGTCCCGCACAGAAACTTTCCAGTCGTGTATTGAGGCGGCAGGCTGGTCAATCCGTTCCTGGCAGTCGATGCGAATTCCTTCCGGACTCGATTGGCGTCTCGCGTCCAAGAAGCTGGCACAGGGTCACGGCCGGGCACGAATCGCGCGGCGGAAAGTTGGAAGCGCCGTCAAATCGCGATCCGCACCGACCAAACGCCCCCTACCTTCACAGCGCCCGGGTTCTAGGAGGCTGCCCACCCCCCTAACCCCCCCCGGATCCGGATATCGTGGCCCCATTGATCCACCGGGCACGCGCACTCTCCAGTCTCATCGAGGTAATCACATTTGGGTTTGAGACACAACATCGGGCGTGAACGCTGTTCGAAGCGCTTCTTTAGAAGCCGATCTGCTCCGCCTTTCTAACGCCATTGTCAGCGTCGCGAATATTCTGTGGACGATTGACTGCCGCCTCCCCTAGTCTGTACACCACCTTTCGGCTGGACACACCCCTCTTTTTTGGTGACGGTCGGCTTATTCAGGTCGAGCCGACGGAAAGACTCTGGATATGGACTCTCCTTTTTCCGCCCGTGGGATGGATCCTATTCTGGATGACGCCATTTCGGCTCTCGTGGTCGCCCAGTCGGCCGTCAAACTCGGGAGCTCGTCCGTTGCAGACGAGGGTTTCCGTGCCTGGGCGGTCGGCTTACTCGATCTGATCGCCGGGCTTGAGCCGGCCGCAGCGACCAACTGGTGTGTCGTTCGTCGTGCTCTTCGCGCACTTGTTTCTGCTGCGGGGGTGGGAGAGGGTCACCGCGACGCCGCCGAACTCCTTCAGTTGGTCGAGTTGGAAGATCTGGTTGATGTATGCGGACAGAAAAACAGCGCCCCACCCTTTTATCGTGACGTCGTCGGCCGGTTCTTCAAGAAGAGCGTGACGCAGGGTAGATTCTTTATGGATGTGGGAATGACCCCTGCACATTTCGATGAGCTCGCTGCCTTGACCTCACCGCACCTCCCCCCCTCTTCTCGTGGCCTTTCCACCATGCCTTCGGCCTATCGCATTTTTTCGTTACTGTTCTGGCTTTCTCAGGGCAGCCGGCAGCGCGTTGTAGCACGGGCGGTCGACGTTGCCGAGTCAACAATTTTCCAAGCACTGTGAGCCGGTGATTGATGCTCTTCTGGCGGGCTTGCCCAAGCCCGACTGTCCTGGACCGGCGGAGCGTCAACAGATTGCGAGAAACTTCGCCCAGCTGAGGGGTGGCAACCCCGTCGGAATGAAGAAGCTGTACGTTTGTGTTCTGGTTCCGTTGCATTTGGCAGAGCGATGGCTGGCTATCGGTGCGCGAGTGCAGGCCGACGGGCCAGTGGGTTTCAGTGCGAACCAAGATAACCACCATGCATCAGGGAAACGTGGGGACGGCATCTTCGTTAGCTAGCCCCACTCTCGTCTTTTGTATTCGAGTACGTGAAGCGCTCACAAATTCTGTCACGTGTCGTCCCGGATGAACTTTGCGCTTCACGACCACGAGGCTCGTCGCTGTGCTTTTGATATCGGTTGCGACATAAATGGTATCTTTTCGACACAGATGCGGAGCTGTCGATGGTTGCTTGACACCCATCCTTACTCCATTCGGGGAGCACAAGGAAGACTTTACCGACCGCAACTCCCAAGGCTCCCTTCTTCTCATCCCTGTGTCTGACACACGACGCTTCCGGTACTTTGTCGGCCGCTTCACTGGCTCTAGGGGAGACTCACTCGCATTCCGCGGTCGTTCGTGACATCAAACTGCGGCGGATCCATTGCTACGAAAAAATATCCTGGGCAACGACGAGTTCGTCCTGAGAGATTCGGGCTTCGCGCTGACGCCCTCCTCGTAAGTTTTTGCTGAATCTCTTTCCGTTGTCAATGTGCTGGTTAGCCGCCAGTCGAAGCGCAAAGAAGGCGCGTGGGGGACAGCCGTGGGGAGCTTTCACGAATCTGGTGGACGGGCAAATGCTGCACCGATCTCAGATACCCCAGTTCCCAGACAGCTACCTAACGTTACCGACATTGCCTCGACGCCGCACCCCACGCCGTCACCTGTTGCCCTGCATTATTAACTTCGCTACAGATTACCCCCTTCAGGGAAGCTGGCATCTCGGGTCCCAACGCGTCCTCCATGCGGAGGTTTAACCAGAATGAGGGTTGTTGTTGAGAACGCATTCGGGCGTCTCAAGGGTAGGTGGAACGTCCTGCGGTTTATTGCCGCACACCCCGTACTTGCGGCGGCGGTGCAAGAGGGCACAGTGGCCCTCCACAACTTCTTAGAGGCGAGGGACTCTGAATACGAGGCGGAGTGGGAGGAGGAGGAGAGCTCTGCGGACACGCCTGTCATTAAGGAGGGGGTTGAGACAGACGATGCGCGACGTACAGCGGGTGCCGCCTGCCGCATGCAACTGGTGAAGGCCCTTGGACTGCCCCGGGTGGACGGCGACGAGTAAGCGACTGCTAGCTTCTGAGTGCATGCGGGGGTGTGGTGCGGAGCAGGGGCTGAGATGTCGATCAATGAAAAAGAAGAGTAAGGGCCACGTCTCAGGCAAAGACGTTGGCGCCACGCTGGTATTTACAGTGACGTGGGACGTCTGCAAAAAAGGTCCTCGGCCACACTTCCGTGCATTGTCCGCTGTTTTTATTCGAAAAACATCAAACACAGCAATGCAACAACGAACACTGTAGCATATCTGCTTAATATTTGGGATATTGGGCCAGGTAGCCCCCCTGACTGGTCAGTATTCTCGTGGAGGATTGAACTGACTTGCTGATCGCTCTTTGGGAGGTTACTTCCGCCTTGTATATCTGTCCTTTCTTTTATCGTCTCTATTTTGGTGCCTATTCGATATTTCCGATCGCTCGGTCGATCGACCCCGCCCCTTTACCGTCTGATAAGAAAAGCTCCATGGGACCGGGGTTCGCCGTGGTCGGCACCCCTGGCTCCCCATCGGATGTTTCACGAACAAAGGTTCTTCTTCCTCGCCTCTTGGGCGATAGCGTCCGCTTTATAGTGCGTCTACGGTCGGTCGCTACTTCCTGGTTCGTTAACCAACGTCATTTATACCACATTTTTTGGAGCAGCGGGGCGTACTCTTGCCTGCCGCGTGCATCTGCACGCGGTTACCAAGAGCTGTCTCTTGTTCCCAAGTGGCACGGTGACGGGTATTGCACCCATTGGCTTGACGCGCAGGGCGAGCTCTTCCACTTGTGTGTGCCACGACGCTGGGCTTCGTGGATGGTGATCTCCAATTGGAGCGCGGGGCGCTTCTGTTGGCACTGTGCCGGTTGAGAAACGACGCCTGGTGGTGCGGATGGGCATCGTGGCAATGGGAAGGCTAAGGGCAACGCCCTGACTTCCGACTACGGCCCGCCAGGAGGCGTTCGTACGAACATGCGAGACACCAGCACCCTAGGTGGTTCCCTCTCGGGATCACCTGCGTTGAACGCGGCGGCCTCGGGCCAACCGCTCGACGAGTAGAGCCCTGAGGCGGAGGTGGAGACACTTCGTCTCCGTCTGACGGCCCAACAAGCGACTAACCGCTCGTTAGCGGAAGCAAGCGACAAGCTGATCGCAAACGTGGAGGCTATGCGCCAGGAGGACATCGAGTCCGATGCCCGGGCAGCAAAGACGCGTCGCAAGACGAAGAGCAAGACTAAGTTCAAGGTCGACCCCAAGGGGGGCGAGTCGTCTTCCTCTCGTCCGGAGCCAGTTGGCCAAGCGACCGAATGCAGAGATCAAGAGCGCAAGCTTCGCAAGAAGTTGCGTAAGATCCACAAGGAGACCAAAGTTGGCCCGCCCGTTATCCTCAGTCGAGAACGCCAACCTGTTGGCCACGAACGAGGCAAGCTCGTCCTGTGGGACAGCTTCCTCTTCGTCCTCCGACTCCGGAGAATCCCCGGGTTCCCCGTCTTCCCCGTCGTCGAGATCAAGCTCCGAATCTTCGGACACGTCATCGGACGCCGCGTCTCGACGACCCCGCCCGGGCCCGTACAAGAGTCGCCCCAACTCCAAGAAGTGGTTGGAGAAAGCCGATCGGCAAAAGGTCATTCGACCCTCCAACAGTCGCTTCAAGTCCCTATTGGAAACTCGTACCTACTTCCTGATCCGACGTGATCTGTCTCTGCCCGCCTCCCTCGTGAAGAAAACACATAAGATGAACCGCCGCCTGGATGGCGCATTCCAAAGGCAAGAGCCATTCACGGGCACTAGCCCCCACGGTGTATTCACCTTCCTGACGACCTTTCGGCGCGCCTGTGACGCAGCTGGCGTGACGCATGGGCAAGCCCTTCCTCTCTTGGCCTTTCGCCTGTCCGGATCTGCTAATCGAGCCTTCTCTAGCGCCCTGAACTCGAAATTCGGACACCGCATTTATGCGATCCGAACGTATGGTGCCGCTATTAACTGGATTCTAGCCAAGTAAGCCACCGACGCCGTAATGGCCTCCGCCTACCACAACATTATTAAAATGCGTCAACCCGATATTGAACCGCCCACAGGCTTTGGGCTCCGCATAGAGACGCAGTGCGACCGCCTGGACGGTCTCTTCCACGCCAAAGACGTGAGGGATGTGTTCATCAATGGCTTGTCCAAGATTATCCAAGCTCATTTCCGGGTACTGGACGGTCATTTCCCCAAGCGCACCCTGGCGGACACTATCTCTGCCGCGCAGATGTATTGGGACAGGACGAACAAGCTTCGCCAATCTATTAAGCTGCCTCGTCTTCAGACGACTAAGGTGGCATACGCCTCGCCCATGCCAACCCGACACACCAATGTCGACCTCCCCTTCCCGGTTACCCAACCACGGGCCCGGTCCAGCTCCCCTCCTCCGAGGGAGTCGCCTCAGGCGAGGACGGATATTCGTTACAACTGAAAAAAGCCCGGCCACTTCGCTGCGCAATGCGCCAAGCCGTATCGGCCACGTGAACGCCACAGCCCTGTTATTGCCGTGAGCTCCGTAACGGAGGATACCAAACCAACCGCTGAAAGCGATAGAAACGAGTCCACCGACTCGAAAAACGAATGAGCCGGGTGCCCCTTGGCGGGTTGCCCGGCGCATCATCACCAACTGGTCAAAGAAGTAAAGAACCACGGATACGAAGCCCGGCACATCGGCACTATGAGATGGCGGCCACTATTGGCCCTTGCCAACGGGCATTTCACAGCTGTCGCCCTGTCTTGTACACTGGGGCCGGCATTAACTTGGTTCGACCTAATGTCTTACCTGCCAGCTGGCAGAGTCATGCTGAACAGCTCGAGCGCACGCCCCACATCAAAGATGCAAACAACAACCGCCTCATAGCAAACTATGCTATACATCTGTACATAGATGTTGGATGCGCCAAGGTCTTCGACCAATTCTTTGTCGCCGAACACCTATCGGTGCCATGTATCCTCGGTACCGAGTTCATGGATATCCATTTCGAAGCCATCTTCACACGCCAAAAGAAGGTTGTGTGGCAAGACCACGTCGGTGATGTCACACGCAACTTAAGTCTAACGCCGATCCTCGCCACCCTACTTGCCAGTAAGTGGGAACGGTCGTGGGAAGACCAACCTGCTAAGGTAAGGGCATGTCGCCAAGTTCGCGTCAAAGGACGAATGGAATAATGTGTTATGGCGACCTGCGCCACACCTGGCCTCGTCACCATCTCGCCCAACATCCGCCTATGTCGGCACAAGTCAGGGGCAGTCGCCCGTGGCGTTGCACTGGTCATGCCCGATGAACCATTTTTGGTTAAGGTCTGCAACTTCCGGCCGGAACAGGCCATAGTTCGTAAGAACAGCATCCTTGGCTTCGCAGAACCAATACAAGGACCCATGCTGGCCGCCATAACAGAGGAGAAGGCAACCCAAGACACACCAACCGGTGAGGACACATCGTTGTACGACGACCCTGTCGAGGATGTGGACCTTAGTGAAGCACCGGAGCAAGTGCACAAGCAAATCCGGGAGATGCTACGCACGCATAACGCGATGTGGGACAGTACCTTCGATACTATACACGCCACTGAGCATGCCATTGTAACCTCAGAGGATGCCGTCCCCATCCGGGCACAACCGTATCGCACGGGCCCATTCAAACGACAGATCATTGCTGATCAATTCCACAAGATGTTGAAGCTCCAGGATATAGAACCTAGCGACAGTGCACGGGCAAGCCCCGTCGTCATCGTACCAAAGAAGAAAGGCAAATCCCGCTCCTGTGTCGATTACCGACGACTCAAGAACATCACGAAGAAGGATGCCTATCCCCTTCCCCGAATGGAGGATTTTCTGGACTCCTTAGGAGATGCGAACGTCTTCACCTCGCTAGACTGTAAGGACGGCTACTGGAAAGTGTCCCTACGCCCGGCTGACAGAGAGAAGACTGCGTTTACAACGCATGCGGGTATTTACCATTGGCTGTCCATGCCATTCAGAGTGACCAACGCCCCCGCTACTTTTCAACGTGCCCTCGACATTATATTGTCCGGCCTCAAGTGGCAGCTTTGCCTCATCTACCTAGATGATGTCATCATCTTCTCTGCATCTGCAGAGCAACACTTCAAGGACGTTGATGTGGACTTAACGCGGTTGCGTGAAGCCGGTGTCACTCTCAATATTGAGAAATGCACCTGGTTCTCCGACGAAGAAGAGTATCTTGGACATATTGTCCGACCGGGTCAACTCCATGTTCATAATAAGAACGTCGGCGCGTTGAAGCACGCTTCGTTCCCGGCCACCAAGACCCAGCCTAAATGCTTCTTGGGGATGCGTAATGTCTATCAACGTTTCTTCAAAGACTTCGCCCAGCTAGCGAAGCCGCTCAACGCAATGACCCGCGCGGAGATCCCCCCGGAGTTACCAAAACCTACCGACGCAGCCCTCGCGGCCTTTGATGACCTCCGCCAAGCGCTTCTCGCACCACCAATTTTGGCCCTGCCAAAGGCCAAAGGCCAAATGATCGTCGATGTCGACGCCTGCGCCGACCAACTCGGATGCACCTTTCTGAAAGAGCAATCTGACGGTACTATATTTCCGGTTGGCTATTGGAGCCGTGGCCTCAGCCCTGCTGAGAAGATCTATTCCACAACGGAACGCGAGTTCCTAGGCGTTGTGTGGAGCGTACTCAAGCTCAGACACTTCCTCGAGGGGCTATCGCTTCCTAATACGGACCGACCACCAAGCTCTACGCTGGATTCACAGCACCACTGACTCAAGTGCTCCGTTGATGCGGTGGCGCCTACGGCTGTCCGAATATACATTCGACATGCATTACAAACCCGGTGCATCGCACCACGCCCCAGACTTCTTGTCCCGAACGGACAATGACGCCGCCGTCGAAGATATCAACGATGCTATCCTATGCCTGGCATTGGCCGAGACGGCTAACGGCTTTCTGACGGGGAGTTACACGGGTACCGACATGCCGGCCCCCGTCGAATACGACGATATCGTGGAAGCCCAACAAACCGACGCGTTTTGCGTCGAGTTGGCCAAACGGGTGGCTCGCAAAACGGCAAAAGCCTTCTTTCAAAATAAAAGCCACGGCCTCTACAGGCGGGCGCCGTACGGCGACCAACTGGTAATCCCGGAAAGCCTGCGCGAGCGTATCATTACGCTGGAGCATCACGCAACGGTGTCAGCCCACCCGGGTATGAACCGAATGTACTATGCCTTGCGGCGTCGGTATTACTGGCCATCCATGGTCACGAATATCTATCACACTGCTACCAAGTGTACCACCTGCGCCCAAACTCGGTTGTCACTACGGCGACACACGTTCCCACTGATGCTGTTCCCAGCTACGGAACCATTGACAGACCGATCGGTCGATATCTTCGGGCCAACCCCCGCTACCAAAGCTGGTAACCGCTTCATCTTGGTCATTACTGACCGCTTCTCCAAGCAGACCAAATGCGTCGCCTTGCGGCGCATAACAGCAATCTCCGTGGCATTAGCCATTATCGACGCATGGGTCGCCTGTTATGGCCCACCCGACCGAATCCTATCGGATCAAGGACCCCAGTTAATTTCGAACTTCCTCATTGCCGTAATGAAAGTGCTGGGCACCGAAACAGTGCGCACCACGGCATACCACCCACAGACCAATGGTCACGTCGAACGGTACAATCGTACCATGGCTACGCAACTCCGACTCTACGTCACAGACGACCCGCGCCGTTGGGATGAAATACTCCCCGTATTGACCATGGCCTATCAAAGCCAGCCGCACCGGTCGACAGGCATTGCGCCATTCGAACTTGTTATCCCGAGACGAATCCCGAGTTTGTCGGTACGCAACCTCCCACCAGGGACTCTAATGAAAAACAAAGGTACCCTGAAGGATGGGTCGCCCCTAGCGCGTAAGCGTGAGTTCATGGCCAAGCTAAGACAGCAAATTCCAGCCGTCGTAGAGGCACTTCAAAAGACCCAACAACGCTGTCAGCGTAACTTCGACTCGAACGTGGATACACGTAACAAACGTGTCCGCGTCGGTGACTACGTCTTTATGATGAACCACCAACAAAAGAACAAGCTGCAAAGCAGGACCGTCGGCCCATTCGTCGTACTCGACGCAGATGATTCTACCTACGTCATAGAAGTGAATGGCAAAGAGCGAAGAGTCAATAGTGACCATGCTACTCCGGCCCCACCGACTTCGACACCAGACGAGACGCCACACCTCCTACTGGATGGACTCGACAAGCATGAGAGCACGCCACCGGTACCCGGCGAATACGTCATTGACCGCCTATTAAAGCTCCGTCGGAGCAATGGCATCTACAGTGCCAAGGTCCGATGGTTTGACAATGGTCCCAAGGACGACTCCTGGGAACCCTTGGAAAACCTTCATCGGAACTTGGTCAGACGATTCCTCCGACGGAGAAAGAAGAAAATTGCGGGATACTCTTGGAGTATTCCCACCCCCCCGTCTCGGGGCACCCGCCGATCACCCGGGCTTAATCAAGCCGAAACGGCGTTGGTAGTAACCCCCCAATGTCCAGAACCAAAGCGGTCCCCGACCATTCTTGGAGTGTTTTCGAATTCCCACGGAGAAATTCGAATCACGCTGAACTGGATTAAGATTAACCAATCTAATTCAGTTCAGGAGACTTTACCGACTTGTCGGGTTCGACTGACATTACCTGAACGGACGCGTAATATCCCCCACGACCCCTGGTTGGCTCTTTGGCGTTTCGCCGAGCTTTCTGAGTGGCACGGGCCGTACACCTACGTATGGCTCTGCCCCCCGTCCTTACAGGGCAGTGACGCGCCACCCGCGCCGGTTACCCAAGGGGTTGGATCCGAGCCCAACGGGCTACTCTTACCCTCGGTCCATGACCTAACGACCACGGTCGAGGACCTGATGTACCAAAGTACAGAGGCGACGCTTATAGTCCCGATATGGAATCGTGCCCCCTGGTACATCGACGCCAAAGCAGCCTGTGTATCGCATGATGTACTGCCTCCCGCGTCAAACGACCATAATGGTGAGACCATATGGGCACTTGTTGCCTTTCACTTTAACAGAAAAACCAACAGCGCTACACAAGCCAAACCCTCTCTTTCTAAATGACAGCGACCCATGAGCGAGAAAGGTGTATACAACACCGCCACAGCATCACCTGCCGACAGGCAGCGGCAGTGAAACAAGCCAAGCAAAACAAAGACACAAGTCGGGCCCGCACCGGTCCCAGACCACCCCGCCTCAGTTACGGACATGCCCCCGGCTACCAGGGTCCACCGACGAACTGCAACGGCTCATATTGCGCGGTGGCTTCTCCTCATCCTCGTCATCACGGCTGAGACGCCGGCCGAGAATGTCGCCAGCGTCAAAACGTACAGGCGAGGGAGGCACCACCACCACTTGCCGCAGACGTGCGACCTCGTGGGAGAACAGGTCGAAGGCAGCCGCCGAGTCCGCCGCCACGCTCATGGCTCGAGCCAAGACCGGCATGGCGTCCTCAAGGACATAGCCATGGGCATCAAGAACCGCCCGGCGCAATGCCTCCGTCTTGCGATTCCACGCCAAAGCCATGGCGGCCGCCCCGACGCCACGAGGCACCCGCTGCCCGTCAATACGACGACTCGGCGCGTCGCCAAACAGGGCTACTGCCGCCTGAAACGCCTCGGGCGAAGTCCAAACGTCCTCCAGCGTCGAACGCCCATGTCCCCCGGACGCGACGGTAACGCGTGTAGAGCGCCCCGGCGATAGCGAGCCCCGACGGCTAGGTGAAGCGGCCCGACGCGAAGGCCCACCGGCCGCCCGCGTCCCTTGGCGGACAAAGCTGCCACTGCCTCGAGCCGCCGCCACGGGCGTATCGCCATCTTCGTCCGAACCTCCGCCGCAGGCGGGAAGAGACGCAAAGTTCAGCATGAGCCTGTAGTCGGCTGACGAGTCCAAATGGACGTGTACCTGACGCGCCGCACGCGTCTGCGTGTCCCGTCGGACGACGTCCTTGACCACGATGGTCCACGGAGAGACCTCCGTGGCCTTTTGCATCTTATGAAACGTTTCCAGCATAGCCTGGCCGCCCGGCCCACTGGCCATCAGGTGCAGGTCCAACTGGTACATGCGCCGAAGGGCTGTGGCATCCAGCCAGGCGAAGACCTTGTCAGTCCGCAGGGTGTGCACTTACCCGGCCGCCAAGAAGTAGAAAAACTCCGCATTAACGACATGCCAAGCGGCACTGAACTGGTCAGCGAGCTTGTGAGCCAAATACGACAATGAGTAAGGCATCTCCATCCACACCCGGCGGTTTAACCACCAGCGGGGGTAGCGGGGGATCCACCGCGACAAGTCCAAATGACGGGGCGCCCGGATAACACCGGAGCACCAAGCGGTGGGAAGGTGCCCGCGGCTTGTGAAGCGGGCAGTACAGTGGGTGGGTGCGTTAAGGTTCTATCATGGAGGTGGCGCGAGCCGTAAGGGGGCAGCCTGATAAGACCCAGGCGCCCCCACGCTCTCAGCACCCGCAGACACCCCCACT
>Ga0209093_1000809_pt1 | contig 17469 bp, 17 predicted proteins | sample SidtaG_4_FD_187450 | JGI IMG/M metagenome (GOLD analysis project Ga0209093, IMG submission 187450) | Marine algal microbial communities from Sidmouth, United Kingdom - Sidmouth_Male1 metaG (SPAdes) (version 2) | ecosystem: Host-associated > Algae > Red algae > Unclassified | place: Sidmouth... | reverse complement strand
AATTTGTGTAGGGAGATTTAGGGAAATGGTTTTTAACAGATGTAGTATTTGCCTGAACAAGATCATTAATTTTTGTAACGCTATGTTTTTGGTTTGGAAACCATAAATCCATCAACCAATCATGATTTGTTTCTAGATGATTGGCGGGGTGTTTGTAAAGGTCTCCAATAAATAATAGTCTCATAGAGTAATTTCTGTTAATACGACAAAAATAACATATATATATTCAAAGAAACTGAAGTAATAGAAACAATTTATAGAAATAATTATAATGGAATACCTAACTTTGTAGGGTACAAAAAGATAGCATTTAAATGAACAACCTTAAAAGATTTGCAAAATACTTAATTCCATATAAGTCTTATTTTGGAGCAAGTATTTTTTTTAACTTCATGTATTCGCTCTTTTCAGCATTATCTATGCTGTCTTTAATGCCAGTAATGAATGTTCTGTTTAAAGATGGAGAGAAAGTTTATTTACAACCTCAAATAAATGGTATTGGAGATTTAAATAAAGCTACTATAGAAAGCTATTTAAATTATTTTATTACAAACAATACAAATATCAACGGACCCTTAAGTACTTTGTTATGGATGATGCTATTTATGATTCTCGCTTTTTTTTGTAAGAATTTGTTTGCGTATTTGTCTATGATTTATATGACGTACTTAAACAATGGCGTTTTAAAAGATTTAAGAAACGATGTATATAGAAAAGTTACAAGTTTAAATGTTGCCTTTTTTTCAGGAGAAAAAAAAGGGGATTTAATGGCTAGAATGACCTCAGACATTGCGACTATAAAAACAACGTTTATGAGCGCAATTACCATGATTGGTAGAGAGCCTTTAACGCTTTTGTTTACATTAGGAGCTATGATTTGGATAAGTTGGAAGTTAACTCTATTTGTGTTGGTTTTCTTGCCGATTTCAGGCTTTATGATTTCAAGATTAGGGAAAACCATTAAAAACATTTCGGGAGATATTTTTGCAATGGAGGGTTCTTTGCTTTCTAGAATAGAAGAGACCTTGGGAGGTGTTAAAATTATTAAAAACTTTACGGCAGAAAATTATTTTAAAAATAGGTTTAGAGATCAGTCCGAAGAAATAAATACCATGAACAATGTTATTGGAGCTCGTATGTCTATGGCAGGACCTTTAAGTGAGTTTTTAGGTATTATCTCTATTTCTGTTATATTTGTTTTTGGTGGAATGCTTGTTTTGATTGATAAAACCTTAACAGGTTCTACCTTTATTACCTACATTGCTTTGGCTTATCAAATTTTAACACCTGCCAAAACAATAGCAAAAGCTAGTCATGCCATACAGGCGGGTAATGCAGCATCAGAAAGAGTACAGTTTATATTAGACGCTGGCAATCCTTTAAAAGACAAAGAAAACGCAACCGTAATTAAAGGATTTAAGCACCAAATTAAATTTAATAACATATCCTTTAAGTATGGAAACGAAGATTATGTCCTAAAAGACTTTAATTTAACGTTACCTATTGGTAAAACAGTAGCGTTAGTAGGAGAGTCAGGTAGTGGAAAATCTACCCTAGCAAATTTAATTACAAGGTTTTACGATGTGCAGGAAGGAAGTATCACTTTTGATGGTGTAGATATTAAAGACGTAACTACAAAATCTTTAAGACAACAGATGGGAATTGTAGCACAAGACTCTATTCTGTTTAACGATACTATAGCAAATAATATTTCGTTAGGAATAGAAAGTGCCGATCAAGAAGCAATTGTTGCAGCTGCCAAAATAGCAAATGCTCATAATTTTATATCAGAATTTCCAGACGGGTATCAATCCAATGTTGGCGATGGAGGTGGCTCCCTATCAGGAGGTCAAAGACAGCGTGTGGCAATTGCAAGAGCCGTATTAAAAAATCCTCCTATCATGATTTTAGATGAGGCTACTTCTGCTTTAGATACTGAGTCAGAAAAATTAGTACAGGACGCTTTAGAAAACATGATGCAAAACAGAACTTCTTTAGTTATTGCTCACAGGCTTTCTACAGTAAAAAATGCAGACTTAATTGTGGTAATGCGAAAAGGTAGAATTGTAGAACAAGGAACGCACGACCAGTTATTGCAATTAGGTGGAACCTATACCAATTTGGTAAATTTACAGTCTTTGGAAGTAAACTAGTGGTGTAAATATTACAATACAAATAAGTTTATGGAGTATATTTTAAAACTTATTTGTTAACTAGCCGTATTCTTTTTTAAGAACTATTTTTCAAAGAAATAAATTGTTTTGAGCTTATGAAATTCAATATCAATAAAAAAATTATTCTTTATCCAACGGATACCGTTTGGGGAATAGGTTGTGATGCTACGGATGAAAAATTGGTGGCTAAAATTTTTAAGATTAAACAAAGAGAAGAAACTAAAAGCTTAGTTGTTTTAGTGGCTTCTTTAGAGATGTTACAAAAATATGTAAAAAAGGTTCCCGTTAAAGCTTTGGATGTTTTAGAAAAAGTAACTAAGCCTACTACCATTGTATATGACAACCCTGTAGGGATTGCTAAAAATGCCATTGGGGCAGACAATACCATTGCTATCAGAATTGCATCGGATGATTTTTGCAAAGAGATGATAACCAATTACGGAAAGCCCATTATTTCAACATCAGCAAATATTAGCGGACAATCTACTCCTAAACAGTTCTCGGAAATCAATCCTGCTATTTTGAATGCAGTAGATTATATAGTAGATTTGCATCACGATAAAATGTGTGAAAAATCTTCAACAATTATCAAAATTACAAACAACAATCAGGTAACCGTAATAAGAGCTTAATGCAAATTTTAGAGAATTATAAAGAAGCTATAAAACATTCTATTTTTAAATACATAGCAGAGGCATCCCAAGAACTGGATATAGATGCTTATGTAATAGGTGGTTTTGTGCGTGATTTTATATTAGAAAGAGGAACTGCCAAAGATATTGATGTTGTAGCAGTAGGCAGTGGTATTGAGTTGGCTTTAAAGGTGGCAGAATTGTTGCCTAATAAACCAAAAGTACAAATATTTAAAACTTACGGAACCGCTATGCTGCGGTTTCAGGAAATAGAAATTGAATTTGTAGGAGCAAGAAAAGAGTCTTACACAGAAGACAGTAGAAATCCAGAAGTAAAAGAAGGAAGCCTTCAGGATGACCAAAATAGGAGGGATTTTACCATCAATGCTTTGGCTATATCGTTAAATAAATCTTCTTTTGGTAATTTGTTAGATCCTTTTGGAGGTGTAGCAGATTTAAAATCAAAAATTATTCGTACTCCCTTAGACCCAACTATTACTTATTCTGATGATCCGCTAAGAATGATGCGTGCTATACGTTTTGCAACCCAATTAAATTTTTTGATTGAAGAAAAATCGCTAAAAGCTATTTATAGAAATGCAGATAGATTAAAAATTATTACTCGAGAAAGAGTGATGGTTGAGGTGCATAAAATATTAGAAGCTCCTGTGCCCTCTGTTGGTTTTTTACATTTAGAACAAACGGGATTACTAGAACAAATTTTACCCGAATTAACAAGTTTAAAAGGAGTACAAGAGGTAGAAGGACAAAAGCACAAAGATAATTTTTATCATACATTAGAGGTTGTAGACAATATTTCTAAAAACACAAACGATGTTTGGTTACGTTGGGCAGCACTTTTACATGATATAGGCAAGGCTCCTACAAAGCGTTTTTCTAAAAAAGTAGGATGGACGTTTCATAACCACGAATTTGTTGGCTCTAAAATGGTATTTAAATTATTTAAAAGGTTAAAAATGCCTTTAAATAATAAAATGAAGTTTGTGCAAAAAATGGTATTGTTAAGTTCAAGACCCATTGTGCTGGCATCTCAAGTAACAGATTCTGCGGTAAGAAGACTGGTGTTTGATGCAGGTGATGAAATTGAGAGTTTAATGATTTTATGTGAAGCAGATATTACAACCAAAAACCCAAACAAATTTAAACGATACCACAACAATTTTAAGCTAGTTAGAGATAAAATAAAAGAAGTTGAAGAGCGTGACAAGGTGCGTAACTTTGAACCTCCCGTTACAGGTAAAATTATTATGGAAACTTATAATTTAAAGCCATGTAAAGAAATAGGACAAATTAAGGACCATATAAAAGAAGCTATTTTAGACGGTGTAATTCAAAACAATTACCAAGAAGCTTTTGATTTAATGCTTGAGAGAGGCAAAAAATTAGGTTTAACACCTGCAAGATTATAAAACAGATAGGTTACAACATAAAAAATGCGATTTAGGTTTTTCTAAATCGCATTTTTTTTAATTACTCATAGAGCTTTAAATTGTATAACTTCCTTTTTTAAAATAGTTAAAATCATCACCTTTTTTAATCTTTTGAACACTTTCAAAAATTAATTTAATTACATTTTCAACATCCTCTCTATGCACCATTTCTACAGTAGTGTGCATGTATCTTAAAGGTAAAGAAATTAAGGCAGAAGGAACGCCCCCATTGCTGTATGCAAAAGCATCTGTATCTGTTCCTGTAGCTCTAGAGGATGCATGTCTTTGAAAAGGGATGTTTTTTTTCTCAGCAGCATCTATAATTAACTCACGAACATTGTGCTGAATGGCTGGAGCGTATGAAATAACAGGACCTAAACCAATTTTAGTATCTCCTTCTTCTTCTTTTTTAATCATAGGTGTGCTTGTATCATGACACACATCTGTTACAATGGCAACGTTGGGTTTAATCGTTTGTGTAATCATTTCTGCACCACGCAAACCAATTTCTTCTTGCACAGAGTTGGTTACATACAATCCAAAAGGAAGTTCAATATTTTTTTCTTTTAGCAAACGAGCCACTTCGGCAATCATAAAACCACCCATTCTGTTATCTAAAGCTCTACATACAAATTTGTTCCCGTTTAAAATCTCAAAAGTGTCTGGGTAGGTAATTACACAACCTACGTGTACTCCTAAAGCCAATACTTCTTCTTTAGTGTCACACCCCACATCAATTGTAATATTTTCTATTTTGGGAGTATCTTCTTCTTTTCCTTTATTACGTGTATGTATTGCTGGCCAACCAAATACACCTTTAACAATTCCTTTTTTGGTATGGATGTTCACTTTTTTTGATGGAGCAATAATATGATCGCTACCTCCATTTCTAATTACATGAATCAGTCCGTTGCTTGTAATATAGTTAACATACCATGCAATTTCATCAGAATGTCCTTCAATAACAACTTTGTATTTGGCTTTAGGGTTAATAACACCAACAGCTGTACCATAGGCATCTGTAATAAATTCATCCACGTAAGGCTTTAGGTAATCCATCCAAATTTCTTGCCCTTTGCTCTCATATCCTGTAGGAGCTGCATTGTTTAAATATTCTTCTAAAAAGTCTAAAGATTTTTTGTTTAAAATTGTATTTTCACTCATCATATTTCGTTTTAATAAAATCAAAAATACTATTTTGATTTTAGATGTAGCCTATCATTTTTTTTTAAGTGGGTTACTTTAACGAGTTGCAACAAATAAAATTATGAGGCATACATATATATACGTTTTTTTCTTTTTTATGTTTTGCAACTTATTGGCACAGGACAATGATTTTGATAAACTACAAGAAAAATACAAACAATATTATTTAATTACAGATCCTGATCAGAAAATAATGTTAGATGAGGTTGTCTTGTTTCCTGCTCCAAAATTTAAAACATCCTACGATAAAAGGTATTACAATTGGTTTAAAAGAAAAACTTATAAAGCTTATCCGTATGCCGTTTTGGCTAAAGAAAATTTAAAAACGATAAATGATTCTATTCAAGAAATTTCATCAAAAAGAAAGCGAAAAAAATACATCAAACAAAAACAAGAATACTTTGAGAGGCAGTTTTCTGAGAATATTAAAAAATTAACTAAAACCGAAGGGCGTATCTTAATTAAGTTGGTGCATAGGTTAACAGGTAAAACAGTTAATGCTCATTTACAGGATAAAAAAGGAAAATTTAAGGCTTTTTTATATAGAACATCTGCCAAGGTTTTTAAAATTAAGTTAGATTTGGAATACCACCCAGAGTCTTTAATGGAAGATTATATGATAGAATCTATTTTACAGGAAGCATTTAATAAGGATTATTTAAACCAAGAGCCCTCGGTTTTAAAGAGTGCAAAATTATTATATCCAAGTAGAGTTATACAAATTAAAAAAAAATAAAAAGTTTAAATCATTTTAATTTTGTTTTAAACAAAAAAAACTTATTTTGCCGAGCATCAAAATGATGACGATTATGACTAAAGAAAAATTTCAATTAGAAATTCCCATACATGCATCACCCTCAATGTTGTATCAATACTTTTCAACGCCTTCGGGTTTAGGAGAGTGGTTTGCTGATAATGTAAATTCTAGAGGGGAGTTATTTACTTTTATTTGGGATGATAGCGAAGAGGAAGCGAAACTTTTGAATAAAAAAAATGACGATAGAGCAAAGTTTCAATGGAGTGAAGACGAAGGAGAGGAAGCTTATTTTGAGTTTAAAATTCAAGTAGACGCACTAACAAAAGACGTATCTTTAATTATTACAGATTTTGCCGAAGTAGACGAGTTAGACGAATCAAAGATGCTTTGGGAAAACCAAATAGCGGAATTAAAACATATTATTGGAGCTTAATTCAATAACTGTTACAATACTTTAAAAAGCTTTGATGAAAATCAAGGCTTTTTTATTGTAAATTTGCCAAAAAAATAAGGAATATGATCAATTTCAATGGAGAGATAGTTTCAGAAAATACAAATTCAGTTGATTATAATAACAGAGGTTTTAAGTACGGGGACTCTTTGTTTGAGACTCTAAAAGTGAAACAGGAGGCTGTTGTTTTTTGTGAAGATCATTATTTTAGATTGATGGCTTCTATGCGTATGTTGCGTATGGAGATTCCTATGAAGTTTACCTTTGAGTTTTTTGAATCCGAAATTTTAAAAACAATCAACGCAAATAATGGAGATGAAAACAGAGTGAAATTTACGGTTTTTAGAGATGCAGAAGGTTTGTATGCACCCAAAAACAACAGGGTTTCTTATGTTATAGAGGTTAAAAAAGTAAAAACACTTACAAAAGAAACTTATGTTGTTGATTTATATAAAGATTTTTTAATCAATCCTAATTTGTTGTCTACCGTTAAAACAAATAATAAAATAACCAATGTTTTAGCAAGTATTTATGCAAAAGAAAACAAGTTTGACAATTGTGTATTGCTAAACACAAATAAAAATGTGGTTGAATTTACAAATGGAAATATTTTTTTAATAAAAGGAGGTGTTATTTCTACTCCACCTTTGTCTGATGGTTGTGTTAAAGGAGTAATGAGAAAAAATATAATAGATATATTATCTAAAAATAAAGAGTTTAAAATAGAAGAGGTATCCATATCGCCTTTTGCTATTCAAAAAGCAGATGAGGTCTTTTTAACAAACGCTATTATAGGAATTCAATCCATAACAAATTATAGAAAAAAAACTTTTAGTACACAGCAAACTCATAATATAAAACAGTTGATGTTTAATTTAAGCTAGGATTACTGGGTGCATTTGCCCATATTTGGTATCTACCTCCCATTTCCATTAAGTAATTTTTCCAAAGATTTTTGGGTTGAATATTAAAAATATTTGAGTGTTTGTTTTCAGTAACAAACCAAGATTCAGTTTCCCATTCTTCGTCTAGTTGCCCCTGCCCCCAACCTGAGTATCCTAAAAAGAAACGAATGTCTTCTTTTTTTACGAGCCCTTTATTTAAAAGGTTAGACAATTGGCTAAAATCGCCTCCCCAGTAAATTCCTTTAGAAACCTCAATGCTGTTGTGTAATAGGTTTGGTATTTTATGTATAAAATATAAGTTGTCTTGTTCAACAGGGCCTCCTTGGTATACTCTAAAGTCGCAATTAACCTCAGGTAACAAATCTTTTAACGAATATCCCAAGGGTTTATTCATAATAAATCCAATAGAGCTATCAGTAGAATGCTCTGTTAGTAGTATAATTGATCTGTTAAAGGATAAGTCTCCAAGAACAGAAGGCTCAGCAATTAATAATCTTCCTTTTAAAGGTTTTAAACAATCCATAAATAAAGGCTTTTTTATTAAAACTAAGAAAAAATAATCATAAAAAAAACTCCTTTTGAAAAAAGGAGTTTTAAACATATTATGTTTGCTATTAATTCACTGCATCAGATAAACCAGCTCCTGGTTTAAATTTTACAATATTTTTCTCTGCAATTTGAATAGTAGCTCCAGTCTGAGGGTTTCTACCTTCTCTAGCAGGTCTATTAGATACAGACCAAGTTCCCCATCCAATTAAAGAAACTTTACCTCCATCTTTTAAGGTATCGGTAATATTGTTGGTTACTGATTCTAATGCAGCTTTAGCAGCTGTTTTAGAGATTCCTGCATCAGCAGCAATAGCATCAATTAAATCTGATTTGTTCATGATTAAAGTATTATTTATTGAAATAAGTTTATCTACAAACAAATATAGAAGGAATCTTGGCTTTTGCAAGCATACAGCCCTCAAAAACACTCAATTGTTAATAAGTGCCATAGATTGTTAATAAATACACTTATTAAATATTGTTTTTTTTAGTGTATCAGTGTTTACTGCATGTTTGATCCATCTAATATAGCGTATCCGTTTAATAAGCTAGCTGTGTCCATTAACTTTTTACCAGCCAATTTAATTTGATTGATTTGAATAAACCCATCTAAGGTTGCTACTTTTAATGTTTTTTTATCGGTAATAATTGTGCCAAATTTGTAATCATGATTTTCTATAAAAACTTCACAATTGTATATTTTTGCTTTTATTTTTTCTTTGTGATTTACAAGCGTTGTCCAAGCTGCTGGATAAGGGTTTAGACCTCTAATATGATTGAATATTTGTTGACTTGTATTGTTCCAGTCTATTTTACAGGTATCTGTATGTATTTTATAAGCTAATTTATCACTGTGGTTAGCTTGCTTTTGGGTGGTTACATTTCCTTTTTCAATTAACTTTAAAGTTTCAATCACCAAGTTGCTACCTAAATGCATTAGTTTATCGTGGAGTTGACCAACCGTTTCTGTAGGCTCAATACTTGTTTTGTTTTGTAAAATAATTTCTCCTGTATCTATTTTATCATCAAGAAAAAAAGTAGAAGTTCCTGTTTCTGTTTCACCATTTATAATTGCCCAATTAATAGGGGCAGCACCTCTGTAGTCTGGTAATAAAGAAGCGTGCAGGTTAAATGTACCTAGTTTAGGTAAACTCCATACTGATGAAGGTAGCATTCTAAAAGCTACTACTATTTGTAAATTGGGTTGTAAAGCTTCTAGTTCTTTTTGAAAATCTGGAGATTTTAAATTGGTAGGCTGTAGTAGGTGTAGTTTTTTTTCAAAAGCATATTTTTTAACGGCAGATTGTTGAATTTTTCTTCCTCTTCCTGCTTGTTTGTCAGGAGCAGTGATTACTCCCACCACATTGTAGTTGTTTTCTAAAACTTTAGCTAAGATGGTAACAGCAAAATCTGGCGTTCCCATAAATACAATTCTTAATTTACTCATAAGGCTTTGTAAAATTGTTGGTTTTGAGTTATTTTTTCATCCTTAAACAAGTTTTCTAAAACATCTTTCAAAAGAGAAGAATTAATTTTTAACATACTTAAAAGTTCGTTAAAAGTGTGTTCTTTTGTTTTTAATGTTGTAATCACTTGAAGACTTAATTCGCTAAATCTAGGGTACTGTTTTTTGTTAATACAAATATCGCAAATACCACATTCTTTATCACTTTTTTGATCAAAGTAATTTAAAATAATAGTATTTCTACAGGTTTTAGAGTTTTTAAAATAGGCTAAACTTTTAGTGCTTTTAATTTTAGCAATTTTAAACAACTCGGTAATGTCTTTTTTAATGGGGTTGATTGATTTTTTATCCTCTCTAGGAACTAAAAACTGAATTATATGATTGTTCTTTTTAATTTCTAGCGCAACATAGTTTATTTCTTGTAAGTACTCAAGTTTCTTCTGAATGAGGGCTATTGGTAAATGAGTTAAATCTGCAATTCTTTCGAGATTTAATTTTTTTGAAACTTCAAATATTCCAGAATAATTTCTTAAAATTATATTAATTATGGTTTTGTAGTTGGGGTGCTGGTTGTAAAACTGAATTAGTTGGTAATTGCTACAAGTAACCTTTAAAGTAGTGGTGCTTTTAAATTGTTCTTTAAATTTAAGAATATTGTAGACGTCTAATCTTCTTATAGCTTTTTCGGTTTGTTTTTTTTCTAATTTATATTTGTAACAAAATTCATCAAAATTAAAATCCAATTCTTCTTCTTCAAAATCACCATATGCAATCTGAAAATACTGATTTAAATGTAGATATATTTTATAAACATATTCAAAATCTAAATTAGATTGAGTTAAGTATTCAAATTTTTTAAAATCGTTTTGAGACAATATTACACAAGAAAACGATTTTTCTCCATCCCTACCAGCTCTACCAGCTTCTTGTAAATAGTTTTCTAGTGTGGTGGGAACTTCTAAATGAATAACCAACCTAACATTACTTTTATCAATTCCCATTCCAAAAGCGTTGGTAGCAACCATAATGTGTGTTTCCTCTGATTCCCACTGTTTAAAATTAGTTTCTTTTTCTTTAAAAGAGATACCCGCATGATAAAAAGTACTAGATAGCCCCACTGCGTTTAGTCTTTGAGACAAAGTTTGTACAGCAAATCTGCTTTGTAAATAAATTAATGTAGTTACTTTTCTTTTTTTTAGAATCCTCATCAATAAATCAAATTTCTGAGGGGTTTCAAAAATTTGATAAGCAAGATTGGACCTGTAAAAAGAGTCTATATGAACTTTAGGATCTTTAAGGTGTAATAAATTAATTATTTGCTCTTGTGTCTTTTGGGTAGCAGTAGCTGTTACGGCAATAAACGGAACGCTAGGTAGCAGCGTTCTAAGTGTTCCTATTTTAATATACGAGGGTCTAAAATCATGTCCCCATTGAGAAACACAATGTGCTTCATCTACAGCAAAAAAAGAAACAGTAAGTTGTTTTAGTTTCTCTTGTACAATAGGTTGTAAAATTCGCTCAGGGGAAAGGTATAAAAGTTTGGTTTTTTTAATTCTGATGTTATCAAACAAACGAACAATATCATCTGTATTACTATTGCTAGGGATAGTGCTTGCATCAATCCCTTTTTGTTTTAAATGCTCTAATTGATCATTAATCAAAGCGATTAAAGGTGATATTACAACACAGGTTCCTTCTAATAACAATGCCGGTAACTGGTAGCAGATAGATTTTCCTCCTCCAGTAGGTAGAATAGCAAGGATATCTTTCTTATCAAAAACATCAGTAATAATAGACTCTTGTAAAGGTCTAAAAGAAGTGTGATTCCAGTATTTTTGGAGGGTTTCTTTTAAAACTACAGAGTTAGGCATGACATTTTTTTAAAATAAAAGCTACTCTTTCTTTGGGAGTACCCAAAGGAACTAAAATAATATTTAAATGTGTTTTTTTATACTCATCTAATATAGCAGCGTGTAATTGTTTGGCTTCTTCAAAGGTTTCAAATCTTTCGCTGTCGGTAGTATAAATTTTTTCCCACGGCGGAAAAACAAAAACCATGTCGTAGGTATATTTTTTAGTTGCCTGCTTAAAGGTCTCTTCATACACAGTTCTATTGTTGTTTAAATACGCAGTAATATCAGGAATACCTCTATCAAAAAAACAGGTAGTTTTTAAGGTATTACTAGCTTGTTGGTATTGTATAATTCTTTTACCTAAAACTACTTTGCTGAATAAAATAGGTTGCGATAAAAACAATTTTTTGGAACCCATACGTTCGGCTTCTTTGATGATTTCTCGAGATATTTCTTCTTGACAAAAGTAGCCTTTGGCATTCAGCAAATTGAGGATAGTTGTTTTTCCTGTACCTGGAGCTCCGGTAAGTACTATTTTTTGAGGCATATATTAAAAATAAGTTGGTACTAAGAAGTAAAAATAAGAAATAATTATAGTTTTGTAGCGTGATATGATAACGTAGAATACAATTATGACAAAAAAAGAAAAATTTTACATAGATTTAAAAAAAAGATTAGATGAAAGTACAGATTTCCCTACGGATTACTTGTATAAGTTTATTGTGCCTACAACAAAAGATCAAGTCAAAGAGATAGAAACAATCTTTGCCGTAAAGAAAACCAAAATAACAAAAAGAGACTCTAAAACAGGAAAATATAGCAGTGTTTCTATTCTTTTAAAAGTAAATAGTGCAGATGAGATTATTGAGAGTTATCTTGCGGTAGAAAAAATAGAAGGTTTAATATCATTATAAATTTATAAAAATGAAAAAATATATTTTAGGAATGTTGCTTTTAGCAGTACACTTAAGTGTTTTTGCTCAAAAAAAGGATAAGGTTTTGTTCAAAATTAACAATGAACCAACCTATGTTTCTGAGTTTAATAAATTGTTTAAAACCAACAATGCAACTTTAAGCACCAACACGTTTGAGGAAGATTTACAACTAATGGTAGACTATAAGTTGAAATTAAATCAAGCCAAAATAGAACAAATAGATACGCTACCATCTATAATTCAAGAGTTTAACAAATACAAAAACAACACAATAGATGCTTTTACTACAGATGACGAAACTCTAGAGGATTTAGTTAAAGAAGCTTATCAGAGAACCATTAATCAAGTAAAAGCTAGTCATTTACTAATTGAGATAGAAGATAATGACACTTTATCGGCATATAAAAAAATAGAAGCTATTCAAAAACAATTAAAAAAAGGAGCAAATTTTGAGGAGTTAGCAGTAAAATATTCTGATGATAAAAGTGTAACTAAAAATAAAGGGAAACTAGGAGTTTTTACTGCGTTTAAAATGGTATATCCGTTTGAGTGTGCAGCTTATAACACACCAGTGGGAGAAGTTTCAGAAATTGTAAAAACCCAATTTGGGTATCATTTGATAAAAGTAGAGGAGAAAACAAAAGCAGAACCCAAAATTAAAGTAGCTCATATTATGATTACGGGATTAGGGAAAAAAAAGAAAGAGAGAATAGACACTATCTATAAAAAATTGCTTTCAGGTAAAAAATTCGAAGACTTAGCTAGAATTTTTTCAGATGACAAAGGAACTGCTAGAAAAGGAGGTATGATAAAACCTTTTGGTAGGGGGTCTTTACCAAAATCTTTTGAAGATGTCGCTTTTTCTTTGACAGAAGAAAAAACGTTTTCCGAACCTTTTACAACTCCTTATGGTTGGCATATTGTTTACTACAGAGGTACAGAAAAAATTAAATCTTTTAAGGATCTTAAAAAACACTTAAAAAGAAAGGTGATGAATGATCTTAGAAAAGAAAAAATAGAAGATGCTGCTTACACAAAAATGGAAGCGAAACACAATGTAAATACAAACAAGGAGGCGTTGACTGTTTTTGATACAGAAAATCCACATCAATTATCAGATGATAAGTTAACAGGTGTTTTGTTAAGTATTGATAATGAAAACTACCTGCAAAAAGATTTTGCTAACTATGTAAAATCAATTTCTGAAAAGAACAAAAAACCTTTAAGTATGTATAAAGACTACAAAAGGAAAAAATTAAAAGAGTATGTCATAGAACATTTAGAGGAAGAGGATGAAGAGTTAAAAGAGATTTTAACAACATATAAAAACGGATTGGTCATTTTTGAGCTAATGAAACAAAACGTTTGGGGTGTAGCTACTAAAGAGAAAGAAAAAGTAAAGCATTATTACTTAGAAAATAAAGCTACATATGCAGAAAGAGGAGATAGTTTTGAAAAAGTAAAAGGATATGTAGAAAGCGATTATCAGGAAAAAATTCAGAATGAGTGGCTGTCAAACTTAAGAAAAAATAATAAAGTAAAATTCTTAAAAAAACAGATTAAAAAATTAAAAAAGACATACAAATAAATGAAACATTTGTATTTCATTATTATAGCTATTGCAGTCGTAGGATGTGGGCATACCAAACAAACACCCACCAATATAGTTGCCAAAGTTTATGAGTATGTATTAACAAAAGAAGACCTTCAGCAAAGTTTACCTTCCATTAAATCGCCTGCAGATAGTTTAAAAATCGCACAAGATTACATAAAAAAATGGGCACAACATAAAGTTTTGTATAGAAACGCGGTTGTTAATTTAGACAATTTAGACGAATTAGACAGATTGGTAAATAAGTACAAAGAAGAATTGTATGTGTCTTATTACAAAAACGCTTTGGTTAACAAAAACCTAGATACTTTAGTTTCTGAAGTTGAAATAAATGACTTTTACATCAAAAACCAAAATAGTTTTAGGTTAAACGAAGTTCTGTTAAAGTTTAAATATTTACACCTAGATAGAAAAAACAGAAAAACAAGGGTTCTTAAAAAAATGTTTGAATCAAATGCTATTTTAGATAAGCAAAAAATACTAAAAGGTTACTTAGGCTACAAGGATTACTATTTTAAAGATTCTGTATGGATCTCTTTAAAAGATGTATACGCAACTAAACTAGATTTTCCAGAGTTAACAGAGCAAGATTTATCAATTAAAAACAAGACGATTATTAAATCAGGGATAAACAAGAGTGTTTATTTGATAATGATAAAAGAGGTTTTGACTAAAAATGAAACACCCCCTTTAGAATATGTAAAACCTATAGTAAAAAAAATATTGTTACATAAAAACAAGATAAAGTTTTTTGATCAAATGGAACAAATTTTGATTGATGATGCTGTAAAACAAAAAAAATATGAAGTTTATTAAAATAAAACTTATTGCTGTAATTGTTCTTTTATGTGTGATGTTTACAGAAGTAAATGCGCAACAAAGAATTAAAATTGATGGTGTTGCAGCTGTGGTGGGAGATAAAATTATATTAGACTCCGATATAACCAAATATAAACAAGAAATTGAATCAAGAGTAGAAGGTAATAAAAACTTTAATGATTGTAATATTATGGAAGATATTATGATACAAAAGTTATTAGGTCACCATGCAGTAATTGATAGTATTGTAGTCTCGGATAGTGAGGTAAGTTCTGGAGTTGAAAGAACTTTGGCTCATTTTAAATCTCAAATGGGAGATATGAACAAAGTTGTTGACTTATACGGTTTTGACGATTTACAAGATTTAACAGATGAGTTGTCAAGAATAGAAAAGGAAAACTTGCTAATTAAACGAGAACGAGAAAGTATTGTTAAAGATGTGGTAGTAACTCCAGAAGAAGTTCGTTTTTTTTATAACGATTTAAAAACACAAGGAGATTTACCAAGTTTTGGAATCGAGGTAGAGTTGTCTCAAATAACTATTAAAGCCAAGCCAACAGAACAAGCAGTTAAATCCGTTGTAGAAAAGTTAAATAGCATTAAAAAAGATATAGAAAACGGTTATAGTATGCGTTTAAAGGCTATTTTGTATTCCGAAGACCCTGGAGTAGCTCAAAATGGTGGAAAATATACAATTACAAGACAAAGCCAATTTGTAAAAGAGTTTAAAGAGGCTGCTTTTAGTCTAGAAGAAGGAGAGGTTTCAGAACCTTTTAAATCTCAATTTGGATATCATATTTTGCAGGTAGAAAAAGTAAGAGGCTTACAAAGAGATGTAAGGCACTTACTAATTCAGCCTAAAATAGAAAATGAAAAGTTAATAGCAGCAAAGGAAAAACTAGAATCTGTAAAATTAGAAATATTAGCTAGAACTATTACTTTTGAAGAGGCTGTTGTAAAATATTCGGATGACGAGGCTACCAACTTAAACAAAGGAAAATTAGTAAACCCTTATACAAACGATTCTAAGTTTGATTTAAACAAAATGGATCCAAAGTTGTTTGCACAAGTAGACAAATTAAAGCAAGATGCTATTACAACTCCTTTTTTTGAAGAAAATAGGGAAGGAGAAAAGATGTATAAGATTGTAAAAGTAACTAAAAGAGTAGATGCTCATACAGCAGATTTGGTAAAAGATTATGTTAAAATTCAAGAATTGGCGTTGCAAAAAAAAGAACAAGAAACGTTAGAAAAGTGGTATAATAATCATATAAAAGATACTTATTTAAAATTGAGTGAAGTATATAAGAAATGTAACTTTAAATACAATTGGTTGAATTAATAATAAAAAAAAAGTATTAAATTGAGGTTCGTAATTATCTATTTATTAGTACTGTTTGATCTTTATCCCTAGAAATATTTTCGTAGTCAAGTTGTTGAATATTGTTGCCTTACTATGGTATGGATGGGATCTATTTATTCTAAAACAGAATTCATCAAAGTATGTGTTAAAATTATCATCACTAACACAAGAAATAGGTGGTTTATATCTAAGACTTAAACTAATGTATTATTATGTTTAGCGTTTGGGAGTTTAATTCTTTATTGCTTATTATTTGAGTTATATTTAACTCTTTTGCATTTACACTATAACCACTCCATTTGCCTGTTGGTACTTTAGCCTTATCAGGTTTCTCTATCAAATTGATTAGAAGGCTATATTTGTCGTAAATATGATTATAATAAAGCTCAAATTCTTAAGAATTTACCTAAGATAGGTAAACAAATTAAAAGCTCTATCGTTGATACCCTTTTTCATCGTGTTTGTTTTGGGATTCTTAAAGCCTTATATATTTGTTTTGAAATGGCTAATTCTATCAAAAATATTTCAGCGATTGAAATGATATTACGTGTAGGAGTTACTTAAAAAACGGCTAGACTATTTATGCATAAAGCAAGGAAAACCATAACATCAAGTGAAAATTCCCTTATAGATGGTTTGGTTCATTTAGACAAATTTGTGGTGAGTGGACAAGAACAAGATAAGAATAGCAAGAGACAATCATACTAAAAAAGATAAGACTTTCTTAGTTTTGTACAATTAACCAAAGAAGGTTAAATTAGAAGAATACAGGATTACTCTAATAAATCGTTGCCGTATATTTTTATCAAGCATATAGATAAAAAAATCCAACGTGGTCACCGATAAATTAAGAGGTTATTGTCCTATTTAACAAAAAGTATGTATTAATCAAAATAGAAAATAATAGAGCTTATTTTAAAGCATTACGCAATATGGATACACTCGTTAAATGATGTGTAAACGATATTATATACAAAGTTATTTTGATAAATCTTGTTATAAAACAAACCTATCTCAACATAAAGAGTCTATGTTCAATAGACTAACTAATAGAGTATGCTAGGCAGAAAAGTTCAAAATGACCGATTTAGTGAATCATTAATTACCGAACTCCTTAAAATAAATTACTAATAAATATCAATCTTATTTATTAGTAATTTACTATATAGTTATTTTGAGGTCAGTATTTAATTACGTATCTTATATCTCACTAAATAGGTATTATTATGGATATTTTTAAAGGACAAAACCTTCTAGAGTTTTCAGATCAGTTCAAAACAGATGAAAACTGTAAGCA
>Ga0209093_1000808_pt1 | contig 17469 bp, 19 predicted proteins | sample SidtaG_4_FD_187450 | JGI IMG/M metagenome (GOLD analysis project Ga0209093, IMG submission 187450) | Marine algal microbial communities from Sidmouth, United Kingdom - Sidmouth_Male1 metaG (SPAdes) (version 2) | ecosystem: Host-associated > Algae > Red algae > Unclassified | place: Sidmouth... | reverse complement strand
GGGGGGGGGGGGGGGGGGGGGGGGGGGCACCCGCCCTTGCGCCGCGTGCCGACCGCGGCTCGTTCTTCTTCTTTTTTTGGGGGGGGGGTGATTCTCTCCTCTGGGACCCATCCACCGGTCGTTTGCACGTCTGTCCGTGCCCCGGTGCGCGCCGCGGGGGTCCCCGCCGCCTGGGCTTCTCCCGATCCGCGCGGTGTGCAGACGCCGACGGCACCGTCGGCGAGGCAGCCACCGCAAGGCGGGTCAGCGCAAGTCGAGCCGTGCGCCATTGCGCTATCGCCATTTCGTCTTCCGTTTGGGCGATAGCAAAGAGCATGTTTATCGCTCAATTCCTTTGCCATATCCGCAAGAGCAGCCCCATCGTCAGAAACCTGGGGCCACCCAACGAAGGGCCGTTGCGTTCATTATTTCGTCTTCAGTCGTTTCTAGGACGAAACGCAATGCGTTCGCCTTACCGTCCTGTTCCGTTCGTCCATTTCGTCCTGAGCTTCGTTCGGTCGTTTCCAGGGACGAGGGGCAGGCCGTTCACGGCCCTCAGAGCAGCCCCCATCCGATGCCAGAAAATTATTCCAGATGAGCATCGACTGAAAGCTCCCCGTCTCTTGCCGCAGGTGTTTACACCATGCCAAGCCAAGTCCGACGATGTAGGAGGCACACAAGAAGTACTAATAGGTGATGTGCTTTAGAGTAAGTGGACCTCTCTTAGACATGTCGTTGCTATTCTACCGTCCGCGCTGAGCGCGCAGCAATCGGGATCAGCGCTGCTCCCGACATGGTGCCTCAGCCGCGCCCGTCTCCTTGTCCGTCGAACTGCGGCCGCCACTCCGGTATTCCGGGGGATACCGGTCCAACGGGCGTCTCGGGTGCGCTTCACGCGAACTGGGGCTGGCGTGACGCACTACGGGCGACATACTGCAGTACGGGTTTGGCGGCACGAATCGACGGCGGGCACGCGACCTCACCCTGTGTGGCAGTGACCAGCGGATAGGAACGGAAAAGCACCTGTGCATATACAATATCAGCGGAAAGGGCGTCGCGGAAAAGACCAGCCACGAGTCTCCCCCAGCAACCCCACAACATCCATGTCGTTGGCCGAAGTTGGACCAAAGAACCACACACCTCCACCACACCACAGCACACAAGTCAACAAGCCACGCTCCACATCTCACACACCCTCCTCACCATGAATGTCACCCGCGTCGTCACTGTCATCGCCACCGTCATCATCATCATCAGCATCATCATCATCATCGTCTTGATCGCCGCCATCCTCATCTCCGCCTTCGTCGCTCATAGCGGCTGCGGCCGCGGCCATGGCAGCGGCGGCGGCGGCAGCTGCAGGACTCGGAGGTGGGTGCGTGGGGCGCGCCGCCCTGGAAATCAGCTCCATTGTGCGCACCAGGCGAGAGGGCAACAGCCCAGGGAAGACAGAGCGGGTCACATTGTCACCGTCCGTTAGCATCAGCCCCTCGTGGATGTTATTGTCCTTGTGCAGCTTGTCATCCAGCAGGAGCATGAAGGACGCCCACACCTTACGGAACGCCTGGTCGACGTTGCCTCCTCGCTCTGTGAAGCTCTCATATTTCGCCATCTTGTGCATCGCCAGGTACATCTGCCGACGGTCCAAGAGACACGGTACGACATGTGCGAGGCAAACTCAAGGCGAGAGAGAAAAATCAGGCGAGTTAGGATCGATCTCAGAGCATGGAAAAATGGAAACGGGAGGTACCCAACATGACATGGATAACACGACAGACCTCACAAGGTCACAAGTCATGAGGTGAGACGAGGACAATAACGTACCATCGCGAGCAACGCGGCGTAAGTCTTGAAGGTGACCTTGTAGTAACGCTCGGTCGTCGGCGTCGCGTCGACCATGACGATGCCGATCGCGTGCAGTCGTTGGAAGCCGGCATGCAGGCCTGCCAGCACGGAGTTGCGACCCATCGCCGTGTCAATCATCCAGTACTCGCAGATGGTCTTCTTGGCCTCGGCTCTAGAAAAGATAGGCATGTTGTTGCGCCCGTGCACGCGCCCGCGCGAGCCGATTTTCAGCCACTGGCCGGCCTGCCCCATAAAGCCAGGCACCATGACTTTCTCCAAGTCACGTTGGAAGCGCGGCCAGGCCTGACGCAAGACCTTGTACAGCTTCTCCGGTCGGTACAGCTGCTCCTCGTCCTTCTTTCGCACCCTGGGCGTGAGGAAAATGGTGTCAAGCTTAGCCTTCGCCTCCTCTACACCGCCGGGGAAGTTGAATCGGCGATGAAGGTGGCTTGCGCACGCCATGCGCTTCTCTTCGGGGTTGGGCATGACGTCCGACATGTACAGCGGTGCGAGGAAGTTGTTAATGTGCTCGTTGCGGATGTCCTTCTGCCACCGCGACGAGACATCAGCACACCAGCACAACAAGAGGGCCAGCACAAACCCCGGTGCGTTCGATAATGAGTGCATCAAAGGCAAGCGCCACATCTCCCCACGCAATAGACTGCGCCCGAGAGACACGCACCCAAACAAACAAACAAAGCGCCCTCGGGGCAGCCTCGAACGTACCACCATTTGCTTGACCCAAGGTGCCTTCTGCGGCGGGCCAGAAAAGAAGACCAGTTGATTGTTGCCACCCGCCGTTGAAACGTGCGCCGCAGCACCCAGGCTCGGCCCCGCCGCCCCGTTGCCCGGCCCGACGACAGTCAGGGTCTTGTTAAGCGCTTCGAGGCCCTCGGAGGCGCGTTTGATGTCGCCCTTCGCCTTGTCTAGCCCAGCCACGAGCTTTCCCGTCTTCCTCTTAATCGACTTGACCTCATCCGCCATCGCTGTGACCTCTTGCCGCATGACCTTGTTCACCTTCTCGTCACTCTTGCGGTCGTCAACAGCTGTCTTGACCATTTCGCCCAGCTTCTTGATGATACGCTTCTCCGCGTCCACAGTGGCGGCCGCACAGCCGCAGGTGCCGACGGTGGACGTGCCTCCCACCGATTCGCCGGGCGCGGACAGACGACGAGCAGCCAGAACGACCGCCATTTGTCCCGTGGCCGCCTCTGCATCTGGTCCACTGGACCCCGCCGCCGCCGTCGCCGCGGCCGCAGCTGCGGCAGCAAAAGCAGCAGCATCACCCACTGGTTCACCTGCCAACCCGATCATTGGCCCGGCCGCTGTCACACCCTCCGACGCGCCCGCCGCGCGGCCTACCAGCCCGCCGGCTGCTCCACCCGCCGTCTCGCCAGCCGTCCGGCCCGCCGATCTCCCCCCAGACCGCCGCCCCGCACCGCGCCCAGTGGGAGGTAACCCGGCGGCCGCGCGGTCGGCCGCCTTGCGTTTCATAGCACGAGTGCGTTCGAGACGACGAGCCGCTGCACCCGCGGAATAGAACGGGTTGTTGCTCTCTAGCAAAAGACGCGGAGAAGTGTACGGCGCCGACCCGGCGGCAGTTGCAAAAGGAGAGCCCGAGCGCGGGGGAGAGGGGACCGAAGACGCAGACGACGCGTCGCTTCCCGTGGGTGGAGTTCCAGGCGCGTTTCGCCTGTCTGCCGACGCCGCCGCAGCCTCCGCCGCCGCCGCCGCCGCCGCCGCCGCCGCCGCCCGGCCGGCGGCTGCGCCGCGCGCACCTGTCTGCATAGTTGTTCAGGAAGAGCACGGGCTGCCGTGGTGACCACCGCCGTACAAGGTGGCGACCGTGGAGTCGCCCGGACGCTTTTGGGGCAGGAGCGGGCGTCGGCTCCTCATAAGCGTCCGCCGCCACCGGAAAAAAAATGGGGGGGTTGGGGTGGCACACAGTGGTCGCGCGCCCAGTAGGTAACGGCCTCCGAGAGTCCACTCACGGCAAACGGGGTGCAGCGCACACTGCGTACAAGTGCTAGCCCCGACGCAGAAGCCCCCACAAGGCACTCTGAAAAGGAGCCATTGCCGGGGAGGCGGCCCTGGTGCTCAAAGCAGTGCCCTGGCACTGGCAGTGCGTCAGACGCCTCGAGCCAAGCTCAGGTGCCCACGGTTGTCAGTCGTGCAGGGCGAGCGCGTCGGGCGAGCGCGACATCCTCCAAAAAAGCGCGGTGAAAACGCACCGCCTCACAAGCACGCCCCGTCGAGGTTCCCCGTCCCCTTCTCTTCTGGCGTCTCGCTCAGGTGCTCCCCTTGCGCGCTTCCTCTCTCCGAGACGCACCGGGAGCCCGGCACCAGCGCGCCAAACGACAGCTCGGGTTGAAGCACTACCGCTGGGCGTGGTGCTGGCCGGTTGGGAACCGAGGCGGCGGCCTCCAAAAAGTGGCGCGAGGCCGAGGCGGCGCCCGAGCACCGCCGTGGAGCGGTCCACGGATTGTCAGTGGCGGAGGCCAGACGTGGCTTCTGTGGCCCTCTTGCTACCGCATTGCACAATCAAATGGCCATCGTGAATCGTAACGTAGGAAACAAGTACAACCTGACATTACCATCAGAAACAAGTACGCAATATGCAAATCGACCTGCTTGGGCGTAAAGATACCACCAGCACAACAGCACAAAGAAAAAGGTAGCAAGACACACACTACGTCAAAGAATACCGCTGGGGTGGCGAGCTCGCCCGCTGGCGGCGATACCCGCTTGGCGGCGCCCCTTCACCGGTGGAAACAGCCGCTGTCCCGCCCATCCCGCCCAGAGCTAGACGCTTTCGAGCCGGACGGCCGTCGTTGGCAGTACTCTCCCGCCCGCGCTTGCCGATGGACGACATGGGAGCGACCGCGGCGCCCGCCGATGTGTCGAGATCAGCCGGGAACCCTGCACTCTCGGGGGTGCAAGAGAGGTCGAAGAACTCAAGGGGCCACACCACCGTCGTGCTATTGAGTACGGTCAGCGCGTCCGTCGAGCTGGCACGCCCAATGGAGTGCGTCAACGCGGCCGCGGTGTTGGGGGTACGTCCGTTTGCACGATCAGGCACCGCATTGGGCAGATGTCGACCCCTTGAACGTCGGTCTTTCCGCGCCGTGGACGCTCCCAGGCTGTGGCGGCGCGCCAGGTTCCCCAAACGAGCATTCGCGGCCGCCGACGGGGTACGGCCAGGTCTTGGCGATAGCGCGTCCTGCCGGGCGGACGAGGCAGCTCGGCTCCGACGAGGCCTTACGCGTGAGCATGAATCCCTCAATGTCGCGGCGTCTTGAGGGTTAGCAGACGCGGCGCGAAGGCGCGCAGCAGCGGCAGCAGAGGCAATGCGAGCCGACCGCCTGGGTGTGCTCAAGCTGCGGGATGCGGCGTCCGCAGCTGCAGCAATGCGAGATGACCGCCGTGGTGCTCCGGAAGTGGAAGGGCATGAGCCCGCAGCACCAGCCTCAGGGCGGGCAGCAGCCGGAGGATCAGTGACCAGGCCGGCGCTCGACGGCACGCCTTGGCGCCGGCGTGGGGCTACAGCCCGCGACGCGCTCAGCGAGCCGGTACCCGTGACGAGAGTCGCATGGGAGGCGCTACGAGTGATCATAGCGGTGGTGGCGTCCGCAGCAGACCCGGTGTTGGGCGAGTCCGGTGGGGCGTGCGCAGCACAGCGGGCGCGCACGAAAGCCGTAGTCGGCATCCAAAGCCGCGGCGCTCAGGTGAGTGGATTGTGTGAGGAAAGGTGCGCACGGTGGTTCTCACTACCGCTGCGCGTCGTGCTCACGACGGCGGCTTGGGTTCCCAGATGGGGCCACCACCACCGGAGGAGCAGCAGCCCTTTTCTAAATAAGCGGTGAGACGAAAGACGGTGTTTAGCGCATCCGTGTGCAGCCGCTCAGTGAGTCCTCAAGCCCCCGTGCGTCTCCTGGCCTGCGTCTGGCTCAGCGTGGCCGGCGCGTTGGGGCTTTCTCTGACGCGCCGGGTGGCCAAGACGAGAACATGTTGTCTCGCAGGCCCTCCCAGGCTCGCTCCTTAGTCCGCACGCGCCCCGCTGCCGCCAGACGAAGCGGAGCGACGCGACCCGTCGAACGTCGCTCATGCGACGCGGGGGCATGAAATTAGACTCCGTGGTCGCAAGAGTCGAATTGGTACGGCAAATTACGATGAAGACTTGAAATTTAATCGGAAGGGCGCCAAGAAACAGCGTATTGCGCCTGCAGGGGCAGGACCGCCCCGTCAGACGCGGTCGTGTGCCTCTGTGCCCCGCTCGGGGCACTGAGTGCTGGTCCTGAGCTCGTGGAGCACGAGGAGGGAGGGGGCTGCCACTCGTCGGTGCTCACCTCGCACGTCAGTGCTGCGGGGGACGTAACGGGCGCGAGGCCAGGCTGGTCGGCCCCACCGCCCGCAGACGTTGCCGACGCCCCGCCGTCCACTGTCACCGGCGCGTTGCCTGTCGCAGCCGCTGAGGCAGATTTCGCCGCCCACGCAAACGCGTCGTGAGCCGCAGCCGCCGAGGCGGCGTCGGCCGACAACTACGACTGGGTCGAAGGCGGCCACGGTCGCCGGTGCGTTTGTTCAACGGCTGGCACACGGCGGTCCGGGGACGTGCAGTCGACGTGGGAGCGGCGGCCGGGGCCACCGACGCGCTGTCGGCCGCCGCCGCTGACGGTGCGACCAACGGCCACGTCCACTGACGCTCGTCGCGCTCCAATTTGGGGGAGGGAGCGGGGAGGAGCGATAGCCACCCGGGCGGTGACCGCCGCCGCCGATGCACTGTTGGACGTTGTCCCTGTGGCGTCGTCTGTATTTGGATTCGACAGCGACGGGGGCCGGAGAGATTGGCGCGGTGGAGCGGGTCGCCGACGCTGACGCGTCGTCTGTAACCGCTACCGACCGCGACGCCGATGGGAACGGTAGTCGGTGCTTTCCCCCAACGGCTGGCGCGCGGCGGTCCGGGGACGTGCAACGGACGTGGGAGCGGCGGTCGCAGCCTCTGACGCGTTCTCCGTCGGTGCAGCTGACGGTGTAGCCACCAGCCACGTCGTCTGGCCCGGGTACCGCGCGCATTTGACGTCGGGGAGGGGGACGGGCGACCTTCACACCTGCGGTGACTGCCGCCTCCGCAGCCCTGGTCGGACACGGTCGACCGCCTGCCTTTGGCAGCTGAGCCTAACGGCGCAGTGTTTGGGGCGCCGGTGCTGGTCGTCGCCGGCTGCGGCCCCGGGGCGGTGTGGTGACCCACTTTCTGACACCTCGTTGGCGGCCGGCGCGGACGGTGCGAGGAGCTACGATTTCCACTTCTGCTTGGTGGCGGTGACTTTCCACTGGGGCGTACGGGCGGCACTCCGCCAAGCTGGCGGTGGCCGTCGTCGCCGACACGTTGTCGGCGGCCACCACGGACGCGTCATCGGGGGCCACTGCGGACACTCGTTGGTGGTGAACGCGGACACCTCGTCGGATGCCGACCAAGAGGCGTGGTCGGCGCCGACACAGACGTGTTGTCGGCCGCCGAAGCTCATGCGTGCTCGGATTTCCGCTCTACCGGGCCGTCGCGAGCAGCTCCATCTCTAGTGTGCCCTTGCCGCTCTGTCTTGTGCTTTGGCGGAGGTGGGTAGCGGCCTTCGACCGGTCAATTGATGGAGGCGCGACGTGCTCCGTGCGTAAGTCATGTCTGAGTCTTCGGCTCGGTCGTCGCACCCATCGCCCACACCCTCGTCTGGCTCGTCTCCTAAACCGTCGTCGCCTTCAAGGGCAGCTTGTGTGGCTGTTGGGGAATTGCCGTGCCCATTTTGCACGGCGACGCTGCCATTTGAAGCCAACCTGGCGCGTCACGTCTCGCTCTTCCACGCTGGGCAGGTACCATTTGTCGCATCGGCTGCGCGGACGGGTCCGGAAGGCGACCGAGCGGCTCCTCTCGCTATCGGCCGCGACGCGCATGTGCCTCGTCAGGTCACTGGCCGCGTGCCGCATGGCGCCGGTGACATCGGTGCTGATGCGCTCGCTTCGCCAGGGTTGCTTTCCGCTCATCACGGCGGCGTCGTGGGAGATGATGCATGTTCGCGCCACAGTGACGACCACCACACAGGAGGCGACACGAGTGACGGTGCCGTAGTTGTGCGGGGCGCTGTGAGTGCCCGGCCATTGCGCCTCTCGCGCGTGCGACACGTCTTCCAGGGCACGACGGCGGCCCCGGTCTACCGCTACTTCCTCGGTATGGGGGACATTACGCGAGCCCAGCCGCTGATACCATTGCACAGGCAAGGCCGCCCAACTGCGTACTTGACGGAGGAGCTCAAGGCCATCCGCTTGTTTGCTCTGTCGACTGGCGGCAAGGGCATGTCCGAAAAGGCGCGCGTGGACTACTACAACTCGGTGGCGCGGTCCGAGGCGATGACGGTCGCAACTGCGGCAAAGGTCGTTGAGGAGATAGAGCTTGAGCTTGCAAACTCGTCGGGTGCGTCCAGCAGCAGCAACTGCAGCGGCGGCAGCATCAAGACCGACGCGGCGGGTGGCTCGTGGACGTCCGCACAGCCAAGGGCAAAGAAGCACAGCCTGCGAAAACGCCTGCGCAAGGCCATTGCCAACGCAAAGTGCAAGGTTAACAACGTCAAGGGTCCCTTGACGTCGGCCTTCCCGACGGCGGCTGCGTTCGTCTCTTCCTTAAAGGGCGAGCAGGACAGGTGCTTGTCCGACATGAAGTGGCAAGTGACAAGTATTGTCGACGGGGTCGCGTTTGAGTTCTTCTTCCGTGACATTATGGACGTGGCGCATGACGCTTTTGGTAAGGCGCACAAGGTGCAGCTCCGGGGGCAGCGACGCACTGCCGCGGACGGCACCATCCTGCGGTCCAACTCCCTCGACAGTGACGTTTACCTGCTGCAAGAAGCCGACGTACTCAAGATCCACGCCAACGCGGTGCACAACGGCAAGAGGATCGAGCCTTTTGCAATGGCGGTGCAGTTCTTCTCAGATGCGACGCTGCTTTCCTGGAATGGAAGTGAGTTTCTTACTGCCTGCGCTTGTGTTTCATGTGGGTGAGGTGGGTGGTGGTGCTTGGCTTTGGGCTTTTGTTGCGTGCCCGGCCCGCGTCCATAGTTCATGGCACTAACTTGGACGTGTGAATTCTTGCCGCTGTCTTGGTTCTCGACAGGCAACTACGCCTACCCCCTCCGCATCAGGTTCCCCAACATTATCACGGGAAAGGTGCAGTGGCTTACCATCGGGTACATCCCGATCATCAAGTCGGACAGCGAGGACGCCGCCGAGAAGGCTCGTGTGCGGGTGCTGAAGGACGCCGTGTTCCAGCGGTGCCTGGCGGTTCTCATGCACCGCTTCGTACCCGCCAGCCAGTACGGCGAACTGATGACCGTACCTGGCCAGGACGAGCCTGTCTTGGCGGTCCCGCGTGTCGTTCTGTACGCTGCGGATCAGCCGGAGGAGCGCCGTGTCCTCGGATTCAAACTGAGTGGCTGCAAGCGGCCGTGCTCGCATTGTCAGGTTTTCAAGCATGAGGCCGCCTGCCGCGGCCCCAAGGCAAGTGTGAGGGACGTGCTCGAGCACGTCGACTTGCAGCTGGACGCTGCAGAAGCCCTAGAGGAGGATGCCGGTCCGGCGAGGATGGCCCAGATCGAGGGCGACTCTTCGATAGTGCCAATCGTCCCAGCACTCGCTGCGGTTCATGGTTTGGCCACTGGACCGTGCTGCCTCTACCAGATCTTTGGGTTCGACTTGCTACATGTAGGTTGGCAGCCTTCATTCCCTTTTCCAGCACGTGCTATGTCCGTGCACTCGGAGTGGTGAGCCGGTTGCTTAGAGGGGTCCTGCTCATGGATGTGATTCTGACGCTCCCATCCTGTTGATATTTTTTTTGTCGGCTCCACTCGCTCGTCGCCTTGTTTCTCATCATATCTGTGCTTGGGAGTACAGGTGATGAAGTTGGGCGTGCTGCGCGTTATCGCTCAAAAGATACCTGCCCTCCTCAAGGCTCTCTGCAAGGGAGGTCTCGCGCGGTATGGGTCTGTTGCCAAGACAATTGTTGCGATGAACGAGCGCATCCGCCACTTCGGGCGCCTGATTATGGCATCACTCGTGTCACCTGGGTACGTGCTATCCTTTTTTTTACTGTTCTCTTTTTGCTCGTGTCTTGCTTCCTTCTTGGATCCATCATCCTGGTGCAAGTCCCATCCTGACGCCGTCTTTGCTTTTCATGCGAACTGCTCTTTGGTGTGTGCTTATCTCGTGCAGATATCTTGTGCGCAAAGGCGTCATCCAGGCGACTTTGAAGGGTCGACAATGGCGACATGGAGTGGTCGTGTGGGCCTTCATGGTTGCTGGCCTGATTGGCCGTCGGTTACCCGGTTCCGTCGACCCGTGTTTTGTATCCCAGCGGCGACGTCGGCGCCGAGACGCGAGATCTTCGCCTGGAAGGCGCGGCGCATCTACCAGCAGCGCGCAGCTCACTGGGGACGGCGGCGGCAGTGGCGAGGAGTGGGAGACCAACAGCGACGTTGACAGTGAGATGAGTCACGGGGACCGCGGCGGCCGTGCCTTGAGCGACGTGGGCACCGACGAAACCATGTCGGGCGGGGAGGAGCGCGCAGAGGACGCCCCGGTGCAGCATGCTTCTGAGTCGTCCGAAGCGTACAAGGCGCTGTTCGGTGGACGCCCAACCCATGAGGCGGTGCTGCAGGTCGTCTGCCTCACGGCGCGGCTGATGGGGAAGCTATGTGGCGACAACATGAGCGGCGACGGGCGCTTATCTGAGGACGCTGCACTGGCGTTGCAGCGCGAGGCATACGAACTCGTGTGCCACTACGTCGCCGTGCTGTTTGGACCCATCAACACGACAAAGATGCATGCGCTCGCCTTCCACCTCATGGACGAGCTCCTCAACCGCGGCAACCTTGTCGAGGCCGACACAAGCGTGAACGAGGCTCTCCACGGCCAGTTAAAGGCCATGTTTGAGAGCACCAACAAGCAGACAACATCTTTCGCTGTGCAGATGCTGCGCTGTGAGCAGACGCTGGCTCACATTGTCGCTGAGGATACCGAAGATAAGACGCGGGCGGCCTCCTTGTTGCCATCCGCTTCCCGCGAGCCAGTCGGGGGCGCTGAAGTTGGTGATTCGTTCACCCAGAAGCGACACCACCCCGCGGCCCGGCATCTTCCAGACGAGAACGAGACATCGTGCACCAGCGTCGACGAGGCCGCGGAGGACGCCGACAACGAGGCCGACAACGACGGTGAGCGCCCTGCGAAGCGATCGCGGATGGCCGCGAGCAGCGGGCGCCGGCGTCGACGGAGGCGAGTACGCGTGCGAGGCCGTCGTGTGGCGCTGGAGGAGCTTCTCACCGGGGACGGTGGGCGGCTGCAGGAGGTAGCCGAGCTACTCGGTGCCAGAAACAATCAGCACCTGATCGTTGCGAACTCGCTCAAGTTTGAGGCCGTTCTTGGCTGGCGCACTGAGCGACTGGACCAACACATCCGTGCCGCTCCCGACTTGTACCGCAAGCCGTGGTACGACCATATCGTCTACCGCGATGCTGCATTTCCTGGGGAGCCGCAGGTCGGGCTCGTTCGCCTCATCGTCCGCGCGGTCGGCGGCACCCGCCGGGACGCCATCATCGTGCAGCGGATGCGGACCGCCGAGCCCCGAAACGGTTGCGTGTTGAGCAGTTTTGGGTGCCGACGGTTGAAGTGGGCCGTCAACGACAAGACGGGCTTCCCGGGTCTGGCCATTGTCAACCTCATTGACGTGGAGCGCCTCGAGCACGTGGTGCCGGACTTTGAGGACCTGTGCGAGCGTCACGGACTCCAGGGTACTCCGACCACTATCCCTGACACGCCGCGGGAGCGCCTGCTGCAGCGCTACTTCACCAATATCTTCTTTCCATGGACAAGCAATAGCATTGACGAATTGCCTGGATAGGGGCTGTCATCAATACAGGGAGAGTTTCCTCTGCTTCTTTCTTGTAACCTACAATCATTGTTGTCCTCGCTCATCTCGTCATGTCGTCCTAGCTGTACATTCGGGCGACTGCGGTACGCGAGAACGGCGGCGGGACGACGGCGTCAACGGCGCCGTCGGGGGAATGTGTCCTGGAGACGGTGCGGCGCGCCGCCGCCCCAAGTGCCGCCTCGTCTGTGGCGTCCACGTGGTCCACGCCTGCCGGGGGTTGAGCGGTCCGCCCCCGCCAGGGGTTGAGCATCTCCGCCGCGGCGGCTGCAGTGGGCATCGCCGCCGCCACCCGCGCCCGGCCGAGGAGCTCTGTGGCGGCGCAAAGTTGTTTGCGCTGCCGCGGTTGCCGCCGCATCCTGTGTCGCCGCCACCGACGCCTCGCAACGGCGGTTTGTGCCGCACGGCGGCGGCGACGAGGGGCGCGGCCGGGCAGCGGCGACATTTTCAGGTGCGACAAGGGCTCCGCGACGACAGCGTCGTCGGCGGCGGTGCGCAACAGTTCCAAGCGGGGCGGACGTCGGGGTGGGAGGCGGTGGTGGACCGCAGGCTATGGTCGGCCTCGGAGGTGGCGGACACAGCAAGCACTCAGTTGGCACCCAACACGTCCTGACGCTTAACAGCACCAATAGCTGACCAATCAGATCGCGTAGCACAACGAAGGGGACCGGGCATGGCTACTTATATTGTCTGGAGACCACCCTCCTTTCCGGGCGCTTCAGGAGCCTGGGAAAGGCCGGCGTGGATTCTTGCACGTACTGTCCCGTTCAATTCCTGAGGAAACTTTGATTGCCATTGGCGATTGCAGAGACAGAAAGCGTTTCTCCTTCGAGCAGCGTGCTATTCTTTGTGAGGGAAGCAGGTGCTGCGCTCCTATTGGTTTGACGTGAACCTCTTGTGTATCATTGGCCACTGCTTCTCTCTGACAGTCAGAGAGGGAAGCCAACTGGTCGCGAAGAGCTGGGCAGGATTCGCTGGCACGCTTCCCCCAAATAATCAGTGTGCTCGGGGCCGGGAACCCCGCGGCCTGGTGCTGTGGGCCACCCTCTCCCCAGGCCCTGTTTCGAGGGGGGGGTGACGACCCCCAGACGAAAGCGAGTTTCGTTGGGTCGTCATTGATATGACGAAAGACAAACGCTTTTGAAACGAACGACCGCGTTCCCCAACGATTATCCCCGTTCTACTTTCGTTCGGTGGACCACACTTTCTGACGATCACCCCCTTTGATGGCCTATGCCTCCTGAATGGAGAAAGGCGCGCCCTCGAGCACAGGAGATGGCCTTGCACTGTACCAAGCCCCCGCATGGGGTCTCTGAGGGATGGGCCGTTGGCAACTCCCATCTCGGTGAACATGAGATATCTCCAGTTCATCATGCCATTGGTCCACGTATCTGACAATGAGGGTTTCTTTCGCTATCCTTCTCGCCATCCTTTGCAGATTTGGCGATGGCACGATGGCAAAGAATACGGAAAAATGGTGCACCGATGGAGCTGCCCTCCGCCATCCTCCGTTGCAAATTGGCGAAACGGCGCACGGATAGGCTTGGTCTCACCAAAGCGACCGTGGCGCGCTGGTGGGTTGCTTGTGGGGGAGGAGGAGCCAGGCGGCGAGCGTTGGTGGTCGACGGTGGCGGTCGTAGCGGCGGCGTGTGGGTGGGGGTGCCAGTGCCGCGTCGGCCGCCCATTGGCGCGCAGGTCGGCCAGGGGCCACCAATGCCATGGTGCCGCGCGGGGGGTGTCGGTCACCTTGGCCCCGTTGGGTCCCCCACCGTCCCCGGCGCGGTGCTGACAAGCACGCGCGTGCGCGTGTCACGCAGGGGTGGTGCAGGTTCGCATCTTGCACAACCTCGGCACGATCACCAGCAGGCGGATCTGTGGGCCCGCGCGAGACACATCATGGCCAATGATGGGCGAGGCTCCTGCGCCATGTTGCGCCTTTCTATGTACCGGGTGCCACTTGTTCTGCGGCAATCCACAGCGCAAGATTTCCTCCATGTGAAACAGCGTCAGCACACTTTCAATCCTGCAGGCCACGTGGACGGCTTGCCAGCTTTTCGACCGAAGCTGCTGCTTGACGGCCAACCCCGCGGGGACGCTGCGCGGGGTGGGTGGAGGGCGGGCCGCTTGCCAGTGTCGGACCTTCTGAAGGGGCCCCACCGATTGCCAATCCGACGAGGATATCGCTGCGATAGCCGGCGGTAACAGACGGTCGGCCACCCTACAGCGCGCCCCGTCAGCGGCGCCGAGGAGCGGAGGTGAATCCTCAAAGGGAGACCGCCACTTCAGACTGTCGCGTTGCCACAACAGTTCTCCCGCACTGGAGCGATAGGGGTGTGGGTGGCGAGGGGGGCCGCCTGGGGGTGGTCGACACGTGCTAAAGTCAATCGCTGTTGGAAGAATCTGACACCATTCCTGCTGCTTAAAAAGAGTAGCGCGAAAAGCGCTGGCGCGCTTTCCAGCGCTTTGCAAATGTGCTCTTCACGCGGAAGGAAAAGGCTGACAGTGTTTCTATGGCAGCCGCGCACGTGGGGTCCGCCTCGGCGGAGCGCGCGGGTGAGGAGCTGAATCAGCTGAGCTGATCATCAGCTGTACGATGATTGTCATTGATCTATATTCTTTGTGGAGTGCGGCCGGTTGAGCTGCTTTGCCAAGAACCGCCCGTCGGCCAAGTCGGCAATGTACACCCAGAGGACGCCACCGAGCCACCCTTGAAAGTGGCGGCCCCAGCCGACGCTGGCCTGCCATGCGACCACCAGGTCGTGCAGCCGCTTGCCGATGGAGGCCGACGCGAGCGGTTGGGCGCGTCCAAGTGCTGGCCAGTCGGGGCCACTGGCGGGGGAGGGGACCCAAAAACCACCTCCAAGTCGTAGTCGCCCATGACACAAAACCGACGTACGACCGCCAATGTAGCCCTCCCCCCCTAAGGACAGACAGTGTGCCGCCTACTACCGCCCGCATTGGGATTACCGCCTACCAACGCGACACCGTTGGATGGGCGACGATGCGGCCCTGGAAAAGGTCGAGAGGAACCCATGGGACACAGAGGGTGCTACTGACACCTGGCGCGGGTCCGTCGAGTCGAGGGGGCCTCGTCAGACCCCCACTGGAGGCGGGCACCCCCGCCAAACAAAGGCAGGGTGCTTCCCCCCTTGTCCCTGAGCCAGCCGTGAAGCCTCCGCAGCCCCGCGGATCAGGAAGTGGGCGAACCATGGGAGCTCGAGAAAAACGAGGGCGCGAGAAAAGAGTCAAAGAGTGCCGACCGGGGGGGGGGGAGCAGCGGTGGCTTGGCGTGGCGGCCAGACGACGCGCCGCCGTCCGCCGCGGACCCCCTCCCCCCCGCCACCCCTGACGCACCGTTGTTCCACCGCCCGGTGGCGCCGCCGCCGCTTGCCGACGTGGCGGCCGACACGCGAGGCGGTGCTCACTGCCACGGCCGCTGGCGCGACCGCCGCCGCCCACTACGTGCCTTGTGTCCGCGGCGCGCTTCGGTTCCACCCTCACTCGGCGCTGGCTCCGCCGGCTGGAAACATACACGTCCTCCACCCCGCTTCACGCGCGAGGTAGCCGTTCACGGAAGGGCACGCCGCTCCGTCCTCCGCTGGGGAGGGACATTGACGCGCCTCCGTCGCCGAGTTGGCACACCCAGTTAAGACCCCCCAAAAGCGGACCTGGTGTTTCTGGCGTGCTGGTTGGCTTCCCTGGGCGTCGACAGGGCAATGGGCACTTTCCATTGGCTGACGTGAATGCTGCAGGTTCTTCTCCAAAAGCACCAGTATTGCCCCCAAAATTTTGTTGAAGAGGTACGTGGCGATCCACACCTCTCACGATGGTGCCGAGAGTGCCCGCCAGGTCCAATTGGAAAGGGAGCTGGCTCATCTGCGCGTCAAATGTTCCATACTTCCCTGCGAGGATTGATCCATTGTTTCACTTTGCCTTACTCGTGACTCGGGAGGACTGGCGCGGAGGACGACAGCGGGACCCATGAGTCAGCCGTCAATGAAGCCCACATGACATCCGAGTGCGCAAGTCGGAATATGGAGGCGACAGAGAGATCGGTGCAGGATGTACAAGGCACACAAGCGGTGCACGACAGCAGAGCGAGTGACGAGCAACGTACAAAGACTCATTGCCATCTGGAACACCGTTGTCCGCCATTGAACAAGGGTATGCGACCTGGGTCAACCGGTGTGGTGGATGGGCAACGACAAGATCGATAACATACGATGGGACGCTGCGTTCACACATGCGCCAGGCACGCGAACGTGCAATCAGCGCCTGGGTGGCGCTTTGAGCCGTCCAGACTGACGACGCTTCACGCAAAAGCTCCCTGAGATCCCAAGACTGAGCAAAACTATTTCACGTGGCAGGGGAAGAGCTGTAAATTTCAGTAGGGCTACATGTGACTGCGAATACTCCAGGTCCGTCTTAAACTGGGTGTGTTGGGGAGACGTGAGCGACGCGTCGACGCCGTCGGGGACAAGCCGGGTCCAGGCGAGGCGCGCGCACGTGCGTGGTGCCACCCCGCGCGGAGCGGTGAGTGGTGCTCTGGTTCCGCCGCTGTAACAGCCGCAGGCTGTCCTGACACTGGCGGCGGGCGCACGCTCGTTCAAAACACGCCACCGTCGTACCCACCACCGTCCGCCATGACTGGGCTACTGTCAGGGGGGGGGGCGCTGGCACCCAGGAGAATCGTAGCGTAGGTGTCCCACATTCAGAGAGGGCTGTGGAAGAGCCCTGCACGAGGGAGGACCGGCCATACCGCCATGCAAAGGGAAGGTTGGTGGTGCCAACGGCCAGTTGCGGTTGGAGCGTTGTATGCGTGAGTCGTCACCCCGGCTCACAAGGGACTGATTGGTGGGCGGAATTGTCTCGGGAGCGGCGCTTGGATGCCAGATCTGCCTGTCGTCCACGAGGACGACTGCGCTGCGGCTGGCAGCCGTCGTCGTATCGCACTGTCAGGGGGGGGAAGCCCGCAGGGCCGCTGGTGAAACAACACGCAACTGTTTCGTGGCGGTGACCGCCACGCGGCCGGGCCACGGTCCGAGCCCGACCGGTGGACGTCGGGCGGCAGCTGGTGGCTGCGCGCGGGGTGGGTTTGGGTGAAATGCACAGAGAGGGAAAGCCGCCGCGCCCTGTTGCCAGAGCCACTGGGCGGGACTAGACTCGGACGCCACCTGTCACGGTGCGTGGTTGGTTGGGCGTTTCTCCTCCCCCCCCCCCGACCCGCCGACGCCTCCTGCGGGGCGGCGCGCCAGATGAAAACAACGCTGCCGTCCGCGGCGGCAAGCGGGGAGCATGGACCGGGTCCGTCACCCACCAACGTGTGCGCTCGGTCGGTAGCTACTTGAGCGACCGGCCGGCTGCCCGCCGCACCATTCTTCGTCGCCTCCCAAGGCCACCTCGGTGACCGCGTCGGTTCTCCCTCCACCTCCGTTTCGGTGTGGCAAGTCGCGTCTGTTTGGACGGGGGTCTCACTCCCACCCAACCGACATGCCCACGCCGTCATCTCCTTCGGGTAGCGCCATGAAAAGGATACGCGCGCCCCCAATCCCCCCACGCCGCCGCCGCGCCGGCCACCTGAGTGTGGCACTCGCCACCGCCGCTGCCGCGGCCGTGGCGGCCATGCTGGGCACCGGCCCGCACCCCGTGGCTGGCCCCCCCCCCCCCCCCCCCCCCCCCCCCCC